>WLWD01000487.1_pt1 | contig 112028 bp, 45 predicted proteins | sample 6712731 | NCBI WGS metagenome assembly WLWD01 (sample SAMN12718690, study PRJNA576275) | sponge metagenome | isolation source: marine sponge | host: Mycale hentscheli | place: New Zealand: South Island, Marlborough, Capsize Point | collected 2014-11-01 | reverse complement strand
GTGTGTGTGTGTGTTCCTTTATTTTTACTTTCAGTTGCTTATTTTTTCTCTCTTTCTTTCCTTTTTATTAATTTCGGTCCCTCCCTTCCTCCCTCTATCCCTTCCTTATTTTTTTTGTTTAGTGTGTATCTAACCTCTATGTATGTGTTGTGTGTGTGTTTGTTTGCTTCATCTTTTCTCTCATTGTCCTCTTTATCCTCCCTCCCGCTTAACTTGGAACAGTCACCCCTCATTAATTATAATGTAAATTTAACAAAAAAAGTGTGTGTGTGTGTGTGTGTGTGAATTATTATATATAGAAATGTAGAAACAATAAAAGCAACAATTAACTCATTATCCAAACTATATTTTGTGTATTCTTAACCTCTATGTATGTGTTGTGTGTATTGTGTGTGTGTTTGTTTGCCATTGTCCAAACTATATTTTGCTTCATCTTTTCTCTCTTTCTCCTTATTCCTTTCTTCCTCCATCCGTTCCTCTCTCCCTTCCTTCATTGTTTTTCCCTTCTTTTTTTAAAATGTGTATCATGTATAACTTGTGCGTGAGTCCAGGGGATTGTGCCTGACTGTTGTCAGGTCAGTGGACAAATTGATCTTGGAACACCCTCACCCCTCATAATAAAAATGAAGAGTTTATAAAAAAAAAAGGAAAAAAGTGCATGTGTGAGTATGTTAGAAGACAGAGACTCTGTACTAACCACTATGATTTAGCAGAGCCTCCTGTCTTCTGGCACATACAAAAGCAGCTGCTATTTGTAGACACTGGTGGTCAACCACTATGGTTTGGTTGGGGGTGGATGGTACATGTTGAATTACAAGCATGTGTTGGGTATTAGTACTCTTGCCAAACTCATGATGGTGGTACTACTACTGGGAGTATCATATAGATTAAAAATTAAATGGTACATTCACGACCTTCTTTGTGATATTGAAAGCTTTAAAATGGATTAGCATGCTCCAAAAAATATTATAATGAAATGATGTTTGCACACACACACAAACACACACTATCACTTGGGGGTACCCATAAAGGATTGATATTAAGCAAATTACAGTTGTTCTGTTTGTTTGTGTGTTTTTTTTGTTTTGTTTTTTTTACCCAAGTCAGGGATTCATACAGGATTTTTTGCTTGGGGGCGGGAAACGACACATGCGCAAATGAAACTTTAATGTCTATGTACGGTGCTTCCTGCTTAACACTTTTGTTCCTGACTTATATCGCGAGGTCATCGATCTTGAGTACCTCAGAAAGCATTTTTTTTTTGTTTGACTGAAAACTATTTTCGAAGTTTCTGTAATGCTTTGGGCTCCTAAAGTCTACATTAAAGGATGAATTATGAATTCAGGCTGAAAATTACTTTTCAGAAATAGCGTATGATTAGTTGTAGAGTTACAACCCGAAACATTGAAAAATCCTACAAAGTATGTGCATGATGTAAGTTGAAATCGCAGAAATCGCATCCACAACCTGACCGCATATTATTGCGGCTGCTTTCATACGTGGTTATAGGTTATTGATATGTGGGGTCATCTGCTCAGTCTCAGTTTGTGAACTTTCTTGTTAAACAGAAAACATAATTTGGGTAAATTTAGTAATTGTACTACTATTATTATTTTTTTTAGCAATCACCGTTTAGAGCCTCTTTTTATTAATAATAGCAGTTAGTAGCCCTAATCCTGAGTTGTGTTGTCACTGTGGGTATGCAATACTTTTAGTTTTTATTCGTACATCTTGGTCTGAGTAGGATGCAGTAATGCTTGCTCACTAACATTTCCTCATTATTGTTCTTTGACTTGTGCAATACTTCTATGCTTGAAGTGAACTTATTAGTGAATTGTTGTATTATCTGTTTCAGGATTCTTCTATAGAGAAGATGTCCAGGATATCTAAGTAACTATTATAACTAAATTGATTCCTTGTTTCAAAATTTCCAGCTGTTTTTTTTTGTGGTATTTTGTAGTCATATTCATACATTATTTTAATATTGCCAGTTTCAGTTATTCAAAATAAAAATTTATTTAAATGTGAATATCCAATGGTGCAACCAGTCGATACATGTGGGCAATATATCAGAAATGAATGCTTCTACTTTGCCTACCTATCAAATTTTGCATGCAAGCATACACATTTATTACTTTAAATATACCTGTTTGGCTAGGGATAGACATAACAAGGTTTTTATTGAAACTCCACTAGCCTTTCTTTGTTGTAATTCGGTTCATTACACTAACAGTGACTTTCATCAGTGGATGACAAACAATAAATAACATGGTGACATGAGGGTGGTGGTATAAAGTATAAACATGTTAAGATATGTGAAAAACAAGCACACAGTTTGGACGCACACGCACACGCACACACGTGCATACTTGTCTAGTCTCAATACTGCCCACAACGGGTCATGCGTCCCTCCAATGGAGGGTGAGTAGAGCCTCAACTTGGCTGGGGATTATGGGTGCGCCGATGAACAGCAAGACCGCTGGCACTTCCAAACCATCGCTGGCATACTCCACATTGTACAGCGCCTTGCTGGTCCTTCACTGGTTTCTGTCGTTCTTGTAAACACTTGTGTCATTTGAGGTCTCCAGGCCGTGCGAAGTTCCTTCCACATACACTACATATCACATCACATACACACACACTCACTCACACATTATATGCTCCATGGAGCTGTCAAGTTTTCTTTTATGATGGGATGTGCCATATGTGAGGCTGTTATCCCTGCGGTGCTCTGTCAATGATAGCTCAAAACATGCAAGGAGTGGCTGTATTAATTGAATTTGCGAAGGGAGCCAGCTTGCTGAAAAAGATAAAAAGATATATTTACCAAATTTTGTCAGTGATGAATATACAACTGTTGGTAATACACTTCCTGTGAACATACGCCAGGCAGAGGATAGGTTGTGTTATAGTGTGGTAACAAACCAGTCTGACAGTTGAATAAATTATTGTATATCTTCTCAGTTCTGCACACACACACACACACACACACAATAATTGTCCTCACCAATGAGGTGCGCATTGTTGTACAAAATACTTGTTTTCTCCAGTTCTTGTGTGACTGATTAGAGAATGTCACATATCCGAACACACTGGGATCGAGGGGTGTTCGGATAACTGAATCCTATAGAAAAATGTATTGTAGAGTGCTGCTATGAGAGGGTGTGGTCAAGCAAATTATTCGTGACTGCACGTGCCACTATTGAGTTTTGGTTGTTTTCGGATAACTGACATTCTACAGTATGTAGTTAAATTGTCGGAAAGATAAGTTCATTAAAAAACATCTACCAAATTAAATATATAATTTGCTGTGTGTGTATGTATGTTTGTATTGTGCATTCATGTTGCTAGATGTTACCTGGTGGTTTTTATTCAATTCATACATATGCATAAAATATACCTACGTGGATATTAGACAGTTTCTAACATTGCCTCGAAAGTACTAATTGTATACAATAATCAGCATAAGAACTTGGAAGCACAAAAACAGTGCTCAACCACAATCTTTGCTACGTATGGCATTGGAACACATTACGGCTACTGCTTTATCATGTGCAAGCATTTGATAATCCAATAGGATTCAATATTGTATTTATTGTACCCTTGATATTATCAAAGTATTTCCACATATTAGTGTGTTATAATTTCCCATATTAAACACAAATGCTCTATGGGTGAAACTCCACATTCTGGAACATTAAAAGAAGAAAATTAATCACTTATGATTGTGTTGTGAACTATGCATCATAATTATACTTCTACTCATGCAATGATTTCCACATCACTACTCATGCATTTGCGTAGTGAGCAAAATCAATGGAAAATCAATGGAAAAAAATTGTAACTGGTGGAGTAATAATATCACGAGAAGTACAAGAAATCACTTACTGCAAATACATGTGGGTTCTCTCACCATATTATCACTCCAATTTGGCACGTTAAAATAACGGTGTGCTATTAAATGTTTTTCCGTACTCAGTATAATAAGTATACGTATATATAAGTGTGTGTGTGTGTGTGCGCACCAATTTACAATTCAAATAATATACAGTGGAGTCTCCGGATAAAGGACACTTCGGGAGCTATATAAATTCAGCGCATTTTGTCCCTTGTAGAGGGATTGTCCTTGGGAGATTCTATTTGCATTATTTTGGTACAGGAATTAATTTTGGGGGACTTCAGGTTTGTCTTTCTGAGAGAGATTATCAATACATTGTCCCTTTGTCGGAGTGTCCTTTATCGGAGACTTCACTGTATATAACTTGTTTCATAGTTTGCCTAACATGTTCATCTATAATGTATAGTCTGATAGTGTAGTAACTTATATTCAAACATGTTGCTGATTTTATGATTCGAGGTGGTATGCTATGCACTAATCTGTATCAAACGTGTGAAGGGAATGTCTCCAGTATTATTGTTCTTCATTCTAGTAAAACTTATTAGATAATGAACTACCAGTATTTTGTAAATGTTCAGATGACCCAACTCCCTATGCTTGGACAACCCCAACCTTTCCAAGACGTCAAGTCAAATTAGTTTATTAGAGTGCATTTTAATTTAATAAAGAGCGAACTATGTGGCTATCCTGGGGACAATCAGCGGCGTCGAGTGACCTTCATTTTTATAATAGCTAATATTTACCAATTTACATTCTCCTTTTTTGCTGTGATCATAAAATCAATGTTATTAATCATTATAATAATAATAATATTACCGGTAACAATAATAAACAATAATTAAAAAAAAGAAGAAGTTATTCATTACAATAGAATACATATTATATAACACACAAAGTGACAATAAAGATGTTGGATTTTATGTACTGGTCATCAGAGTTCACAGCTTCAGTGTCACAAGACTTCAGTCCATCAAGCTACATAAAAACCAAAAAAAAAAAATATATATATAATATTCAGGCCTAAAATCAACTTCCAATCTGAACTTATACACTTTGTGATACGTAACCTAATCCCACCACCTTCATCACGCCACAATCATGCATAATTCAATATCTATTTTCATATCATGTGTTCAGGCTCACAGTAGACATTGATAGCATAACAACAACAAAAACAACAACATCTCTATTATTATTTCAATGACACAATACTACAATAATACAATGTCATGATAAAATGTGACAGTCTACAGGAAAACCGGGCACAACGCGGCGAACGTAAATATCGAGAAAAGATCGATCGATTTCTTAAAAATGTATTGTTTCAAGCCGACGGAAGGGAACGGTTAAATCTATTATAGCGGGAACGACTTAAGCTACGACGATAAAACTTGGAGAGCTCAATATCTGGACGCCGACAACTCTGTAAGTGCAAAAAAATTTTTTCAAAGGGTGCTGCGTTGTGCCCGGTTTTCCTGTAGACGGTCACAAATACAGATTGAAAATTTTGAGGCCAGCTAATATTCAACCAGAGTATTGAAATACATTGCAAATACATACATAATACTTGTAGCACGAGTCAGAGTGCAATATTGGAAAATATTTTAGAAGCATGCAAAATATTTTCATGAGCCGAAGAGAAAGTGAAATATTGTGTGAGAGTAAAATATCATTCCCATATTGTACAACGAGTGTGATAAGTGATTCATTGCTGCCTTGATATTTTTTCTTAATCGGTTACAATACAATTCTAATTGATTCTACTTGCATTCAATAACAAGCATACAATTATGGGAAAATACAGAACGCTCGCGTGATGCAGAAATATTCAAGCTAAAAATATCAAGGCTGCAATAAATATATATACAGTAGAACCTTTCTTATCCGGGCGCCTTGGGACCAGTGGGTGCCGGTAACTCTGAAAGTGACCGTATCTCTGAGACAAAGTATTTTCAATCTAGTTATGTCTGGAAAGGTCACTAGAATGTCAATCCACCAACTCATTTAATTGATTTTGTCCAGATTTAGGCACCTGGATAATAGAGGTGAGGAGTCCGGATACGAGAGGTTCTACCAGTACTCTATGTAGCTAAAAAAAATGCAATTACGGAAATTTTTTTAAAAATATTCCAAATTAAACACAAATGTATACATTTTTCTGTAATTGCGGCTGCGTTAATACTTCAAACAGAACTGCCAGGTAAGTGATGACAACAAAAATATATATGTCCAACAAAATTCCTTTTGTCTCATTGTGATCTGATGTTCCCTCAATTTGGTGAATCGTTTTTCAGACAACAGTCATTACTATCACAAACTCACTCATTAACAAACCGTAATAATATTAACTTAGGTTCTATCCACAAGTTGGGAGTGCATTAAATGGAATAAGCCTTAGCGATACAAAATAATAAGCACAAAGCTGGCAACACTCACACACTGGATATTCTATTGTTTCAGCGAGATCACCATAGGTGTGAACACTCAGTGGTAATTGTGCAACACCTGTCTAAAGTACCACAAACCTAATCAACAAACACAGTTAGGCAACTGGGCTATCATCGTGATGAGGTATTAGCCAAGACAAGCAGGATTCACTAATCAAATGGTACGGTCCACACATATTGTGCCAATTTTTTTTCCTACCGGATGACCAGCTCAGTTAGAGAAATAAAATCCAGCAATACTCTTAAACGCCCTCACAACTGCTTACATCTTCAGGGTTCTATGTATGTAGTGGGAGGGGAAGCCACATATCCAAGACAAGGTGTAAAATAGAGCCAGGATATTAGTTTAAAAAAAAAATTGGTTTTAACTAATTTATAGCCCGCGGGCATAGCTAGTTACCGCTTGAAATTTCTATTTGCAGTAGTACGGCTGCTGGAATGGCAGGGAAAGAGTCTGTCTTTTATTCATTAAAAGTGCTGTTTCAACAAAACAGAAATGTAACCGTAATGCACCCAAAAACTATATCTTTAAATTAATCTAGCAAGTGTTAGCTTACACGATTCAAATATAGCTGATAGCTAAATATATTTTTTATGGTAAAAATAAGTCTAGATAGCCACCTATCCCTGCGTACAAAATAAGGTTAACAAGTCGCGGTGTAGGTACTAAAGTAAACTCTGGCCAAGTTCCAATTGTTTTGTTATAAATGTTTAACTACTGAGTTGCAAACCTAGCTAGGAAACGCTTCTGTCGCAACTGCTACTAAACCTCAAACGTTCGTAACAAAACCAAAACATTTTGTATATTATAGCTCGCTAGCTATGCTCCTTACTTACAGCTAATTAGCTAAGTGCAATAAGAGTAAAGTTGTAGCTAATTGTTACACAAAGAATACATAACAAACTTTATTTCCACCACTTCTGTTTCCCCCCTATTTTTCAATGGTTGCTATGAACTATATCAGAAACCAGCTCATCAACAGGAAGCCACACCCATCATCTGCACCCACCATACAATGGCCGACAGGAAATGGACCCACAGGTGACGTCACAGAACCACACCCCCAACCACCACCCCCGCAGCCGAACACTACCATACCCCCCACCACCATGTTTCTAAAGAGTCACCTCCACAAGGCACACAGCAAGAAACAACACTAACCGATTAAGCGACAACCGGACAGAAGCACTGAACCAGGAGAAGCCACTCCCACACAACCACCCCCATCCCCCCGAGATAGCTTCACAGTAGTAGGGAGCATGGACCACGATGAAGAGAGAGGCAGACACAACACCTGTAACGCAGCTACAAAGACCATCTACAACAACACGATAAAAACGATTGTGAAGGGTTGCGATCAATCAAACACATTGGGACAGATGATTAAATCTAAACTTCAGTAAGGTCCATCTAATCCTAACCAACCCAGTACTACAGACTGATGCACTGAAGGAAATGACACCCGCCCAACCCACCCAACTAACCTTACCCAATTACTCCACCTATCCAACCCCTACCAATCCTACCTACCACACCCACCACTACCTTACCCCCTACCCCCCACCCAATTCACCCCATGTCCCTTACATGTGCCTTCCGAGGAATCCACAGACCTTGTCCTACAGTCAGGTGACTGCAAACAACAGACCTACAAACACACAAACAAGAAATAATAACAATAGATACAATAGGAATAACAATTTTTCACTAAAGGGGAAATCTCATCCCCTAATACTAATATAGATAGCTAACATACGTAGTCAACTCAATTAGCATACATGTACATATAACAGATATTCAACTTTATCATTTGATCGACCATAAAGAAACCAGTGAAGGCATCATTAAATCTAAATTAATTTTCAGAAGTGTGCATGATTCGTGTGAAAGATCATCTACACAACAACATACACCTAAAGCTCTCCTGTGCCCCCTCCATTCACATGCAAGCAGATTATTTTTTTCATACCCATAGCCAGGGGGGTTCGGTTTAACCCTTTTCAGTGACCAGAAGTTAATAATTAGCCACAATATGTACCTCGTAGTCCAAAGGCCTAGCCACCACAAATGTATAAGACTAGCACCAATTATCCCAGGTACCACAAGGCATGCAATTGCAGCTAGCGTGCACAGTGTTAATACTACGTGCGTGCACAGTGCTAGCACTAAGCACACAGGTAAGTCAAGCTATGTTACATTTAATATTTTAATTTAAATTCTTAGTTACATGGCATATGAACCTGTAGGAGTTTGAGTATCAGTTCATCCCTCGTTGTTATTAGAAGCCCACTATGCGAGAAGTCTATTGCACTATCACAGTGGCAGAGAATCCAGGGGGCAGATGAGGGCTTGAGCCCCCTTACTTTTTAGGAGGGGGACTCCCCCCCCCATATTGTGGGATAAAGGAATTTCAGAATACTTCATAGAGGTTAAAGTCAATTACAGCAATCAAATTTCATATACTCTTAAAAGTACTAGCTATTCATGTACAACATGATGCACTCTCAGTGTATGATAGCCAACCTGACAGGTGGTCGTCTTAGCACCTCCCCCCTCCCACTTTTCATATGCTGTCTCTGCCACTATCAGTTAAGTATTCATCAAGGCCGTAGGAAGTGGTATGGCTGGTTGGGTTTTGGCCCGACCACTTTTTCTGCGAGACCACACCCCGACCTCACCCGCTTACTGCTTACACTACTCAGAGGTCCATTACCGCGTGCTGTTCGACACCAGCCACGCAACTTAGACTTTCCTGAACCAAAGTTTTGGGAAGGATAGGCCCGTATTAAGGAGGGAGTTCCCTCCGGTTTTCTAAATGGCCTTTCCTCCATTCAAAGGTGTAGTGCTCTGCCAGACCTCTGCCTCCTTGGATACAATAGAAGAAAATAGCTAATAGCATCTCCTGCGGGCTCTCAAGAAAGGCCAAACTAAGGACCATTCGTATAAATTTTAAACTTTAGTGTTTTTGTATTTTATTGTATTTCTAAAATTACGATTTTGAACTTTATTGAGACCACACCCATTTCCTGGCCAGACCACTTGAAATTTGCTTCCTACGGCCTTGTTCATTCAGTATTCAATGAACTTAGCTATAGAGACTAAATTAGTGTCATCAATATAGATAGCTATCTACATCAAAATTTTTAATTATGTGTAAAAATGATTGAAGAAAACAAAACAGTGGATGTGGCTTTCGGTGCAAAATTAGAACCCCTAATTCAAAGTGCTGGCTATGGGTTATATGTGCCAAAAACATTAAAACTCACCTTTTATAACTTTCCTTGTTAAAACATGCATGGCAGCTGAGCCCCCTCCCGTCATCGCGTCATAGAGTATACGTCCACAAGTCAGTAGAGACGTCGTCGCGTATTTTTTCCCGGCCCACAATATCCAAAGCTAAAAACTGAGGAATTGAAGAGCATGCGTGCAGAGTGGGCGGAGTAAGTTTGTTTAAATTAACTGCGCGCCGCTCCAGACTATTCGTAGCTAGCGAGCGTGGGGAGAAGTAGTGGGGGTTGTGATGGGGACATCCAACAAGTAAGTTGTGTTAGTGTGACTTCATAAAACATATTTTCCTATTGTATTGACTATCTGTAAGTTTGTTTAAATTACTGCGCGCCTCCAGACTATTCGTAGCTAGCGAGCTAGCGAGCGTGGGGAGAAGTAGTAGTGGGGATTGTGTACCTCTTTACCTAATACGTAGTTAGTGGGTAAAGGGGAGAACCATGTCCCTTTACCTATTACATGTACCTTTACCTATTACATGTCCCTTTACCTATTACTTTTTTTACCTAATACTTTTGGTAGAACCAATACATAGTTAGTGGGTAAAGGGTAGAACCATGTTCCTTTACCTAATACTTTTACCTAATACTTTTGGTAGAACCATGTCCCTTTACCTTATACTTTGGTAGAACTTAGTCTGGTCAAATGCAATAGTATGACCTGTTCTGCTGACTCATCATACATTGGTGCGTGAAATGTCAATTTTACCACAAAATGCGCACAATTCTGCAGCACACGTTTCATTTTTTTAGCTTGTTAATTAAAGTGTGGATGCAGAAAGTGCAATGAGGGAGAGCATGCAGTTATTTGGTGTCACTGAAAGAAAACATGAAAGAAGCTATATGTGGAAGTCACTCTGATCTAACAGCTTGAGTTGTTGCTCCAGCTCAGATATTTTGTGAAGCTTAATAACGTCACAGCTTCTTTTCTAGCTAATACCATATAATTTCTTCCTCCGCTTCTTCGCCTGAACAGTAGATAGATCACTCCTGCATATGCAGCAAGTCGCCATTGCTAGCCCGTCTGGATGCTACAGCAGAGATCCGATTTTTACACGCATTTTATTAGGATAGCGCGGTTAGCTAATGGCCATTGCGGCTTCCCCCATTTAACGTGGGGAACCAGAACAGGTCATACTATTGCATTTGACCAGACCCCTTTCCCGCTATGCGGTAGGTAAAGGGTCTGGCTATGCCAGACAGGTAGAACTATGTACATTTCTATTTAATACTTTGTTAGAACCATGTCCCTTTACCTAATTCTTTTTTATTTAATACTTTGGTAGAACCATGTCCCTTTACCTAATTCTTTTTTATTTAATACTTTGGTAGAACCATGTCCCTTTACCTTAGTGGGAGTCAGCTGGTGAAAGAGTAAATTTGAAGAAACTAAAGCGTTTTTATCATGGTTATATGTATACTAACATATCCCCAACTACTTGTTTTATCATATGTAAGCCCAATATTTCGTGTGGGTGTTTCTGTTTTGTTTTATTTTTCACTAGTGCACAAAATTTCTATTGGGTAAAGGATATCAGTAGTTGGTAGTTGGTAGTAATCAGGTAAAGGGTTTGTCTGGCTAGATTTTTTGGCCCATTTCTTTGCTAATGGAGTTTGCCTTGTGATGAATAATAGTTGTGTACTTATACATCATCGTGATTGTAACTACAATAATTACTTAACACAGTATCAGTACAATTATTTCGAAAGGCCTGATCAGACAATCACATCTCAATCAGTTAGCCTTGACACTTGGTACAAATTGACACTATAAAATGTTACGTAAATTTAGCTAGAAATGGAGGTATTGATTCTTATGTGATAATTTATAATCTGAATATTTCTGTTTTCATGCAGGTGTACTTGATAACCTAAAACAAGTCCCTGTAGAACTGTGGCAATCTGGAGTATTCACAGATGTGAGATGTTTGAGTAAGTGATTTCCTAGGGAGTGGTCAGTTAAGTACTAAGTTGCATGAGCTATACACATCTGAAGTTTCGTGTGTTTGTAGATTAACTTTGCCCTGCGTTTAGCTCCTCTTAAATTCACTTTATTCTAGTCTGAATACCTTGTCGTGTCATGCCCTTGGTCTTTCATTGTGTTCCTCCTTATGTACATGGCTTGAGTCATGTAAAGCCATTTCTAGCATTTCTTTTTACGCATAAGGTAGATGTTGAGTCTTTAACATGACGCTGTCCCACCCATATTTTTCCGACTGTGAAAACATTTGGGAAAATATGTGAATTTTAAAATAGGAAACCTATCTGATTGAGAACACTGACATTTAAATGATGTTGAAAATTTTTACCAGACAATACCTGTATGACAGAAATAGTGATGGGAAGGGGGCAGGAGGGAGTAGCCCTCTTATCAATTTAAGTGCATACTAAGGTGATATTTATGAATCATCACTTTAATGTTTGTCAAGGCAACATAACGATTAACTAGGACCTGTATATAGTTTGGTTTGGTAAATGGTCGTCATGCTATAAAGTAATGCCTCTTTAGAATACTTTGGCAAACAGTGCAGGCTCTTTCATTGAAGTGAAGCCAGTGGGGAAAAACTAAACATCATAGTTCAGAAAGCTAAAATGTGGTATTTTAAGAATTTCAAGGATCCACTATACAGCGTAGTCTGGCTTTGCCGACCCTTACCTCCTTTTAATATGGTGCGGGGGAGGAGGAAAGGGTCTGGGGACTTTAATGATCAGTCCAGAGTGCCAGATTCTGGCGCTAACCACCCATTAAAAATATTCACCGCAACGCTTGTATACTTCGCCTCAAAGAGATTGATACCTTCAAACCAGAGCGAGGTCGTTTGATATAAAGTAAGGCAATCTTTTTCATTACCATGCAATACAAGCGCCTTCTGAGACTGACATAGCATATAAATTGCAAAGTGAGGGACCTCTCTTGGATAATAGACTGCAGGACTACCCAAGTGTCCATAATTAGGCTTAATTAGCGCATGCACAAAAATTCATTTTGAACTAGTCATTGGCACTAGAGTCCCCAGACCCTTTCCTCCAACCCCGCACAATATTAAAAGGAGATAAGGGTTAGCAATGTCAGGCTATATGCAACGGTCATTGAATGTCTTTAGGTAAAGGGTTTTCATATTAAAATATCTTTTTTATAACTAAAAAGTACTTATATATATGTAGGCCACATAGGAGTTGTATTAATATACAGAGGTCTCCACTAGTTTCACGATGGTACACAATGTTTCATAGAGCAGTCAGGTGTGTAGAGTGCAACCTAGTCTACAAGTTATCGAGGAAATGTGTATACCATGGCATATATGCCTTTACTTGGTAAAGGGTCTAAGTAGAATATTAGAATTAGTTGTGTGTGTGTGAGAAGTCGTAACCAACTAAAGTGAAAAAATGAGGATTTATTCAGTAATTGTGTAAATGCTTGGCTGTTCAACTTTGAGTATTTTTTTTTAAAATTATAACTAGAGTGAGTGTTTGAGAATGGAGTCAATTCAAACAAATACATTTGGTGATTTTTCAGCATATTATATGATCAGTCTGAAATTGAATATTTATAAATATTTAATGTTATTGTTATTTCCATTTAGGCGAGAGTGTGGAGACCTTCAGTGCACCAATTTCCTCAAAATGTCCAGAAATTTGAAGAAATGACTGAAGGTTATTTCTGTGAACAATACAAGCAAACTATAGTGAAGTCATGAACATGATTATCATTTATTTTACTCATATATTCATTGTTTTTATTGAATGTACTGTTATAAAAGAAAGTATAACAAAAAATATGAGAACTGTAGGGGCGTACTAATAACACTGAAAAAGGTGCCCACTAAACATTACTAAGGGTGTACTAAAAGCACCACTAAAGGTGTTCTGGATCACATGCTAGAGGTGCATGCATAACACTGTCTAGAGTGCCACACAAACGCCTACAGAGGTGTTTAAGGGTGTTTCATTACACCCTGTTAGGGGGGTTAAGGGAGCACCATGTGAGGAGTTGTAGAGGAGGCGCCGTTCTAACACCCCATAAGGTGCCCATTAAGCACCCCATTTTTTACTGTGTGATGGCAGCATTACCTTGGGCGGACAGTTAGCAATACAGCTTTGTTTCCAAGCTCACTACAACTTTGGAGGAGTGTGCAGTCATGAGGGAGAAAGGATGAGTTCCCTACACATGGCGCTTTATTCACCCCCCACATCTCCAAATCAGTTTTAAAAGGAAACTAACTTGTAAACTTCGATTTCCATGTTCCACAAATTAATATGACTTTTTATATTCTATGTAACAGCAAATAGTGTATTCATTATCAAATATGGGAACAAAAAGCAATTAAAACAATACATGATATTTTAAAGTAAGCTGCAGGGGCTGCTCAGACATTTGTAAAGTGGCCAGGCCAGGAAGTGGGTGTGGTTAGAGGTGTGACATGCCAAATGACTGTACATAGCATCAGGTACTGGTGTAACTTGTGACAAGCACTCTTGTATATGCTTTCAAAAAGTAATAGTGGCATATTTCCAATTTGAAAGCCCTATAGATAGCTATATAATAGTATGGTGGGGCTCAATTACTGTTTCCAATTAGCAAACAAACTCGAGTAATAAACTACTCTTCATGTCAAATATTCTCTGCAGAACCTGTACGTCTTTGTTTAAAGTGGACTTCAACCTGACACAGTAATAGTATTGTAATCTCTGTCGGAAAACTGAAGGAAGGAAGCCACGCCAGAAAAAGCTGCGTACAGTCTACAAAACGTGGAAAAAGCGCGAGCGAATTATCACAGTAAGGTAAAGAATTTCATGCAAGAGGAGCATGTGCTCACTATTGATGGTTTGGCCATAACTGGACCAGCCAGACTGGCGCATCGGCCATTGAACTGTATCATTTTCATAAATCTTTACACAAAATTATCATCGGAATCATGTTTTAATAAAGCACTAAAGCTATTATACACTAGCTAGTTTTTACAATATCATCTCAGATCAAAAGAATAATTTGTTGGCTATTAATATCTTGTACAAATATAGCTCAACCAATGACAATGGTAGATGTAAAAAAGAAGTTTATAAACAGGCCAGATACATTCACATGTATTATATTTTCAACACGCGACTTCATTTTCACCACTCTATTAACTTTCCTTGTGTATTAGAGCAAATACTACGGGCAGCAAGAAATTAACTGCCTACGCGATTACAACATGACTATAGCCCACAAAAGTCAGTACCTACACGGAGCTGATAGCTTCAATTTTCTCAATAACCAGCCTGAAATTTAAAAAAAGTATCACAATAAAGGTCTTAAATCATTGTTCTGAGTTAGTTCATACCTTAATCGACAGTTAATTGTCAGTAATCTCCAAATCAGAGTGTGGCAGTCAGACAAACAGATACAATGACTACTATATCCCTCTCCCGCATGTGCACTGAGGGTAAATAAGTACACTGATATGCAATAGATTTTCAATAACAAGAGAAAGATATAGTACATGCTTTTCAAGCTAAATGTATTTTCAAAAATATTTTGCTATTGTAAAAGTCACCCAGTTTGTAATACAACACCACTAGCTGGGTTATTGTTTATTAGAAACACTATGTGAAGACTGTGAAACTGCCAAAACAAATGAGACTCTTTCATGATTATCAACTCAAAATATGATCAGATATTATTACATATTGCACTAGTCCTCATACAACACGGCAAGATTTTATGAGCACATGTATTATTCTCTTGAGCTGAAAGTGAGTGAAAATACAAGTGTGAGAGTGAAATGTAACCCCCACAATCTATGATGAGTGTAACAAATTGGTTATTGTACATCAAATGTGAATGTGTTTTCTAAACACTAGCGTAATGATTATGCAGCATTCAATATGCAGCATTCAATTAGAGAATTTGGAGGAAATACTTAAGGTCCAAGTAATTCAATATTTTTTGCTTAGTTAGTAGCATTAAAATTTTTATATAATATTCACAAAACGTTTCGGCTCAGTAAGCCTTCTTCAGTTGTGAAGTGAAGGTATGACCGTTTAAAATAAAATACAATAAACAAAATTGTCAACTATAAAAATGCATGTAGCCGTGGGTCAATTGACGCTAGAGTTCTTGTAGGAACGGAGTCCACATAGAGTTGAGCTTGAGGCCTTTGTCTAAATTTGAGGTGGTGTTACTGCTCTGTATAATTAATGCTTCCGTTAGCCTCCTATGAAAGTAATTTGGTATCATTTTCAGAACTCTTGATTCATCCCTGTTTACTCTGTGTGATTTCTTCCATGCATGTACTGAGACACCATTTTTGTTATCCATTCTTTTCACTGCATATTGATGTTCTTTCAATCTTTTTTCTAGATTCCTGCCAGTTTCACCCACATACACTGAATTGCAGTCCATGCATGGCATGCTGTAAACAACTCCTTTCTTTTTCTCCATTGGTGTTGCTTGTTTAACATGTACAGGTAATTTTCTAAGAGTTGTTGAACTCTTAAAATTTACTTTTATGTTCAGGGGACTACAAATTCGCTTAATTTTCTCGCTAATGCCTATGATATAATGGTAAAACCAAAAGTTTGGATTCATTTTCTCTGTTGGAATTCATACTTTTTGATCTTCTGTAATGGTTGATGTTTCTATTTATAGCTGGTAAAGGATAGCCATTTGCTAGGAAGGTTGTTTTGAGATGAGCTAATTCTCCTTGTCTAGTATTGCAGAGTTGCAAATTGATGTTGCTCTAGAACTCAAACACTTGACTACTCCTGACAGAATTCTAGGGTGGTGATTCGATTTGTAATTCACGTAGCGATCAGTGTGTGTTTTCTTTCTGTAGATTGATGTGATGAAGTGACCATTCTCCCTCTCTATTTCAACATCAAGGAATGATAATTTGTTATTGTTCTCTTCCTCTGTAGTAAATTGTATTGACATGTTTTGTTTATTCAGGTGGGACTTAAAATGTGGTGTTGTTGTGTATGAGGCCATAAAGCGAAAACGTCATCAACGTACCTGTACCAGAGAGATGGTTTAAAGGGGGAGGTACTGATTGCATTGTCTTCAAGATTCTCCATGGATATATTTGTAGAAAATTGGAGATAAAGGAGAACCCATTGAAGCACCTTCAATTTGCTCATAAAATTGGTCAAGGTAACAGAAATAGGTGGATTTTACACAATTCTACGAGATCACACAAGTCATTTGGAGAGAATATTGTTCTCTCATCCAATTTGTTGTCTTCTTGTAGGCGAGATCTCAGAATGTTGATGGCTTGGTCAATGGGGACTTTTGTAAATAAGCTTACAACATCAAAACTTAACATCAAATCATTGGGATTTATTTCAGGATCATTGATTATATCAACCAAATGTGTAGAGTTTTTTTACATACAATTTTGTATTACCTGAGATTGAAGAAATTATTATGACAATAAATTTTGCTAGATTGTGAGTTGGTGATCCAATAGCTGATACTATAGGTCTTAATGGAACATTCTCTTTATGTATTTTGGGTAGGCCATATATCTGAGGTGGTATAGAATTCTGTGGAGATAATTTAAGTCTTTGATCTCTTGTTAGATAATTCTTCTCTTCATACTTTTTGAGTACTTTGTTTATTTTGTTATCAATTTTGTTGGTTGGATTTTGAGAAAGTTTTTTATATGTGGTTTTATGTTCTAATAAATTCTTCATTTTCATGTTATAGTCACATTTGCCCATTATAACAGTTGCATTGCCTTTATCAGCAGGTAAGATGACAATACTATTATTTCTTTTGAGATTCTTTAAAGCTAAGTGAAGTTTATGGCTTAAGTTACTTTTTGGTATCTTTCTTTCTGTAGTATGTTGGCCACTCCAGTGCGTAGCTGCTGTGCATCTTCTTTATTAAGTTTTCTAGCTGTATTTTCTACAGATGCAATGATGTCAAATGTTGGAATTTTGGAGTTTGATACAGCAAAATTTAAACTACCACTTATTTGTACTACATAGCATTTTTTAATGTAATTAAAAGTAATGAACTTGGCAAAATACAATACTTTAATCCGAAATTGTAATGCTTAACGTGAGTGTGAGATGGCTGTAGGAGGAGGAGGCACCAAATATTATGCTTCAAAAGTCAACTACATTAAATAATTGCTCAATAATACTATTCTATATCATATATCATTCCTCAGTGTAGTAATGAACGTATACTCTATAACTAATTTTAATGTCAATATTAGTTAAGAGATTTGAGCAGTGCACAGTCATTCATAGACAGGTTTTGCATGCACTTAATCATGCTTGTAAATAAGTATTCCTTTATTAGCTGTATTTTCAATGAGGTTATCTATGTGTTTCAACAATAATAATCAAGACATGGATGATGTTCAATCACATGAATGAAAAGGAGAACATTGAACCACTATCACTTTTTGGTGTCTGCTTTTCTAATATTGGACATACTTATCAATAATGCTTGCTAACTCAACAATATCTGTCGTAATATCTCTCAACAGCTACTTTTCAGCATTAGTAGCAGCAGTGCAATAATACAAATAAAGATAACAGCCTTTCTCCACAACCTTATATTATATCCCTTACATATGGCAATCCACTATGTAAGTAGTATATATCATTCACAATCAATTCAAGCTGTTTATGCCGCAATGTTTATAATTTTATCGGATAGGAAAAAAATCTTAAAATATAATTTTACCTGGACTCTTCATTAAGTTGACAATCTCTACCAAAGTATTTTTAATCATAGAAAATTCCAAAAAATTTGAACTTTAAAATTAGCACCCTATAATCTATAGTACCTAAGTACATAATACCAAATTACAATGTACATACACTATTGAAATTATCCATTAATTGGTATTGATCATTTCTCGGCTAATTTCCCTAGTTATACCTTCCGGCTCAGTGCTGGGAACTGCCAAGCTGAGTGCAGGGGTACTCCAGACTGGACTAGGACTCCCATCACTGACTGGACGAGTGATGTCACTAGCTGGATCAGGGTTCCTGACTGGATGAGAGTCCACAGCAGTGACGTCCATACTAATAGGACCTATATATTTATTGTGTTTTTTTAAAATATTTATTTCTTTTTCAGGACTGATTTGTGTGTTGATTGTTTCAGTTTCATGTTATATTGCATTTATTACCAGTTCCAGCTTCCACTGAGTGTATTGTTGGCTCATGGCAAAAGGAAACTCTGTACCTCAGGAGCATTGGTGTTGACACTTGGTACATTTTGTTCGATAATTCTCAGCACAGCTAATAACAACAATAACAAAGAATAAATTGTGGAACCAGATTAGCTAATATAGTACCTCTTGTAGAGTGGCTGAGAATTTTATTTCTTTCTCTTGCATCCATTAATTGTTGCTTTTTCTTGGTTTTAAGCCTCCTGCCCATGATGGCTGCTAAATGGCTTCCTAACTAGCTTCTTTATAGAATAAACAGCTGTTTACACTACAGTAACCACGCGAATTTACCACGGGCTGCCTAGCAGCTCTTATCTCTGCGCGGGTATTTAAGATCCTCCTACTACCTTTACAACTCCGTGGTTTCGTGGTTTAAGGCTCAATTAAGCCTCGCGCGAGCGTTGCTGTGTGTGAGCACCCTTTAGTGATTACTATTTAACACCAAAACTAAAGCCCCATTTTTAACAAAAAAAATATATATTAGCTATCTTGACGACATCGGTATTAAAAAAAAAGCCTAACTACATGCATGGTAAGTATTTTACCCTATCTGTAAGCATCATTAAAAAGCAATACTTGCTTGTACTAATCAGACAGTCAAACCTCTTTAGCCTAATCATTTCTGGCCGAACAATATGTCTTAAATTCACCTATTGTTACAAAGATCATGGGGGGACATGTGGTCCTGACTGGGACACTGAATCTAGGACATAACATCTGGGTGGACGTCTGATACAGGGGAACGCCTGGCCATCTGATGCCAGAAGTAGGCGTATGTCAACTATTGGGGTAATCCACTTAGCAACAGTCAAATAATAGGTATAGCCCTGCCCATTGTTTTACAAAGTTGTTCTAAGCAACACATACACAGATATTCAAAAATATCAATTGTACTTTATTAAAAAGGAAAATAAAAAGAAATTGCAATTATGTGCAGTGATAGTAAGATACGTGATGTTTAAAATGGTCAGCCAACATGAAGTAATATCTCCATTTCCCCATCATCCACTTATAAACTCCTTCGGAATTTATGCTAGCCCTCAACATGCATACAATGGTGTGATAATATTGTAATTGTTCGTCTTTTCTCGATCTCACATTTTCAAGCACAGACAGTCAACCTTACTAGCCATGTAGCTAAAGGAACTTCCTATAAGCAACTTCTTCATTAATATTTTATACAAAATCCAGAAAAAAAGTGAAAGCATAGCTATACTGGCTATGGACTACAAAGTACATATAATTATAATGAAAACAATTTCAATTTCCAGCACATAAATGCAGAGTACATACTTTACTCAGGTATCTTCATTCCATAGGCCAGTTAGACTCTACATCAATTGGGTTAGTCCTCCTATAATAAAATATCACTTAATAAGTTTATGGGTTGACATGCCAATAGATCTTTTTGTTATAAACTTGAACTCACAGTGTATGATAATGCATTTATAGAATAACTAATTAATTGGCAAACAAATACACAAATACTATAATAGTAAGTTTTAAACACCCAATATATATTTGAATAATCATCAATGGTTGAATTGTTATTTATTTACATATTATATTTTGTCGACATGTCTGAGTTGGTAAATCATTCATCTACCAGTAATGGTGTGTTAATTGTTTTTGTAGTATACAGTTATTCAGCAATAAAGCATGTCAAAAAAATATCTTACCTTTCAAGTATATATTCATAGTACTGTTCACTTTGTGGTATCTCAGTACTAGGTATATTACAAACAAAGAAAATAATGTAATTAATAAAGTATAACAATGTTTTATAGTCATTTGGCTAGAATAATATTTTTTTATAGTTTGCCTTTACTTGAACCTGTTCATTATGAAACCACCACAGAATTGAAGTGGGGGCCAGGGAGCATGCCCATCCCATTGCTTTGTAAGCTATAGTGCATGGTAGTGCTATGGTCCACACCCTTTGTGCCTTATTTTTCCTGCACTTATTATAAACACTTATTCTAGTAATTTTTATTGTTGCTGTGGTTGTTACTACTGTTTTCTATGCCATCTAAGAAGGGACCATATTATTTCATTTTCGTACTAGTAAATAACTAATGGGTTAGTGGTTTAATCAACAATCTATATGCTGGGAATCTGGTATAATTCACAAACAGACAAGTTTATGTTCCTCACAGAGTGAAGTATAAAAAGAGTTGGAGAAATTGTTTCTTTTTAGACAACTTGTTTCCTATAACAAGCTTCAAGGGAGAATTAAGACAATATGACAGTATATAGCTTTAGTTATTAACCTTAAACTAAATATTAAAAATAAGGAAAAAAGATCAAGCAGTATGAGAAGAATTTTATAATATTGCTAATTTTACAGCAATTTTGTTCTAAATGTTGAGAATAAAAATTCATAAACTATACAACAAATTTAACTTACTTTTTGGAATTCTTTCTTCTTTGACAGAATACTATAATGACTAAAATTAGAAGTACTATAGTATAAATAATAATGGTAGCAAGAACAGACCCTCCAATTATGTAAGTTAATGCTGCCACTGAACAACCTGCATAATAAGATGTGGATTAACTGAACAAAAATATGATCAATGAAATCACAAATGCTACAATTGGAATTAATAATTGAAACTACTTTGGTATGCCACATGGATAGACAACTCATATGAAGAAGTTTATTTAACAAAATATTCTCAATACTTCTAATTAATAAAGGTAAAGTTACTAAAAACAGTATCCAGCAACCAGGAAAATTAACGTATAAATTACTAATTCTGAATATATTTTATAAAGAGCTGAAAATAGTTTTAGGAAGTTTTCTATATAAAATCACGAATATTATTATTTATGTCTATTTTATTAAAAAAATAGCTTTACCTCCCATGTTCAAATCAAGTTGTTTACAAACCGGAGTATCAGCATTACCATCACAGGCAGTATTCCATGCATTATTGTGGCAAACCTCAGCACGATCCTTGGACAGGCTCCCGCTGGCAAATCTGATACTATCTTCATGGCATACTCCTTAAATTTTAACACATTATTATATAATAATAATTCACATAACAAAACTGATACAAATAACTATTGTAAAGTAACCATAATATTAAGAAATTAAATCTTAAAATGGTTGAGTGATTTCTGTGGAAACTGACAGCACATTCTGTGAAGACACAATGTATTTTTATAACAATGAATCTAGTTAACATGCTTGGTGTTGTTATTTATTGGCCCAGAGGACTAAAACAACTGAATGCTCTGCTTACAGAATTATGTGTATAATATATCATCAATAATTTAACTTTTACCGATAGAGCTGTTTCCCAGTTGTCTACACATAAATGTGGTATGAAATCCATCCCTGGAATCATCACAAAGTTCTTTCCAGGCACTATTGAGGCAAATCTCAATACGACCACTGGATGAATTTCCTCCTCCAAATCTGATTTCTTCTTCAGTGCATGCTCCTAAACACCCATAAACAATAATTCAATAATTATGAAAAATATGTATTGTATTTAGCACATTACCAGTAATTGGGATCACAGGACATTAAAAAAAAAAACATTATAGCTAGCAAGATGAAGATGGTTCAGCAATAAATATGTATGAGTACTTGTGGGTTAAGCAAGTGGTCCTGGGTTCACTTCGCAGTGGCAACCAAATATTATTAATTCTGTATTGTTAAAAAGAAACATGAAAGAGAGAGAACACATTTAATTTAAAAGATAAATCTGACAATTGACTCTTAATAGCATAATTAATGATTAATTCTATTTAAGAGTGATTATGCTCACAAAACAATAGATGGTATCCATATGCTAACTATAGCATACCTACACCATAATGAAATGAATGAACATTCAAAAATTACTTTCCTGAAATGACATTTACTTACTTGCAGTTGTGAAGCAAATAGTTGGGCTAAATAATACAGAGAGTCCATTATTGTTAACTGTTTGCATGGTAACCTCATAACTGGTAATAGGTAATAGTTCGTCTAGTACTAAAGAAAGACTGTTTCCATCCACTATCATATTAGTAGCCATCTGTTCATCTGTGTTTTCAATATGCACTAGATAGTAGCTCACAGTGCCACCTGGAAACTCCCACAATAGTAGAACATTAGTAGATGCAACTCTAAATATACTGGGAGGATTCAGAAGAGGTTGTGGCTGATCTGAAAAAAAATTCTCAAATTATCACATAACGTTCTGTGAATAAATTACGTACCTAGTGATAAAGTGGTAATATTTTGGATATCCTCAATAGTAATATCCAAAATAGATATGGCAACTATAGTAATCCTGAAAATTTCAAGGAAGATAAATTGCATTCGAACAAATAACACAATTTGAACATCAATATTGGTTACCTGTATTTGGTACTTGGTCTAAAAATGTTATCATCGTTAATAAAATAGTAAGTTATGGCTTTTGTTTTTGTACTGTATTCCACTTCATTAGTGCCCAAATTGTAAACATAAATTCTAATGAAGCCATAGACTGTCTGAGGAGTGAACCAAGTGATGTTAATAGCATTGGAAGACAGACTCCATATGGTAAGGTTCAATGCTATCACACAATTATAAAATATCATAAACAATACAGGCAACTATGAATTCCACAAAATCTATCTTACATTTTACAGCAACATTAAATACTTTGTGAATGGAGCCAACAGTGTTAGTAATTTTGCAAGAGTATCTTCCTTCAGCGTTATCAGGTACATTAAACCAAGTCAGAATAGATGTATTGACATCACCAGTCATAGAAGAATTGAAGGTAAGACCATTATAAGAGATAGCATCGAGAGGTATTCCATTGAGTGTCCAGGTTATATTGGGTGCAGGAAATCCAATGTAACTGAAATTCAAAGTGAGTGTTCCATAAATTGTAGTCTTAACATGTTCCAAAATATGACCGTCTGCATGAATATCTAAACATACATAGTTATTTATAATTGAACATACTATATAACTAGTGGTGCGCTTGACCGCACATATTAAGCGAGCATGCCTAAAAAAATACAGTATTGTTACATTTATTTAGCTTAGGGCATGTAAAACATTATATAGCAGTTGAATATTAAAACTTTAGCTGACAAATAAATAATTGCTTTCTTACCTAAATATCTACAATATCCAATAAAAAAACACCGTGCTACTAAGAAATGGCCGAGTTTGAATTTTAGTCTGGTAAAGATGCGTCAACAGTAGCCATTTGCCACAGGTTTTTGTGACTTGAAATAAAGAGTTAGTGAGTATTAGAGTATAAAAGTAAAGTGATTGATCTTGCCTGAGATGATTTAATACATTTAATGTATGCACAAGTTTGTACATGTCAAGTCAAATTGAATTGTATTTTCAATTTTTACAGATTAGCAAAAAGCATTATTTCCTCATTACCCTCTGAGGCAAACAGATAAAATGATTGTGTTAATAGTGAATGAATAGATAACATTGCTGCACTGAAAAAATATTGGATATAATGCTAAACTTGATGGTAGGTATTTCATCATAACTGGCACATGCAGTATTGCGACAATAAATTATTCCCTGTATTAATAGAGCTAGCTAAATTTAACAATATTACAACATTTTCCCCTAAATTCAGAAATAATATTTGGTTTCATTACTTTCCCTTGTATTTGTTTAACTTGAATATTAGAGAAAAGCACACAGAAAAGTCTTATTATGCTATATTTTCAAAATTACACAGTGAACTGAAGTGATGCCTGTGCATGTGGGCTTTGCTGGTAGGTCTTCATTCTTAGGGAAACATTTAAACTTCAAATAACAGAAATCTGAATATTTAAAACGTTTTTTTACTTAAGACATTCCTGAAGCACAACATGGTGTGAGTAGGAAATCATGGGAATGAATTACTATTTATAGCTTGTGGGTTGAGTTCTTACTGGAACATACCACCCATGTGTTTCCTTCATTCTATAAACTTTAAGCTAGTTTGTTATAACAACTGATCATTAATTTTACATACATTTGTGCACTATACACAAACTTATACATATATACATTTAAATAACTTGATTATGGCTCATAAGAAAAAGTCATTCCAGTTAGCATAGCAAATCTTGTTAGCTGTCAGTTCTAAGTCAAATCTTACTTACTATGTGTACTAAGCCTCAGAAAAACTCAGAAAAACTCACAACTCAAGAAATGAGTTAATGAACTCTGCGTGTAATTGCAGCTGCTTTTCCATGCGCTTTTTTTTGTTTGCATGCGCGGTAACACAAGTAAACATCACATGACTTAATTGCTTTCGGTTTTAGCTTATTGTTATTCATCAATTTACAGATGTACTATCTCCACAAACATTTCTTGGATTTGAAATTATTATTAATTTCAGTCAGGTTAAATACATCCACTAAATCATTTTTAGCAGCTCATTACCCTTGTAGTTATAGCAACCAGTTAAGCTTTCCAATTTTCTTGATTTTTACAGTTACCTTCCTCTGGAAGCTATACTGAGCAAGCTCATTACACTATAGTATGTCCACGTTGAGTTGGTGAGACCACAATTGCGGGGAAAAGAAGAATGACAATAAGCTAAAACCGAAAGCAATTAAGTCATGTGATGTTTACTTGTGTTACCGCGCATGCAAACAAAAAAAAGCGCATGGAAAAGCAGCTGCAATTACACACAGAGTTCATTAGCTCATTTCTTGAGTTCTGAGTTTTTCTGACTTTTTCTGAGGCTTAGTTTTTGCTCTTAAACAAACGTATTTTTTGTAGTTTTTTCTCTCCTTTTTTGTGATTTGTTGTGCTTTAGATATGCTGAAGGGGAAGCGACTATGGAGCCAGACGAAAAAACGTGATGAGCGTCCACCGCTATTTCAACAAGATGGATTGCAAGACGAAGATAGGATATGGCTGTTCTAGCTCAGCTTTGTAGAGAACCTCAGTAGCCACCAGTAAGCCATTCAATTATATTTTTTTGAAGTTAAATTCATATTTTTTTAATTTCAAAAGTGTTTAATAAGCACGGATATTTTATTTCCCCTCACATATAATTTAAATAATATGTCAAACAAAATTTCAGGTATATCAAGACGCACTGTGCAACAATTAGTATCTCAAAAAACTTGCAAGTGCCACACCTTCATTTGCATCTCCACAAAAACAATAACAATATGTAGAATCAAGACTAAGAATCTTAGTGGATGACTCTGATCGGTATGCTGTTAGTCGTAAAATTCATCACCTGTATGAACAAAAGAAGCATCTAACACTGAATGTCATTCATGAAATTCTAAAGGAAGATGACCTCTTTCTTGCTGGCCGATCATCACTTGCAAAACTTTTCAAAGACATGAGATTTCAATTAAAAAAAATAGATGGCAAGAGGTAAAACTAGACATCTAATTGTTTTGAGAAGTGGTATAATGAACTACTACTTCCCAACATTCCAAAAATAGCCTTATTGTCATGGGCAATGCTTCATATCACTGCCGTCGAAGCAAATATCCAGTCAAACGTTGGACAAAGAAGACGATGGTGGAATGGTTTAACCAAAAAACATAATGTCTAAAAGGATGTCTAGACTATTGTCAAGAGAAGTCGACCACCTCATCCTGAATATTCAGTGGATCAATTAGCTAAATCTGCTGGCCATGAAGTTGTATGCCTCCCGGTTTCCCACTGTGAACTTAATCCTATTTGAAATGGCATGTTCGCAAATTAAAGAATATATCAGAACTCATAACACACTGTTTACTCTATCTGAAATGGAACGGCTGACTCATGCAGGTTTTGATGTAGTCACACCAATGCGTTGGAAGTCACTCATAGCCCACGTACAAACAAAGACTGAAGACCACTACTGGGATGTTGATGGACTACAACTGGACCTTGTGGAAGAGTTCATCATATCAACGGAAAGGAACTTGGAGTCAGAACTGGAATCTGAAGATGACCTCTCTTCGGATGATTCAGAAGATTCAGACTGAACTCTCCTCTCTGGCCTTCAATATTGATCAAGCATTGTGATGGACAAACAGCCAACTGGCTATACCATACTGGTAGATGGCTTGTGAGTAAATAATTACCGCTGCTTGTGAACATATTATATTGTGTGTACATGTAAGCAACTTTTAAGTGTACTTTATGACTAAAAAAATTGTAATATTAAAAAATATTTTTTTACGTAATATATACAAGTAACAACATATACAAGTTAGAAAAACAGGAATGATGTTTATAAACTGGTCTTGAGCATAGCTATGGTGCAGTTGGCATTCTGAAAGGGGATCCTTACCCACTGCAACTTGTTTAAGAGTAGAAAAAAGGAAGTAAATCATAGGAAAAACTAAATGGAATGACATAACTGGAATTTCTTTATCATTGAAATAGCTATTTAATATTAATTTTGTATTAACTTTTCTATTACCTACCCTCTAGTTTACTATAGAGAGTGTTTAGCTCATACAATCACATGCTATTATCGTATTGCTAAATAAAGTAAACTGCACACACCTTTAGGACTCTGCTAAATAAATAAGCTTCAAATATACTGCACACAGCTTTAAGACTCTACCTACGCTATTTATGTACCGCATAAACTATATAAGCTAGTTGATCATATCAAGCTATATGCCAAGTTCTGACTACACACTTACCTCTTCCGTAGGCTAATGTAGTTCAAATCCAACCAGCAAGACTACTGCACACTTAATATCAGTAGCAAAACAACGTAAAAAATCTAGAAGAAAATGAGGCACTTCTTTGTTTTCTCCTTGCCATCTCATGTAGCAACGGATAAACACAAGACAGACTCGGGGTGGGCGCGTAACTAAATTTAGGTGCATGTACAGCGGGAAAGCTCTGATTTTTTTTTATTGCCATAGACTTCTGTATTGAGATTTGGAATGGCACTTTCCAGACTGCTCAACACATTTTTGTGGAAAGTTTTTGGACCACTTTGGTGTGAGCTTTCTAATGGTGCAATCCCCCTGATGAGTAGCTGCTTCCATTCATAGTTATTAACAGTTTTTATACTGCCAACTCAACTTGGACATACTATGGTAGTTATAGCAACTGGCTAAGCTTACCAGTTTTTTTTTCTAGGTTTTTACAGCTATTTTCCTTTGCTGTAGCCTGTCCAACTGGGTTAGAGCAGCTGTTAAAATAACAGATGGGGGTTTAAAGAGCCCCTATAGCCAACTTTACACCCTTATTTACTGTTCTATATAATACAAACTACAGCAGTGAAAATATCTTGTGTAGAATAAACCACTTATTACATTCTTCACAGTGATATGGCAAAATATTTCACTCTCAAGTTTTATTATCGCTCACCTCTGGCTGTGAAAATAAATTAGCCTACTCATTAAAATATTTTGCCATATCACACTCTGACTCATGTACTACATAATATACACATATACATGATATATACATATATTACATATAATTATAATGTACTCATTAATTTTATATGCATGACAAATAGAACTGTTTTGAACTTACAGTTTACTATCAACTCAAAGTATGCGACAGGAACTTGAGGTACTCCTGGAACATAACAAGTGTAGGTTCCCGCCTTGTGTCTGGTGACATTAGGAATCGTAAAAATTGCTAATACTGGATTTCTAGTGCTATCAATGTTACTGCCATCTGGAGCATTCCACTGAGGACTGCCTCGAAAAATCGAATTTTGATTTATACAAGATACTGAAACGACAGAACTTTCATTATAATATGATGTCAATGGTGATACTACTAGTGGTCCTCCAGCTACACAATGTACAAAAATATTGTATAAACATAATAATAATGACAACTTGCAAACAACACTAACAAAACCATTGAACATTAAGGGTACATATCTAACTTATTTATATATTGATAAACTCAAAGTTTTAAAGGCATTACAAAAAATCTATACACCTCAAGTGCCAATCATTACCCATTTGACATAACTTGAACTCAGTTATTTTCATGAACAAATTTATTCTATCCCTAATCCACAATACTTTATTTACCTATTTCACTCTGCAATCTACAATAATTTGAATAGTAACTTACGCACAGAGCTGAAGGTCCCACTATAAGTAGGACTACCTTGATGAACACTAACACATGTCACAGTGATTGAATGGAGTGGATTGAACCTCAGACTAGTCCAATTGTTTATCACAAGTGCATTGATGGACGTGTTAATGAAATAATCTTGAGTATTTGTCAGCATTACTCCAGCTAGACTGAATGTGGCTACATTACCACCACATATAAAACAAAATGGAGCTGTTGTGTTGACAACTCCTATAGAGACTGAACCAAATGGTACTGACAATGTGGCATTCTGTTCACACCGCTGAGAATGAACTGTGAAAAATTATCGGAATTAAAGCATGTAAATAATATCCAGTAAAAATAATGATAATTATAATACTAATTGCAAGCGCCAAACATAATTCTTACTGCAATGTAAAATATATGTATTTTCATCACACTCATCAATATTATTATAGAACCTATACTTCTTTATTGACACTTGCACTTAAGTCAAATAATATGCAACCTTTGGCTATTAAGATAAGTTTATCAAATACAATATGATTTCTCATCATGCACTTTCATTAAATAATGCACAATATTCAGTTAAGTGAGCAAGTATTTATTTGAGACTAATTCATCAATTAAAAAAGTACATATTGCATGCTTAGCCTATGCTATAATAAGCCATGTATTTGTAAGCCTCACTTGATTGCATCAATCCAACAGTACACTCAAGCATCAGAATAATCACACATGTGATTGGAGATGACTTAGTAGCCATTACTTGCAAACACAACAGCTAAACAAGTAAAATAAATTTGAACTACATAGAATATTAATTAGACATATCTAGTTCTCAGAAAAAATTAAATGAGTGGTAATTCACAGGAAACAATCACTCAGATTATTTATTGTATTGATCAAGCTCATATAATTTTTCTTTTGGAAGCAAATACACCACTGCTACACATTTTCTATGTACTATTACTACGCAAAAGTACTATTTAATGGGTGTTCATCATCTTTTTACTTAACAAGGTCCTCACACATTATAATCTCAATAAAATATATTGAATTTTCGCTATCTATTCATGATAATCACTTGTAACTTTCCCATATGGATCTGAGGACAAAGTATATGTGGTAATTTTAGAAATAGGTGCTTGTATAAACAGAAGACGTGTAAAAAAGTCATTCCAAGATCACCACTATACTTCAATTGTTTGCTTCATGTGCTAATATTTTTTTCTGCTCCTTCTGTCATCATTTACTCTTGATAAAAACTTAATGCTCATGGCTTATACTCGAAAAGAACATGTACTATCTGAATGTCATTCAGTTTGTCTACAAATCAGTTTTAAGAGGAAACTAATTATATAGTGCGATGTTTTCTTTTCCAACAATATTATGACCCGTTTATATTCTGTGTAACAGTAATTTAGTATATTTCAGCTCTTATCAATTACTAGATTCACTTCATACCTATCTATGTTCATTTGGTAGCAGCATAGCATAATTTATTACCAAATATGGGCACAAAAACAATGCATAATGTTTATAGTAAGCTGCTGGAGCTGTTCCGGCATTTGTAGAGTGGCCATGCCAAGAAGTGGGTGTGGTTAGAAGTGTGTGTTACCAAACTACTGTACATAGCATCAAGTGCTGTTACTGGTGAATCTTGTGACAAGCACTCTTGCATATGCATTCAATGAGTAATAGTGGCATATTTCCAGATTGAAAACCCTATTGATAGCTATATAAAAGTAAGGTGGTGCAATTACTATCAGCAAAAATAATTAATAGATTTAGCAGTGAAAAACTCACTAAACTTCCCAATGTATAAATAGCTATTGTATATATTAGCTTCTAATCTTTGCTTTCAGGCATGATTTAAAATGTTCAGCTTTGACAGTGATGCTGTTTCCAACTAGCAAACAAACTCGATTGATATCAGTAATATTCTACTCTTCATTCAAAGGTTTTCTTCAGAATCTGTACCTCTTTGGTTAAAGTGGACTTTGACCTAACACAGTAGTAGTATTGTAAGATCTGTCGGAAAACTTGAGGAAGTCACGCAAGAATTAAGCTGCATACAGTCTACAAAATACACTAGCTAGTTTTTACAATGCCATCTCAGATCAAAAGGACAATTTGTTGGCTATTAATATCTTGTACCAATATAGCTCGAGCAATGAAAATGGCAGATGTAAAAAAGAATATAAACAGGCCAGACGGTATATATTTTAAACAAGGGACTTCACTTTCAACACTCTATTAACTTTCCTTGTGCATAAAGAAAATATCATGGGCAGCAAGAAATTAATTGCCTATGAGATTATAACATGACTAAAGCCCACAAAGGCTAGTACCTATGTGGAGCTGATAGCTTCCGGTTTTCTCAATAGCCAGCCTGCAATTTAAAAAAAAGTATCACAATAAAGGCCTTAAATCATTGTTCTGAGTAAGTTCATACCTTAATCGACAGTTAATTGCCAGTAATCTCCAAATCAGAGTGTGGCAGTCAGACAAACAGATACAACGACTACTTTAACCTCTCGCGCATGTCCACTTAGGGTTAACATGTACACTGATATGTAATAGATTTTCAATAACAAGAGTAAGTTATAATACATGCTTTTCAAGCTAAATGTATTTTCAAAAATATTTGCTATTGTAAACGTCACCCAGTTTGTAATACAACACCACTAGCTGGGTTATTGTTTATTAGAAACACTATGTGAAGACTGTGAAACTGCCAAAACAAATGAGACTCTTTCATGATTATCAACTCAAAATATGATTAGATATTATTATGTATTGAACTTGTCCTCATATAACATGGCGAGATTTTAAGAGCACATGTAAATATTCGCTTGAGCGGAAGGTGAGTGAATATACAAGTGTGAGAGTGAAACTTCACCCCCACAATCTATGATTAGTGTAATAAATTGGTTATTGTACATCGAACGTGAGTGTGTTTTCAAAACACTAGTGTAATGGTTGTGCTTGAAAGCCTCATTGCTCAGAGCTAACTATCATAAATATAAAAATACAGTTGTGCAGAACTACATTGGGCGCATTGAAGCATTCAATATGTAGCGTTCAATATTAGAGAATTTGGAGGAAATACTAAAGGTAGAATATCCAATGTACAATATATAATTAATATTTGGAATTGTACTACATAGCATTTTGAATGTAATTAAAAGTAATGAACTTGGCAAAATACAATACTTTAACCCAAATTTTAATGCTTAACATGAGTGCAAGATGGCTGTAGGAGTAGGAGGCACCAAATATTATGTTTTAAAAGTCAACTACGTTAAATTGCTCAATTATAGTATTCTATATCATATATATCATTCCTCAACGTAGAATATTACGTAATAATCTATAGCAAATTTTAGTGTCAATATTAGTCAGGCGATTTGAGCAGTGCACTGTGGGTGCACATATGATCTGGTGACCTGTTGCCACCAGAGTTCGCCCTCCCGCACCCTTTGACAGAGTATTATTCTGTAACTAAAAGAATGGGAATATAGGGGAACTGACAATACGCATGCGTGTCCTGGCTTATATGTCAGAAGACACACATATGCACAAATAATGTGGGGGTGTGGTCACGGGACATCAGGACACAAAATGAGCACAACACAACGTGACATGCGCATACACTAAAGATTACAAGAACATACTTTAATTAAAATCATAAACAATAATATTGACACTAAACATGCAGACTTTTAATGTCAAACTAAAATATAAATATTATATACATGAAAAACATAACACATTTTCATGTCAACAGAATTATATAGCTATATGTAATTTGTGAGCTAACATAACATCTATGAGTTTCTAACTGCAAATGTTAGAACTCGAGCAGAATATAATATGCATTGTAAGCTAACATTTATTTAAAAGCAAAGGTATGCAAACTACTAATTAATAGTAAAAGAAAGACATTATTTTTGCAGTATTACTAAGATAATAATGTATACATTAATAGTAGGTGAGGTAACAGTTGATGTGACAGTATTGTTTCCGAAAACTAATGAAAGTCTTCGTAAAAGAAAGTGAGCATAACAATGACATAAATAAGTCTGAGAACACTATCTCAGAATACACTATGGTGTAGCTGCCAATGAGGGGAAAAAAGTGGGACAAATCTAGATTTTTTTCTTTAATAATGATCACAACTATCGTGCTTGCCAAGCAATGAGGCGAGACTAGCTTGCATACCAATAGTGTTAACTCACATGAATTAAGTGAAAATTCATCAAAATGTTATCTATTCAAGGCATAAGGTTGCCAATAAGAATATCCAAAGGTAAAGGTTAGGATCTAGCTAAATAATAAATTGCTGTGATTATGCTATCTTTTTAGCAAAGTTTTGGATAGGTTCAGAAAATTTAACTTAATTCAGCAGCCACATGCAGTTGGACTGTTTGACATGGGACCAGTATTTAGTGACACCACATTAAATCATGCAAACAAATATTATTTCCTATCTAATTAGCAACCATTCACCCATTCTACACCTTCACATTCCACTAGCTCCCATGATATCTAAAACATAACTTTCTTTCATCTTCATTTGTAAAATGCTTTAAATCAAAAATGTTCTCAATAATTATGATTATGTTTCAAGTTAACATAATGTAATACATTTTAATAATTAAATAAGTATTGCTTTATTTATTATCAAACTTATAAATGGGTATAATATATTAGATCAGATAAGATCAGCTTCTCTGTAGCATGAACAATCTATATTGTCAATGCATTGTATCAGTGCCAACATCTGGTCAACAGATTAAACTCTCAGCCAGCATTTCAAAAAATGTGTTTGCAAAAACACTCCCATATGTTTTGAACTCAGAATGGAAATACAATAATGCCAGTAAGTTCACTTCTAAACACAGATATTGATTGGCTTTCATATTAAGTTCTATAATTCTCCCGTACCAACTTGCTGGTGCTTAAAGTTATGATTCCACTTGAAGCTAATAAACTATAAACAATAACTTTCTGTTTATAGAGCTAGCGCACCTACACTGTAAACACATTCTTTAAATACATGATGTTTAGTGTATACTACCAAAGTTAGTACTGTTGCATATTAATGAAAAACAATGCATGACATAAATGTAAGAGAGAGAAAATTGAGGTCCCAAAATATTTCCTATAGCTAGCTACTTGTATATATTCAATTTTATATTAAAACATTAATAAAATTAATTACTGCTTTTTCTGCTTCATTTTATCCAGTGAATTTTTATAGAGAAGATTCTAAGAATTGCAATTCTCACTATTTGTAGCTATTGTATTATCTGTTTAAGGTTACTTTTCAGTACTAATTTGTAGAGACATAGAATAGACAAGGACTAGATCTACTTTAGACAGCCACCATTTGAATTTGATCAGTGTCAAATTATATTTAAAACAGATGGCAATTTTTAATGCAAATTTAAAATGGCTGCAGCCATACCATACAGCAATTATACCAGTACATACATAGTAACTATACTAAATTGTGACATATAGCTACAATACTTATAACAATATTGATATTTGAGTACATTATAACAGTGCAGGAAAATAACATTTTCTGCCCTAACAGCTCTGTATTCAGAATACAAAATTTAATCACTTTGTATTATAAAAAATAGACATGACATAGTTGTTACACGTTGATGTACTCTACTTCTATAATTATAAAAGATGCACAAGTTTTATTAACAAAAAGAAGAAATGAAACAAACAAGAGGCAGTAAATTGCTAATGGAAATAAAAACTTACAAAAGTTTATTACAACCAGAAGCGACAAATATTTAGCAGTAATTCTGTTGCCTTATTTAAAACATGAGTTTAGTTAGCAGTAACTAAATGATCTGCAGCCACTTCATCTTGATGTGCCTTGGCCACTGTTGCAGTAGTAGCATCTGAATTCATGCTTGGTGGAGATATTACACCATAGCCTTTGATAAAAATAATAATATTAAATCAATCCAATTTAAAACAAAGCTATATAATTGCTAAAAATGACCACAAAGTGGCTGACATTGTAATACAATATTATTTGTAATAGTAAAAAGCCTATTGTTCATTTACAAGCATTTAGATCACTTCAGTAAAAACTGAACAAAATCTATCTTAGAAAATTGCTGCATGTTATAATCAAATGCTTGTCCCTATACTATAATTGAGTTCATAACTGACTGACAGATGGATAAATAGGCTGCTAGAACACTCTTGCACCTGCACGTAAACTAATTATAAAACAGGAGTTGAATAAATCAATAGGTTAGTGAACACAACAAAGCAAGATAATATCTTGGATTCAATCATACCGAAGCCAATAGCTCAGTATATAATACTGTACCAGTCAGTGTATAATATTGGAAGATATTTCATGAGCATGAGTATTTGGGAAAATACTAGTGGTGTGTGTGCTTGAGCACAAATGGCGAGTGAGCCTAAAACTACACTATTGTTAAACGATTGATTACACGTTCTAACACTCCGGCTACTAAAATATAGTCAAGTTTTTAAATTACGTATTACATGGTAAAGGCATTCAATGCCATAGTAAACACTCCCCGCAACTTTTTAAATTGAAAAAAAGCAACAAAATCAAGTCACATTATTTAAACTTTTCTTTGCGATATTTTTAGTAGTAGTTGTAATGCACAATACTTTCACACAACTGAGCATACCTACACAAGACTTATCTTCTTTGTTAGTCTAATGGACAATGAACTTTCAAGTAAAACTGTTATGTAGGGCTTATAACTATGACAAATAACATATTAACTTACCACCGTCACTAACTCGAATAGAAATGGAACTCCCGTAAGTTTTTGGGTTTTAACTGCACCCAGCAAAAGAATTCAAATCGGTAAACCATTCAATTTCTAGTATGATACGGGTAAAAATCGATAAACCAGAAGATTCTTTTAGTGAAGTTTGGGACGAGGTCGAACATCGAGTTAACACACAAATACGGGAGGGTCAAAGTACAAAATGGCATACGTACGTCCACACATTATAATATATAAACTAGTGATGTGCTTGAGCACAAATGGTGAGCGAGCCTAAAGACTATACTATTTTTATATGAATGATTTTGACTTCTGACACTAAAGCTACTGAAAATAAGGTCCAGTTTTTTTAATTTCGCATACACGGTAAAGGGATTTCAGTGCCATAGAACAACTCTCTGCAACTGCTTGAATTGAAGGAAAACAACAACAACAAAACAACACACGTTATTTAAAAGTTTTCTTTGTGATATTCTTTAGCTAAGTAGTGGTTGTAACACACAATGCTGTTTTGACACAACTGGACATGCACCTACACAGACTTACCTACGCGGTAGTCTAGTGGACAATGTATTTTCAAATAAATACTGTTGCGCACGGCTTATAACCATGACAAAGAGCGCATTGACTTACCACCGCCACTTTTCTGCCTATTTTCAACTGCTTGGGAGAAAAAAGGTTATTTAATTGGAATAGCATAAGAAAAGTGAATTATCATGGTAACTTAACGAAGTGGCATGGTAACCAAGTGAAATAACTGCACAAGTATGAGTAGTTTCTAGTTACAGAATAGCACAGCAGATTTATAGTAGTACAGCATTGAGAACAAAAGATAGTGAGTGAATGACATGGGTACTGCAAAAAAAAAAACAGCTGACCCACGAGATGAAGCCAAGACCATGGTACACTCATGTGATTAATCCTGAATAGCATAACCACTACATGCATACAAGTTTCGTAATCTGAACACATACTCCTGTTTATTGCTGTACTTCTGTCAATTCAGTTGCTATATAAAAAGCTTTGTAACTACATGAACAACAATAACTTACATTGATTCTTAGATATTCCCTGCACCTAAAAATTAAATCATGGGTAACTAAATACTTATTACAACACAACACTTTTTTTTGCTGTTTTTATTAGATATAATATTTAAATTGGTCATAATTTATTCTTGCTTGTATATTAATGATTTGTAATGGAATCAATCATTTATCTTAACAAATAATAAAAAGAATATTTATCTTGTACAATGTCATTAACATGTTTTATTGCACAATAACTAAATATAACATTTAGTTTTTGCCATGCTGAAACATAATATACATCACAGTAACAAAATATTTGTTTCAGTCTAATTTATACCTTAAATGCTATTTTTGTTACTTTTGTTACCGAAAATAGTGCAGCACTAAAATATTTTACACGTAGACTACCTTTTAAATGATCTCGTGATTTTTTTACCTGATATATAATTATATGTATAATACAATTATACATAATATAATATATATATATATATAAATAATTTAAAGCCAACAAACCTGATTAACAACATCAGCAATCTCTGCATACTCTGGCTCACTTCCCTTGACATTTTCTGAATTAAGTTCATAGCCTGTATGAATGAAGTGGTATCCGTTGGTTTTTTGTCCATAAAAATATAAACAGAAATCATCGGTCAAATGCTGCAACGATTAGCACTTACAGAAATTACCTCTTCAATAAAAATAAATACCCCAATAAATACAATTAGTATTACCAATGCACTTAGGACACAGGGAAATAATAAAGTTACAGGATCAAAAATAGGTGACTACGGCACTTATTGATACTGTAGACACTAGTTATTAAGTGACCCCCTCTGTATTTGACCAGGTCTACCCTGGTATGAACTGTATTTAAGAGACAAACTTTTATTATCGCATACACACCATCGCGCATGTACATCGACCCTTTATAACCGCCGGCAAACTGTGTTGTCTGGCGATGCATTGTAACCGTAGTTAGTGCTTTTAAAAATACTTTTAACCAGATTACTATTTTAGTGAGTATTATTGTGTTTGGTAATAATAACACAAGGAGTTACTCTGGTCCTTCGAGAAATTATAGCTACAAATAGCTATAACCATTCCCACTATTGCACTAGCCGATTGTGGAGACGGAGCTTGTGAAGTCATCCTTGCCCCCTTCAGTATTAATCTTTTTTTTTTTGTTAAAAGCCCGTTTTTTTTTGACATTATATAAAAGCTTTACTGAAATGACCATTCATATTATTGAGCGTCAATCATATCATATTTTTTTGTTTTTTTATATTTAAAAATGTAATACAATACATAATAAATTCTCGTATATTAGGACTTTTATTGGACTCAGAAAACTCCAAATACAATACTCGCTCATATATTTCTATATTAACTTACATCTGTTTCTTGAAGCTGGCGTACTGAAATTCTACACAAGATGTGTGTCAGTAAAACTTCACATAACCTTAAAAAACATTGTAGTTGTCAGTTCAACATTTTTGCTTACTTTTTTGTAAATTTTCCAGTTCCACTTCAATATGACTGTGGCAACGATCACCACAGCAACCACCACAACTATTACAAGAATGGTTATTGCCACAGCAACTGCAAAATTAACGCATTATTTGATTAGTAATAAGTATTATAATAATGTATAAAGTATATTATGTCTAGATAAATTTTGCCCAACTACATGAGTCAGAGTGTGATATGGTGAAATGTTTCAAGAGCAGGTTAATTTATTTTCACAGAGCCAGAGGCAAGTTAAAATAAAGTCTGAGATAGAAACATCTAGCCATATTACTCTGCCAATTGTAATAAATGGTTTATTCCACACTAGATACCTTCATTAACACTAGATGACTGGTAACTCACAGATAAGTTGGTTGTAGGGGCTATCCACACCCCAGCTTATATTTTAGCAGCTTCTCTAACCTAGTAGAGTACTCCAAACTAGAGGAAAGTAGCTGAAAAAACCTGGAAAAGTGTCAACTTTATTGGCTGGGTGCAATAACTACAAGAATGAGCTTGTGCAGTGTAGCATGAAATAACAACCCTGAAATATGTGAGTTATTTCATGGGTCATGTACCTAAAGATATCTTGTGAAGATATCTAGGGTGTAATAAAAAAATATATATAATATATACATATACTAGGTATTATCATCTCTACATAATTGCTCACACTCTAATTTAGAATTACATACCAGCAATGATGATAACCTCATTTTGAAATGGGGTAGCATGTAGAATAGGGTTAGTCAATTGGATAGATGTAGTCAATAAGTAAGGGACCAGAGAATGTGTAGTAGATGGATGAACTAGATCAAAACCATCCAATTTAATAATGTGACATGATTATAATATAACTCTCATGCACAAATTAGTTAAAAGAGACATAATTCTAAATTTTGCATTATTACCACAAGTCACAAGACTAATTAAATTCAGGTGCAGAGTGGGAATAAGTGGTTATATTTATTCCCATAGACTATGGTATTGAGCTCAAAAATGGCAGTTTTTTAAAAAATATTTGGACTGTATTAAACTTACTACGTGTATCAAAAAATGTATTCTAAAAGCAAGTACTGAATTGCTCCATTAGGTATAGCTGAACAAGCCTGGCAATTACTATACATCTGTTTGTGGGAGTGTCTCTGTTTCAGCGACACATCCTTGTATATCAAGTCATTCAACTTCATTTTTCTCCTGTATAAGCTAACATGCAGCATATATTTTATATAATGTTAATGTATTAATTATTGTATCATATAAAGAGACCAATTATGCCACTATATCTTTAAATTTTATTATATAAAGCGTCCTTATGTCATTATGTGTTTAAATTTTAACTCGGGAATTCAATCAAGAAGTGTTGGCAATTAAAATGATTATTAGCAGTTATAAAATTATTACCCGTATTGAATTGCAAACCATAGCAAAAGATACTTTCCCTTACATGACTAAGTAACAATTAAGATAGGATTTATATAAAAGAAGCCTTACATTTTTTCACTTGAACATTGAATATTTTATCCATGTTTCCAGCAAAATTACTAACTGAGCACAAATACTGTCCTTCAGCACCATGTGTTACATTCCACCAAGTCAATGTAGATGTATAGACACTACCAGCCAATGAAGAGGTGACATATATATTAGGATTTGTACTAGAATTAAAACATGTTCCATTGAATGTCCAAATGACTTGAGGCAAGGGGACACCCATGTATCTGCAGTTCAATTGAAGATGTTGACTAATGGTGACTGTTACTGATTCAGTAGTACTGTCTACGTCTAAATCTACAAGAAAGAAACAGATTAGCAATAAGCATTATTTCGTCATTACCATACTTGAAACGAGGCGAGGGAAATATACGGCTAGGGCAAATAGATAAAATGATTGTGTTAATAGTGAATGTCTAGATTATTGCTGCACTGAAATTTTTTTTGGATACAATGCTAAACTTGATGGTAGGTATTTCATCATAACTGCAGTATTGTGACAATAAATTATTCCCTGTATTAATAGAGCTAGCTATATTTAACAATTTTACAACATTTTTTCCTAAATTCAGAAATAATATTTGGCTTCATTGCTTTCCCTTGTATTTGTTTAACTGGAATATCAGAGAAAAGCACACAGAAAAGTCTTATTATGCTATATTTTAAAAATAACACAGTGAACTGAAGTGATGCCTGTGCATGTGGGCTTTGCTGGTAAGTCTTCATTCTTAGGGAAACATTTAAACTTCAAATAACAGAAATCTGAATATTTAAAACGTATTTTTACTTAAGACATTCCTGGAGCACAACATGGTGTGAGTAGGAAATCATGGGAATGAATTACTATTTATAGTTTGTGGGTTGAGTGCTTACTGGAACATACCACCCATGTGTTTCCTTCATTCCATAAACTTTAAGCTAGTTTGTTACAATAACTGATCATTAATTTTACATGCGTGTGTGCACTATACACAAACTTATACACATACATTTAAATGACTTGATTATGGCTCATAAGAAAAAGTCATTCCAGTTAGCATAGCAAATCTTGTTAGCTGTCGGTTCTCAGTGCTTCAAAATAATCTTACTTACTATGTATTAATCAATTCATCAATTTACAGATGTACTATCTCAACAAACTTTTGTATTGAGATTTGGAATAGCACTTTCCGAATGCTTAACACATTTTTGTGGAAAGTTTTTGGACCACTTAGGTGTGAGCTTTCTAATGGTGCAAACCCCCTGATGAGTAGCTGCTTCCATTCAAGGTTATTAACATTTTTATGCTGCCAACTCAACTTGGACATACTATAGTAGTTATAGCAACTGGCCAAGCTTACCAGTTTTTTTTCCCTAGGTTTTTACAGCTATTTTCCTTTGGTGTAGCCTGCCCAACTGGGTTAGAGCAGCTGTTAAAATAACAGATGGGGGTTTAAATAGCCCCTATAGCCAACTTTACACCCTTATTTACTGTTCTATATAATACGAACTACAGCAGTGAAAATATCTTGTGTAGAATAAACCACTTATTACACTCTTCACAGTGATATGGCAAAATATTCAATACTTTACTCTCAAGTTCTATTTTCGCTCACCTCCAGCTCGTGAAAATAAATTAGCCTATTCATTAAAATATTTTGCCATATCACACTCTGACTCATGTACTACGTATATATATATTACATATTACATAATTATGTTACATAATTATATTACATATATATATATATATGTACTCATTTAGTTTATATGCATGACAAATAGAACTGTTTTGAACTTACAGTTTACTATCAACTCAAAGTATGTGACAGGAACTTGAGGTACTCCTGGAACATAACAAGTGTAGGTTCCCGCCTGGTGTCTGGTGACATTAGGAATCATAAAAGATGCTAATACTTGACTTCTAGTGCTATCAATGTTACTGCCATCAATGTTACTGCCATCTGGAACATTCCACTGAGGACTGCCTCGAAAAATCAAATTTTGATTTACGCAAGATACTGAAACGACAGAACTTTCATTATAATATGATGTCAATGGTGATACTACTAGTGGTCCTCCAGCTACACAATGCACAAAAAATATTGTATAAACATAATAATAATGACAACTTGCAAACAACACTAACAAAACCATTGAACACATTAAGGGTACATATCTAACTTGTTTATATATTGATAAACTCAAAGTTTTAAAGGCATTACAAGAAATCTATACACCTCAAGTGCCAATCATTACCCATTTGACATAACTTGAACTCAGTTATTTTCATGAACAAATTTATTCTATCACTAATCAAAAATACTACAAATGGCTTCTTTATTTACCTATTTCACTCTGCAATCTACAATAATTTGAATAGTAACTTACGCACAGAGAAGAAGGTCCCACTATAACTAGGATTACCAACTTCAACACTAACACATGTCACCCTGATTGAAAGGCGTGGATCGAACATCAGACTAGTCCAATTGTTTATTACAAGTGCATTGATGGATGTGATGTGTTAATGAAATAATCTTGAGTATTTGTCAGCATTACTCCAGCTAGACTGAATGTCGATACACTTCCACCACATATAAAACAAAATGGAGCTGTAGTATGGACAACTCCTAAAGAGACTGTACCAAATGGTAATGACAATGTGGCACTGTGTTCACACCGCTGAGAATGAACTGTGAAAAATTATAGGAATTAAAGCATGTAAATATTATCCAGTAAAATAATGATAATTATCATAATAATTGCTAGCACCAAAAATAATTCTACTGCAATGTAAAATATATGTATTTTTATCACATTAATTTACTGTTATAGAACCTATATTTCTTTATTGACACTTGCACTAAGTCAAATAATATGCAACTTTATGGCTATTAAGATAAGTTTATCAAATACAATATGATTTCTCATCATGAACTTTCATTAATTAGAACCCGTTGCTATATTGTTACTAGGTGTACTAACTTGGTAAGTGTGCACTATTTTTTGCCTTTAGGTATATAAACTGTGCATACTAACCACCCTTGGGGTATTGCTATTTTTGAGTTTTAGTTTAATAGAATAGGCTGGATAAAGCTGTGTGAGGCCTGGATATGATATGTGAGGGTCTACTACCCTCTCATATCATACCTATACGGGGACCAGCCCTAGTTCGGACAATTCTCCTGCTGACGCTCATACCTCAGGAATTTACCATAGCTAGCTGCTTAACTGTTTACCACAGAGCAGAGCAGCCCAGGGTAGAGTTAGATCTGGAGATAACAGCTGGCAGCTACATACAATGCTAAAGTAAACCTGCCAGGTGTGCTTCAATTGAATTTTAATTGAATTTTAATTTTGGGCCAGAAATTCGCTTGACACCGCCATATTTGTGCGAAAATGCTGATAAACCAAGTTGCTAGTGGAAACTGGGCCGGCTTTGGGTAAACGGGTTCTAAAATAGTTAGAGCATGCGCTCAGGTACTGGTGGATTTAGTGCACAAAGCCCTCGGGCCTACGGCCCTTGGGCTTCAGTGCACTAAATCCACCAGTACCTAAGCACGTATGCTCTAACTATTACATAATGCACAATATTCGGTTAAGTGAGCAAATATTTATTTTTAATCTAATTCTCTTAAAAATAAGTACACATCACATGCTTAGACTATGCTATAATAAGCTATGAATTTGTAAGCCTCACTTGATTGCATCAATCCAACAGTACACTCAAGCATCACAATAATCACACATGTGATTGGAGATGACTTAGTAGCCATTATTTGCAAACACAACAGCTAAACAAGTAAAAAAATTGAAGTACATAGAATAGTAATTAGACATGTCTAATTCTCAGAAAAATTAAATGAGTGATAATTCGCAGGAAACAATCACTCAGATTTTTTATTTATTGATCAAGCTCATATAATTTATCCTTTTGGAAGCAAATACACCACTGCTACACATTTTCTATATTCTATTACTACACAAAAGTACAATTTGACTTACTTCTATAATGATGATGGTTAAATTGCAAAGATGTTTACCTTAGCCAGAAATGAGTGATAGAAGTATTAGCTAAGGTATGATCTACTTATATGTGCTAAGGTTGTCCACCCTTCATTAGTTTGGTTAAATAGGGCGAGACACGCTTCCTACAAGTCAGTGTGTGTGGGTTCTTATATATGTAGCATTCAAATGGCTTATATGGTGCTCCAATTTTTAATTAATACACTTATGTAGCAATACCCTTATGTAGCAGTGGGTTTTCTCCCATAGAATAAGCTGACACTTTTATGGAGCCAGTGTGGCCCATAGACTTTTACAAGTTAAAAATTGTGTAGCAAAATTCTAAGATAGAAATTCCACTTAGTTCTGTGATGCACAGTATAAGTGAATTGAATGCAAATACTAGCTTAACGGGTTCCCCACCCTCCCTCCTTCCCGAGATGGGGTGGTGTAGCCCCTTGTATGAGAGGGTTAGTAGTCTTCCTTCTGTCTGTCTGTCACACTCTTGATTTTGGAGATTACTGACAATTAACAGTATGAACTTAATCAGATTTAAGACCTTTTTTATATGGCAATTTTTTTTATTTCGAGCTAATCGTTAAGAAAACGCCAAGCTTTAGCTCCCAGTACGTAGGTAGACCAGCTTTTTTGGGAAACCCCCCTAGTGTCACGTTATAATCAAGTGAACAAATATTTTATAGTTTGCTTTATGCGGAGTTCAAGTGAAGTTTCAAGTTGAAAAGCGTATCGGTGAGTGTTTCTGGCTTGTTTAGTTTCTTCTCTTATGAAGACAGTGTTTCCATGTACTATTTTCATTGGTCGAGTTATTTTGATGCTTCATTAAAATAGCTAACAGATTGCTTGTTCTTTGGAAGGAGATTATAAATTGTAATAGCTAGGTAGCGTTTAATAGCGCTGAGGGTTCGCACATTTGATGCTTCATTCTATTAACTAAAGTTTCTGCAATAAGCCACGCCTTATTATGCTTACTTCTATAAATAGCTTATTCTTAAGGTAATATGTGTGCCATGGCTTGAAATTAGATATACCAACTTAAAAAAATATGTGTATATAAATTTTATCTGACGGTTTAGGCCTCTACTGTTTTAACCAGAATATTATAAAAACTGCACCAAGTATGTGGCACATTGAAATAATTATCAATAAGCATAATGTAGATAAAAAACAACAACAACAACAACAAAATGTAATTCAAGGACTAACTCATTATACACAATTAATACAATAATGTTCAGCAGAAAGTATTTATGTGGGATTAACTACAGTATCAAAGTTTTAGTTATTCAAAATGGCAAATCTGTTGCTGCACTTCTGAATCAGTTCCAATCCAGTATAACCCACTTTTACTAAGTGGATTATTTTGATGTATAGCACCACAAGACTCAGCTGGAATCTGTTTGATGAGTCCCAATACTGACACATTAAAATTGGATGAAAGAAAGTTGTAAATGTCTGCTGTCAAATTCCCTTTTTCTTCAATAGATGGACAATTGTTGTACATCCTAACTCCAATCAATGAATCTAAAAATCAATTATGCACAATAAAGGGCTGAAAATAAGTAATAATAATATTTCATGTAGGTTATAATATTAATGTAATAGCCCTGGAAAAAAAGCTGCAAGATAGGCAGAAGTGTTGCATATTATTTGCATATTATTTTGAATTATATGAAGCAGCTAATGCTTCATAGCTGTTTGTAAACGACAACAAGGCATCAGCGATCCTTCAACCTTTCTCACAAGCAAGTACTGTGTCGCTTATTTTGATTAGCAGATTTTATGGTACTCATATGTAGGCAGGACTCTATCTTATCTAGTGGTATGGGATGAAAGGAAATCCCCTAAACTTACCTGTTTCCACCTCCCCCCAATATTCTCAATTCTACCCTAAAATTGCATGATATGTGGAGTACTCTGATAAGCTGAGCACTGAAATGACTGCATTTAGCTCTAAATGATTTCTTGCTTATCACTTTGACTGATTTATAGAGAAATATCATTGCTATTTTTTAATGGAATTGGTCAATTTTTCCCTAATAAAGTTTGCAGATAGAATCCTGATAGGATAGTAGCATAATTGTCCTGATTAATTATCTGGTAAAGTTGTTTTTGGTTTAACTCATCTTTTCATTTAATTTTGTATTAAATAATTCTTAATAATATTAGCATAATTCAGTCCATATACTACAAATACTATGGCAATGCCAAGGAGCCTCACCTACAGTTTCTGCTGAAGGTTGTGTTGAAGTACCTACACAAAATTTATTCATAAAAAACAAACAAAGATTATTAAACCCTAGAGACAAAGAAAAAGAATGCAGTGACTATAGAACTAAGTATCTAATCCCAACCCTTTAATAACTTCTTTAGTAATTACTTGTTATTAGTAAGAAAATCACAAAACACTTTGGTTCGTGAGCCTTCATTAGTTGTGAGGTAAATACAAATGACCGTTATAAAAGATGTATACAAGAAAATGCAAGTAGCCAATGGGTACACTGACAGCTATATGCATTTCCTTGTTTAATATAATAGGATATAATAAGAAGAACAGGTTCGTTGCAAGATAATTGCAGATTAATTTATACAAAGTGGATAACTTAAAACCTTCAATTAATGAATGTTGTTATATAATTTAAGAAAATGTCATAAATCAGTTTTTTCCCCTTAATATGACATGATTTATCATTTTGAAGCAATGAAAGCAGATCAAACTTTAAAACATTTTTTAGAAAATCTAAGAGGTGAACAAATTTTTGAATTATTATTAATACTGCTTACTTTATACTAAGCACTAGTTAGATTGAAGCATTCTCACTTACATTGGTCTAGAGAGAACCAAAGGAAAAATGTGAAATAATCTTAGTTGTCTCATAAAACCCAGGATCCATGAGTTTAGGTGTGGTGAATACTATAAAACTATTTTTAATTACTTACTTACTACTTCCTTAATTAATTTGTTCACTTGCTCAATTAATTTAACTTGTAACTCCATTAGTACCCTTTCTCAACTTTCCTTTGTTCTATTGACTCCATTCACCTTCCCCACCTCACACTCTGTGGTTTATAATTCCTGTATACATATTTCTGTTTCACATGTTCAACACATCTAGCTAGTTCATTATATAGTTTGTTCATTTTTAGTTTCTGAGTTGTCTGTATTGAGTGCTGCAAGAATTATACATCTATCAATCTCTGAATTCTGAGAACTCTTCCAAATTGAACCCATGGTTGAGGAAGGCCTAGTAATTTCTTGAGCAGATTAAACACCTGCAGGATTGATCACCTTAAAACGTGAAACTCAGGCAGCTCTGGTGGCAGTAACCTACCTTTGGCAGTCTCTTACACAACTCATCACACCACTATAGCCATCATAGTGCTCTAGTAAGAAATTTTCGATCTAGCTAGCTTTTATGAAGGGTCAGTACTTGATAATTGTAATGATAAAGCCTTTTAAATCCACTATGGCTCCACTCCAGAGGAAGAGCTGTTTCCGATCGACACGTAAAAGATTTTCTGATAGCACATAACTGGTGGTCTGTTGAGTACGAGACTGCAGCATGTGGTACTACTCAATAGTACATAGGTAAAATGTGAGGGTCTTGAAAGTTATTGGCTGTCGTAGCTCAGTGGTTAGAACACTGGTGGCTAAAACCAGGGTTCCTGGGATCGATTCCCTGGCGGCAACTAAGATTTTTTTTCACATTTTTCCTTTGCTCCTCTCTAGACCCCTTTATTTGAGAAAATTTCAATCTAGTTTTTATGAACGGTCAGAACTTGATAAAACATTAGTTATAGAAGTGAAATATGTGCATTGGCTAATGTTAGATAGGCATGGCTATTCCTCGCTGAAACAAGAGATTACTAGCTATAATAATAGTTGCACTAAATTGTGTAATAACAATTGTTTTATAGTTTTTTTTAAAATGTTACAGTCACATTAAGTAGATTATACAGACAAAAATGCACAAGTACACTACTATAAAATCATGATAATACAATATCAGCCATGTGCCACATTATACAAAAGGGCACTTATATGTGCATCTAATTAGGAGTACAAATTTATTATAGACTCATTGGTTTATTGCAGGCTGCTGGAAGAAGTGTATTGACACCAATAACATAGTAACTTAATATAGTAGTGCTTAAACTAGCTTGTTAACGTCGACATTCGTTATCAACTCCAATTTCAGTACAGTTTGTGTTTTTGTCATGGTAGTTAATGGACTCTTTTCAGGAATATAGTTATTTTACCTTGACAAATCACTCCAGCATCTTCAACATGAACACAGTTATGGTTTCCAATTGGATTAGAAGGACAGTCTATAAGTCTAGTCTCATTACCATGACACTGTACATTGTCCAGCCATATCTGACCGACTCCATTAGTAAATCCAGTCATTATAGCAGTAGCACCTGCACAGTTTGATGAAAGAATATACCAGAGCTTGGCGTTGTGCTTACTTAAAAATTATTGGAATAATTGATATTATATATTGTTAGAGAAAGTGACTACAAGAAAATATAATATATTGACATATGAGTTAACTTATGTTCCAATTAGATTGCTATTATGCTGGCTCATAATTATTTCTATTTCCATTTACCTACTAAAAGACATTGATAATGGGGAAATGATCTTAAACTCTGAGTAGTTGATACATTGCAAAATGCATAATTCTAAAATTTACTTGAGCTCAATCAAATTTGAGTACATAGATTGCTAAGCTAGCTTCAACGTATATGCTCAAACATGTCACTAATTATCAAATATGATGGCATATTATATCATACTACTTACCTCTGGAGCTAAAACCAAGTTGTCTACAAACAACTTGAGCATCTAGAGCTCCCCATAAATCATCACAAACTGTGCCCCACACGTTGCTATTGCAAACTTCGACTCGGCCACTGGTAGAATTTCCTCCCACAAGTCTGATCTCGTTGTAGGTGCACACTATGTGTAATATCACAACAAATTTGATAAAACTAGTATCTTTAAACAAATTATGATGATCACTATAATATAAGTGTACACCAATAGTACCACTACCACAATGTAGTTTGATAATTATTAATAATAAATTCATTACAACGAGAATATATAATTCTCTTCAGGAAAGAGCAGATAATGAAAAGCTCTCTGTAACATACATTGTTTTCAAATGATGCATACAAATATATGATATTATATTAAAATTATTAAGCTAGTTAACAGCGCTGGGGTATTTTGTGGAAATTAAAGTAAAAAAGAATGGAAGATTTTGAACCAACATGACTATTTACCTTAGGGAGTAAATGCGCAAAGAATTAACTGGCCCACTTTCCCCTTGGCTTAGTTATGCTAAATGTCCATATTCAGGAAAAAAATTGCATTAATTCTGAGTCGTTTCAACCACTGCCTCACAATGTCTCTGTTCTTTATAATGTACTGAATTTTATGATACCTAAACCCATATAGTTAGTGATGATGCTCTACCAATTCAGCTGTACTCATGATAAATTCCTAGCGGTAAGAGGTAGTACCAATTCTTATAATAACAATTTGATTGTGCTTCACTAACTGTAATAGTCCTGATATTTTATATATATTTATATTATACAAATAATGCTAATCAAAGCATAACATTCTATGAACCTCATTTTTTTACCTTGACATGTAACCCCTGCATCTTGACTATGAACACAGTCATGAGTTCCAATTGGATTAGAAGGGCAGTCTGCTAGTCTAGTTTCATTACCATGACACTGTACATTGTCCAGCCATATCTGACCGACTCCATTAGTAAATCCAGCCGTTATAAAAGTAGCACCTATAGCATTTGATGAAAGAAAATAATTGAACTTGGCAAAAACAACAACAACTGTTTATTCATGTTTATATAGCCATATCGGTTTAGAGAGAAGATGTTCAAGAAGGCATGTTGGAACATACTAGTTAGCTTGATATTTTTTTTGGAAACTCTGATTTAAAGGATAAATATTTCACCCTCTCAGTAGTTCCCATGACACTGAAGAATATAAGCCCCTTTATATGATGCAACTTTTTTGAAATTACAATTATTATTTTAAAATGTAGCTACCTCTAATTCTGCTATTTTCTAAAATCCTGCACTTTATTATAATCACAAAATATCAACTCTATAAAATAAAAATGACATAGCTTGGTAGTTATACAACTGAATCTATTTTAGTTGTTGAGTACTTATAGAAGGAAGCTAAGATTGTGTAATCATAACCAGCAGTATTAAAGTGAGCTGCTGGGTAAAGTTTTACTTTAGTGAATAAATTAACAGAGAGTATGTAGCAAACCAGTAGAAACCCCAATAATATCCACTTATGCCTCTAAATAAAAAAAAGCTAATAAAATAAATAAGATATAAATTTGTGCAACACTGATTATTAGTCTACCAAACCTCAAATACAACAGTGAAGAAATGTGCATAAAAATCAAGCCCATTCACATAAGTAGCTACGTGTGATTCATTCTCTCAGGGGCCAAAGGATATATATAATGTTATTTCATTCTTAATTATCAAGTTCTGACCATTCATAAAAACTAGATTGAATCTTTCTTACCTAAGTGGTCTGGAAAAAAGCAAAGGAAAAATGTGAGAGTCTTGGAAGTCGTGGGTTGTCGTAGCACAGTGGTTAGAGCACTGGTGGCTAAAACAGGGTTCCTGGGTTCTATTCCCCAGCAACAACTAAGATTTTTTCACATTTTTTTTTTTGCTTTTTTCCTGACCCCTTTAGGTGAGAAAGTTTCAATCTACTTCATTCTGGTAGGCCAATGGTACAAATTTAGTGAGTGAAAAATTACCTGTGGATCTATAACCTAGCTGTCTACAAACCACTACAGCATCTTGAAGCCCCCAAAAGTTATCACAAACTGTGCCCCAAATATTGTTATTGCAAATCTCGACTCGACCCCTGGTAGTAGAGTTTCCTCCCACAAGTCTGATGTCTCCATAGGTACACGCTACACAATAGCAAAAACATTGAAGGCATTGTTGTTAAAATTGATTATTGTTATTTAAACCGTACTGTAATACATTAATAGTATTGTAAATTATTTAACTTTAGGCAACTATTGCTGGATGGCACATAATTTACTGGCTCAGATAACATATTAATTGAGTTAGCATAGTTACAATAGCTTTACAGACTTCAGAATGATAGCTTGAATTCATGCAAATGGCATCATCAAAGAGTAGAGAGTATAAATATTAATTTGTATTGTGATTGCAGTGAAATATTTTTATTTGGCTTACAGAATTAATGTGATGTAATATGAGTGAGACAAATTAAATGTAGACTTTGTTGTGTAAAAATTAGTTACTAGCAGTGAAACTATACTATTCAAGTAAGAATTAGCTATGAGTACTTTTTTTTAATAACTCTATAAATTTTCTTATCACAAAATGATGCATTATTTATTACATGTATGTAAGCTATATGCCACCAATATATAAAACATAACAAACTTTTTCAATTATTTGACTTTTTTTAAGTACCTTGACAGATCACTCCAGCATCTTCAACATGACCGCAATTATGAGTTCCAATTGGATTAGAAGGACAGTCTATAAGTCTATTTTCATTACCCTGACACTGTACATTATCTAGCCATATCTGACCAACTCCATTAGTAAATCCAGACGTTATAGAAGTAGCACCTTATATCAGAAAACATTTGAGTTACTCTTACATCTATACACAGTGAACACTTAGTATGTTCGCAATATCTCTTGGAATATCGATATAAAATTTTGTAATTGTTACAATTAAGATTAGTGAACACATAATAGTTTATTATGAAACCTTGTGCTTTTATCTTCAGGTACCTGACAGTTTGTGTTAATAAACACTGAGATGTTAAATAGTTGATGAGAAACAAATGCTTCCAAACCATTTAGCTAATTAAAGGGAGACTGTGGTGGTAAAGTTTTCTGTTTTTTTTTGTTGAAAGTTTAGATTATATAGTTTCCAACATTTAGATTTCACATTTTTGCCCTATTTATTAGCTTCTTGCATCCTGATAACTTATTCCCTGAATTGGGTGCTGTTTGTATGAAGTCACGCTTAGAACAGTTACTCTGGTTATTAGCTAGTAGTCTAGTTATTGAAAACATACAACTTCTATTTGTTCATGATTCGATATGATAACAATAGTACTAGTGACAGTAGTGAGTCTACGGTGAAGCCATAATAGCTTAGATATATTTTGAGTCCACCTATTATCATATTCTGCTACTAAACCTAGTCAAGAAAGCATGAATTTTGGTGTTTGCAAGTTACAATGAATCCTTAAATGACACTCCAGATGATGATGAGCTTCTCAGGACAATAAGAAACATCTAACAATCAAACTAGCACAGAAACATAAGTTTATCGAGCATAGCGATATCTTACATACAACAGCATAAAATTATATTCCCCCTTGGTGCAAATGTCAATGTGGCCATTGTTTAATTAAGTTCACTACTTGTGCTTGGGAATGAATCTGCCGCAGGGATATCAAATCAATGAAGAAAATAGACACAATTGGCTCAGAACTAGCCTGTTTTCAAGAAGAAAAAAAATTTAAGCCATCGCAGTCTCCCTTTAAAACAGTCTCCTGTTGTTCCTAAATGTTCTGCAATTCACTCACCTTGAGAGTTGAAACCAAGCTGAACACAAGCTATTTGTGCATCTAAAACACCCCAGAAATCATCACAAACTGTTCCCCACACATTTCTGTTGCAGATCTCCACCCTACCACTGACAGAATTTCCACCCTGAAGTCTGATGTCTCCATCTGCACAAACTATACCACACACAAATATATTTAAATATATTACACAGTATACACCTACTGGAGCAGTTAACTCCTGCATCTTCACTGTGATCACAATTGTGTCTTCCTATTTGATTAGCAGGACAGTCAATGAGATTAGACTCATTGCCATTACACTGTACATTGTCTAGCCAGATAGAACTAGCTCCTTCAGAAAATCCATTAAATATAGCTGTAGCTCCTGCATGTGTGCATGATTTCAACAGTACAGTCAAAGAGTGATTAAATAATATAGAAAATGAGTGCAGACAGAAAGTAAATGCATAGATACAAAAATGTGGCATAAGTATCACACAAGGGATTTAGATTATAAACACTTTAAGTATTAACCCTATGTACAACTATTATTATATAAATAATGGTAGATGTATATGTAGTCTTCTCAGAATAAGCCAATGAATATTTAACAGTAGTTTTAAATTTTTAGCTGTCATAGGCTACAAAGTCAGCCAACTAGCCAGCATTTTCTGTGTAGCATGTAACTCCAATTGCAGCACTCAATGTAGTTAGACGTAAATAAATTACTAGTCAAGAAATTGTTTAATTAAGCATGCATGACAATGGTAATACGGAGGGTGTTAACCATAGTGCAAAACTTATGCAGTAAAATCAGTCAGAAATGCACTGTCAGTAGGTCAAATTTTTGTGATAGTATTTTAGTATGATTTGTATAGAAATGGCACAAAGTATTAATTTGAGGCTTTAATGCCTTTATTTAAAACATTTCGACTACTCTTCATTTAAATTTGCAACATGAGTATAATTACTCAGTAGTCATGCTGATCATGCAATTATGTGTCAACAATGTTTATAAATAATTCTAATTTATCCATGTATGATGTATTGAAATTATTATGAATTCTTCACCATTATTAACGAAAGTTACTAGTTGTCTTAATGACTAGTACCATCACATTCCACCAATTTTATCACACATTCCAGCTTACTGCTGAATAATAATTCAGTACAGCATCAAAATTCGCAGACCCAATTATAAATAAATTACCATTATAACTGAATAAAAAATGTTATGTTATAAATCTGTAGGCCTTGTAACCTCTCCAGCATATGAATGTATTACTGTACTACATCTATACCTTGAGTGCTAAAACCAAGTTGTCTGCAGACCACTTGAGCATCCACATTATCCCAGTCATCATTACAGACTGTACCCCATGCATTGTTGTGGCAAATTTCTACTCGACCGCTTGCTGTGAAGTTATTCCCCTCAAGTCTGATGTCTCCCTGAGTACATACTAAAAAATAGCAGTGGTCAATTAAGACTGTAGAAGTTTGTGATATAATTATATAAAATACTACCAATTCATGCTTATAATATTGAACATAATTATATAATTTTTTTTTTGTAATAAATTTAGGCTTTGGTATTGCATTGTAAAACTTAACTGTAAGTAGCATTTGTAGATATGAAGACTTGATGAGGAGAAAGGTGCGAGAATGAGGATATTATTATGAAGATAAAATAATAGTGATGAAAAAAATGGGGAGAGAAGGGGGAAACAAAGGAAAGCAAGGAATCTGAGGTAGAATTATGCTTCTTCTATAGCATTTTATGACCAATTTATGAGTTTAAAAATGTCTTCAAACAGGAAGATTATAATATTGAAATTTGCAGAGAATCACAAAGTTTTATTTAAGATTGAAATAGCAATAAACTGACAATTTGTGGTAATACTCATAGAGTTTTCATAAAGGTAATAGATTTCAGCATTAAAATTCAATTAATAATTAATGAGTGGCTATAATTTTATGCAAAGTCTTTTTTCTAAATTCTATAGTATTTTATCAGACACTAATGTTATGTATTGGTATAGTTTAAATGAACAGCATTACTTGATTCTGATACAGTAGCAGGTGTGGACAGCACAAATATAATTCAGGAAGTGAGCGAAGCTGACTCTCAGTCATGTTCAAAGTTTTCAGATTAGGTATGTATGCGTACGTCAAAAAATTTCGCCCACGCTTCTAATTATGCCTTACCAACTTTGTTTTAACCAAAAAGTTTGTAGCTACTCTCTTCTTGAAACAATTGTGAAGTCTTTGTCAAGCTGCGCTTCTTTGCCACTGCTTTCGAAGTTTATTCAGGTAATTCTGTTATTGTTAACTCTTCATGCCTAATATGTTACCTAACTAGCAGGCTCGCTCACCATTTGTGCTCAAGCACACCACTAGTTATTTAATTCTGCCTGCTAGACTGAGCTTTTTACTAAACTTAAACTTAACATTCCTAAAGAGTAAGACTTTTCTCTATGTGAAAATAAAACAACGACAACGAAGAGAAAGGGTCAGCTGAATCCTAAAAACTACAATCATTTATAAAAAATGGATTTTAATTCTTCAAATGTTAGCTGTAGCTTCCAAGCTTTGCTCGTTAGTAAAAATAACATACACTGACATGGAAGGACATACACAAATGAAATACATCGATTGCATAATAAAACAATAATAAAAATACTTACTCAACGAATTAAATAAGTTAATGTAAGTAGTTCCATCCATTTCTCCAGAATTACAAGTTAAATAATTTGAAATTACTGGATAGACTATCAACGTACTCCAATTAGATATTATTAGTGCACTCTGGGACTCATCTAGAATATAGTATGGAGGAGAATCGAATAAAATCATTCCATTAAGTGTGAATGAGTTTAGTGGAGAGCCAGGGCATATGAAACAAAATGGTGCTGAGGTATTGACATATGCGATACTTTCAGCCGATGAAATTGTCAAGTTCCTTGCACAGTGTTGAGCTATACCTGCCAAAACATTAAACAGAATAATTGTTGAGTGATGTTAATTGGTAACGTAAAGTGCATTAATAGCAATTACAATCTCGATCATAACATTTGATAAGCTTTAGTTAACAACTAATTTTGTTTACGATGTGCTGTATTGCACTGTTTATGATGTGTTGTATTATCTGGCTGACAAAAATATGACCTTAGTCATAAGCAATAATTATATAAGTTCAGTTTCACCTGAAGTAATTAACTCTGAAACCACCAGGATCATAATAGTTAACCATCCACAAATCATTGTAGGTCTAGTATTCTCCATAATCTAAGAAAAATGAAAGGCATATTGAAAGTTCAACTTAAACATTTTGTATAATTAACTCTATAGATTACAGCTTTGCTATGCAAATTTTAAATTATTATATTGTACTTTTAATAACAAAATGAATTTTCTTAAAATAATCTATTTTATTCATAATAGCCATTGATATGAGAAAATTTACAAAAATGCCACATTAAGTTGAAAATAATTACCAATATCCTCGCCTATTTCTATTACTAATGCTTGCTGTGAAGCAGGTAACCGCACAATAAACAGAGCAAGAGTTAGTAAAATAAATTATTTTTTAAATTTCTCAGGACATTACTGGGCTTCATCATCTTTTCACTTAAAAAGGTCCCCATACATTATATCAATAAAATACCTAGAACTTTCACTACCTATTCATGATATTCACTTGTAACTTTCCGCTACAGATCAGAAGACAAAATATATGCGGTAATTCTAGAAACATTGATTATATAAACAGAACACACATTCCAAATCACCGCTATACTTTAATTGTTTGCTTCATGTGTTAATATTTTTTTCGGCTTCTACTTACATCATCTCCTCTTGAAAAAAGCTTTATACTCATGTGGCAGGCTTACCAGAAAAGAACATGTATTATGTGTAAGATATACTAGAAAATGTTAGTCTCCTGTGGGACCACCCTCCTCCTGTGGGACCTCCTCCTGTCAATGACAATTCAATGACTTTGGAATGACATTATCATGCACACACCTTGTACTTGTTAATTATGTCAATAGGATTACAACATTTTGTGTCAATGGTCTATTCTTATTATTTCTTTTCATTAAGTGATTATCAGTTACACTCTCCCAGCCTGGATAGATGGCAAGTTATATATTCTTAGTTTTGTATCATTTGTTCAGTTCTTACCTTGTCCAGTCGTGTGTACATTACCTTTACTCTTGCTTGTTCTTAATTTATTATTATACTAAAACTTATTGAGGCAAGCATTACCTTAGGGTGTACTGCGGCTAGCTACTAAGAAGAACTCTGATGGCAGCATTACCTTGGGCGGATAGTTAGCAATACAGCTTTGTTTCCAAGCTCACTACAACTTTGGAGGAGTGTGCAGTCATGAGGGAGAAAGGATGAGATCCCTACACATGATGCTTTATTCACCCCCCCCCCCCCACCACATCTCCAAATCAGTTTTAAAAGGAAACTAACTTGTATACTTCGATTTCCTTGTTCCACAAATTAATATGACTTTTATATTCTATGTAACAGCAAATAGCGTAATTAATTATCAAATATGGGCACAAAAAGCAATTAAAACAATATATGATATTTTAAAGTAAGCTGCAGGGGCTGCTCAGACATTTGTAAAGTGGCCAGGCCAGGAAGTAGGTGTGGTTAGAAGTGTGGCATGCCAAATGACTGTACATAGCATCAAGTACTGGTACTGGTGTATCTTGTGACAAGTACTCTTGTATATGCATTCAAAAAGTATAGTGGCATGCTTCCAATTTGAAAACCCCATAGATAGCTATATAAAAGTATGGTGGCGCAATTACTGTTTCCAATTAGCAAACAAACTCGACGACTGATATTAGTAATAAACTACTCTTCGTGTCAAAGATTCTCTGCAGAACCTGTACGTCTTTGTTTAAAGTGGACTTCAAATCTCTGTCGGAAAACTGAAGAAAGGAAGCCACGCCAGAAAAATCTGCGTACAGTCTACAAAACGTGGAAAAAGCGAGCGAATTATCACAGTAAGGTAAAGAATTTCATACAAGAGGAGCATGTGCCTACTATTGATGGTTTGGCCATAACTGGACCAGCCAGACTGGCGCATCGACCACTGAACTGTATCATTTTCATAAATCTTTACACAAAATTATCATCGGAATCATGTTTTAATAAAGCACCAAAGCTATTATACAACACTAGCTAGTTTTTACAATATCATCTCAGATCAAAAGAATAATTTGTTGGCTATTAATATCTTGTATAAAATAATATAGCTCGAGCAATGACAATGGTAGATGTAAAAAAGAAGTTTGTAAACAGGCCAGATACATTCACTGGTATAGCTATATTTTCAACACGCAACTTCATTTTCACCACGCAACTTCATTTTCACCACTCTATTAACTTTCCTTGTGTAATATAGCAAATACTACGGGCAGCAAGAAATTAATTGCCTACGTGATTACAACATGACTATAGCCCACAAAAGTCAGTACCTACACGGAGCTTAGCTTCAATTTTCTCACCAGCCTGAAATTTAAAAAAAGTATCACAATAAAGGTCTTAAATCATTGTTCTGAGTTAGTTCATACCTTAATCGACAGTTAATTGTCAGTAATCTCCAAATCAGAGTGTGGCAGTCGGACAAACAGATACAATGAATACTATAACCCTCTCACGCATGTGCACTGAGGGTAAATAAGTACACTGATATGTAATAGATTTTCAATAACAAGAGAAATATATAGTACATGCTTTTCAAGCTAAATGTATTTTCAAAAATATTTTGCTATTGTAAAAGTCACCCAGTTTGTAATACAACACCACTAGCTGGGTTATTGTTTATTAGAAACACTATGTGAAGACTGTGAAACTGCCAAAACAAATGAGACTCTTTCATGATTATCAACTCAAAATATGATTAGTTATTATTACATACTGCACTAGTCCTCATACAACATGGCAAGATTTTATGAGCACATGTATTATTCTCCTGAGCTGAAAGTGAGTGAAAATACAAGTGTGAGAGTGAAATGTAACCCCCACAATCTATGATGAGTGTAACAAATTGGTTATTGTACATCAAATGTGAATGTGTTTTCTAAACACTAGTATAATGATTATGCAGCATTCAATATGCAGCATTCAATTAGAGAATTTGGAGGAAATACTAAAGGAAGAATATCCAAGTAATTCAATATAGCTTAGCTAGTAGCATTAAATTTTTTATATAATATTCACAAAACGTTTCGGCTCAGTAAGCCTTCTCCAGTTGTGAGGTGAGGGGTATGACCATTTAAAATAAAATACAAAGCAAAATTGTCAACGATAAAAATGCACGTAGCCGTGGGTCAATTAACGCTAGAGTTTTGTAGGAACGGAGTCCACGTAGAGTTAAGCTCGAGGCCTTTGTCTAAATTTGAGGTGGTGTTACTGCTCTGTATAATTAATGCTTCCGTTAGCCTCCTATGGAAGTAATTTGGTATCATTTTCAGAACTCTTGATTCATCCCAGTTTACTCTGTGTGATTTCTTCCATGCATGTACTGATACGCCATTTTTGTTATCCATTCTTTTCACTGCATATTGATATTCTTTCAATCTTTTTTCTAGATTCCTGCCAGTTTCACCCACATACACTGAATTGCAGTCCATGCATGGTATGAGTTGGTGATCCAATAGCTGATACTATAGGTCTTAATGAAACATTCTCTTTATGTATTTTGGGGAGACCATATTATATCTGAGGTGGTATAGAATTCTGTGGAGATAATTTAAGTCTTTGATCCCTTGTTAGATAATTCTTCTCTTCATACTTTTTGAGTACTTTGTTTATTTTGTTATCAATTTTATTGGTTGGATTTTGAGAAAGTTTTTTATATGTGGTTTTATGTTCTAATAAATTCTTCATTTTCATGTTATAGTCACATTTGTCCATTAGAACAGTTGCATTGCCTTTATCAGCAGGTAAGATGACAATACTATTATTTCTTTTGAAATTCTTTAAAGCTAAGTGAAGTTTATGGCTTAAGTTACGTTTTGGTATCTTTCCTTTCTTTAGTATGTTGGCCACTCCAGTGCGTAGCCGCTGTGCATCTTCTTTATTAAGTTTTCTGGCTGTATTTTCTACAGATGCAATGATGTCAAATGTCGGAATTTTGGAGTTTGATACAGCAAAATTTAAACTACCACTATTTGTACTACATAGCATTTTTTAATGTAATTAAAAGTAATGAACTTAGCAAAATACAATACTTTAATCCAAATTTTAATGCTTAACGTGAGTGTGAGATGGCTGTAGGAGGAGGAGGCACCAAATATTATGTTTCAAAAGTCAACTACATTAAATAATTGCTCAATAATAGTATTCTATATCATATATATCATCTCAGCGTAGTAATGAACGTATACTCTATAACTAATTTTAATGTCAATATTAGTTAGGAGATTTGAGCAGTGCACAGTTATTCATAGACAGGTTTTGCATGCACTTAATCATGCTTGTAAATAAGTATTCCTTTCTTAGCTGTATTTTCAATGAGGTTATCTATGTGTTTCAACAATAATAATCAAGACATGGAATGATGTTCAATCAATGAATGAAAAGGAGAACATTGAACTATCACTTTTTGGTGTCTGCTTTTCTAATTGGACATACTTATCAATAATGCTTGTTCACTCAGCATTATCTGTCGTAAAATCTCTCCACAGCTACTTTTCAGCATTAGTAGCAGCAGTGCAATAATACAAATAAAGATGACAGCCTTTCTCTACAACCTTATATTATATCCCTTTCATTGGGTACGTTATATATACCTTTCATTAGGCAAGCTAAATGCTCTAATTCTTATAGCTACATTCAGTACAAAGGTGAAATCCCCCTTCAACAGTTACTCGTCATGAAACACACTGTCATTTGTTGCTAATTAACCAATTTTAACTAAAACTATGAGGATAAATGAATATATCTCTTGACATATTATGTAAGTGAATGGAGCTTGAGGTTATAGTTTTACTACGGCATAAGAAAGTATAATCAGCAATCTAGCAAGTTCTATTTGAATTTGTTCATTGGAGTTTGAATATGTCAATTAGAAGAAGCACATTTGTTGTACCACTCCAGAATTTGTCCTGATCCAATAGAGTCCATTCCTGCTAAGTGGATTAGTTTGACGTATTTCATGGCATGATTGAGCAGGATTTTCTCTGATGAGTCCTAGAATTGATATTCCATGGGAGCCATGAAGGAAGTTGTATATGTCTGCCTTTATTTCCTTTATATCTTCAACTGTAGGGCAACTTTGATAAGTTCTCCTTAAGTCCAAGGGACCTACATGGAATTGATGAAATTATAAGTGGATTGAATAATTGATAGTTAATATTTTGGAACTTTTAAGTTTAGTCACTAAGTACAATACTGCATTTAATACACATTTGAGTGAGTTTAGTGCACAATTTTCTGCTATAGCAAACTTTATATAAATGGAGTGATTTCAATATGAAAGAATATTGGAAACTTAGACATGCCATGAATTCTAGACAGGAGAATGAGTTAAAGTTATTGACTAAAACACAATTCTACATTATCATAAAGACCAAACAATATTATTATTAACTCTAGCCACTCCTATTTGAATTTATAATCTGCTAGTTTCAATTCCTTCTGAGTAGCTATGTCTGAATTTGTAATCTGCAAGTTTCAACTCCATCTGAGTAGATATAATCTCACTTTTTTTCGTTATAGTAAATAAACAGATTGGAAATCCTTTCATAATAGATTGCTAAGGCCAGTCAACGTTAATTTGAAATATCACAGGAAAAGTATATTGCCTCAGAATTTAGAATGATATCATATCTTATTGAGATAATACCGCAAGTGTCAATTAATTAGAAAGCATATATGGTAAGAAATCTAAAGTAGTTGACATTGTTGAAACTTTTTGAAGATATTAAATGTACAAATGTTCTAGTTAACTCACTAATACAGTTCACTCCAGCATCTTCAATATGACCACAGTTATGCTGTCCAATTGGCTGAGCGTTGCAATTAACAAGTCTGGCCTCATCTCCACTACACTGAACATCATCCAGCCATATAGAACCAGTTCCTTCGGTAAACCCAGAAGTTATAGCAGTTGCACCTGAAATTAGGAAAAGCTTTGCTAGAATTCTGTAATAAGTTTGTTTACATATCGCAACATTTTTTTGAAAACTATTAACTTTGCTTAATAAATGGGTTAGAAGTACTTAATCTCTTACTTTTTTAAACTTATGTATACATTATCTACCTCGAAAACTAATATTTAGCTGTCGACAAACTACTTGAGCATCCACATTATCCCATGAGTCGTCACAGACAGTGCCCCATTCATTGTTGTTGCAAATCTCAACACGACCACTGGTAGATGTTCCTCCTTGTAGTCTAATGTCTCCTTGGGTACATAATTCTAAAAAGGTCCACATAAAGAAGAAAAGAGAGTAGGGGGCTAAATGAATAATTTATTATTATTAAAACCAATATGATAAAATCTATAACTATTTGTGAAATTTATTATTATTAGCGAGGGCTAATGTTCTCTATCCCAAAAATACTTGTAGATGAATAATTTAAACGCTATGTAAAGCTATGTAATAGCTCCATTTCAGATAGCTACATCAAGTTATAGTATTTTTTTGACTATGTCAAACTTGATACTACTTATTATTAGACATTGCACTAACTCATTTAAAGATGTAGCTATGCACTTAAAATCATTATTTTCTTTACATTTTTAATTAGAAAATTTTATACACTTTCTGCCTTTGCCAATTATAATGACTTCAGCGGAATTAAAAGAAAACTTACCCATACTCATGCAGCTGACTCCAGCATCTTCAAAATGAGCGCAGTTGTGAACTGTGATATGAACACTTTTTGTTTTTTTGTTTATTCGTTATTATTTTTTCTTCCGAATTCATGGCATTGCAAGAAATGTACATGTCCAAAATCATTGTTTTTGTTAGTTTGTTTGTCTTGAGTGTTTTTATGCCAAAAATAGGAAATAATGTACTTGTAAACGTCAATACATACCCAATATGCAGTTAGAATATAGATAAGATCAGTTAAAGCTGGGTTTATGTCAAATTTTCAGAAAGAAAATGTGACCGTCTACGGGAAAACCGGGCACAACGCGGCGTGCGTAAATATCGAGAAAAGATCGATCGATTTCTTAAAAATGTATTGTTTCAAGCCGATGGAAGGGAACGGTTAGGTCTATTATAGTGGGAACGGCCTACGGCGATAAAACTTGGAGAGCTCAATATCTGGACGCCGACAACTCTGTAAGTGCAAAAAATAAAATTTCGAAGGGTGCCGCGTTGTGCCTGGTTTTCCTATTGACGTTCACAAATGTAGACTTGTGAAGATTGATTGGCAAACTTAGCTGCTTTGACCTGTTGGTTGAAACAATGCTGATGTTGAATCAGTATGCAGGCTATAGATATTCAACCAGCATATCCAACATAATGCATCCAGCTAACACTTTGGAATTTGGAATATTTGAAATTTCACATCTAACTCTTTAGTGTTCGTATAAATAAATACTGTTATCAATAGAAAATAATGCTACATTATTTAGTCACATTGTCAAATGTATTTATAATCATGTACATATTTATAATTTACACAAATTTAAGCGTGATTAATTATTTATTTATAAACATTTTATACACTTTCTGCCTTTGCCAATTATAATGACTTCAGCGGAATTAAAAGAAAACTTACCCATACTCATGCAGCTGACTCCAGCATCTTCAAAATGAGCGCAGTTGTGAACTCCAATTGTGTTAGCAGTGCAGCTGATGAGGCTGCTCTCATTCCCAATACACCGGACATCATCCAGAAAAATAGTGCCAGTGCCATCAGTGAATCCTGAGAATATGGCAACAGCTCCTACAAGAACATATTATTTTTATGAATACCATATAACAATGTGCCAACTAGATTTCAATTTATGGTTTATATTATTAAATAAGACTAGTCAATGTATGAAGATATAAGCCAAATATTTTCTAAGTAAAAATCATAGACAGATTAGTTCAAATACATTCCGAGTAAGATAATACTTGCATCATTTCTTTTAGTACTTGATCACACATGCGCCTCAAAATATTAATGAGAATCGCAAATTGTGATCTAAACAATTATTGATTATGTACATGTACTAGTAGTAATTTTGATGAGTTTTGTTGCTTGAGATATGTTTAAGTGCACAGCATTTAGTTCCACAGAATTATCTGCTACCTTTTAATGTGCTAGATAATGCCATTTATGGTTAATGAATTTAGCTCACTCAGGTAAATCCTATGTTTGCATTCTTCTCAATAAAAAATAATTCATTATTATTAGAAATTCAATCTGTAAAAAAATTACCATCATGTCTAGACTATATTCAATACTTTCATGGTTTATTCATATAAAAACTTAATATACTGTTAGCAGTTGTTGGGGTAACATTTCCGCTAACGAACGGATATGTACTTATGGGTAAAGTGAGCACATATTTAAACAAGATTACCAAATAAATAGTCATGCAAATGTACATATAGCAATTATTTCTAAGTTACTAGTGTCACAGAGCATATCATACTGTATAGACATAATACAATAATTAATATACGTTTATATTGATTTATTACCTTGAGAGCTAAAACCCAATTGTCTGCAGGCCACTTGAGCATCCACATTATCCCACAAGTCATCACAAACTGTACCCCAGACGTTGTTGTGGCAAATCTCAACACGCCCACTACTTGAGTTTCCTCCAGCAAGTCTAATGTCTCCTTGGGTGCAAGTTGCTATGGCTATTACACAAGATACATAAGTAATAAATGGATAAAAAAACATTATAAGTATTATTAGTAAACCAATCACATAAAAAATCAACAACAATAGTAATTATACTTCCTTCAAATAGTAATAAAAAGTTAGAAATGTTAGCGCCAATGTATAACAAAAATATTTATAATTACATTTAACAATAAGAAAACTTAAATAATAAACATTATCATGCCAACATAGTCTATATAGCTGTATGGAATTTGTTAGCTAACTAATTAGGTATATAAACAAATAGCAAACTAAAAGAAACAAATTAATCAGAAAAATTGTTTTTTATTCCTTTATTAGATACATTATTTTTAGATTAAAATCACAATTTTCCTTATTTTACTTCGTTAAAATGATTCTATCATACACTCACTTGGACACATGACTCCAGCATCTTCAGCATGATTGCAGTTGTGAGTTCCAATAGGCTGGGCGGTACAACTGATTAGTGTACTTTCATTACCAACACACTGGACATTATCCAACAAAATAGCACCGGTGCCATCCGTAAACCCAGAAAATATGGCAATAGCACCTAAGGCAAAAGAGGATAAAACAACCCCAAAACAATGTAATGTGAAATTCAGCTGAGAAATGTTTTCATTGACAGAATAATATGAAATTATATGATATATTTACATCAAATAATATATTAACAATTACAATAGTATTCACAAACATTTTTTACCTTCTGTGTTGAAGCCAAGCTGTCTACAGACTACCTGAGCATCAAGATTGTCCCAGTCATCATCACAGACTGTACCCCAGACATTGTTGTTGCAAAACTCAACACGCCCACTACTTGAGTTACCTCCTGCAAGTCTGATGTCACCTTGGGTGCAAGTTTCTATGGCTATTACACAAAATAAATAGCAAATAAATAGAAAATCAAACATTAAATATTATATGTACACTATTAAAACTATATAATGTGAATGTATTGGTTTTCCCCTGATAATTATGAGAAAATTAGATATTCTAACTTCAGTGTAATATCAAATTACAAATATCTCCAGCAAAACTTATCAATAATATCTGAAGAAATAGATATTTTCATGTTGATAGAAAATATGAACATGAAATTTGTAAATTCCAGAATAAAGCAAAAAAAAACAACAACAACAAACAACTAAACAAAAACCTACAAATTAATAAGAACAGATGATAATATATTATGATAAATAAATCATTATAATATTTTTATCATAAAGGATGATATTAGTCATCAGAAATTAAACCCCCTATATGTTTGAGAATACTCAATTTATTGAAGAAATGTACATTCATTAAAACGACTTATCATACGCTCACCCGGGCAAATTACTCCAGCATCTTCAGCATGATTGCAGTTGTGAGTTCCAATAGGCTGGGCAGTACAACTTATTAGTGTACTTTCATTACCAACACACTGGACATTATCCAAAAAAATAGCACCCGTGCCATCCGTAAACCCTGAAAATATGGCAGTAGCACCTAAGGCAAAAACGGCAAGACAATAATGAAATGATTTAAAGTGAAATACCAGATTATGTAAATTGCGTGTCTAGTGCTATATAATCATGTTTTTGCCACAATTTATTTTTAAATACCTAAATTACAACTGTTGTTCTACAGTATAATAAATTAGTATTCATCAACTACATAGTATAATACCTTTTATTTCATCATTTTCATTTTCTGTTCACTAACTACTGAGGAATGTCTTAATTGATGAAGAATATGAAATAATTTTATTACATCATTATCACAAGGACTTACAATTGATATAAAATAATTATAATTACAACGCAATATTAGCCACAGATAATTTGTTTACTTTCTTTACCTTGTGTGTTTAAACCAAGTTGTCTACAGACTACTTGAGCATCAAGATTGTCCCAGTCATCATCACAAACTGTACCCCAGACATTGTTGTTGCAAAGCTCAACACGCCCACTACTAGAGTTTCCTCCAACAAGTCTGATGTCACCTTGGGTGCATGTTGCGGCTATTACACAAGATACATAGCAAATAATATTAAAATATTAATTATATGTGCACTATTAAAATAAATATTATATATATATTATTGATTTTTCCACTGATATTTGTAACAAAATTAAACATTCTAGCATCATCGTAAAATTAAAAATTAAAATAATTAAAGGCAAACTTAAGAATACAAGTAAAATATGAAATAATTATTTTCATGTCCTTATAAGATACGAACATGGAATTTTGTACGTTGCAGAAAACGAATATTTAAACGAAAACATTATTATAATATAAAGAACAGTCAATAAAATTATGATTACTAAATAAATATGTTCTTTTCATAAATGATGCTATTAATCATAAGAAATTAAATTGAAGGTATTAACATTTATTAAAATGACTCTATCATATGCTCACCCAGGCAAATTACTCCAGCATCTTCAGCATGATTGCAGTTGTTAGTTCCAATAGGCTGGGCAGTACAACTTATTAGTGTACTTTCATTACCAACACACTGGACATTATCCAACAAAATATCACCTGTGCCATCCGTAAATCCAGAAAATATGGCAATAGCTCCTAAGACAAAAAATTATAAAACAATAAAAAACAATGTAATTTAAAATTCAGATCCAATAAATAGTGCCATAGCAATTATGTGTTTTCCACATTATTTAAACATACAATAATTATGACTGATATACCACCAAAACATCCATTTCGTAAATATCGACTACATAAAGTATTATTATGGATCTGTGATACCAACTCTCATTTCATCATTTTTTATTTTCAGTTCACTAATCACTGAGGAATGCCTTGCAATATTCACAGACATTGTTTTACAACAACAAAACAACACAAAAAAATTATCCTATGTGAACTTTCTGATAATTTAAATTGGATATCTACTGCTATGGATATCATAATGTACTAGAAGTGTGTGCCACAATATCTTAAATATACCCAAAATTAAAGTAATAATGATCCATTATTTTTGTTACTATGTAATTGGTCTTTATCTGCTGCACAGAGTATTCCTATACATTTATGATATCTGCTCTCATTTTAATTGTAATTTCAGTTCACCTAACTTTGAGGAATATTCTAAATTAGGGAAAGAATGAAATAATTGTATTACTTAATTATTTTAAGGATTTAAAATACACATTAATATATCCAATATATACATTATTTACTTTCTTTACCTTGTGTGTTTAAACCAAGTTGTCTACAGACTACTTGAGCATCAAGGTTGTCCCAGTCATCATCACAAACGGTACCCCAGACATTGTTGTTGCAAAACTCAACGCGCCCACTACTTGAGTTTCCTCCGGCAAGTCTGATGTCACCTTGGGTGCACGTTTCTATGGCTATTACACAAAATGAATGGCAAAAATTTTGATGTACAATCATTCAAGACACTTTAATTAAGATAATAAACAATAAATTGCCATTTTCCTAATAGTTAAAAAAAAACAACACCAAACATGCTAACTTTTAATGTCATGAAACACATAAGAAAGCATTTTCATGTCAACAGAATTAGATATCTATGTAATTAGTGAGCTAACAAATTAGGAAAAAATGAAAAACAAGTGACAAAACCCAACAAATTAATCAGAAAAATGGTACAATTAAACTACTATGATATGAATGTTTTATTCATAAACAATATTATCAGAAATTAAATCCATGATATTTGTATATTATGTCTTCAGCATCATATTATAGAGTGACAAAAAACAACAACTAGTCATACACTCACGCGGACAAGTTACTCCAGCATCTTCAGCATGATTACAGTTGTGAGTTCCAATAGGCTGGGCAGTACAACTTATTAGTGTACTTTCATTACCAACACACTGGACATTATCCAAGAAAATAGCTCCTGTGCCATCCGTAAACCCAGAAAATATTGCAATAGCACCTAAAGCAAAAAATGACAACACCAAAAAAATATTATAAAAGAAAATTTCAGGTATAGTAAAATCAGAGTCTTTCTATTCTATAAAAATCATACTATTATTAATAGTGTTTAATACATATATATAACGGATTGATGCAGTAATAACTTTCAATATGAAATTACAAAATCCATTATGTTTTAACTAAGTTTATTGGTTAGGTATTGGTTACTTTTAGATATTCCTATGGAATTAGATATCTACTCTTATTTTATCATTACGTTTAGTTTGCCAATCACTAAGGAGTGTTCTATATTGACGAAACATATGAAATGATTTTGATTTAGCACATCATAAATACAAGACTTACAAACAATGTAGAATAATAAGCTTATGTGTCGGTATGACAATGGCGATGACGGTGACCAATGGTGTGTGTATTCATTAATAATTCATGAGCTGAGCAAGGCTGGTAAAACTTCATCCTTACCTGAATGGGAAAAGTGTTAAATTCTACCTGCTCTTTACTTTAAAAGAAAAAATACATGGCTTAGAAATAAGTAGATATGTCAAAGTCGAATTTGAACCCACAAATGTCACCTTTGCAGTCATGCACAATTTCAATTATACTGTCATGAAGTTTTTAGTCTAATGGCTCTCTACGTGCCTATTAACCTAACATATCCTCTATTTCTTTTTCTTTTCATAGGTCTTGCCATGATCCCCTGCTCCTTAAAACCTGAACACTGGGTTTCTGTATTCATGAATAATTCATTTGCTGAACAGAGTGGGGAAAAAGTGTTCACCTGTACACAAGCTAACCATAATCTACAACACATCATGGGTAGAAGAAAGGAAACAAGTAGGAGAACACAAAGATCAAGAAAAGGCTGAATGATGTGGCTACTTCAATGAAGCGAAGGAAAAAATGCAGAAAAGATGAGATAATTAGACAGGAGAAATATACATGAGAATCCATGAGCTGAAGAGAGGAATAAGAAAACCTGACATAACTTGGGAAGAAAGAGAGCAGAATAGGGAAACCATGAACAAATATATCTCATGCTACTGCATTCTAAATTTGAATAAGTTAGTATATAAATGGCTGCACTATGGCGGAGTATTTGCTAATATACCTATATTATATATCTTCACAGACATATTTTGCTTCTTTTACCTTGTGCGTTTAAACCAAGTTGTCTACAGACTACTTGAGCATCAAGGTTGTCCCAGTCATCATCACAGACTGTACCCCAGACATTGTTGTTGCAAAGCTCAACACGCCCACTACTTGAGTTACCTCCTGCAAGTCTGATATCTCCTTGGGTGCAAGTTGCTGTGGTATTACACCCGATACATAAGAAATAATTGGATAAACAATCATTGAATATATTTTAAGTAAAACCATCACATACTATATGACCTTTATTGATGGTTTAAAACTTATAACAAACTTCAAAGTAAAACTAAAAAGAGTATGATGTCTGTACATGAGAGTTATAATAAAAGTAAAAAAAATACAAAGAGAATAATAAATTAAAACAAATAAAATAATTAAAATTTCCACCTTAATGGACAGAAATTAGTAACTTTACAATAATTAAGCAAAACTAGCAAATCAACAAATAATAATCTATCATGTACAACTTTTTAACTGTCAAAACTGCTACATGAAATTCTTTTATATTATACAGAGCAAACTTTATGAGTAACAACATTGTTATCCATTTAGCTTAAAAGTTTCTTTCCTTATGATGCTACCTTAAGTAAATGACAAGTTAAATTATTTAAAGAAAATCCTATCAAATCTAATCATAACTGCAATTTCACATTTTTTTATTGATAATGAACAAGTTTTCTATCTTTAATTTTCACAAAGATAAGTTGTTGATATAGTAAATGAATTTATTTGTACTCAAGTACTTGGAATTTTAGATTAACAATAAAATTATAGATTAAAAATATAAATTTTTTCAAATAAGATAAGTTTTGAACAAAATATGTACAATAGGTTTAAAGAATTTGTAATTTAGAATAAAACTTCTAGCAAAATCAGCTATAATATAGTTTTGAAACCATTTTGTCATTATAAAGAATGTTTTGTTAATATTTCTATAGTTTAGTTTAATAATTATTGCTTTAATTAATTGTCTCATGATAATTATGAGTAAAACATGGCAACTCCTAATCTATAAATTGTGACATCATAAGTGATATTATTATTAACTCACGTAGACAAATTACTCCAGCATCTTCAACATGACCACAGTTGTGAGTTCCAATAGGCTGGGCAGTACAGTCTATCAGTCTAGGCTCTTCACCTTGACACTGGACGTCATCCAATAATATAGCACCAGTACCATCAGTAAATTCAGTAAATATAGCAATAGCCCCTGCCATTAGGATAATGAAATAATAAAGCAATATAATTAAGCAAATTAGTTACTAGTCTTGATACTGAAAAAATTCTAAAAATACAAAAACAAAGTACATATCTTATTATTCTCCAATAAACAGACCTAGAAAGAATTCTGATGTTATTACTATACTACTTGTATAATTCGGCACAGTATAATTAAACAGGTTTTTTAAGATAGGACAGGAACCAAAAATATGTAACCCATTTGTCATCATTATTTTGATTTTATATATAACTATCTTTTTACTAGACTGTCGTATTACATCAGTTCTTAAACTATTAACTTAAATGAGACTGATTCTTTATATCATTGAATTGGCCGGTTAACCATGCATAAATGAAAAATAAACTCGTTGTTCTTACCTTCACGACTAAAACCAAGTTGTCTGCAGGCCACATGAGCATCCACATCATCCCACAAGTCATCACAAACTGTACCCCAGACGTTGTTGTGGCAAATCTCAACTCGCCCAAATGTTGAATTTCCTCCCTGAAGTCTGATGTCACCTTGGGTACATGTCTCTGGAACATAAGGAAAATTTTATTATCAAATTCACTTTATACTTACTTTTAATGTATATTTGTAAATTTTACTAAAAATACCTTATTATTATAAAATGACGTATATTTTTCAGTTAGACAAAATACAATATAAATATGCAGACTGCGTAGAATTCATAATAATTCATGTGCAGAGATGGACATTAGAAAAGAGTAGATAATTTTTTTTGTTAGCTATTACATTCCTTACCTTTTTGCAGTAAAATGTAAAATGAGTACTAAAAACGGCATCACATTTGTTAGCTATCCCTAACACCACACAGTGGTGTAGACCATTTAATCACAAGCTTAATACCCAGCTAAAATTATGGGAGGTTGATTCAGTTAAAATATGGTAGTGTGGATAAGGAATAACTTTTTTCTCTGCAATGCCTTAAAATTTGAAGTAGCAATATTGAAGTTTTCTGGCAGTTCATAATAGTTAATTGAAAACATATCACCTGAGCAAAATCATCATTAAACTGACCACAGCCCACCTCCTATATCACTATAGTATAACACAATCCTCCTTTTCCTTTGACTATAATTATGAAGCAACATAACACGAAGATTAAGTAAGCACATGATTATATTTGAAACAATCCCTATGTTCTAAAATTGCATTATGTAGCAGGATTATAATGCCTATAGAAAGATATAACAAGAAAAAAATTCTTAGTAATTTCGATATAATTTTTCATAGACACAAAGCTTATTTGATCACTTACCTAACTGTCCTTTTGTCATCACAATCAATCCTGAAGCCAGAAGAATATGCATCCACCATTCCATAGTAGGATAATTGTTGCACATGATGAAACCTATTTTAAATAAATTTACATTATCAGTGTTTAAAGTCATGATATATCAGAAACTTATAAACCAAGCATATATAATTCGTAAAGGAGTACTAACTGTAAAAAAGAAACTAGCTTGAGGGTTAACATACCTTCCACAACAGATGAGTGTAGGCTGCAGAATATTCTCCACTTGCTCTCTTATTTATACCTCGCTTATTATATTTAAACTTACTAATTTTCATCATAGGATAAAAGGTTCATATCTGCAAGATGTCTCATTGTAGGAAGTGTACCAGGAAATGTGATTTTCTGAATTCCTATTCAGTGATGTAGATGTCTGTTTGCTCAATGTTTATATCGTGACAATCTAGACACAACAAATTGAGCCATAATCCTTAAATTTCTTGGAACTAAGTTGTGTGAAGTTTGTGGAAATCTACATTATGTTGCTGACATAATGGTTGTGGCATCTGTCTACAATTTGTTTCCTGAACATGTAAAGCCAAACCGATATTGTGCATTGATCTCAGTTTGTAATAAAAACAGCATTTTTTTAAATTAGGCCACGACCTGAAACACAAGCTTAGCCAGCTTGGCCTTCGCAACATCCATAATTTACCCTGAAGCCCAATTTTTTCAGTGAAGTATTCAAACCACCTTAGCCAAATTAACACTTCTTTTTGGGTCAGCAAACTTTAGGCTGCATGATAAAAGTGGGCTAGTTATCTTCTCACATTCATAAAAAGTAAATAAATAAATTAACTGCCAGCAGTTTCTTTGAGTAGTACTCTGACTGATCACCAATATAGATAGCTACTATTATTTATGCATGCTGCTTAGCTAATCATTTTAATTTTCAGTTGGAACTATGCACACACTTTGAACTGACAACTCCTACTAAAGTATTTTTCATTAGCTATTACAGTATTGTAAAAGCATTGTCAAGTACCATCGAAGTCATGCTTGATTTCAGAACATCGTGATCAGTAGCTTAATGTAGATTACGGACTCCTATTAATAATAGGAAAGTGTCAGAATGACTATTTCCTTTATCTGGGTAGAATAGTTGCCAACTTTTCTAATCATAGTTCAGGGACATTAAGCCACACCCCAGATCACACCCTAATAAACACTTTAAAGCATTCGGTAGTTTGGCAGATCATACATAGTAAATAGATACAAAATTTATAATTTCCAGGACAAACAATAGAAAGAGTACAATTCCGTTGCGGGACAGTGGCTAAGTCAGGTGATAAATCTGGGACTGTCCCGTAGCTTTCGGGACAGTTGGCACTATGCAGAAGGTTCTGTAAAAATCCATAAGTCAATGGGCCAATGAATTAACATAATGTATCTTGATTTGAACGGGTTCAACGATTTTATCTTTGACGACACCGTAGCAAATATAAAATATATAGGGGCGTGGTCAAAATGAACTGGTAAACACACACTTACGGCCAGTCCTTCTACCAGACGCAAACCTGAGAATGGCTGACGAGTACCCTCTGAAATCATCCTCTCAGCTCCAACAGAAGGGTTTGAACGAGGCCTTAGTAAAGGGTCATATTGATAGCATTAAAGAAAGTCTTTCGGATGTTAAAGAGGTATATCAAAGAGCTCACTTCTCTCTAACCAACCCAGTATTTGTGAAAAGTGGGATTGTAAGAGAGTTGGATATGGTCATTATCTCTTGGGAAGGGAAGCAGGTTGTATAATATAGGAGATTGCCTAATATCTGGGGTTCTTTGCATATCACTTCTAAAGCCTCTATTCCATACTGATACTGTGTGGATGTCTCTAAGTACACTTTCCACAGGTGCATGATTATTGTTGTCCTCACTACAGTGTGCCTAATAGATAACATTTATAAGATTTGATTTCTCTCTAGACATAATACGCATTAGCTCGCCGTGTCTTTGGTGTTTATGAGCACACCACTATTATATGTATTTATGCGTACTGTCTTTTCCTTGCTTTCTCTCTCTTAATCCCCTCTTATATATACACATATATATATATATAGCTTTTTTTCTGAGTTTTAACAGCTAATATGTGACAGGCTCTGACAAAAGGGGGCATTTCACGCAAACCCCAAAAAATGAGTTTTTTGTGCTAATAAAAAGCTACAATTTATATCAACTTAGTGCTAAAATACTGGAGGGTAAAACCTTCAACGCGCAGAGAAACTGGCATCAACTGGGCTGTATTCAGCAAAGCAATTGAACTAGAAATCGAGAAAACATATATTGAATTTCCACTTTCGGTACAATTAACGTTTCCGTATACTTAACGCCGTACTCCGCATACGCAATTAAATCGTGCAGCCGCTTTTTAACGGTGACTAACGAAGTTTTGCGTGGAGTTCTTTTTAGCTTTCATAGCGTCTCACAGCCGGTCTTGTCGGAATTTTCGGCTACTCTATTCGATGTAGTGGTAAACTTTCAGCCAGAGGTAAGCTGTAGAGTGCACGCAATAGTCTCAAAGTTATGCCGTTTTTTTTAGCTGTCTGTTTGAAACCCCGCCCATTCCTCGTTTGTTGTACTTTGAGAACGAGAGAGAATAAAAAGTAGCTTTCTTTCCATGGCACACTTGGGCTCTTTTAAGTTGTTTTGACATTTGAAATTTGGCATAGACTTAGAGTAAGGGTCACTAAGACTAATTGTACAAAAAACAAAAAAGAAAGAATTTTTCCGATGACTTACTTCTGGAGCCTATATCTCAATTTTTCCGCGAAATGACCCCTTTTCTCAGAACCAGTCACATTTATGTTCAATTAAACTGACATGAATGGCTAAATATATATATATATAATATACTTATTACATGAGTCAGAGTATGATATGGTTAAATATTTCATGGAGCAGGCTAATTTATTTTCATGAGCCAAAGGTGAGTTAAAATAAAGCCTGAGAGTGAAATATCTAGCCATATCACTCTGCCTGAGTGTAATAAGTGGTTTATTCCACCCTGGATATCTTCACTGAAATAGTTTTTTGGTAACTCTGTGGTGTAAAGTTGGTGAAAACTCACTAGGGGCTCCCCACAACCCCAGTTGATATTATAGCAGCTGCTCTAACCTGGCTGGATAGGCTCCACTAGAGTAAAGGTAACTGTAAACACTAAGAAAACTTGTACCCAGGCCCTGTTGCCATAACTACTCTGGTAATGAGCTTGCTGCAATACAGCCATGAGATAACACTTTGTGATATCATAAGATATCACCAATCACTTACCTAAAAATATCATTGTGAAGATATCTAGCAGCATGGAATATATATATATATATATATATATATATATTTATTTATTTATTTACTCCACCCTAGATATTGTTACAATGATATCTTTAGGTACATGACCCATGAAATAACTCATGATATTTCACTCTGTTATTTCACGCTGTACTGCCAAGCTCATTACCCTTGTAGTTATAGCAACCTGCCAAACTTGTTGCTTTTCATCGTTTTTACAGCTACCTTCCTCTTACCTTCCTCTTGTGTGGCTACTTGACAGGGTTAGAGCAGCTGCTAAAATATCAGCTGAGAGTGTGGGTAGCCCCTACAACCAACTTTACTCTGTGAGTTACCCTTCCTCTAGTACTAACTACTGTAGTGAAGATATCTAATGTGGAAAAAAAAACACTTACTACCTTGTCAGAGTGATATGGCTAGATAATTCACTCTCAGGCTATATTTTCACTCACCTCTGGCTCATGAAAATAAATTAGCCTGCTCATGAAATATTTCGCCATATCACACTCTGACTCATGTAATAAGTACTATATGTATTTTTCTCCACTAATCATCTATTATTTAAAAAGTTGATAGGAGTGTGTAATTTGTTTGGTTGGTTACCTGGAAATGTTTAGAACAACTGTTATGGGTCGAGTGCAACACTTATTCTCATTTCATATGACCATTTCAAATTATGTTTGATTTTCGTAGTTAAAAATTCGTGGATATGAATTTGCAAAACTCTCATTTCAAGTACAAGACTTTGTTAATGCTATTAGGTGAGAATTTCTGGATTTAAATTTCTTTTTCTTATTTAGGCATCAATATCAAAGCTATTTAAGTACTGGTGTCATAATAAAAAAAAACTGCTTGAAACTATTCTACTATTTTTATTCTGAGAAACTTTATTTATTAAAGCTTCTTATGGTCTGTAACTTTTTCCAAATGTAAATATGATTCACTGCTTTTTATTTTAAATTAATGCAGCATATTTGTATTATTTTATCAGATATTTAAAGGGATATCTTCAAGTGAAGCCAGCAGATAGTAGGTATGTCATTTATAACTTTTAAGTAGATATATTTATTGCATTTCATTATTTAGGGCTATTTTATTGATGGCAAGATCGTATGAAGCAATGAAAAATGACTTCCGAGCTATTGATTACTACGAAAGGTTTGCACTTATAAATGTGCAAAATTTTAATTTTCTGTTATAATTAACTTGAAATTAACTTAGTTACATTTTATGTGACACATTCATATATGCTATTATCCAGGTTTTTATATTATCGAGGTGATTCGAACCCCATTGTGGTAAAAGGTAATTATGCAATTGAAACCATCTCTGGCTGATATTATTTGAAGACTTATTATAATAGTTGCAGAATTATACAAGATACAAAAGTATCCTTCATTATACAGAATGAAGGTAATGTAGGTCGTTAAATTGAATTGATAAGGTAACTAAAAGTTAAGCTGCAAAAAATTTGTAGCATTCATAAACTATCTTTTAGTAAGCACAAGAATATTAATATACTATTATGAGCCAGCATATGTGTGTCATAATGGTAGTTTATGTGTGAACACTGTCGGTTAATGATGCTGTTGTTAAATTTTAGTCTTTAGAAATTTTTGGCACAAATTGAACACACATCAGATGCTGATCATGCCATTATTTTACTCAAAGTAAGTTATTTTTCTGCTTCTTTTTTATCCTCCTTATTCTATTTAGTACTTCTTTTTTATCCTCCTTATTATATTTAGTACAGAAAATGGTACATTTTCACTTTATAAAGTTAAAGAACACATTACCACAATAATATTTGGGAGTTTGCTGTTTTTGTAATATTAATTAAATTTTCTCGATCAGTTTGAAACAAATGCTTCCTGCACAACTAATATACTCTAATGGTAGTATCCATTTCAGTATAATGTATAGTACTTATGTACTGGTAAATTGTTTTTTTTTAAATCTATCATATGTTTAGTAACAACTCCTATGGAACCATTAAAATAGAAATAAGCTGACACTGATCTTTCTTTAAATTAATGTAATCTCTTGGGAGTAACATATAAATTTTGTACATGTTCATTACATCTTAGAGAGTGGGCAATTATTAGAATAATTATAGTTGTAGTACATGTGTAACATTGTACATGTATACTTGGTCATTGCTTTAATAATAATACATTTATAGCAATGACTATGTATATGGCACTTTGTCATATCTGTTGTACACTACTATTTTAATTCAATGTAGGAAAAGATTGGCCAAATGTTGTGTAAACCTATGGACCTTACGGCAAGAGAGAAATTTCTCAAATTACAACTGGTATAAATTTGGATAACATGTTTTAATTGATTAAGTACATCCATGGCAAAATATTTATTAACTACTCATTATATTATCAATATTAAGCAATTAATGGCTAAATTATTACAACTCATGTATATTTTTATTTTTTATTGTTATATATTAAGAGTGAACAGTACATCCTGACATTTTTATAGATATATATGTATATGTGACCGGTTTTGGGAAAATCGACCTAAACGCGGCAAACAATTTTTTTCAGTATCCCCGGGTAAAGCCTTATGGGTCGATTTTTTTCAAAAAAAAATTATGGCAGAAATGGATAGACACCAGTTAGCTCTAGCTTATGACGCAGTTGTAAGCTCTGGCGTGCTCTAGAACTCACACTAGGAGGCTAGAAACACTAGCCGGTTGGACTCGTGTACGGAGAGTTGCTAAGAAATTATTGGCGGGCTTTTCACTAACGGCGGGAAAAACTGTAGCTAACTAATTCACTTACTATATTCTACATAATTCACGTACTCACGCAATTCTCGCCATCATAGTTTCTTAAGGAGCCCTGCATTAAGCCTTTTAGACTTCTTTCAATCCGCCAGTAACCGGTTTATTCCATAGTGTCCCGGAGACACGCAGTAATAGTATACGGACACAAGCCACGCCCCCTGACCTTAGCAACGCCTTTACCCGGCTTTTTTTTTCGAAATCAGCAATAATAAGTTTAGCAAAAATACTGAAGTGTTGTAGTGCGTAGGGCGAAGACGGCTTGTGCTACAGCTTCTAAATTAGGAGGAGCCTACTGGTAGAATAAATTAGAAAACTTTAGATGCCGCGTTTCGGTCGATTTTCCCAAAACCGGTCACATATATACACATATTCTTTTATATCTTCATAGTATTTTTAGATTTGTGATGTGACCAGGGAATTAGTCATGATATCTCATGGTGTTATCTCAAGCTAAAGGGATTTGGGGTGGGGGTGAGAAGAGCAGGCGTTCTCTACAAAAAATGCCCAGCCTTATTAAAAAAGCTGCCCAGCCTTATTAAAAAAGCTGCCCTAATATATGCTAGAGGTTTGAAGGAACCCAAATGAACTAACACTAAGAGCCTACTTTACAAGCTGTGTTACCAATCTTATAGCATGTAGAAGTTGTGTTGGCCACAAGAAAACTTAAATAAATTTTGAACAGACGGTGCTACATTTGTCAAAGCGGTTTTCAATATTCCCTCACTATAATGCTTCCAAATTGTTGGGAAATTGCTATTCCCAACTCAATACTAAAGTCCATTGGAACAGAAAAAAACACAGCTTTCCTGCTTTACATGGGCCCAACTTTAGAAATAACTGTATTAAAACTGCTGTACAGACTTTACTGAACTATAACTGCATTAATGCACACCCAATTAATCACCCATTTTGAGTGCAGGTTGATTTATCATACATTATGTGCCATAAGATTCACATGACTATATTACTAACATTTATTTTACTAAGTGCATTGCTTGCAGTTGTGCAAACTCAACGTGGACATACTATAGTATCAACTACTGCAGTGAAGATTTAAGTATAATATACTGGCTTATTGCACTCATCAGAGATGATATAGCAAAAATGTTTAACTCTCTGGCTTTGTCTTTCGCATTGAATATATTTCATACCAGCCTCCTAAGAGTTGAGAAAGTGAATATCCAATCAAAAATTAGTTTGTATGTGTTTCCTATAGCCTGAACATGGTACAGTTCAGTTGCACCTCTCCATTTAGTTGGTACAGGACTTACATTATCCTCGGGCGGCGCTCGGTTGTGTAAATACATATTTATAACAATGTTAGTAATGATATTCATATAAATCAATAATGAATTATAATTGAACTAGGATAAGTACAATGAAAAAGATATATACCTATTGTAGTAGCATGCCTGAATGAATTATAACTGAATTAGGATAAGTACAATAAAAACCGATATAAAAAATACTGATTGCACCATTGTCTGTGGTAATCATGTAGAAAAAATGTGTACAAGATCCAACTGATTATATTGATCTAGTGCAAAGATATAACCGCCAAGGTTAGTATTTGTCAAAGCTTGTCTTTATTACTTATTTATGCAAAAATTTTATGTACATAGGAAAATTATTTAGAGCATATCAGTTTTGTATGGCAGTTAGTAAGAGCGATAATTTTACTGACAGTATGGATTGGCTGGAATGTTTCATAGCTACAGTTGAGGTAATGTAGAGAGTGAGAGACACTTTAATTAAAATTTGTAAAGACTATTGAAAATCTGACTGACATTACGCTGAATAACAGTAATAATTGGCATAGCTTATCATCGTATATTTATTTTGTCACGTTATCAGCTTAAAATAATAGCATTTTACAAATTTTTTTTGTATAAAAATATGAATTGTGTGTATGAACTTATCGTTACTGTTAGCACAACCTAATAAATAACATAGCTATTTTAACCATAATAGATAATAACAAAAATGAAATCACTGAACAATTTATGTAAATTGGTTTTGATGGTGTAAAAAAATTTGTACAGGTATATTTTGTAATATCTTACTTCTTCCCTTTTTTGTTGTATTTCCAATAGGATTTCGGTAACACAACAGTAATAAATAGGTCAGTAAAAGTTTTGTGTTTTTTAAAATGTTTATGCAAAAAATCTAAATTTTTATGTTGTAACAGATAAACGTTTTTTATCACTGATGTGGCATAGAGTTTTGCAGTTTAAACTATACCTAAAATCTCTGGATAATTCGAATGTGTTCACCATCAAAGAAAAGCTTCTTGATATTATTATGAAGTAAGTCGATATACACCTATTGTAGTAGCATGCCCACATGTAGGTTAAGTACACAATGGGGATAAATTCAATTTTTTTATATAAATAATATGTAATGTCAGAAGATAAATAGCTATTTTGTTACACATAATTATAGTCTTACTGATATGACTGCCTTTAAAAATTATTGTCCTCATTGCCCTTGCTAGAGTTTCAGTATTATTCCTGTTGGTTTGATGGCAGATCAATATAGTTGGCACTTTGACATTTTGTATTCTACTATTTCAGCAGTCATGATTTGAACTGTCTATTTGTTAGCTTTCTCTCAAACATAGTTGGAAGCACAACAGTACAGATAGCAAATTTAGAGCTAATTAGCTGAACACACATTTAGAGATAGAGCCTATATGCTATAGGCCGGAATGTGTGTATTGTTTGGTAAAGTCTATACCACTGTAAACCAATTGATTTTTTGTGAAGTCATAATGTCATAAAAATATTAGGATCTTTAGCAATAGTTAGTAAATTTGTAAACCAAATGGATTGCTAAAGCTGATGGTCTTAAAAGTGAAACTTCATGAAGTTGATAAAGCATTGAGGAAAGGTTAAAGAATAATGATGTACCTTAAGCGTTCTTGGCTTTGTGTAGAAATCTGTTTCTAGGAATGTATTGAATATCTACATGATCTTAACAGGCCAATAAAATTGGCACGAGCATTAAATGCATTACAATATTATGTGAGATATGACTCATCAGAATTATCTGATGATATGCGAATTAAATAAAAGCTTTATATAAGTCGATCTCAGATGACTATAAGTCATTAATTCTAATTCCTCGTTATGTGGTGGTGCTTGAAGAGGTGATCCTGACGTAAGCTTGTGCATTATATCTACAACACATTTTCCTTTTCACTAATAATACTCAGTTTATACCTAAACTTTGTATTTCTTTTAACAAGACAGATGAGCTTGTTTTAATATTAAATTAACACAAGCATCATGTCATAGTTTCTTGCATTTTTTTTCTCCAAATACTCACAATTTTAGTTAAAGAGACTGATCAAGAAAACGATTAATTACACTTGGAACAATTAATGTGAGGTTTATTCAGTAAAATATTGTTGACAATACAGAGTTTGGTACATTGTGATACATTTTGTTAATTATATCAATATATTCTTTAGGCTTGATAGCGGCTTGTATGAGGCTTCTGTTTCATCCACGTCCATTTTTGATGATTATAAATCATTGCAAATGGTGTGTTCTGAACTATGTGGTCAGCTCTACCTGATAATTGCTCAATACTTCTACCTCTCTGTATTTAACAACAATTCTAAATCTTCATTTTCTGATATGGTAATTATTATGCTATTGTATACTTATTCGTACATATGAATGGTAGTTAGGTCTGTATATAATTATGTGATAGAGTAATACATTTAAGTGAATTAAAAAACACAGATTTTTTTTACTAACCTTGTGAAACATGAAGGTTGCATATAAAAAAGTGTAGCCGGGGACATATTTCGCAATAAGTGGAAAATGGCGGCTGACAGTTTTTGTCACCGACTTCCCCATACTATTTTAATAGCTTAATAGCAACTTAGCGCACACAAAAACTTGGAAACAATGCCACATATATATAAGTTGTGAGCATCTTAGCGGAAGGCAAAACAATAAACAAACAAGAAAAAATTAGCAACATCAACAAATTGCAGGCTCTAAATAGAGAATGAATAAAATATCTGTTCGCCATTGATGCAGCTAAATTCAACTGCAAAAGATATGCAGCGTCCTAACAGAGTTCTGCAAGATACTATACTGAGGGTTCATCTTCAATCAAGAAATACTTTGTTATGTACACAGGGCATTGATAGATGGACTTGAGTATTACTCGCAAAAATGATTACTACATATAGCTGTTGTTTTTTAGTTAGGGCACTCGTTGTAAACATGGTGTGGATCGACCAGAAAGGATAGTGAGCTATAATGGCGGGTTCTCTTTGCACAGCTACTATTTTAAATTTGAATAGAAGGAGCTAGAGGTCAAAGTGCATGCCGGCGATTCTTCCTTTTATACCCAGACCTCCGGAAGGAGTTGATAATGTGGTAAACGAGGCCACAGATTTCACGTACAGAGAATAACATTGAATTATAAATGCGACCTCTAACGTTTAAACATTAGTATCCTTTGTTTAAAACATTATATTTCTACTATCATTTATTAATAATATAACTAACTTCAGCTTTAGTGTTATCTATAAAAAATAGAGTTTAGTTCATGTAATGTAGTCTTTTATTTTTCTCATTTATAAGCAAAACATTGGATGTATTGTGGTTGAATGAACAAAGTGAACAGGACACTATTTGAGTTATCGATAATAAAAATTATCATTTATATGGGGATTGAGTACTGGCTCAAGGTAAATTGAGTGGGGCTAAAGGTGTGATGCTGTTGTGATTTATTAAAAAAAATTCTGCCTTTTTTCAATGTCAGAATTTTCAGTGACTTAATATGGTCAAATATTTTTCAACTCAGATTATGATTTTATATGTGTGCTAGCATATTGTTTTATCTGCACTTTTGTTCTTTTTTTTTTTAATTAATGCACTGGAATATTTTTCATGTATTTTATTTTCAATTTTGTATTTCCATACTTTTAAAGCAACCTTAAGATTATTTGGCTTATTGCACATTATACTAAATATAATTATTGGAGTGTTTTATATTTCTTAGGTGGGTATTGAATATGCACACTGTATAACTTCACATTAGTAATATCTCAATTTCAGGTAGAGCTGGGAGATTTATGTCTCATGCGTTCTTTGAGTATTGTCCCCACCAAATTGGATTTCACTTTTTTAAAAGCAAACCTGCACAATTTATACAGAATAATTTGTGCTAGGAAATGCATAGTAGGTAAGTATTGACATCATTATATTTATTTGTAGTGTTGTGATGGTGCTTTGAATATTATTTAAGCTTTATAATTTCTTAGGGTGGCAAATTTTATTGATTTCTCATTATAAAGGCAAAGATTACATTAAAAACGTTCTGCAAAAGGTAGGTTCGAGTTGGCCCATATGTTATAAAACTACATGTTAACAGTTAAGTATAATAATCATATAGTCACATTATTTTTGCTATTTGCTATATATACCGAAATAAATCATGATTTTTATGTAGTGACTATAAATAATTATAATGCACATATTAGTTAATTTAGATTAAAACCAACCAATTAGTCCATTTTTAACATTTTTAAATTGAGTTTAAGTGTACCTTTAACAGTTACATTTTTTCTCTATGTGGTTGTCTTAAACAAGTAAAGTAAATAGGACAATTTAGAGAATTTGGAGAAAAACAATGTCATGTTGGTTGCACGCTGTATATGTATTTAACTTTGTTGACATAAAAAGCCAAAATCTTATTGGTTGCAACCATTTGTTTAGTTTTGAGCAGTCTGTATCTGAGTGGTCTATAAAGTTTTAGATTACACAAACAATAGACCCTTCTTCTGCTCAGTTTGCAAAAAGTGAAACGACTTGATGGAATGCAGTGAAAAGTACACTGAGACTTAATAACAACAGTAAACTTATAGGGTTTCTCATTACTTAATCCCTTACTAACATAATTACAACAAGAAGGGCAAGTTTTTTATATTGTGGCCAGAATAGAATATTAATTATATATACTAATTAATGTAATTCCTTCTATTGAAGTATTTCTTTTGGTCAATAATCGGTGTTTTAAAATGTTTTGATAATTTTGGGGGATTACCATGCTACTGTAACCAGTATGGAGGATATATCTTTGTGAGTTTCATTATTCTATGTTCACTACAAATAATGAATGTATAATGCAATTAAAATCAGCTGACTTATCACATTATATCATTGTCTTATGCGATAAATCAATAGTCAATGAGAGAAAATTAGTCATCTTTGATCAAGAACAATAAGTGCAAAAAATAGATAGAATTTTTATTTATGCAAAATATTTATATATTTTTCAATATTTTATTATTTAAGGGAGATGTCTTTATTCTGTTGAAACGATTGCAATCAAGTGTATCAGTAAGCCATACGTATTAAAATAAATATATTAAATGTAATCATATGACCCCTAAATAGGATCTCTCATCAAATGTTTACCTACTGCATGATTGGTTAAAGGTGAGCATGATTCTTTTTTTTTTTTGCAAGTATATTTATAATCCATATAAATTTCTAATAGTAATACATTTGTAAATAATATAAATTTAAAATGTATATATATTTTGACGGAGTATTAAATATAGGTTTATATGAAATTGTGACCGTCTACGGGAAAACCGGGCACAACGCGGCGTGCGTAATATCGAGAAAAGATCGATCGATTTCTTAAAAATGTATTGTTTCAAGCCGACGGAAGGGAACGGTTAGGTCTATTATAGCGGGAACGACTTAAGCTACGACGATAAAACTTGGAGAGCTCAATATCTGGACGCCGACAACTCCGTAAGTGCAAAAAAAAAATTTTCGAAGGGTGCCGCGTTGTGCCTGGTTTTCCTATAGACGGTCACAATTATTTTTGTGAATGTTAGTTTGCTACCATGTTGTACACACTGCTCAATAGAGCTAATGTTAACTGTACAAATGTAATGATAGTGATTTAGATACCAGAACATTCATTAATATTGTTTTAAACACATCAAATTTATTCTGCCAACTGTATATATTATGTCATTTTGTATTTCAGTCATTTTTAGTAGCTGACAGGAAATGGTTGGACCAATGTGCGGAACTTGAAATGGATGATATTACTGTTTACGATAGAGGTAAATGAAAAGTCATGGGTATAGAATATTTCCTACTTACTATGTATTATGTGTTTTAATGTGACTAAGGCACGTTCAAGAGTTTTAAAATATATTTGATATTTTTAGATTACATATGCATAAATTTTTTTTATTTTTGGTCTTTTAAATTTACTTTCAGCTTCTCCTCTATTTAGAACATCTGCTAGTTTCTCTAACCTTGTATTTTCTTGAAGTCTGAGCCTGTCATCTCTTGTTTCTTCAATTTTTGTAACCTATTCAAACCCCTAGTCAATTCTTGTCTCTTGCGATCACTTTCTCTGTTGCTTCTTCAAATATTTATGCTACTTCCAGTCATTTGTATATGTTTGATCTTTTGCAGTCTCAAGGATAAATATATTTCTTATAGCTTCATTGGATTATTGATTTCATTTACATTATACTATCTTTAAATTAATGAATATATTGATAGTTATTAATAAGTTTATTTTAGTCCTTTCCATTGTCGTCAGTCTCTTATGTCTTTTTTAGTCTCTGCCTTTAATCATTTTCAATGTTTGTCAGTCTTATCCAAGTCTTTGCAGTCTTTTAAGGACTCTTCCAGTCTTTTACTGCAGTATTGTCATGTTATACTTATTTAGTCTAACTAGATTCACTGTTGCATCTTGATAGATTTTCTACTCAATAGAGTTAAAGATATCCAGTCTTTAGTTTGGCTGTATTTAGTACGAAAGTCATTGGGACAAGCACCACTACGTAAGTTATGACGTATGTTTTTAATTTGTTTTTACATTTTTCATTTGTATTTTCAGTTTCAGAATGGATATCACTTCTCTTTAGTGATCTGCCACTGTCAACAGATGACTTGACGCAATGCAGCTCAGGGTCTCTTTCCCAATGTGATCTTGAGGTTAGTATTAAGAAGTATGTAACATCAACAATCTTTTGTGTTGTATAACGTAATCCATTATTGAATGAAGTCAATGATATATAATTTATTCTTATTTTTATAATTGTGCACATTTCTCTTTTACACTTCTTAAATTATTATTATGGGCGCTATTATACAGAAAAATACAACACTATTTATTTTGCCACATAATTGAATTCATTGAGTTTGATATACACTTTTTCAGTTCCGTACATATTTTGTTTATCAGGAGAATTACGATACTTTTGATGTGAACATGTGTGTAGGCTTTATTTATTCTACTGAGCCATGAAGTTGAATCAAATATGACAGGGTTGCCATTCCAACAAGGTCTAGCACTGCATGAGGTTCTATTGTCATCTTCACCAGGCTGTCTTCAAGTGGAATTGTCAGGCCTTAAAACATGGACAAATTTAGTGACTGCTGCCATGGAGAAGTTTGAGTATGCATTCACATTATTTAAATGCTTATGTAATTTAACTAGCCCTCATTACTTGTATTAGTGTAAGTCACTATTCTCTGTCACTGGAGTCACTTTTACATAGCTGCCTCCAAGCACTAAAAGTGGTAATAAGGAATTTTGCTGTAGTTCAGCTGGTGTACAAATTAGTTTTTTTATGGGCATGGATAACTTAAAGCTAAAAGTTTTACTAAGTACTGAGATAAAAAGAAAGATTTTTTGTAGGAGTAAATTATCTTTGATGTTATAGGCAAGTTTGATGGAACTTCCTTGTCTGTTTTGCTCCTCAGATTACAAGACAGTCTTAGAAATGAAGTTCAAGACCATTTGAGTTTAATCAGGTGTTGTGGTCCTTGTCAACTCACTTTGAATCAGTTGCTTCTGCTGGCACGACATTTTTCATCTTCAGTAAGTTCAACATGAGCTAACCAGTTCAGTTCATAGGTTATTATGTTAAAAGATTGAAAATTTGAATAGTATTGTACAGCAAACACATCTATATTATGTCAACTATTGTATAGTAACAGTTTAATAACAAAAAGTACTTTAATGCTTGTTGTTCTGCATCACTTCAATCGTTTCTGCCTTTTTACTGCCATAATCACCATACAATGGATTGAAGTAACGCCTCTGCAATATAGCATCCAGACAGAGGTTAGTTCAGTAGTTATTAAGTGAAGTTTGAACTCTATCTGAGTTCGCATTCGGGGTCAGACTTTTGGCTTACTTCAAAATGGGAACAGAGATGTCTATTGTTTAGACATAGATTAACAGCGATTTCAGCATTATAGTCTATGAATCTAATACACTGGAGGTGCAGAAGATGCTTATGGCTATGGAAAATTTGAACTGTGGGGTATGGGAGAGTGACGCTACTCAACTCGCTAACACTAACTCGCTGCTATTAAAGTTTGTGGCGTACAAAGATTCCCCGCAGGTAAAAATATCTCGATCAAGTTAATATTTGATTAAGATATACACTGGTGTGGCCTGGGACCTGATATTAACCAAGATGCAAACATAAAACGAACATAACTAAAATGACATAGCAATGTATAAATAATATATGAACAAAACAATGACGCGCAGGCCGCCAGAACGGGCTCAGAGCAAATAACATCAAACCTGACACGTGTACATAATGGACACAACCATGAAGTTCTAAAAATAACACACATCTAGTTCACATATGCACACATGCACACACATATACAATGTTCTAGTGTCTTTCTTCTCGATCTTCTCTCTTCATGTCTTGTCTCTCCTTTTTTTCTCTCTGCTCATTCGGGATGGCCTGCCTCACATGAACTAAGAGGGAGTTGCTCTGTGGAGGAAACCATGTATTTGATTACAGTTTTAGAAGACAAAGCTTTTGGGAAAATTTGCATGATGACAAAGTTATACTGTATTCTGAAATACCTATTGACAGTCCAGATTGAAAACATTTTAATTTCCCTGACAATTCTGAGGAGACAGTTTTAACAATATGCCTGTACTATTGACACCTATCAACATGCTAATGGAACTCAAGTAGTTAATACACTTTTGCCATGAATACAATACATTGTTATACTGCTCATGCTATGGTTATTCTTCAGATCACAGTTTCACTCAGCTTATTACAATATAATTATGTGACAACTGTTATGATATATTTGCTAGTTGCAGGAAGAAAAGTAGACATTATTATCTTTTAATTATTAAAATTACAGTGATTCAGTAATTGTCAGGAAGGTTATAGTAGTGGTCTTGTGTGTTTGTCTGTTTCTCTGTTATGCTCTGAATTTGGAGATTACAGATAATTAACCATTGATTTAGGTATGAACTTACTCAGGAAGAAGATTTAGGACCTTATATTCTGCTACATTTTTTTAATTTCGGGCTAAATTGTTGAGAAAATGCGACGCTTTCAGCTCCAGCTTTTCAGCTTTCAGGTACCAGCGTTTATATGTAACGCCCCCTAGCATCACGTCATAATCACATGAGCAAATAATTTCTTGCAGCCCGCGGTGTAGTTTGCTTTATGCTTCGAGAAGTTGACGGAGTGGAAGAAGTGAAGTTTCACGTTGATAATGTATACCAGTGAGTGTTTCTGGCTAATTTACATTCTCTTATGAAGATAGCGTTTCCATGCACCACTTTCATTGCTTGAGCTGTATTGATGCCTCATTAAAATAGGTAACAGATTGCTTGTTCTTTTGGAAAGAGATTATATTGTAATAGCTTGGTAGTGTTTAATAGCGCTGAGGGTTCACACCTTTGATGCTTCATTTTGTAAGTATTCTTAGTTTCTAAGGCCAATAAAAGTTAAAATAGAGCTAATCTCAATGTTTAAATTTATTTCTGAAGTCTTCGTTTAAAAAGATCTGTGCTAGTTACATGTAGTCTGTTTTTTTATTATTAACCCTCAGTGTGCATAGTCATTTTGTCTGTCTGTCACTCTCATTTTCGAAATTAATGACAATTGATTGTTGAATTAGGCATCAGAATGACGATTTAAAATTTATATTTCTCTACTTTATTAATTCCGGGCCTTTTTTTGTACATGGAAGCAGTTTGTTCTACATCACTACTAGCTTTTGTACGTAATGTCCTATTGTCATGTCATCATCATGTAAATAAATAATATTTTGCTACACACAGAGGTAGTTTTTACTGTACATACGAGTGCTGAAATTGGAATTTTGAGTTGAATCAAGTGGTGAGCATCCCTCGCAGGTTAACTTCTCTAAGTACGTCTACTGATTTTGAACAGCTAGCTACATAGATTATTCTATAGGTCTGAGAAATGATTATGTGGTCACTAGTGTAGTGTGATGCTGATGGTTCTTCCTTTGAGGTAAATTTGGGAAACTTACAGATATCCTGAGTTTATTAAACAATATTTTAATCTACAATTCTGATATCACAACACGTAATGGCTTCTCAGAAAATAAAACGACAATAATACATTTATGTAAACAGTCCATTCAAAATTCCATTCAGGTAAGTTATCCCCTGAAACACTCTATGCCTATATTTAGGTAAACAGTCCATTTACACACCTTACATCCATTATGAATAACATCCATTAAGAATTTTATATAACAATAACAGTGAATAGTCTATAAAAGCCAACATTCGAACCTCCAAGTCTACATCAAATAGATGATTTAAACCATTTTTGTGTATACAATACAACAATCTTATCCTTGAAAGATTGAATTGAAATGACCGGTGCAGCTATTGTAGTTTTGCTGTGTTCAGCTCATACGGTTATATCAATTTCTAGAATCGTGAGAACTGATGACTTGAATACTGATAATACCAGCATGACCTTCAATGAATATGCCAATAGTGCAGAAATTTACTTCGTATCTAATACTGTGTTTAATTTCGTGAAAGGTAATCATTTCTTGAATACAACTCTTGCACTTAACAAGTGCAGCAACTTGACCTTGATTGGGTCTGATAGCAAAATTTTTCTTTGTACTGGATGCAGTTTAATTGTGACCAATACTTTCCATCTGTTCATAAGACATCTGAATATTTTTTTTAGTGTGACAGACAAAAATTCAAAATTGTCTGCTATTAGCTTTAAAAATTCACATTTTATTTTATTTATTAATGTTTCTTTTACAAGAGAGTTAATTTATAGGCAGAATCGTTCCAGAGCATTGCTAATAGAAAGTAATTCTACAATAACTATTACAGGCTGTTCTTTTGAAAATGGATATCATAGCTTGGGAGGAGCTATGTCCATCAGAAACAGTTGGGTTAATTTTCTAAGTAATTTTTTCAGATATAATTTGGCATCACTCCAAGGTGGAGTCATTTTTAGTAAAGATTCTACATTAATTTTTAATGGAACTAATTTCTTTGAAAGGAATACGGCTGGCAAGGTAAATTCTACTTTGTTTTCTGGTTCAGCCATTGCCACTCATAGCACAAACACTTCATTCAATGGTTTAACTAAATTCATTGGTAATGAATATTATTTTTATTCTTCACCACATCGACGTGGTGGAACTATTGCTGCATACTACTCTGAACTTATAATGATTGGGGAAACTTTGTTTGAGAATAATTTAAATAGGTATGGTGGTGCAATTTTTTTAGAAATCTCAAAATTCATAATATCAGGGAAAATTACTTTTATCAATAATACTGCGACTCACAGTGGAGGGGCTATTTTTGCTTCAGAGAGCTCATTAATAATACAAGCAACCTACCTTGTGTACAGCTCTATATCATTACAGCAAGCATGTTCTGGAAATTTCAATGAGGCTGTAGTATTGTTTTGCTCTAACAAAGCAGGAGAACTGGGAGGAGCTATTCATGCAGAGAAGAGTAATGTAACAATTTCTGGTTCCATGTATTTTGCATTTAATAAAGCACAAAATGGTGGAGCAATTTCATTGATGTTCACTTCTGAATCTGGCCACGTCAAGAATAGTTTTTTTTTTCAAATACCAATGTATACTGAATTTACTAACAATTCAGCAAAGAGATCTGGGGGAGCAATGTACATTGATGACATTTATACTGACACCCGATTGTGTGAATATCTGAAATACCACGAGTATGTAATTCCTTGTTTTTTTAAGTTAAGATATGAGTTTCTTGTTTCTGCACAATTAAATTTAACAAATAACTTGGCATCTTCTGGTACAGGATTTTATGGTGGTGCACTGCAGTACTGCAAAGTTGCTGGAGCTCAAACACCTATGAATGGATTTCAAATCCTTCAAAGATTATTTAGAACAAATGATAACTTTCAAAATTTGTATGCAAGTTCTTCAACGATAGAAGTACGTTACTGTGGAGAGTATAAGGACAGATTTGTGCAAGACAGGCATGTTAGCATTAGTATCCAAAGAGGTCAAACATTTAATATTTCGGTCATAGTATTAGGGGAGTTTGACATTGCAGTAGAAGAAAGAGCAGCTTTTTCATTGAGTTCTAGCATTCCTGAGCATTCTTCACAATTGTTCAGTGAACCTTACAATTATGCCAAGATACAAGGTTGTCGAAATCTAGGCTTTAGGATATTAAGCAAAGGAATCATAGAAACTTTATCAGTGTACCCTCCACAATGCAATCTAGAAGTTGCCTCATTATTTGTTAAGTTAAATTTAATGGATTGCTTGCCTGGATTTGTATTGGAAAATAATGCGTGTGAGTGTGATAATAGTATATTGCAAGTAACTGGACACAAAGACTTATGCAATACTACAGCAGGCCTCATAAAATGCCCTAAATTTGATTGGATGAAACCTTTGTTTAACAATAACAATGGCTACATGGGTCTGATGTGGTCTCCAGATTGTCCTCCAAGACTGTGCAATACTTCCACTGCTGATATTTGGCTGAATTTTTCTTCCTTCAGTGATGATGTACTGTGCAAAGAGAATCGTATGGGAATTGTGTGTGGATCTTGTTCATACAACAACAGTTTGCTTCTGAATAGTTTGAGTTGTTCAAAATGCTCTGGCCAAAAGTATTTGAGTTTGCTTATTTTATTTATAGCAGCAGGCATCACAGTTATTATTCTACTATTAAGTTCTCGACTTACAATTGCAACTGGAACACTGAATGGCTTAATTCTTTATGCTAATGTTTTGAATATTTGCCAAGACCTTATCATTCCAAATGACAGAGCAAATGCCATTCCACTTAAATTAATTTTTTCATGGTTGAACTTAGACTTTGGTATATCTACTTGCTTTTATGATGGGCTTGATTCCTATTCATATATTTGGCTTCAGTTTGTGTTTCCTTTCTACCTGTGGTTCCTTGTGGGATGCATTATAATTATCTGTAAGTTATCACCTAAGGCAGTAAAAATATTGGGATCTAATCCTGTTGCTGTGCTTGCTACAGTAATTCTTCTATCATACACTAAACTGCTTTATAATTCACAAGAAATACTCTCCTATGTTAAAGTATTATACTCTGAAGGATCGCAGGAGTATAGATGGAGAACAGATCCTAATATTTTTTATTTTCAAACCAAACACATTCCTCTAGCCTTGTTTGCTATTGTTGTTGTTACTGTTTTTCTTATACCTTATACCTTTCTCTTGACGTTTGGATATTGCTTGCAAAGTTTTTCTCAAAAGAAAGGACTCAGGTGGATTAATACATTTAAACCCATATTGGACACCTACTATGCACCTTACTCAAAAGCATCGCGATATTGGATTGGATTGCTGCTTTTTGTACGTGTTTTCATTAGCATTAGCTACTCAATTCTCAAAAACAATGAAAGAGCTACCATATTAATAATTATATCATCAGTATTCTCAGGAATTGCAATATTTCCTTGGCTAAGGGGAAAAATTTATGACAAGATTTTGGCAAATATTTTTGAGGCATCATTTATTCTGAACATAATTGTTTTGTCTATAGTGTCATACCCTATTAGACGAGCAAAAGTTAGTTATAGGCTCATACTGTTTAATATTTCTACTTCAGCAGCATTTCTAACATTTATTATAATTATCGTGACTCATCTATGTATAAAATTCAAGCTAGATTTGTATTATAAGAAACTACGGCAGTATTATTACTCAAAGAAACATTTGCAGCATGGCCAATCAAATGCAAAGGATTTGCAGACCACTGAAGAGAAAAAGCTGTGTACTTTAGTAACAACTGATTTACGTGAACCCTTACTTGAAAACAGTATTACCCAACTTTAAATTAATAGACGATAGTCAAACATTATCAATTTCACTCTTAGCTACGGAAAATTGTACATATAAAAAGTATATTGTATTTCATGTGAACTTGTGTTTAGTTGTATATTACCACTGTCTCAATTGTTTGAAAATAAATGTATGTTCATATTTGTATTTCAAATTCATTTAAGAAAATTGAAGCTAATTAAATGATAAAGTTGATCAGAGATGGTAATTTATTAACATATAAGTTGTCAAGGATACATACACTTATAAAATACATTCACTTAATGTAAACAAACATGACTTAGTGTTTTGTCATGAAAGTTCACCTATACTGTTATTGTATGTATAGCATGTAGCATAGAATTATGTAATTGCCTTTAAAAGTTATGACAAAAAATTAACTGATAGAGCTGGTTGGAACATAATTACTTTTTATGATTTCACTGTAAGAGAGTGATTTTTACCTAGTCAGGTTATTATTGCAGTGTATCAAATTAGTTGATATTATTTGTACACTTTGTTATTAGTGTTTTAGGCAATGGAGTCATCATTACTGGTCAGCTCTTACTACACTTCTTGGATCAACAACTATTGATACGAATGATGAAGATGTTAATTGCATATTACATGAAGCCAATATGGAATTAGGTTTTGTAGCTATTAGTGGCAATGATCTAGAATCTGTGCACCATTACTTTTCAGGAGGAAATGCTCAACAAGCAGCTTTAAATCAGTCACACGTACGTATGAAAACCTTTTTATCTGTTATATTACTTGTGATAAAAGCCTGTTGAGAAAGAAATAAGTGTGAAATGTTGATGCTCTTGTCACAAATGACTTATGTCATTCAATATATTGTTGTTGCACTGATTATTTTTACTTATGTAGCATTGTCTTAGAAAACAGTGTTCATTAATCAATTATTGTTATAGATTTATTTTCTTCTTGCTGATTGGAGTAGTGCAAATGAATTTACTCAATCCAAATATCTCAAGAAAGCCACAAGTATTCTTTCAAGTTCTACTCATATGAAAACCTCTAAAATGGTATTTGAATTCCTAATTTGTTGATTTGGTGTGACAACATAATGTTGTGCACAGATACTCTATGATAGTGGCTTGCCAACTAGAGAAAACAGAAAACCGTTGACAATTTGTGGACCAACATCGGGTACAAAGTTTAGAGGTAATACATGTCTAATGTATTATGATATTACTGTTCAAATAGAGTATCTCTCCTTGGAAAATCAACACACTTCAGTTCACCTATCTTTTTCTCCCTCTGAAGATAACTCAATGTTACTTTTTAAGGAGGTGTGTAATATTTCAATTTGTACTTCAAAAATGATTTCGTTTTATGTGATTGCATGATAGAACAATAGTATGGACTGTCTTAGTGAAGTATTGATGGAAAGATCAAGAAGCATTGAGACAATATCAAGGGATCTTTTACTATTGCAGGTTAGCCAATTAGTGAAAGCTATATATTCCTACTCCACTATCTATTGCATATCAGTATTTACCCTTCTCATGCCAACTGTTGCAATCAGAGTGTAAATACTAATAATAGTGTTTACTTTTTCTTTGCCATCATTAGTCACCTACAGCTATAAAACTTCTTTCTTAATTAATCCTTTGGATATATTATGTTTGAGGTATATTTAATATTTAATGCAGGAGTAGACTAAAATAAATTACTTATTGTAGTTTTGATTTGTTTTTTTGTTTTTAATCCCTTGCAATATTTGTTTTGCTTTTGTTTATTTTAGGCTAAACTTAAAGAAATTGGAAAAAATGGTGATTGTACTGACAAATCAAGCTATTCACGTACTATTCAGTCTAAATCTACGAGTGTTGCTGAGCCACTTAAATTTTTATTTAGAGATTGTGCAGAGAAAAGTGCTCTTTTGCCTATAAAAATTAAACATGCCTGCAAAAAGGATCATTTTATGGTAAAAGTGAACAATCACAATTTTTGGGAGTGTAGTTCATGTTACAGTTTCAATGATGAATGTGAAAAATATTGTTCAGACTGTATGTTGCCTACATCAACATTAGTTGAAAGCAAATTATCGATAAAACCATCTCCAATACCGCAATGTAAATCTATAAAAAAAGCAGTCAGACGTATCATTAAAAATTCTAGGCACTCATTGTCAGTAAATCTTTCAACTGGGAAACAGATTGATGTGACACCTGCAACTGGTGATGAGAGACAGGAATTTCGTGAGAACAAAACAAGTTTAGCTTCTGATGTTGCTGTGATCAGTAGTGAAGATAATGACACAGAATGTGGTCAAAAGCTGGTTTCTACTCGTACAGATTCATGTGTGAGTAGTGAAAAAGAGGAATTTTTGCCAGACAAAGCATCTCCGAACACAAATCAGCTAGAGAATCAAGAAAGACTGAAGTGCTCTATTAGCAACAACCTCAGTAATACTAAACCTGGCATGTGTTCCTCGTCAGAGCCAACTCACATTCAGGATGAATTTAATAAATCTTATATGTGTATTTTGTCAAAGCCAACCATGATTCAGGATAGAGGAGAGATTTATGAGGCATGTGTGGAAGACTGTAAAGTGGCTACTGTTCTGCCAGTGGAATCGAAGTCTATTACATTTACTTTGAAGAAAGGCGAGATTCTAGATCAAATTTCACCTACACGTAGTCAGTCTTCAGCAACAAATGAAGTTGACAAATTTTCAGGGAAAGACAATGGCAGTGATTGCACTCAGACTGAGAATAATGAACGCAAAACTAGAAGTTCACCTGTGACTTCATCAATACCGTCTTCTATTGCATCGGTGGAACATGCCAATTGCAATGATGATGAGACTAGTGACAAAACAGATTTGATTAAATCGGAGTCTCTTTCTTACACCATTGATTCTTTCCCCCAAAGAAATGATAAAGAGAATGATATATTATTACAAGCAAGTGTGAAAGACCATACAACTGATGTTACTTTATCAAAAGAAGTTGAGTTGAAATGTGTATATTCATCAACAAGAATTGCTAGTACTCAAAAGCCACATGATGATGATCTACCGATTGAAGTGAGCACTAAAAGAGAAATCCCATCTGAAGTAAACAAACAATTTGTTTGTCAAGGTGACAGTAATAAGCGTAACATAGAAGAAAGTGACAATTCTACTTCGAGTCCTCCAGTTGTTTCTCTACAAAAAGATATCATCCAAGAGAAGATTGTCTATAAGGTTGAAGATATTCAATCACAACAATTATCAGTCAGTGAGGAGTTGGGCAAGAATAACAATATGCAAGAGGAACTTAGAACACACACAGATTCTGACAAAAATGCTGAAAACAAAGACAGGATAGTACTTTTTGAGCAGAAGTGCAAACTTTTTCAATTCGATCAGCCTAAAAAGCAATGGAATGAACATGGGAGAGGCAAAATTCAAATATTTTCACAAATATCTGATGAAAGGCATGGCATTGTTATGAAGAATAGCCAAACTTCAGACCTCTGTTGTTATCATTACTTTACACCAGATATGAAGATAATGGTGCAAGATAATGTCAGAACATTAGTGTGGCGATCTACTTCTGACTACTCCGAAGAAGTGCCAAAAGAAAGACGATTTATAGCAAAATTTAGTAGTGCTGATCAAGCCACTAAATTCAAAGAAATTTTTCAAAACTCTGTAAGACAGCTATCATTATAGCTAGTTTGGAACAATTTTTCAGACATTAACTACAGTATTTCATGGTCTTTTTGTCATAGTTACAAATTATGTTCAATTAGTAAAATATGTACACCTTTTATATCAAAATAAATGAGTAAATTTTTCTCACTCTGTGCTTTAATTTTATGAAAGTGGGTTACTTTAATTTACATGATAAGGTTTACTACAAAGTAAAGGCATACAATACATTGAATCATGACAACATACATGCACTGATTATTTAGTACAGATAGCCATGCTATCCACTCGGTAATAGTAGGTAAGCTTATTGTTTTAATCTACACTTGTTCAATAGCTATCTCAGGATTTCAGGATTAGTTTCCTATCTAACTTCGTTGTTCTCAACCTCCTATGGCTCCTCCACATCTGTACTAATACCATCTATAACTTCGAATGACATGAAATACTTTAACTGTATATTTCTAAGGCTAATGCTGCACTGGTACTGCACTTAGTTAACCATTTAATTACAGTGTGTCAAGGAGTAGGAAATAGCTGGGAGTTTATCTAGGATTCCTCTGTCTTGTCTGTCCTTCAGTGTGATAGAACACCCAGTTATGAATAACTTATTACTCAAGCTGGTCAAGGCTAGTCTCAGGAAGGCACACTGTCACCTGAATTGTATCAAAATAACTCTACAGTCTACACTCAATGTGTCATGGTACTACTAACTTAAAACTACATATCTAAGCTCTATTTTCTACTTTAAGCTTCTTTCTTCGTTAAATCGTGACTCCCCCATCCTGGGATATTAATAGTATGAGTTCTATACATTTTTTTTTATAATGCACACACACTCATAATAGCTAGCTAGCCCAATCATAATGGACAATATTAACATTATGAATAATATGATTGACAAAGTTCAAACAGCTTAATTTTTTTTATTACTTCAGCATAATAATAACCAACAATAAAAGACAGATTTAATTATTGCAGTGTAGTATGTGGAAACAGCTTTTTTGTGACTCAAAACTTGGTCATTCAAACAGTGAGACATTATAAATACAGCACTACTTCTGTTCAGGTAACTATGATTCAAGTTTATAGTATGTATTGCTAATGAATTACGCTATCCTTCCCTGTACGAAAAGTGTCCATTGACAGCCATAACAAAATCATAAATTAGTGTATAATCAGTTGATAATACTAGCTTGATAACCTCTGCAGTCTTCAATTCTTTGTCAACTTTATCAACACACTTCACGTATTTTGCTATGGTTCTCAATGGACTCTTTTCAGGCAGTGCTTCACAAAACAATGATGATAACTAAAAAATATAAGGGCTACAGTAGAACCATCATTATAATGCAACCTATAAAATGCACACCTTCTATTGGGGCACCTGTTTAAGTTACCTTCCATCAGGGTAAAGTACATAAACTACTGAACAGTTGATTATATTGTTGCTGCAAACTTATCCAGTGTGCCTTAGCAAAACTTGTGCATCCAGTACCACAGAGGTATTATAATGTATTTCTTTATAATGTTTTAGCACATGCATATAATGTGATTTCATCTATTATTATGAGATAGAGGTATTCTAAGTTACTGGCAATCTCAAAAACCAAGGTACCCAGATAAGAGAAGTGCTACTGTTTATGGATTCAAAAAAGATTCCTTTTAAATCTATTTTAATTAGACTCATGGAAATTTAATATCTTGAAATTGCGTGTGAGACATATTGATTAAATTAGAGTAGGTCATAGACTGGTTATGCTCCCACTTGTGCAACATCGCACCACTTGTTCGAGTTCTGGACTTTAAACATTGAGTTAGCTACATCAAGTGTGAGGTGACAAAAGTTAAAATGTTTATTTATTAACTTAAAATTTAACAGTTTCTTAATTTCATAATGTAAAAGTATACACTGAGGAAAAGTTACAGTGGCATTAGTTTAAAAACGTAATCAATTGCGTCCAAATTAGCTTCCAAGTGTTTGCTTTACTTTACATACATGAACAGAAAATGTATAATAATGTATATTATGTGATTTTATCTGCATTTTTTTAACTACTTATGAGGTAGCTACTAGTAGTCCAAAGCAGTTATATCAGATGAAGTAGAACAATTCATTATTATTGAATTTTTTTAAATTCAGAATTTAAATTTTGTGGCTAATACTAAACTAGAATAATAATATAGCAACAGACATAATTATTATGATATGCTAATGTAATGAAAAATGAACTGTAAATGGTGCAGTATTTTAAGGGACCTAGAAGAGAAAACAAAGGAATAAAATAAATAATAAGGAAGTTGTAGCTACATCTTCAAAACAAATGAGAATGATAACAGACAACACATATAAGGGAAACCCTCAAATTCTACACTAGCAACACATGTTAAAAATACCTTATTAGCTACCTGAAATAAATATATTTTAAAAAACTATGCTAACATATCTTCTGCAATTCTTTTGTAAAAAAATATGAAAATGTTAAATCTAGCTCATTGTGATTAAAATGTATTCAAATGGGCTGGTCCATAAATGAAGTGTTTTATATCAAGCAAAATGCAAAAGACTACATTTGGAGTCCTAATTATTGGAAAAAAAGAAAAAAGTGTATTTTGCATCAATGTACTTAGTCACCATAAATAATTCAAACATTAAATTTAGCATTTACTAAAATAATTGCATGTAGGGAAAAATCTAAAAATTGCACAAAATGATAACAATAACAATTTCAACTGATTAGGAGGAGCTGTACGTTAAAAACGTTGAAAACGAAGTTCCAGCAGAAGCTAATCCTGAAATACATAGATAGTGAGTGAACGATATAGTGTAGCTACAATTGCCTTTTAGTGAGTGATAGCAAGGGTAACCTGTGCTATTAGGGATCAATAGCACTCGTAAAGCAATTGAAATAGCACTCGGCTTTGTCTCGTGATATTTCAATCGCCGTTACTCGTGCTATTAATCCCGAATAGCACAGTTACCATGCTATTACTCACATGAATGGCCCTTGCAATTGCATAAAATCTTAAAGTAATACTGATTAACAATCTCAGATAATTGTCATCAACATTTTTTATACTTTCATGGTGCTGAAATTTGAGCATTTAAGTAGAATTTAAAGAATAATTATTGGCATTACAAGGAGAATAATGTGGGGAACAAAGTATGTTTTAAAATGTGTCAAATGTGTAGTGAAGCACACTCCTGAAACCTTCCATTATGAAAGATAAATATATATTTTTCCCACAATGTAATGTGAAAATTGTTAAGTTTAAATGGAATAATAATTCAAAAATATAAATGGAATTGAACTTACTTTGTGAAATTTCTTTATCTCTGACAACTTATGGAAGTATCTATAATTAGCTACAAGTCCTATAGAATAAGAGATGATAGCTAGAATAGATCCTCCAATAACCACATAAGCAAGTGGTGCCCCCGACTGAGCTGGAGTAAAAAGTGAGGAGGGATAGAAAACAAGGAAAAGATGAGAGAAATTGAGGAACACACTATAATTTTGTGTATAAATTAATTATCTGCTATAAGTTTGTCTTAACTAAAATATATAATATAGCGAGGAACATAAACCAGATTAGTCAACTTCCTTATTTGTTCATATGAAGTAAGTTGTAATAGTTATCCTTCTTCTAGTTATTAAAGGATGACTATACTATCCTAAAATCACTTATGACACCTAAAATGTATGCATGATCATATATAAGGCTTGTCTTTTAATAATAGATGTGCATATCATTTATCGTAAGGCATAATTGTACAATAATTATTATAATACATACTTATTATACAACCTATGTCTTACATTCTACTGTGACATAAAATTCTAAATTAATGGAGCCAACAGTATTGGAGAGTATGCAAGAATAATTTCCTTGTGCTCTATTAGGTACATTTAACCATGTCAGCATGGATGTATAGACTTCGTTAGTCATTGAAGAATTTATTATAAGACCAGTATCAGCTGTTGCATTGAGAGGGATTCCATTGAGAATCCAGGTTACATTGGGTGAAGGAAAGCCAATGTAACTGCAGTTCAAAGCCAGGACTTCACACCTTGTGGTCTCAACATGTTTTGCAGTACTTTTTGCCTCAATATCTAAGCATCAAATATCAAACTATTTAATTCGGAACTAATAACATCAGTGTATTAATGGGATACAGTGATCTAATAATTGCAATACTGGATATTGCAATTATTCCCTTTTTTTTTTTTAATCAACCAATGTTAGCAAATTAGCTTTTTCATTTTGCATAGATATTAGTTTTATTTTACAGTAGTTCTATAAAATCATGAAACAATATTATTATGACCATTTAGGAGTAGCTATGTTTAATCAATTTATGGTCACTTTATCTAGTTACGTGATTATAGTTGAATGAGGACATAATTCTATTAAACTTGATAGCTTTTTTATATGATTTTACCTAAATACAGAGGTATTGCTGTAGTTAGTTTAGATACTTGTGTACATAAAAAAACATTCAGTGTAATAGAGACAGAATTAATTTGAACTGTTGCATTTTATAATGCAACAGCAAATAATCTACATCTTTGGTACTGTCACCCAGCAATGTGTAAAATAATCTTAGAAGATATTGTAATTTAAGTAAAAATAATGTGTAAGAAATCTTTTGACTTCATTAAAATTTTTAATTATACAACTATTTACATATGATATATAACTTACAATGTATTACCAAATGATACTTTGCTGCAGAAATTTCCGGTACTCCTGGAACATGGCAAGTGTATGTTCCTGCCTGGTGTCTGGTGACTCTAGCTATCTCTAAAGTTGCCACTACTTGATTTCTAGTGCCAACATTATTGCCATTGGGGGATCGCAACTGAGGACTGCCTCGAAATTTCTCATTTTGATTTTCATTTACACAAATTATTGATACGTTGGCATCTTCATTAAATGGCATTGAATGTGAAATAGCAAGTGATCCTGCAGCTATAAAATAGAATTAAAATATTCACTCAATGGAAATTTTCATGTTCACCGGTTTAACATATCTTCATATATGTGGGGGAACTGCCACCAGAATGCAACAACTAGACAGTTTATCAAGCTGTTTAAATGCTTTTCCACAGCCCAAACACAGAGGTTCAAATCTATGCTTAAAGTTTGCAGAAATTTAGATTTACTGAATAGCAAGAAGTTATACTGAAGGTTGCTTGCACTGCCAAGTCTTCATATATGTCTGAGCAGCACAAGCTAAGTGAGTGATGACATGGCACAAAAGTAATGGTGTTAATTGGATGTGTAGGAATATATATTAAGTGATGAATGTAATATTAGTGATAGCTAATTACAGAACATAATGTTTAGTGTTCTTGTAGAGAGTGTGGTGGTTATACTACAATATACAAACTCAATATTCTACAAAATATTATATTCAACTCACGTTCTGAGAAGAATGTCCCACTGTAAGTAATAGGAGTACCAGTACTAACACATTCCACACTGATGGCTCTGTTGGCATCAAACATTAAACTAGTCCAATAGTTTATCACAAGTGCATCAATAGACATATCAATGAAATAATCTTCAGAATCTGTCAGCATTACTCCAGCTAGACTGAATGTGGCTACATTATCACCACATATAAAACAAAATGGAGCTGTAGTGTTGACAACTCCTACAGAGACTGAACCAAATGGAATTGACAAAGTTGCATTCTCCTGACAATGCTGAGCTGTTCCTGCACATAATATAATTGCTAACAGAGTATAAACATAATGTTTAAGGAAACAATAGCTACAATGTGAAATTCATCATTGTAGTATCTGTAAGCAACAAGATACTTTTTATAGTGTTTCAGTATCTGACATATTGTTCAAGCATCCATTTTTGAATGGTCATGTTACTACCTGCAACCAAACACAATTTCACCTTGTGTTTCCTTCATTTTAGGGCCAGTTATGTCTGACTACAATAACAAAATACTTTATAGTATATTTTGTAAAGTTTTCTTTAGTTTACATGCTAGTTGACAAAATTCTATAATGAATAATACTTTCAGTCATCTTTATTGTGTATTGGTGTTAATGAAAGTGAAGTTCTCGTGTGCCTTTAATGAACAATTATATGAAGCACAGAAAAATTAACAATGCAAGTCACTTAAATGGAACTAGTTCTGAGCAATTATTCTAGTACACTCATAAACTTTAGTAATATATGAGTTGGCAACCAATTGCACACAATAAATATTGGCCTTGGTAGTTGTGACGTGCAACCAACATACAAAAATACACAAAAAATGTAGAAAATTTTGAATGAGAAGAAGACACAATAGCATCTAAATTTGTTTTAGAACTTATAACTTGTAGCTACTGAAATATTCAGCCTTTCTTGACTGTAACATGATAAAACAAAAGAAAGATGACCTTTCAAATCATTTTGTGTTGTGCATATTTCCATAATAATATTATGAATATTGACTTGTATATTAGCTAAATTTTATATTTATGCTGAATAACAAAATGGTCTCAAAGGTATGTTAATGAAATTTAAGTAGTATATATTACAGCCCTCTTGTAAAACATAGTGTTTTAAAGTTAAGCACCTCGTGAGGTGTTTACGTTAAGGTTCTAAATTATCTCACTTTAAGTCAATTGCTTGTCATTTTAATAGCAAACTATAACTTTTATGTACTTATTATTGCTTCTTAATAATGAAAAAAATTAATCTAGCTACATAGAAAGGCTTACCTCGCAGAAACTGTCCTGGCATAATGATCAGAACGAAAAATAATCGCACTACATATAGAAATCTAGCCATAATGTTCACCACTGTATAATATCTATTTCAACAGACCCGTCAATGCTTTAAGCGCCACGGTACCGCTATATTAGTTGTAGGATTCATTATAACGTGCGCTATATAGAGTTGAAACGTGAAATTATTAGGTTGATTTTATTTATTTGAAACCAACGAATTTTTCATGTATACTTTCATTGTTATTTTTATTCTAAGTAAATTGAGTTACCCTAGGCCTGCCTACCATTATACTGCATTGTGTAATTATTATTATGTCACTACATGAATACAGACATCTGTTGTTGTGTTATTGGTTACTTTCACTAAGATTTTAAATAAACTTTTAAAGATTTTACTTTTCAATGGGTCAGCTAATTAAGCTTTAAAATTCATTATGAATACACTACAAAATCTTTCTGATTCTAAAAACAACATGACATCATGTGACTTTTATTCTAGGAAGAACAAACAACTAATACCAATTTCGTTTGATTGAATTTTCTACTTTTTCATCATTTATTTTAAAAAAATGAAGGAAAAAAAGATAAATAAGATAAACAATAACTTTTTAAAGAGCATTAGAGGTGAGTATAAGCCTATAGAATACTAGGATTCGTTATAGTTAAGTTTACATTACAAAAGTGTTATAAGTGGTCAAATATCAGTATTCAATTCCTTTTATTTCTCTAGATCACATGTATTGTACAGACAGTTTAAACAATCATATTATGAACATTTTGAAGGTAGTAATGTAGTATTATAATTTAGACTAAAGTTTTTGGAAGGATCATATATTTCATAATCTATTGCAAGCAGGCTTTCCATTAATTATTTAAAAGTTTGTAGCATGTATAAAGTTTGTGTAAGTTCTACAATTAGTGAGTGTGCCTTTCTTATTTCTTACAACAATTAAAATTAAACATTGTGAATTCCTTAAGCGATTGAATTTTTTTCACATTACCTCTTATCTCATCATTAATACCGTTTCGCTATTGCATGAATCACTAGAAATGTTAGCTATATCAATACAATGCTTGATTTGGAGGAGAGCTGATGATCTCATTATCATTTTTTTCTTCAGTGAAATTATTTTCAGGGTTGTTTTTATATGAAATGAGTATTTCATGTAAACTCGTTAACTTTGAGAAGTCAGAGTACACATCTGAAACTTCCATTTCTCCGTCATTTATTTTCTCACTCAAGACTTCCTGTTATTGTCAACTCCATTCCTCACTCTCTCTTCACTCTAAATTAACACTCTTCACCACTACCCTTTCATTTCCAATCCATCACTTCCCCTCACTCTGTCTCCTTATTGACCTCTTCACCTCTCTTATGCCTCACAAACTTCAATCAGATGCTTTTCAATTGACAAACATTATGCCAATATCCTTAGAGTTTGCAATTTACTTGCAAGTTTGTAAATTAATTGTCAGTGGGCTACATTAAAGGGTTTTATAAACACTACATAGCAAGGAAATGCAGGGTTTGATTCTAGTGTCTAATTTGTAATACTATTGTATCTAATTTTATCACTGATAGTATTCAACAGATGTTGTTGTACTTGTATTAATCTTATGGTTATATTGAAAGCAAGAGAAGAATATTAAAAAAAAAGGACTAAGGAAGAAAAAGATGAAGAAAATAGCAGTAAATTATTCTCAAATTCAATTCTTTACTCGAAAGCTTAAAACAGTTAGTTTTGAAGCCATACATGAAATTTATTCTGAACTGAAATCACTCTCTTACCCTTATCTGCTCCTGGATATGATTCCTTATTTCAAAGAAAAGATTGCTGTTTTTTTAGATCTCGTTATCTGCTTTCAAAGAAAAATGTCACTGTTAGGTTATTGTTAGATTGAACCGTGCTTCAGGATAATTGTTTATCATTATGGTGATGTTTACAAAATACAATTTTTGGGGATTCATGGCTCATAGCACATACACACTCACAAAACACACATCAACCTGTATGTATTCAATTTGTTTATATAAGAGTTATTTGGGTTTGCACTATTTCATCATTCCAGTTATTTGAGTAAACTTAGTATGGAAGAGGTGCTGAGTATGTAAAAGCTTAAGTAAAAGTCACATTCCTGGGTTCCTTACAACACTCTTAATGGTCCTGGACAATAATTGGCCTGCTAATCTAGACATAAATATAATTACATAGATTGTTCAGTCATTTTCTGAAAATATCTACTTGAATAAAAACTATAACATTATTGTCAATTTGTGGCCATAATTATCGCACATTTTAATTATGTTCAAGAATAAAGTTATGGTTTTTTTTGCATTATAGTCCATACATATACAATGACTTTCATAACAGTCCAAATTATGGAGGTACAGTCAAAATTGCTGAGAATGTACTCAAAATTAAATGGGGTGTGGCCTAAATTCCTTCATGCATAGAAAAGTTGGCACTCAAGCTTGATCTATAATAATAATTGATATGCCTCATGCGCACGACAAATTCACCATTATGAGGATGAGGATCGAATATAGGTGCAAACTTTTATAGAATTAAAACTACAACAATAACAACACCACAATTTTGGACTTTAATACACATTACTTTAAACAAAGTGTTTAGCTATGCACAATTTCATAATATATAGGTCAGTTATGTTTCTGGTCAGTTAAAAGAGATTCAGATTTCTCTCACTTTGAAAATAGTCAGTAAAAGTGGATTCATAGCTGATGATAATGGTGGCATCATCTGCAGCATTTTAATAGATAGTGAATACTACCTGTGAAGTCAGCTGAAGTTTTGGTAATGCTACTAGATCAGTGGAGTCAAAATACAAATTGAAACCAACTAAGTAAATAAAAATAAATACTAAGTGAAATCACTTTTCCTACAACCAGTGAAAACAGGAACAAGCAATCAAATTCTTATAGTTAATGGGGACATTGGACAATGTTAAAAGCTAACTCATAATTTAAGCAAATGTAAGAATTAATTTACATCAATATTATATTAAAATTATGATTATTTTATAAGATAAATTTTGAAGCTAAAGTATTATAGTTTTGTACTTATTGTTACAGGGTATTCTAAACTTAGCTGAGATTACTATTTCAAAGCATATTAGCTAATAGGTACTTCGTAATGTGAAAAAAAAGTTTTATTCCTTTATCTTGTCTTCACGTAGTTTCGTTTGGACTTACATGTATAAACATCAATTGTGTCTGTGTACAGGACATATGAGTTCGTATATGCTAGCATACTCTATCTTTTAATAAGCACATAGCTATGTTGTATTATCTCATTCTACCTAAACAGACTATACAACAACTCTTAGTATTTATGTAGACATGAATTAATTTTTTGATATGTTAATAATAAAATTGACATAATGTGTAATCACAAAGGTTTTATAAAAATTAGCTAAGTAAGAACACTTACCTGAAGTTTTCTGTCATAGTGAAAAGTGTCAAGTACCTCACCCAATGGTGGTTACAAAAATTAACAGTTTAGCATTGCTAAGATATTTATACTAGTGGTGCGCTCGAATAGCGCAAATGCATGGCGAGCGAGTAAATATATGAGTATAGGTAAAGATGATTTGTGAAGGAAATCGCTAATTAATAGCAATGATTAGGCATGAAGAGTTAACAATAACAGAATTACCTGAATAAACTTAGAAAGCAGTGGCAAAGAAGCGCAGCTTGACAAAGACTTCACAATTGTTTCAAGAAGAGAGTAGCTATCAACGTTTTTGTTGAAACAAAGTTGCGTAAGGCATTGCAGCAGGATTCTCCGTTCTCGTTAATTGAAAAATACTGGAACTGTGAACGCTTTACCTAACATACGTAATTAGAAGCGCGGGCGAAATTTTTGACGTACGCATACATACCTATATATAATACTTATAGCACGAGTCAGAGTACAATATGGGAAAATATTTTACGAGCACGCAAAATATTTTCACGAGCCATAGGCGAGTGAAAATGTGGCGTGAGAGTAAAATATCATTCCCATATTGTACGACGAGTGTGATAAGTGATTTATTGCTGCCTTGATATTTTTTCTCAACCGGTTACAATTCAATTTTCATTGATTTTACTCGATACGCGCATGCGTAGTGTACCGTACAATATAAACCGTACAATATGGGAGAATACAGAACGCTCGCGTGATGCGGAAATATTCAAGTAAAAATATCAAAACTGCAATAAATATATATATATCTGAAATCTCAATTGAACACGACTGAGAGTCAGCTTCGCTCGCTCGCTGAATTAGCGGGGAAAAGTCTGATATAGTTCTTAGCAACCATAATTATGGTGGAAGGCAGATCAAAGCAAAATGGAATAATGAAGAGTTTGGGTACTTAAATACAATTACTAAGATAGCTAACGCTATACTTTGCTCGTTGTTTATGTTTGGGCTATAAAATAGTTATAAACCAAAATCATTAGGTTTGTATTTCAATTTTGGTTTATAACTATAACATCTGAAATCTCAATTGAACACGACTGAGAGTCAGCTTCGCTCGCTTCGCTCGGCTCGCTGAAATAGTAACAACATACTGCCGTAATTTTGGGAGAAATGTTGTTGTTATTTTGGCTTATGGTGTAATGTTTACAAAATATATATTTTGGGATTAATGGCCCATAACACTTAATGCATAACAATAAACAGATATTGGGATTATATGAACAATACAACATAAAACCATTTGTAGTTTATTTTTACATTATAGTAGTTTAGTTATGTATACTACAGCTATCCTAAAGTTGTCCCAATCAATTGGGTAGTGCGGAAGAGTTGCTTGGACATGATATGACTTAGTACAATGCATAAAAATGATTGGTACTAATAGGGCATATATCTTGGTGGTTCTCTCTTTCCAAGTTATCTAATACATGAATGGAAATTTACTTATAAATCATATTTGTGTAGGCTATAAAATAATTTGTAACTAGAAGATTATTTTGCTTTCAGCTGATACAGCCTTATGCAATATCTAATCTGATCACTCTTGCAGTTTTGAAAAATTATCATGGCATTTCTGATTCCCTTGCAGTCAGTTATCACACTCTTATCTTCATTTATAATCGTTCGTCATAATATCTTTTCACACACTTTTTTTTAAATCTTAGCAGGATAGTTGTACTATCCTCGCACTCTTTCTTAGTTCTTAGCATTATAGTTTTACAGTCCAACACACAGTACAAGATACTCATAAAGAAATAGAGGCTAAGAGATCTGTACATTATAAAATACTATTAACTATCTCAAGGGACATGCAAATTGTCCATAAGTAAACTCGATGTCATTATTAAAAATACATGTACTTCAATTTCTAATTATTTGGTATGTAGTAATTATCAAGCAAATAATATACAAACGCTGTAGTTAATTACAAGGGAACTATTAAAAAAAATTGTAAAGAATCGGTTTGTATTATCTAAAATACAACTCTAGCTAACAATTATTTAATATTTTCTAGGTAACAATAACAAAATCTGGAATTCCGAGTTTTTAGCACCAAAGCCTCAGTCTTGCTTTTGAGCTCAGTGTCCAGTAATTTATTGATTTTTGATTATGATATAAATAATAGTCATGGGGATTCTAACTACAATTTTCATCTTGTTAAAAAAATAAAATGTTTTTATATTGTAGTATTTACAAAGAAATGTGTTACAATTTAATTATATTAAGGAACTTGAAGAATTCAGCAATATACAGTAAAAGTATAAACATAGTGAGGTGATACGCAAGTTAAAATATCGGAATAGTTACAAGATGATTAGACTACAAATTATTTAACTTCATAAATAATGAATGGATACAATCAAACTATTATATATCATAAATCCAAAAAGTATAATGAAATATCTTCCCCAATCAGTTATATTTTCTGCAATAAATAAAAATCATGAATATATATTTTAATACTATTATTTACATATTGTTATAATTTAATACAACATTGTAATAAACATAATTTTCCTTAAAGTAGTTTAGAACAAAATATATAATTTTATTTCTAAGGAACAAGTTAATGTTATAAACTAGTAACATTCATCAAGCATAATTGGCAAATTTGCTGGAATCATTATCTATAGTGAGAGAATGTGGAAATTCTATGTTGTACACCATGCGATGCTGAGCACATACTGCTGAATCCTTGCTTTATCGAAAACACCGAGTAACTTATTTTGACAAATTACAAGGTATGCAGGTTAAGTTTAGGGGAATTAATACATTTTATTAATACATTTATCTAATTGTATTTGATTCTAATTATACTTACTTTGTGGAATTCCTCCATTATTGACAGCATACGATAGTATCTGTAATTAGCTATAAGTCCAATGGAATAAGAGATGATAATGATTATAAATGCTCCAATAATTGCAAAAGCTGGTATTGCCCCGGAATGAGCTGCAAACATAATGATAAAAATGTAACTTCCTATGTCCACTAAATTAATTCTGCTTGATATGTGGTCAAACGAAATAGTGTTAGTAGTACAATGTCCGGATTAGTAAACATTTTTATATACACAAGTCAGCTAATTAATTTTAATAAATTAAAATTTATCTGTTTTAGTCATTATTCAGTTGTTGTACTATTTCCCCTCATATCACTGCGTCATAAACTGAGCAAAATTACTTTTGCAGTAAAACAAACAAACATTTATGGCTAATTTATGTTAAAAGGAACATTAATTATTTGTTTATGGGAAGGAGTACAATCAAATATCATGTGGCATACTTCTATACTAGACTTAACACTTATATCGTACATTTTATTGCAACATAATAATCTACATTAATGGAGCCTCTGTTACCCTCAGATGCTGATACTGAAGCTTCGAATTTTCTCAAAAATCAGCTCGAAATTAAATATGGACAATAAAAGGTCTTAAATCGTCGTTCTGGGTAAGTTCATACCTAAGTCAAAGGTTAATTGTCAGTAACCTCCATAATCGGAGCATGACAGACAGACAGATAGACTGATAGACATCTTCATTAAATGCCATCATTTGTGAAATATTAAGTTGTCCTCAAGCTTTAAAATTTCATAGAATTCAAGACATTCATCAAATTATGCACAACACAAACAACAGATATGAATAAGTATATTATACAGTGTATATTTTATTTGCCACTTCATGCTGACATTAATTTTTATATACATGTATTTCAATCATGTTAGATATGAGATTTTTTATAGTTTTTTTGTTAATTGTTTGGGAAACCTAAAAATAACATCTTACAGCAGAATAGAGAGGCATATGAACTCAACTCATTGGAATAACAAGCATGATGAGCATGATTAACTTAATTTATGTTTTTTAATTTGAATAATGAAATATTAATTAACCTGTTTAATTTAAAGAACCGAGTGCTATTATTATTGGTATGCCTGAGTTTGATCCATTTAAGTGAAGAAATTTAGCTTTTGGTACCTTGCCCCTAATTTACTTGGTAGTAGATCTCTTAGACTGTAACTGTCATTTAAATGGCAGTTTCACAGTTTTTGCTTATCAAAATCAATAAAACTGTGTGCATGTAACCTAATGAACAAATGTTCTAATATTATTAATAATGGAATAATTATAATACAATGTTCAAACCAATGTATTGTAATTCCTTTCAGTTACAAGATCACACTCATGGTATTTTGCTCACTTCCAGCAAAAAAACTTTACTACTCCCACAAGGAATATTTCCTTCCAGCTTAGCTCATTATTGACAACTTCCAGTTTCTCATACTCTTCAACCAGAAAAACGGTGAAAAACATTATGCTATGACATTCGTTTTCCGATACAGTAGAAGCCATAAAGATTCCTACAGAGCAGCATAGCTGTGTACATAATTTCTAAATTTTCAAATTGCAAGTTACCTAATCAAATGAGTTGCAAAGCATTTGTGTATGTGTGTGCACTTTATGTACATACTATTTGTTGTACATACAATTTGCACACCAAGCAATTGTTATGAGAACAGTATCCCTTTTTGGTCAACCTTTGCTGACCTTTAGGTGCTAATTAAGTTCTTTATAATTTTATATCATTAATACACCTGTTTTTCAATACAAATTTATATCTGGTGTATCAAGGTGTAGAAGACACAAAAAATAAAACAAAATTTGAATTACATCAATACTATCTCATCATTTTTTGTAACCATTACAAGTCAAATTTTTTGACTCTGAGATCTTTCCTCAGTGACTTTGAAACTCATAAAATAAAACAATTTGCTAGGTAGCTTAAGCTTGAGAAACACGAATAGTATATACCATATTTTTAATGTTTGTAGTAATAATACAATTCCCAAATTGTCAAATCAAAAACATGCAGTTACCTTGCATTTTGTTATCTTGCTTTCAAGTCTCTGAGAAAACAGTTTCAATAGCTGACAATTGTAATTGTTATTCTTACAATAGTTAAAATACAATATAAGTTTTATGAAAGTACCCTTCTTTAAAGCACCCTTCATTTTTCTCTCATATAAAAGATACATGTTAATTTCAAATTCCCTCATTCACTGTCTAGTTGGCATTTTTTTCATTTTAAAAAATAAATTTTAGCAAAGTCTGGT
>WLWD01005670.1_pt1 | contig 112038 bp, 86 predicted proteins | sample 6712731 | NCBI WGS metagenome assembly WLWD01 (sample SAMN12718690, study PRJNA576275) | sponge metagenome | isolation source: marine sponge | host: Mycale hentscheli | place: New Zealand: South Island, Marlborough, Capsize Point | collected 2014-11-01 | reverse complement strand
AATAATGACACACACCACTCAGTGGCGGGCTACTTGCCAGTACAATAATAATGACACACACCACTCAGTGGCGGGCTACTTGCCAGTACAATAATGACACACACCACTCAGTGGCGGGGTACTTGCCAGTACAATAATAATGACACACACCACTCAGTGGCGGGCTACTTGCCAGTACAATAATGACACACACCACTCAGTGGCGGGCTACTTGCCAGTACAATAATGACACACACCACTCAGTGGCGGGCTACTTGCCAGTACAATAATGACACACACCACTCAGTGGCGGGGTACTTGCCAGTACAACAATAATGACACACACCACTCAGTGGCGGGGTACTTGCCAGTACAATAATAATGACACACACCACTCAGTGGCGGGGTACTTGCCAGTACAACAATAATGACACACACCACTCAGTGGCGGGGTACTTGCCAGTACAACAATAATGACACACACCACTCAGTGGCGGGCTACTTGCCAGTACAATAATAATGACACACACCACTCAGTGGCGGGCTACTTGCCAGTACAATAATAATGACACACACCACTCAGTGGCGGGCTACTTGCCAGTACAATAATAATGATACACACCACTCAGTGGCGGGCTACTTGCCAGTACAATAATAATGACACACACCACTCAGTGGCGGGCTACTTGCCAGTACAATAATGACACACACCACTCAGTGGCGGGCTACTTGCCAGTACAATAATGACACACACCTGTCAGCAACACTAGTGAAGAAGTAATTATTCCCCATACATGTAATGACCTCTCTAGACCAACATGGCCGACAGTAGTCTAGCAGTGTGTTCAATAATCATTCAAACAGAGCACGGAACTCACTAATAGCAAGAGTAGCATTGGACGTGGCAAATCCCACAGAGTTCGACACCGCACACACATACACACCCGCATCACCAAGACTGACGTTGGCTATGACTAGTTCCTTGCTAGTAACTCCAGAAATACGAGAATCCTCATCAATAAGAGTCAACTCTAACCCTCGCTTCCAGACATACTCGAGGAAATCACCAGAGGCAATGATGGAGAATTTCACAGTGGATCCCAGAGAGACATTCCTAATATCTTCCGCTTCCTTCTCTATTACTGGACCTTTCAATACTATAATAGATTTGATTTATACAACAAATGTTAACACATATGCCATATAAGGCCCTGGCTGGGGAATCACAATGAACTAATAACCTCATCACTATGCAACTCTTGCTAGGATGCATGTACAGTTGCCCAGTCACTACAAGTGGATTAGCATGAATTGCAAAGTGAATTAGCGTGTGATATTTTTTGTTGTTTTTGATTTTTGTTATTGCTATGTTTGCATTAGGATAACAAATTTTTTTTAACAATAGCTGGAAAAGGGTCTCCTGATTGAGTCCTAGAACTTCAGTGTGAATTGACTTTAATCGTTCAATACAGCTAATACTCCATGTTGCAACGTAACGTTATTAATATCGAACACCACCCTATCAAGCTACAGTGTGACCATGTCAATTTTTAGCAAGTGAGAAAGGCAAAAGAGACATTCTAAGATCTGACTTGGCTATATGCATATTGTACAATGGCATGTATACAATGTTGGGAGAGTAAGCCAAGACTGCGAGACACTGTAATGTCAATCATCTAACAATCTTAAATATTTCAACAGGTTACCAAGAGCCTTCCCCCCGAAATGTTTTGATGGGTAGTGAGTTATTAGAGGGTGTGCGATAGATGAGCGAGGTTGGGAGGTCATGTCCTCTTGGCTGAACTAGAATAGAAAAATAGAATCATAGCCTCTGGGTATGTGCAAAATATACTTCAAAAGGCCGGCACCATCCACGCACATTTTTTACCAACAATTTACAAGTCAACTACAGTTTTTTTTTTTAAGAATTCAGCATGCTCTTCATTCTTGCCACTTTTCATTTGCTAAGCTATCTTAAATGCCACCATTGCACCATCTAACACATCCCTCACTCTTACCAACAATGATATCAAGCATACTACTCCAATCACCCCACATGACCTCTGCAGTAATCCCACACTAGTTTGCACCTACGTATCCTGATGAATTTTTTTTTCAGTACATTGACTCACATATGGTAAGGCGAGCCAATGACGAGACCGTTCCTCCCGAGTTGGTCACCGAACAAATGTAACCCCCAACATCACTGGTCCTCACGTCAGAGATGGCCAAGATGGCCGACCTCACACCTGAAAACCTCGAGTCAGAAGTGGGTAGAGACTCTCCAGATTCATGCTCCCACAAGAACATGAGATTCTCTCCCGTGACATTGACAGAGAACGTGACGGTGGACCCCAGTGGAACGTCTAAGGCGTGCACAGGTGGAGAGACTAGAACTGGAGGCAAGATTCCTGAGGGAGAATGAATAATCACTCAATTATTCAGTTAAACAACTGATCCTACACGGCAAAAAATAGAAAAGAAAAATGTTTCCAACACATTTTCCCTACTATTTTGTTGATACTGTATTTACATGTAGTTAGAAATTTTTAGTCACATCTTATCATAATGGAGTCAACAAAGGCAAAATGTGAAATATGAATATGTATGATATTTTTTTCTCGGTATAATCTAGTTCTATTTTCCCCTTATACAATGCAGCAAAACCAAATTCATGTTAGTAAAGACATCTGGCATGCAATATCCTTCCTGTCTATTGGAGGTCATGCTATACACTTCTTGTCTATTCGACAGTCAATAATTAATTAATGGAGTGAGTATTAACAGCTACTGGCTAGAGTGACTCACTGAGAGAGAGCCTGGCTGAGGACTTGATGCTTCCTGCTGGGTTAGAGATAACACACGTGTATGTACCTGCATCACTGGAACGAACATTATGAATGGTCAGGTTCCCAGTCCTGATTCCAGAATATTTGGGATCATTGGCTGGTAAAGGAATGCCATCGCCTCTCTCCCATAGATAGTCCGCCAACAGGTCAAAGGAGAACACCAGGAAAGAGACGTGTGAACCGGGCAAAACATTGAGTGCATCCTGAGCATAAATCAGCAGCACTGGAAGACTGGCTGAATACAAAAATCATAGGTAAATGGTAAAAGTAAAGGTTAAGTGTGTGTGTGTGTGTGTGTGTGTGTGTGTGAGAGAGAGATAGCTTGGTGGGGAGGAGTGGAAGGGGGAAGGAGTGGGGGGGGGGGGGGGGAACAATGTGAAAGGATATTATTACCATTTTCCCCAATATTGATATGTTTTAATCTAATAGATTGCACCTTGCACCTCCAGATATTTAGAATACATGTAAGCATGTTTGAAATGAAGATAAGATGAAGCTGCAAGATGGACATGTGGGCATGCCCGGCATAGCACCTCAGGGAAATTGATCTCACAATAACAATTTCTCTGATTAGACGCCTCCGCCCACCTTGGCAGTATTCCACAATTACTTCATTTAATTATTGATTATTTTTTATAACTTCATCCTAGGATATTCAGTAGAGTTGAGCATCTCAATCTACTGTGCACTGACTAACACCTCATCTCATGACACAACCACTCCCTGCTACAATGAAACAGTTGAAACCAGTGCCACTCCACGCCCTCCAGTAGCTCAGAGCTATCACAACACCAGCCCATTATGACTAGCACTCAATGGGTTTTTCTTTGCAGCAAAAGATGTTTTGAGACTGAGAAGGAAGATTTATCAACCCCACCCCACCCCCTCACTCACACCCAAATAATATTTATACCACTGACTTCATGACACGACAATTCTGACTTTCAAAATTTCAAGAAACCCTTTACCCATGAAATCTCACACACCCACTGGGAATCCCAGTAGGCCAATTTTGGTACACATAAATTGGTAATATGAGATGATATACACTGTAAAAAAAGTATTGCTATAGAGATAGAAACAAGAAAGTAAGTAAATGTGTGCGTGTGTGTGTGTATGTGTGTATGTGTGTGTGTGTAAGTGCATGCACGTGTGTGCATGCACGTGTGTGTGTGTGTGTGTGTGTGTGTGTATCTCTAATTAATTCCATGTTTCCTAAGGTGACATAGTATCACAAATTTATACAGAATTTTTTACTGGTTGGGGGGGGGAGAGGGATTTTTAGAATTACCAAAAACCGTTTAGCCCATGAAAATGATGAAACCACAACTACGAAACAAACAGATAGGGAGGTGAAAATGAAAACTTAGGCAAACTATGCACATATTATTATGAATTGGTGTTGGAGGACCAGTACATGAATCTTCTTTTTTTTTTTATTCAAAAAAAATTCAGTCTGGGCAAAAAATTTTAGGGGGGGAGGGGGAATCCCAGGGCTCCCATAGTCTGTATGAAACTCGAGTATCGTATATTTTCGGGTACTAAACTAATCCCAACTTACTGAGAGACAGCTCGACATAGTAGGAATTAGTGGAGTGGAACGAAGTGCTGACTTGGCAATAATATCCCACGGCATCCTCTGACGCCACGTGCAGGACAGTCAGCGTCTTGGAACGTGCACCAACGTACTTTGATGAATTCGTAAGAATAATGTTGTTACTGAAATACCACTGGAAGACCGCAGCATGTCTGGTTTCTATACTGAAGGAGACGTTAGAACCTGGGACCACTTCATGTTGTGATTCTGGCTGCTTAACAATGGATGGATAATCTAAGTAAGTATTTAAAAAAAACAACTACTACTTCCTAATGTATTAACAGCCATATTAAATTAAGAGTTCATATTTCCTTAACTCACACAATAAAATATAATAAGCAAAAATTGTACAAACGGTACACATGTAAGTCTTTAGCCCTAGCAATCTGATCTAGCAGCTGCTTTAATGATAATACGAAAACACTTTCAAATAGTGTTGTCTGGTTTTTTCCACATAAGGTTCAACACGGGTCTCGTAATAGTAGTCTTACCTTCAGGCAGGTAGAGACCTGCATACAGATTTACCATGACTCCATTTCCATCAGGAATGGAACAGTAATAAATTCCTCTAGGACTTCGAGCGTTGTTCCTGCGATGGAGAAAGACATTTCCCAGTGCGTCACGGTTGCGGTAGAAATCTCCTCCTTCTCTCCGTATGCCAACTGTTGCCCCATCCGGATAGTGCCACTCCCCCACTGGCGGGACCTTGCAGCAATCCTGTAGACTGGTAAGGCAGGATAGAGCAGCGCTGGAACCTTCTCCTATCTGAGCCAGGGGAATATCAGAGTTGTTTGGGTACCTCACATTCCCCAAAGACAGTAGAAGATCTGCAGAGAGAGGAAGAAATGCCTACATACATGCAACCTTTCAATACAAAATGAACACATTGGGGGAAGAGGAAACTATTTAGGTATGGTAACACACTCCAACTCCCCTAATACGGGCAGCTAGGGACCAGGCACAGCCCGTAACTCAGAATTATACCATGGTTCGTTCAAACCGTCCAATCAGATTTCTCAATTCGGGGTGAATAAATCACTTATACACCGCCTAGGAGGTGAATATTTTTTGCCCGTGGCCTAGAATTACGATCTGTAGCTAAGCGAAGCGGCGACCAATGAGGCTACAGAAAAAAAGGTTGTTATGCGTTTCTTATAGCCTAGAGCCATGGTACAAGTCGGTTGCACCGCTCGGTGCGCGGTCGGTACGGGATTTACACTATCCTCGGGCCTTCGGCCCTCGGTTGTGTAAATCCCATACCGACCTCCACCTCGTGATGTAACCTATACATATCCTATCTGAGAACAATTATATTTGCACTTGTATTTTAATATATAGGAATTGTAATAATTTATTAATAATTACAATTATACATACTTTGAGGAATAGCTACTTGTATCTAAGGACAGCACACACCTTTTCCGTTTAGATGGAAATGATTTACTATTGCTTTGCTTACATAGTAAACGCAGACATTTTTTTATTGGGGTGAACAGGGTGGGAGCCCAGCTGGGAAGAGCTGCTGTAATTTACAGTCCTTTACTTGACAGTTTAGCAGCAGGCTAGGCGGGGTTAATACCAGGCAGAGCACCAGAGTGGTCGGTTGGGTAAGGGGCCAGTCAGGTAAGGGGTGATGAGGTTATATGAGCCCCATGTATGTAGAGTGAACTACAGTGCATGTGTAGAGCGAACATAGCACACATGTTCAGGTTAGGAACTAGAGGGAGAGCGTTGTAATTCCCGACCCACCCACACCTTACCTAATAGGAGACGGGGAAGGGGTCTTTATTATTTATTTTATTTATTTAGTTATAGTTAAAGCATGAGCGCTTAGTTTCTAGTCGATTTATTGCACGACAGCCCGAGGGCCGTAGGCCCGAGGACTGAGTGCGATAAATGTACTAGGCACTAAGCGCTCATGCTTTAACTATTTTAAATACCGGGCAAGTGTTATTGCACACTTGCCAAGTTATTACACCTGACAACAATATAGCAACGGTATTTAATTATTATTATTATTTTAACCTCCAGTAAATAGCTAGTCTGCTTACCGTGAAAACGTGGGTGCCGGAATTAAAGGGGCTTGCCCCGCCCCATTAATTATGCCCCAGTCAGCCCAAGCTGATTGGGGGGTGGGGTTTCCAGCCCAGCCTGTGCCAAACAACTCAGCTACTAGAGCTGCGGCTATCGATGGGGTGAGAGTTTATGGATGACAGGTAAGTAGGCATGCATAATTAATGGAATAAGATGGTTCACGGCCAGGGCATGGGGGACTGGTAGTGAACTTGGGAGTTATAGGGTACATGCAGCATAATTAACAAACCAGCAGCTGTAAGTTGATTCTACAACTCCCAGTACATACATACACTGTATACTAGAAGGACCAGCTGATCCTTACCACACCTATAATGCAGTATTGGGGTGCCCAGGTAGAGGAAGAAGGGAGTGCCCAGAACTGGGGAATCAGATAAGGGGAGTTTGAGTGTAAGTGAGAATGTTAAAATAATGGACGACAGATAATGTGAGGGTCGTGAGTTAATTGAAACAACATCCCAAAGATTCTAAGCTTATGCTCTTCAACACGATTGACACTAGATATATTCTGTCCCAAAATATGTAATGGTCAGGCGTCTGCCTTCCCTATACATTTAACGGTCACACACATTAATTAAAGATCTTCTCCAAAGGACCTTACTCAATAAACACCATTTAAATTTTTTAACTTGAAAGAAAAAATTGGCTAGCATGGCACACTATTTTTACAATGCGATAAGCATATTACATAAATTGGTAAGGATCACCAGTGAACCAAATACAATATTGGCAAGCTATAAATTAATCAATACTCCTCCAGCTATGTAACAATCTGCTACTCAGATAATTTCAAACTTCTCTCTTTCCACTCCCCCACCACCGACTTGCTTCATCTCATAATGCAACCCTTTACCACATATACTAATTTGTTGTAGCTCTCTCCTGTCTGTCTTTTATTAGTGCTTTTTTGCGCATTCAGCGATTTAAAGATTTCTGTGGGTTCATTGGACATACAGTGGGAGCAGGATATGAGCCAGACACTTCCAATTCTTAAAGCATAGCAAGTAGAATTGAATAAACAATTACCAGCATGTTGTTCTCCAAATTACCTCACCAATAAATACTTAGGGTGCTCCAAATAAACACTACTGAATGAATGAAAGAACTCGAAGAACTTCGCTTTAGTTTATCACAAGATTCAATTCATTCTCGCCTTCTTAAACACTATTTCTTCACTTACATTGGCCTTGTGAAGATGCAATCAGTACCACTGTGATTCCCAACACTAGAAACCTCATTACATTTCACAAAGTTCTTTGTCCGTCGACGTGCAACTTACTCACCGCGGCAAGAAAGTAGTCTTCATTTGTGGTTGACCCCAACGACCCCACTGCAAAGAAATCACACTAACCACCATCGTTGTCACCCGCATGGATGAACCTCGCATATTCGGTAAAAGGTCTTGGATACATATTTTGTACTCTATAATCGTAAATGAACCCTAGTATCAATTTTGCAGCAAAAAAAATAATGTTCTCATTATTATTTTAAAAGTTTATATTTTTTGAAATATTCTTGAACATCAGGTTTTGGATAAGGCTTTGTGGCAAGACAAGTGGGAAAATTTTCTGGTTGCTCTGTCCACAGCTTGAACTTCATCCCACCATCCTCCAACTTCTTAGACAAAGATACTAGCTCTTCTTCTGTGTTAATCTATGTCAACCAAACAAAGACATCATATAGTAAAGCTTCTCGAGATATTTTTGACAAAGTAATCTCAGTTTACATTAATGAACATGGATATAATTGAATGGATGCATGAATGAATTAATGAATGGATTAATGCCTATAATTGAAGGTGATAAAATCACTCCTCAATTCTACCACATTTACAACATTGTCTTTAAAACAGTTATATCTAACAATATTTTAGTCTAAAGTATTAAGATAGAAGTCACAAAGAGAAATTTCAAAATCAGAACCTAATGTGTACTACTACAAAAAAAATACAACACAACTCTCAAGTGTCAACTTTTATATATATATATATATATACAAAAATAAGACACTTGGTGTAGATGCATACGTCATACAGCACTTCAGCCTGTAAACGGTGTCTTACCCTAAGAACAACTTTATGCATGGAGTCCAGTTTTTCCAAGTAAGCTTGTGTGGCTGGATCTTCTCTGTACAGGTGTAGCGCAGCCGTAGAAGCATGACAGGCCTGAGCTACCAACGCCCCCAGAGGCCACTTCTCGACCAAGTCGCCCCTAAGTACGACATACTGAACCAGTACAGAAACCTGCGCCTGTGCATGTCTCGCCATTAAATGGTCTCGCCATTAAATGGTCACCCTTTACCTAATTCACCTCTGACATCTATCTCAGAAGAAGCCTCCGCATGCACACCCACCGCTGGTGGTACATTGGATAAGTTGAATTATCGCGTAAAAGCCGCGGAGGCCTATTAATATACAACCTGACCGACAAACAACCATGCACTACAGCTATATAGGGAGGGTGGAAGTTGCTTCAAAAGCATAATACCAATTATTCATGATTTTATTTCCGCTTGGGTTATTTTATTTCATATCCTGTAATAGTTAGGGTTATTTTATTTCATATCCTGTAATATAATATCACCACTTGGGGTTATATCCTGTAATATAATATCACCACTTGGGGTTATTTTATTTCATATCCTGTAATATAATATCACCACTTGGGGTTATTTTATTTCATATCCTGTAATATAATATCACCACTTGGGGTTATTTTATTCATATCCTGTACGCAATTTTGCCCTCATTGTTACAGTTATATTGCATATTTCTAGTTACTTGTTGCGAATCGTATCATGGAATAAATTTAGGCTTAGCTATTATAGTGGTACATAACTTGAGCACTTGTGGTCTCTGTGATTAGCTAGCCACATTATTTTTCAAATTCACTTCAAAAGTGCATAGCAGCTAACTATAGTATTTTTACGATATTTGTCCTTTGTTACAGAATGATCAATAATGTGTTAATAGTTACAATATTATTCATAAAGTTATAACCCACAAAATAGATTCTTGGTGGTATATAGCTATTAGACTGCAAAATGTATTAAGTTTTAATGACTCAAATAATATGCAATATACTGAGTTACAAGATTAGTGCTGTTATTTTAAGGTGCAATAATAATAAATGGGCAAAAATATATATAAAATTAGACGTAGTAGGAAAAAACAACAGTTTGGAGGATCAGTATTCCTGAAGGTTCCAGCATCCATCTTCAACCCAGTGCTGATGACTGCGGTGAATATGGTCAGAGTTTACAAGCAATTGAAAGGGAATTAGAGGTTCTAGATGATTCCTAGTCATGCCTACTTCCTGCAATTGTCGTTGTATGTAATTACAGAGTCTTTTCACATTCAACACAAATGGAGAAACGCTGGAATGCTTTAATCTGATTTTGCGTCCCTTTATTGTATCTTGAATGAGCTTTAGTCCTCTTAATATTGTTAGCCCATTACCAACAAAGGCATTGCAATCTTGCTCAATAGAAGAAGCTAGAACTTGAAGTCGCTCACTAGAACCAGTACAAGTATATATTTCATCTGCCACCTCATCTGCCATTGTGATCATAGCTAGCTCAGCTAACGATAAAGAAACACCGTTTGGCAAACTAAACGTCATTTGAATCAGAGACCTACTAGGATTCTGCTGATGCTCACTTTTGAGTAAGTCAACTTTTCTTTCAAGTGGTATACAATATAGTGTAAGTAGAAATACTTGTCCGTATTTACTACCTAATGGAATTTCTGTAGATGTTGAAACCAAGTTCACATCATCTGAAGTCATGTCTGCAAAATTACCACTGCTACCGTCTGCCACTATAAATTTTGATGAGCGCAAAATTGGTAAGTATCGCATATCCACTGATCCATAATGGTAGGCAAACTTGCCTATTTTGCGAATATCAGTTACACGAGATAGCACTACTGGACACTGCCTGGGATTTTCTTCTTCAATTTTATGCAAGTAGTCCTTTTCCCAATCTTGAAAAGGCTTGGGCGTAGAGAAACAAGTCCCAGGTTGGCATATGTGTTTCCCTCCATAAATGATTGTACGTGGAAGAGGGGCAGTAGGGTCGGTAGTGGATAAGTGTCTCAGTACTTGACCATCTCCCCTATCATGGAAACACTCAGAAGTTCGCCCACGAGTAAGAGACTCAGGAAGGAAAAGAAGCATGCTAGATTGAAGTTCCTTTATAACATTATGACGGTAATCAATGCCATGGAAATGCCTAGCTATGTCTGTATTAAGGAGAAGATCCAGCTCACAATGTGGATACAGTATCATTTTTCCCACGTACTGTCCTTCCCACGAGACAGAATGGCTCCTATTTGTAGTCCTGTCCACTGAAAGTCCATGGTATAAGGTGATGTCCCAAAAATCAACAGACAAATTCAATACATCGAGAATTTTTTGCCAAAAAACAAACTGCTTCCTAGTGATTTTGTCGCTCGTGATTAGTAAGATATCAGCCACAGGATCTCTCGGGCGAAACAAAGGAGTGACTCGAATTTTGTCATAATTGTACTCAATCAACTTATCTCTAAGATAGAGATCTGTCTGCCAGTAACATCGCTCAAATAGCCCAGCATGGCTCTCGATCTGGACGTGGATCTGAACACTGACAGTTTGATTTGGTGGTATCTCTTTCAAGTAAATATATGTGCTGTCCTTAGTATTGGGATCATGTGTTACTGTATATGGCACAGAATCAAGCCCAACTTTTGCTGAGCCCACTGGAATAAGTCTAGCATCAAAATGGATTCGTAAAGAGACTTTACCACCTGAACCAGGGCAATCACCATACGGCATGCTGGATACATTCTGCACTCCAATTTCAAACACAGACACTTCACCTCTTCCAAGACTCTCAGAACATTTCAAATACTTCAACTTGACAGGATATTGAACTATTAACTCTTTAGATAAGGAAGATTTCTCAAAAGGCCTGCCAAGTAATTCTGTACGGGGGCAAAATTTAGCAGTGGACACAAATGGACCAGGAGCATTTGGTGGGGGCTGGTCAAATATACGACCACAGAATTGAATAGGGACAGCATGAATATCACCTGGATGTAGATTCTGGCTGGGAAGATTGTATTGAGTTGGTTCAAACTTGACTGTAGGAGTGGAAGGCATAAATAGAGATGCATTTTCAGGAAGTGGCAACCCACCACTGTTGGTCACAATGACATCTGAAATGGTAATTTTCTCATTGGGCTCAAATATTCCATCATCAACAGCAGATGCTATTTTGAAAGTAGTGATCTCAGCATCATATCGTGTAGCACTCTGATGTAAGATCTCACCATCTGAGCCATTTACTACCCAAAGTATGCCACCTTTTTTTGCAGGATTTCCATCGGTTCCAGAAGATCCATTTGGTCCATTCGGTCCTGTTATTCCATGAGAACCTTTAACTCCATTTTTTCCACGAATTCCATTTGGGTTTTTCACTCTATGCCCTTCATCATTAGTGTAAGATCCACCACGACCTCCTCTACCTCCCAAACCACAACGCCCCCCAACACCTTCATCACCACCGCTACCACCCAATCCTCCTTCACCTGCCACTCCAGGAGTTCCACACATGCAATCTGCATCCAACAACATGAACAAACTAGGATCACAAGATTGAAATACACACACACCACCATAGCCAGCATTCCCACCATTACCTCCTCTACCACCAGGCCCACCCTCCCCTCCTGTACCACCAGGTCCACCATCACCTCCAGGGCCGCCATTGTCGCCTGGGCCACGACGATCTAATCCAGGTTTGCCATCTGACCCTTGCCCACCATCACCCCCGCAGCCTCCTCTACCTCCACCCCCACCTCTGCCTCCTTCACCACCATCTCCTCCGCGGCAGTTGAACAAAACAATCTCCTCTGCCCGAACACCTCCTAGATTGGCAACAAGGTCACAAGTTCCAGAAACTGTAAGCTCATTTGCATTGCCAGATAAGCTAACAATCACGTCACTGGCTTCTGTGCCATTAGCTCCACTTTCTCCAATCTTCCCTCTGCCCCCAGTACCACCTGTACACCCAACTCCTCCATTCTTTCCATAACTTTCTCCTCTTCTTCCAAAGATGCCCCTATTGCCTCTTACTCCTTTCTCCCCTATGACTCCACCAGACTTGCCATTTACACCACATGCTTGAACTACTACTCCACGTGGGCGGGATAGTGCACGTATTGATGTCGCTTCTATGACCTCATCTTCATAACAAGCTCTAGCTGATATATTAGATTCTCGCTTCCGATCACCATAAGCAATAGATATTTTCTGTACATAAGGTTTAGGCTCCAGTGGAGAACGAGGATCATCCAAGAAAGATATTTTGTTGATGTGATCCAGGAAAAAATACGATTTGGTGATGAAATCCCACAATGCCTGCATACCTGGAGGCAAGCCTACTTCAGAGCCGTATCCGATACTCACAGGAGTAATAATAGGAGGTCCTCTGGGTGGCTTGAAGGTGTCATGCCATGGCCTACGCTGAAATATTGGCACTGGAACATCTGGGTCAAACAAAGAAATTGTGGCTTCCAATTGAGAACGCTCAGCTTGACTAGAAAAATCAAACACTTCATGAAAATAAAAGTTGATTGGGAGCTTCTGAATAGCAGCTTCATAACTTAGAGGAGCTGAAACTTCAAATTCTGTTCGGTTATTAATTTGAGAATCAAATATTCTGTCACGATCACACAGCTCATCTTCAGAAAAATCATTTACGTTCCACTGCTCTTGGACGAATCCACTTGAAGAATCAGGTTGGTCTACTTTCTTACAAAACAATCCCTCTCTTTCACAAGCAAGTGAGACCATGACTTGGCGCATAACAGCAACATTAGGAGCCCTCAAACGAACAATTTCTTGTCTGCTATTGAGGTTAATAATGCGAAAACCAAGAAAATCTTTACTCTTAATATCTCTAGAAAGTGTTTCAACTTCGATACTCCCATCACCAAAGGAGCCCAATGTGGAAGATTTTTTCCCAATCTTCACTATTGTGTGAGTGTTTGAACCTACAGAAATCAAATAACATTTTTAAACTTGTATGGTATAACTTCATATATTTTTTTTAACTTGGTGTAGTTCTAATCTATAGTTTCATGATGAGTATGGCAGCCTGCATGCCTGCCAGTTCTTAACATATTTCCAAATAAAAACTTACTGAATATAATTGGTTGCATTTTTGCCAAATTGTAAGCTAAACTGGAATTTCCTCCAGTCTCCCAGAGTAATTAACATTTATTTCTTACTAAATTTCTCACCTGGAACTATCTCAATCCACTGGTGTAACCATTTCTTCAAAAATCTAGTCCTTCTCATCAAGTACCCTTCGTAAGGCTGTACTTTGCCTAGGACAATGTTTGGAGAGCCAGCTTCTGATTCTGGCTGTGGCGCAGGATCCACTTGCCGTTCAGTGGCCATAGAGACTGTAACTCCCTCAGAGACGACGCGAATAGACCGGATGAATAAATGCATTCCGTCAGTCCCCACCTTTTATGCGAGAGCAGAAGTCTTCCACGTACAAACGAGGACTCTGCCCTTCCGCTCACAGCTAAATGACGCAATCGTGCATCCCCAAAATGGAAATGTGTCCCACCGTCCCGCAGGGACCACCTTAGCCCTCTTGCGTCAATAAATGTTGTGTCTACATTTAAAAGGTAGCTATGTGCGACATTCCATTAGCTATAGCTATGTAGTTAATGCCAATAAATTCCCCAACGAATCTAATGGGTATAATAACCTTTTATATGTATACATATAACAGCAACTGAAGGCTAGCTATAATAGTTTTAGAATGAAACTCCACCAATGAAGCATAATCTATAGATGTGCAATGTATTGCATGCAAGTTCTATGTTGATGTCTCATTGATGAAGGCTATAATAATGAGAATAAAGTTGGTAGCGGCTTGATGAACATACTCCAAAATACTTCATTGGAGGGCTGTCTTCTTGTTAAAATCTCCTTTGCTCTAGTGACTTAGTTCTTCATCTGTCTCACATCCACAAGGCATGTCAAAATAACAGGAAATTCCATTGACTTCTCTTTTGCCAATAGAAACCTTGTCAGTGTCTCTATAGCCATAGACATGTTGAATACTTCCCAAATCTTCACACAATGGGGACACTCCATGCAATTCTCCCCAACAAGTACTGAATAACTAAAATATGCTGATCACGTAATGCTGACTGTGTGCAAGATTCATGTTGACCGGAGACAGAGTTTAATGTGAGAAAAGCTGTTTACGTTATTTTAATGACAGCAAATACGGCCTTACTGAAGGAAAGTTAGAAAAACAAAAGTTTCTGTACTGCAGCTTATGTACATAAAAAACTAGGTTAGTGAGTGAGGTTTATTTAGTGTTAATTTTTTTTTACTAAACAAATACCATGAACGAAGTTGTACAATATTATTTCTGTCAGTAAATTGAGTGCTGAATGTGGCCAGTGGATACATCATCATGCAAATGCAGGCACTTTCCACTTTCTTCTGCAAACTCAACATTTCTGATTGTATATACCCAATTATTAGACTTGGCGTTTGTTTTGAACCCAAAAAGCTGTAGCAAATAAAAAGAACAAATCTCTGTACAAAAAATCATTGAATATCTAGCCAATGAATGCATACATCTAGTCTTGCAAGCCAAACCCTTTACCTTAATAATAAAAGAAAATTGTTACTCATGAAAACTTCTAAACATTTGGGAAGTGCTACAACATGAAAAGAATTACAAGCATTTGAAATTTTAGTGTGTGTGTTGTTGTTTTTTTGCTGTAAAAGTCATTATGATTGCATGTTCTCAGATATTTTCCTTCATCCTTAGTTTCTGATCAAGGTTAGTAAAGGATCTGGCCACACAAGACGAACAGAAATAGCAGCACTAATAGAAGCAGTCAACACTGCAACAGTTTATTGACTTGTCAAGTAGCCCCCTCAAACAAATAAACAATGGCATAGGTGGCGGAGGCTCTTCAATTGGGGTTGGGGAGTGGGGGTTTCTAGTAAAGTAAAGTCCTGTAATCTTAAAACTACATAGTCCAGCAGGCCTGTAGCCAGGAGTTTGCGCAGGGGGGTTCGGATTTCATAGAAACGCAAGAAAGCCACACCTACTTTTGTTTTCTTCGTTTATTCTTTAAAAAGCGAAAAAGAAGGGGGGAAATATGCCAAAATGACGCTCTATGTGTTGAACCATCAATAGGCCTTGAGTACTATGTACATTACGATACACCAAAAAAGAATAGTTGTAGCGTAGCTTGCTTAAATAAGTACATTACGCACACCATAAAAAGAATAGTTGTAGCGTAGCTTGCTTACCAGTTGTATAGCTGATCTTTTACCTCTTTGAAAAAAAAAACAACAACAACAAAAAAACACTTAAATAAGTACATCACGCACACCATAAAAAGAATAGTTGTAGCAGCGTAGCTTGCTTTATCAGTACCATAACGAGAGCGATGTTTTGTAGTCAAGGAGCTCAATGTTTATTTGAAAGCTTGGAATCAGACTAGGCCGTCCACACATAGAGTATGAAGTATATTCGGGGATATATATAGCTAAATAGCAGAATATTCCATTGCACGATCGACCAGAAGTCGACATACCATAAGTTAAATGTGAGGTGTGGCTAAATAATTTACTTCCGGTCACTCAAAAGGGGGTTCGACCGAACCCCCCCTGGCTACGGGTATGTCCAGCTGCTATGTGCAGAATTTTGATGGAATTGTGGGTTTAATGATTAAAGCATGAAATTTTGCACAGAGTTAGAATATGTCTTTGAGAAGATTTTTGGCTATAGGGACATTGCAGATTCGTCCTGTTCGGTGTGTGGCATGTATTTTCACACTGATCGCCATTATAGAAGAAATTGTTGCATTTAAGTTGAATTTTGGGTACAGCAAGTTTTTTTTTTGCGTTATAAAAAATAGTAAGTAGTAACTTTTGGTATATGTAGCTTGAGATAGTGGGAGGGTGCTAAATTTCACACGCATTGCTCATGTGATCACTACATTTTGCATGTAATTGCTCATTTGATCCTGCCACATGACATGAATAGCAGCTGCTTGTGGAGAAGTCACAAGAAGGGAAACAAAGGTAAGGTTTAGTACAGCTTCAGGAAGCTGATTGAGCTTTAAATACAGAGCTCTAGGTCAGAGAACCCTATAATATGAGTGTAATTGGTTAAAGAACATTAAATATATAATAACTGTAGATCAAGGCAGCTATGGCCAAGAGATATAAAGTGGTGAATCCACGTCAGTCTGGAACATCAACTGAGTTTCTAACAGATTGGAGTAAGTGTATTTTTGTCAGGAAGATCTATCAGAAAAACTTCACTGTCCAGCTGAGTCCAGACGTAACACTATGGGGGCAGGCTACAAGACAACTTCTGACCTTCTTATGGATTTCAGTAGGACTGGTTGCTTGCCTAAAACGATGGATCTGTCACGTCTTGATGATGGTAATGGAATTGAAGCTGCATTTATACAGCATAAAGCCAAGTGGCATGATTCATGCACCCAACTACATCGTGCACAGAAGAGGAAGAGACCAACTGAAGACTTGGGAAGTGTTTGTAAGAAGTTTACTCGTCAAAGCTTGGGAGAGGCAAGTGCTTCATATGAAACATGCTTCTTCTGTGACAAACAAGCACATGCTGGAAAGTCTTTGAGCAAAGCATCAACATTTGGAATTGATGTAAACGTCCGACAGTGTGCTCTAAAATTGGAAGACAAGCGATTACTTGCCAAATTGAGTGCAGGAGATCTTATTGCACAAGATACCCAGTACCATCCTCAGTGCCTGGTTTCATTATATAATAGAGCAAGGGAAACAAAATTATCTGAAAAAACTGATGCAGATGCCATAAATCATGGCATTGCACTAGCTGAACTAGTATCCTACATTGAAGATGTTAGCCTGGACAATCTAGTGGCACCTGTCTTTAAACTCACTGACCTGGCAAACCTATACGGTACTAGACTATTACAACAACTTGGGACTAAGGTAGAAGGCCGCATCCACTCCACCGACCTCAAAAATCGAATATTGGGGTACTTTCCAGACATGAAAGCTCTTAAACAAGGGCGAGATACTGTCTTGGTTTCCGATGCAGATGTTGGGTCTGCTATAAGAAAGGCATGTGAGCATGATGCAGACAATGATGCTGCTCATCTAGCTAGAGCTGCCAACATCGTCAGGAGAGATATGTTCAAAATGGTCAAGAAGTTCAAAAGGTTCTTTTGAAACTGCTTGTCAGCAAGATTCTGTACCAGTATCTCTCTTGGAGCTAGTTGCTATGGTGTTGAATGGACCAAGTATTGAAGCACAATCGACGCTATCAGAAGTCCCCCAACCAGTCCTCTCGATTGCACAGCTACTCATGCACCACAGTTCTGTATGACGACGCGAGAGTCAGGCTACCAGCACTATTAGGCATAACATAGAACGGGAAACACCACTTCCCATCTACATAGGCCTAAAATCCACACAAAAACTCGCAAACGTGAACTTGTAGATGATATGTATGAGCTGGGGCTAAGTATCTCTTACAATCGGGTGCTGAATATTTCAACTGAGTTGGGTAACAAAGTTTGTCATCATTACAAAATGGAGAGGGCTGTTTGTCCACCATCACTCAAGGGTGGTCTTTTCACAACTGGTGCAGTTGACAACATAGATCATGACCCCAGCTCCACCAGTGCACATGGCTCTTTCCATGGAACAGGAATATCTCTGTTTCAGCATCCAGATGCTAATTGTAGTGAGATTCCACGTGTCATTTTTACCATGCCAGATGGTATGGCTACTAAGGGAGCAGTAACATGCCTGCCAGAGACCTACACTAGCATCCCTCCTGCTGCTCTTACAAGACATGATCTACCTGTGCCAAAGCAAGATGGCCCAAACAAAGTAGTCTGCCAGCAGATACCGCAAGCCATGCAGAAGGAGTATGGGTAAGCCAGTTCATAATTGATCATAGTGTAACAGTATTGGAGTTACTAACATTTTTCTTTTTGTTTCACAGCTGGCTAGAGCATTTGAGGCAGGTACTTGACTCTAACCATGACAGTGAAATGATATCCTGGGCTGCTTATCATGCTAATCATCAAGCAGTAGTGCTTGAAGACAGTGATGTGGCACTATCTTCTCTACTACCTCTCTTCAGTGAACAGGCAAATTCAGTAGCCATGATTCGTCATTCCATGAACATGGTGAAGAGAGCAGTTGAAATCCTGAATCCTGGTCAGGTGCCAGTCATCACTTGTGATCAGCCATTATACACACTTGCAAAGCAGATCCAGTGGAGCTGGCCAATAACTCACAGAGAGAGTCATTTCATTGTGATGTTTGGTGGGCTACACATTGAGATAGCAGCTCTCAAGACACTTGGAGATCTTTTGGAAGGTAGTGGTTGGACAGGAGCACTTGTGCAGGCAAACATTGCCTCACCTGGAAAAGCAGAATCCTTCCTGAAAGCATCCCATGTGACTCGTACCCAACGGGCCCATCAACTTACTGCTGGAAGTCTGTATTTATGCTTGGAGAAGGCTTACACTGAGCACCAACAAAAACTGAGTGAAGGAGAACGAGTGCTATCACTGGAAGAATGGCAAACTGAAAGGGCTGCTGCATATCCCCATTTCAAGTTTTGGTCCATTATTCTGCAGCTGGAGTTGAACGTGATGATTTTTGTTAGAGCAATTCGAGAGGGAAATTTCCTGCTCTACATAGAGGCCCTGACAACTATTGTTCCCTGGTTCTTTGCTTTGGACCACACTCATTACTCTCGATGGATACCAGTCCACTTACGTGACATGGTTTCACTGAAAGAGTGTCATCCTGCTATTTATGCTGAGTTCATGAAGGGGAACTTTGTTGTGAAGAAGTCTAAACATGCATTCTCGTCTATTGCCATTGACCAGGTTCACGAGCAGAACAATGCTCATGTGAAAGGTGCTGGTGGGGCTATAGGTTTAACAGAGAATGCAGCAGCTTTGCGTCGCTGGATGGTATCTGGTCCTGAGATGGCACGTGTGATTGAGGAATTTGAGGGTTCAATAAAGAAGATGCAGGACATAGATTGCCATCACCATGAACAGAAGCAGCATAAACAGACGGCTTTTGCACAAGAAGTGAAAGCTTTGACATCAGTCATAGAAGAAATGGGAAATCCATTTTGTGAGACTAGCAATGATCTGCTAGTACTAGACAGCAGAAACATTGTAGATTCAGCTGTTGCAGACACAGTATTCCGGATGGAGAAATTTGATCTTGACAAGTACGAAATGTATGTCAATGAGCGACTAGTCAACCAAACAGTGTCAGTTTTTGATCCCATCAAGCAGAGTAATCTTCATTTGTTTAGCCGGCCTCCAGTCAAAGCTCAGTCCAGCAAGCAGATACAGCTGTCGTCCTTGAAAAGTAATTGTTCGCTCTTTTCCAGGCTTTACATAGCCTCTCAGACACGCAATGGTGATTGGGATACCTTTTTTAGTCATGAAAATCAGACTTATCCACCATCTTTATCACAGATGGGTATGCTGCGAACTGGAAATAAGTCAGACCTTTTACGTTGCTTGCAGGATCTAGCTCCAGTAAATGAGGCTGTGTCCAGTCCTACTGTACAAGGTTAACATCCTTGATGGTGCTGCTGTTATCAACATGCTGCGACCTAATTATTGTACTGAAGTTTTTTTTTGCCTTACATCACTTCACAGCTACAGCATGTTTCTAGATTGGATATCATCTGGGATGTGTATGTACCAGGAAGCTTGAAGACTGACACTCGTAGCAAAAGGGGAAAGGGAATTAGGAGACGTGTTGAGCCACAAAATGCAATTCCTGGGAACTGGCAGGAATTTCTTCGCATTAATGATAACAAGACTGAGTTGTTCTCCTTCCTGGCAAGATGTGTGGTTGGCATTGCTACTGATAAGCAGATTATCACCACACTTAATACTGATGTACTCTGCTTCAATCGTCAAGATGTGTCAAACGATGATTGCAGCTCCAGAGCTTCCGTCTCCGAGTGAATGGGGTTGGAATGAGAAGGCTGAGGGAGGTTGGGAAATATGTTGGACTACACTACCAGAAGTCACCCAAGTTTGTAGGGAACTCACACGTTGTGGCTGCAAAAAAGGCTGTACTGGACATTGCAAGTGCAAGAAAGCTTCCTTGCAGTGCACTGAGCTTTGTGGACTCTGCACAGATTAAATATTGTAACAATAATATTTGAACCATTGAACTCTGACAGCATTTAAAATTGTTACAAAATATCAAGTACAATAATGCTGAGTGTTATGATGATATCATATCTTCAAATTATGCTTAATTAAATAACCTAATGAGGGAGAATGGTAAATATTAGTGTTGTTTTGGTTTAGAGATTCCAGATTTTCTTAGTTTTAGTTATTCATACTAAAAAAATATCTTGAATGCTTAGTTTTAGTTTTTTCTCCAAATTCTCCCTGAAGATTTAGTTAGTTTTTAAGAAGATTGAGTTAGTTATACTATCAATTGACTTAGTTTTAATTATTTTACGTTGTCTCTCAAATTCTTCAATAATGAGCATTAGATAATCTGAACTATGCCCACCTAATTAGACAAATATAAACTTTATATAGCATCATCATTACAAATCCAATCATATGACTTTGTAACTCTAAACATTACAGGCCAAGTTTCACACTCCACTCACTGTATCATTACAGTTAGCCAAACTATCTATCACTCTGCACTCTGTCTACCCCATAAAGTGAAAGTTGAACATATTAATAGCTCTGTGTAAACAACAAGCATAATAGTTACTATGTAATAGTTAGAGCATACGCGCTTAGGTACTGGTGGATTTAGTGCACTGAAGCCCAAGGGCCATAGGCCCGAGGGCTTTGTGCACTAAATCCACCAGTACCTGAGCGCATGCTCTAACTATTTTAGAACCCGTTTACCCGCCAGTTTCCACTAGCAACTTGGTTTATCAGCATTTTCCACAAATATGGCGGTGTCAAGCGAATTTCCGGCCCAAAATTAAAATTCAATTAAAATTCAATTGAAGCACACCTAGCAGGTTTACTTTAGCATTGTAGCTGCCAGCTGTTATCTCCAGATCTAACTCTACCCTGGGCTGCTCTGCTCTGCGGTAAACAGTTAAGCAGCTAGCTATGGTAAATTCCTGCGGGTATGGGTGTCAGCAGGAGAGTTGTCCGAACTAGGGCTGCTGGAGAGTTGTCAACTAGGGCTGGTCCCCGTATAGGTAGGATATGAGAGGGTAGTAGACCCTCACATATCATATCCAGGCTTCACACAGCTTTATCCTGCCTATTCTATTAAACTAAAACTCAAAAATAGCAATACCCCAAGGGTGGTTAGTATGCACAGTTTATATACCTAAAGGCAAAAAATAGTGCACACTTACCAAGTTAGTACACCTAGTAACAATATAGCAACGGGTTCTAATATATATTATTCCACCCTAGATATCTTATCTTTAGGTACAGGATGGTGAAATAACTCATTATATTCCAAGCTGTTATAGCAACCAGTCAAAAAGTGTATGGAAGCAAAATCCCAAATGTCTGAAGTGCTACTGACTCTGCAGGACAAACATAGTGAGACTATTGCTCTGAGCCAGAAATTAGATGCAGTTGAAGCCACAAACAAGGCACTGAAAGCTCATGTTAAGGACCTTGAGAATGAAAATTGTGCTTTAGAAAAAGTAGCCTGTGGCCTCCTTGGCAAAGTTAATAGCATTTATTATAATATTTCGTTATAGTGGATGATTGCTAAAGACAAGTTGTCTGAATTTGAAAAGACTTTGGCAGACAACAAAATGGAGGCCATTATCTTTAAACTAGAATTAGATAGAATGAAAACCACACACAAAGCAGTGAAAGTTAACATCAAGGAACTTGAAGAGGAGAATGGTGTGCTTGAAGAAGCATGTGGCCTCTTTGACAAGGTTAATAGCAATTACAATGATAGGTGTAGTACCAATGCATTATTTAAAACATAATTTCCAAAAGTAAATGCAATATATTTTGTTATAGTGGATGACTGCTAAAGAGCAATTGTCTGATGTGGAACTGGATCTATGTGACAAGGAAACACTCCATTTGAAACAGGAGTTAGATGAGCAGAAAGCTACCAATCAAGAAATGACAGCTAACATGAAGGAACTACAAAATGAAATTAGCCACCATGAAGAAAAAGCATGTAGCCTCTTTAACAAGGTTATTGTGATACATGTTTTACAAATGCTATTTTGCAATAAAATTGCCAAAAATAAACGTGAATATTTTGACTTAGTAGATGACAGCTAAAGATCAGTTGCCCGAACTTGAACAACAATGAAGGTCAATTAAACAATATTTCTAACACAGATACTGTTAAAATTGTCCACTAACTTTCTCTATTATATCTCACTAAATATTTATTATGTCCTCCAAATTGAATAAATATAACATCACAATTCCTACATTGGGAATTTATGACACCATTAAGAGTGCTCTATCAAATATTTTATTGCTAGAACTACAATTTCATATAATACTAATCGAGGCTTGTTAGTATTTAACTAGGATGAAAGTACCCTACATCTGCTTGGTAGAAATTTATTGATTAAGATTCTTCCAGCTCTTTGGATTGTCAATGATAATCTTTCAGTCTTTTAGCTTCAAAATATTCTTACAGTTTTGCGAATAATATTGTCATGCATGGATAAATACTGCTATAATAGTATTGGTTATAATATGTAGCTATGTCCAGTTCAATGATTTAGATGGGTGTGGTCTTCCAATATCCAGTATTGTAACATCTGCGCACATTGTGGGACCCCACCCACAAAAGATACTTGTATAATATGTCTATGTTGTACATATAGAACTTTGAAACCACATTACATGTAATCATCACTTCTTTAGTTACACACATACTGTTTCTATAACTTGTTTTTTACCATGGATGTGGCCATCCTGTGTGTGGAATTTTCTCATTGGTTAATAATTATCTTTTTAGGTTACACTGTGGTGGGACATATAATTTGGGTAACGCTATTTATAGAACACTAGAATAAATGTGATGTGGAAAGCATATCAACTTATGCTAAGACAAAGGCCGGTGAACATCTTTGATAGTACAGTATAGGTAATGAACTAAAAGTTGAAGCACAATATATTATAATATTAATGTATATTAATAGGTTCTATTATTAAGAGTGTATATAATTTCATTTGGAAGTGATTAATAATTTTTTAAAAATTGAGATTTTTCCTGTCATTAGTTTCTCCAGGATTTGGACTTAAATAAGTTTGTGGGTTTTTTTGGAATCAGGACTAAGTAGTTGAACTCAAGTCAGTGTATAGTCGGAGCCTGGTAACGTCTCAGTAGGCCCAGCAGATTGTTGCCACGAGAATCTGCAGTCTATGGAGTCTAGGGTGTCTTCCTGTCATTGTTATGCTTCCTGGCAACTAGTTTCCTACATTGGGTGTTGTTTGTGTGATGTCTTGTTGAGAACAGCTACTCTGGTCAGTGTATTCTTGCTATACAAACCATGCAAGCTTCTAAGTTAACAATTAACTTTTTCAACCTAACTTCTTAGTTGTTCATGTTATGATATGGCTAGCCAAACTACTAGCGAGTCTATAATAGTAAAGCCAGTTAGCTCAGATACCGCTTGAATCCTCAAATGACACTTGTGACGATGATGGTGGCTCTCAAGACAATGACAGACTTCCAACAACAAACTGGTACAAACATGACCTTATAACTTACATATAATAAAAAAAAACAATCTTAAATCCCTTCGGTCCTGAGGTCCTTCGTGGAGGGATACTACCATAACTAAGACTTTAGAACATTGCAGGTGTAGTGTTTGTATTGTGGCAGAGGGACCTAGAATCCCTTAGGCGTTTAGGTCCTATGTGGGGAGACACTATATAACTAAGACGACTTTAGAACATAGATGGCGTAGTTTTTGTAGGGTCTTTAAATCCCTTATGTCCTTCAGGAGGTATGTAGAGTCCCTCCAATTGTGTTGTTAGGAACTGTTTCTATTTTCTAAATTATTAGGTGTTGCACAGCACTTGTGAACTACCATAATTAGAGTCTCTTGGGCCCTAAGAGTAGCACCCTCACTGCACTTAGGTCGACGGTACAATCCAGGGCCTTTGGGACCCTACAACAAACCATTACTTAGAACATAGCAGGTGTAATGTTTGCGTTTGTGACCGAGAAACTTGAAATTCCTTAGGTTTTTTAAGGAGGGATTCTAAATGCTGTGCCCCCAACTTCAGGGCAGGGCTTGTCATTTCATTGAATTATTTACAACATGGCTTACACCAGTTGAATTGTTAGAAACTATTGTTATAATGTTCAAAATTCGTCAGGAGATGCACTTCAATATCAATGACGCTGTTAGTATCAATTGTTATGTTCCAAATTAGTTAGGCACTGCACAGTTGTCGTGAAGTATTGTCCCTCAGGCCCTAGCTTGGGACACTGCAGCCTAGGGCCTTCAGACCCTAACAATGGTGAGGTGCACCTCACTTTTTTAGTGAGACAAACTCTGTTGTATTTTGAGATGCTTTCTATCTTAAATTGGTGAATAATGACATTTGTGATAGCTAAAATTAGAAAAGACAATTTTAGTGAGTGTTCTAAAAAACAAGGAAAAATTTATAGTACAGCAGTCATATTTCTGTACTTGCAGTAAAATTAGACATTTTCTCCTATCTGCTTCGACTTCATTGGGTTGTTTGTGCCATTTGAATGAAGTGAGACCAATCCACAACTGAAAACAAGATAATAGATCCAATGATAATTTCTACCAAGTTCAAAATCATAGACGTAACTTCATTCTCATGAAACTATCCAGAAACAACATAATAACTACACTACATTGCATAGCACGGAAGTATGTACAACTTGCATTAGTAGCTGGTATTCAATTACAACATTGTGTGGAGTATAACAATTGCCCTTATAACACTCTGATGAGTATAATAAGTGGTATATTCCACACTAGATTTCTTCACTGTTGTAGTTTGTACTAGGACCTGGTAACTCACTGCATAAAGTTGGTTCAAGGGGCTCCCCACACCCCCTGCTGATATTTTAGCAGCTACTCTAACCTAAGTTGAGTAGGGTACACCAGAGGAAGGTAGCTGTAAAAAAGGGGTAAGTGGCTAGTTTGGCCAGTTGCTATAACTACTAGGGTAATGAGCTTGCTATAAACTACTAGGGTAATGAGCTTGAGCAATACAGCATGAAATAACAAAGTGAAATATCTGTGAGTTATTTCACTGTCATGTACCTAAAGATATCATTGTGAAGATATGTAGGGTGGAATAAATATATATGTGACAGGCTCTGAGAAAAGAAATCATTTCACGGAAAAATTGAGATATAGGCTCCAGAAGTAAGTCATCGGAAAAATTCTTTCTTTCTCCTATTTTTGTTTTTTGCAGAATTAGTCTTAGTGACCCTTACTCTAAGTCTATGCCAAATTTCAAATGTCAAAACAACTTAAAAGACCCCAAGTGTGCCGTGGAAAGACAAGCTACTTTTTATTCTCTCTTGTTCTCGAAGTACAATAAACGGGGACTGGGCGGAGTTTCAAACAGGCAGCTAAAAAAACGGCATAGCTTTGACACTATTGCATGCAATCTACAGCTTACCTCTGGCTGAAAGTTTACCACTACATCGAGTAGAGTAGCCAAAGATTCCGACAAGACTGGCTGTGAGACGCTATGAAAGCTAAAAAGAACTCCACGCAAAACTTCGTTAGTCGCCGTTAAAAAGCAGCTGTACGATTTAATTGCGTATGCGGAGTACGCCGTTAATTATACGGAAACGTTAATTATACCGGAGGTGGAAATTCAATTTATGTTTTCTCGATTTCTAGTTCAACCGAATACAGCCCAGTTCAACTGCCAGTTTCTCTGCACGTCGAAGGTTTTTACCCTCCAGTATTTTAGAACTAAGTTGAGATAAATTGTTGCTTTTTATTAGCATAAAAAACTCAATTTTTTTGGTTTGCGTGAAATGCCCCCTTTTGTCAGAGCCTGTCACATATTTGTTTCTTCCAATATCTTCACAATGATTTTTAGGAAATAGCTCAAGATATTTGGTTGTTATTTTTCACACAAGTTATTTCAGGCTGTACTGACTCATTGTCCTTGTAGTTATAGCAACCAGGCTAAGTTCACCACTTTTCCTGGTTTTTACAGCTACCTTCCATGGAATAGCCTACTCAACAGGGGTTAGAGCAGCTGCTGAAATAACACCTGGGGGTATGGGGAACCCCTATAGCCAACTTTATACCCTGTGAGTTAAGGTCCTAGTACAAACTACAGTAGTGAAGGTATCTAGGGTAGAATAAACCACTTATTACACTCTGTCAGAGTGATATGGCAAGATATTTCACTCTCAGGCTTTGTTTTCACTTGCCTCTGGCTCCTAAAAAAAAATAGTGATGTTCTTGAGCACAAATGGCAAGTGAGCCTAAAACTACACACTATTGTTAAATGATTGATTTTAACTTCTAACACTCAAGTTACTAAACAAAATCTGAGTTTTTTTAATACATGTATACAGTAAAGGGGTTTCAATGCCATAGTAACCACTTGCTATAACTGTTTGAATAAAAAATAAAATAAAATAAAATCACGTTATTTAAATGCTTTCTTTGTCATATTCTTTAGTTAAGTAGTAGGTCTAAGTCACAATGCTTTCACACCAGTGGAAATTCCTACACAAGGCTTAGCTACTTACGCGGTTTGTCTAAGGCCAAAGAATTTTCAAGTAAATACTGTTGCATAGGGCTTATAACTATGACAAATAGCTCATTAACTTAGCACGGCCTCTAACTCGAATAGAAATGAAACTCCGATAAGTTTTTAAGTTCTAAACTGTACTCGCAAAAGAATTCAAAACGATGAACAATTCAATTTCTAGGATAATACGAGTAATGATCGCTAAACCAGAGGATTCTGTTTTGTGAAGTTTGGGGCGGGGTCGACCACCGTACTAACACAAATCACTAAGGTCAAAGTACAAATTACGTACATATGTCCAAACATATATATAAACAAACAAATACCCCCGATTTTCAAGCATGTTACCCCAGTAAGTGTCTCGCTTGCTACGCTCACTCGCCATTTAGCCTACTCTTTGTAATATTTCGCCATATCACACTTTGACTCATGTAATAAGTACTATATATGTGACCGGTTTTGGGAAAATCGGCCTAAACGCGGCAAACAATTTTTTTCAGTATCCCCGGGTAAAGCCTTATGGGTCGATTTTTTTCAAAAAATTTTTTATGGCAGAAATGGATAGACACCAGTTAGCTCTAGCTTATGACGCAGTTGTAAGCTCTGGCGTGCTCTAGAACTCACACTAGGAAGCTAGAAACACTAGCCGGTTGGACTCGTGTACGGAGAGTTGCTAAGAAATTATTGGCGGGCTTTTCACTAACAGCCGGGAAAAAACTGTAGCTAACTAATTCACTTACTATTCTACATAATTCACGTACTCACGCAATTCTCGTCATCATATAGTTTCTTAAGGTGCCCTGCATTAAGCCTTTTAGACTTCTTTCAATCCGCCTGTAACCGGTTTATTCCATAGTGTCCCGGAGACACGCAGTAATAGTATACGGACACAAGGCACGCCCCCTTACCTTAGCAACGCCTTTACCCGGCGTTTTTCGAAATCAGCAATAATAAGTTTAGCAAAAATACTGAAGTGTTGTAGTGCGTAGGGCGAAGACGGCTTGTGCTACAGTTTCCAAATTAGGAGGACGGCATCCCAAGGCCCCGTGCAGCCTACTGGTACAATAAATTAGAAAACTTTAGATGCCGCGTTTAGGCCGATTTTCCTAAAACCAGTCACATATATGCATATATTATATACTAACCTCAGGTAGAGTTTGACATTAACTCTTTCCATCCATGGTTTGGCAAAAAGATCATCTATTCTTTCTAAGCTCACTCCCTGTACAAAATTGTAAATACCACCCATTCCTTAGCACATAGACTTTATATATAATTGTGAAGTACGTATGTTAAGGTTCATGTGTAAAACAATATAACTTCATTAATTACATATTATTTATTTAACAATACAACCAAATCAGTCACATAATTTGATTATTTGTTCATTATTACAATGCTTAGCAATTTTCTCTCAATTTCTCATTAATGCTCGATTTGATAATGCATTTTGAAGTTGTACTCAGTATTGCAAAATAGGCGTCAAAAAGGGACAATGTGCCACAAGTATTACACTCCATATGATGTGTATGATTACATATTACCTTTGTCTCGGGTATTGCCAGAAGAATAAAGAAGAACGCTACTGCAGTAAATGCATTGACTAAATACAGGAAACCAATTATTCCCAAAGAAGAACTGAAGAAAACTGAGGCAATCTGTGCAACTGCAGCGGCCACCACAAAGTATATGACAGAAGTCATTGGTACAAGGACTCCTAAAAACATATAAGTTTGATGAATGATATTTTATTGCTTAAATGAAACATACCTCTAACTTTCACAGGATGTACTTCACTATTGAAAACCCAGGGAATGGCACTGCAAAAAAAAAACACAGTTGATGTGAACTGGAACTAAAAGTAAAGCAATCAATTAATCTAAAACTGGAAGTATATCTGTTCCTAATGATGCAGTGCTTTTTTTTTTTGTTTCAAAATAGGTATCATTCAACAATGTATTTTGGTTAAAGAAATGAAAAGAATATATATATAAACACACCTATTTCTAATCATTCATTATCAATAACATACTTCTATTATTGCTAGACAAAAAAAATCTAACTTTACAACTTTATTTATAGTATGTATAGTCCAACTAGCCTAAAAAGCCTTCAAAATAAAAGATGTGAAGTCAATAACAATAATTACCTAGTTACACCATATGCGAAAGAGAATGTGCACAGTAGTATGATTAGCAAGTATCCAACAATAATATTTCCTTCTTTTTCCAAATTAAAAAGTTGAATTAGGATTATTATAATTCCTTCTAAGATGAACATCGATAAGGATCCCACCAGCAAAATTGCTTTTCGACCAATCTAATGGAATATAAAACAATCATTGAATTCAGGATCATGACTCATTTTAGAAACATTCTGTTTGTGAATGAGCAAAGATAGTATTAGAGTAGATAATTAAAGTCAGGTATATGGTATATATACTTATATTATGGATAGTATGAGTGCGGCGAAACTAATGTTGTTGTGTTATCACTATCAAAAACACAGCTTTTTTGCTTGCCTCTAGTTTCTTCTGGTACTACAGCATTAAACAAGTCATATTTTAAGGTTAGGTTCAAAACTGTGTGATAATTCCTTGGAAATACCTGTTTTGTTTTGTTTTTGTCACAAAAACCTACGCTGTACTGAAAACTTTTTTACCAGACTCAATTCAAAAAACCAAAACAAACTTGCAGGTTTCTTAGCAGTGGAGTGTTTTTGTAAGAAGCAGCTAGTCCTTTGGACAGTCAGAATGACTTATGTTCATGAAACTACAGATGCTGCTGTTTATTGAGGTATACAAGAAAAAAATTCGTATTTGTTGGATAATACAGTTACTTTACTAACAAGGTGCTCATATAAATTTTTATTTGCTCACATAGCATGCGATATAACAAGAAAACTAATTACTTTTAGTCAACAATGTGAACAACTGGTAATCCTCACATCTCATCTTTTCTTTATATGTGACAGTCTATGGGAAAAGGGGGCACTTCACTCAAACAAAAAAAATTGAGTTTTTTATGCTAATAAAAAGCTACAATTTATCACAACTTAGTGCTAAAATACTGGAGGGTAAAACCTTCCCCGTGTAGAGAAACTGGCAGTTGAACTGGGCTGTATTCAGCAAAGCAATTGAACTAGAAATCGAGAAAACATAAATTGAATTTCCACTTCCGGTATAATCAATGTTTCCGTATACTTAACGGCGTACTCCGCATACGCAATTAAATCGTACAGCCGCTTTTTAACGGCGACTAACGAAGTTTGCGTAGAGTTCTTTTTAGCTTTCAGAGCGTCTCACAGCCTGTCTTGTCGGAATCCTTGGCTACTCTACTCCATGTAGTGGTAAACTTTCAACCAGAGGTAAGCTGTAGATTGCATGCACTATTCTCAAAGCTATGCAGTTTTTTTAGCTGCTTGTTTGAAACTCCGCCCATTCCCCGTTTATTGTACTTCGAGAACGAGAGAGAATAAAAAGTAGCTTGTCTTTCCACGGCACGCTTGGGGTCTTTTAAGTTGTTTCAGCATTTGAAATTTGGCATAGACTTAGAGTAAGGGTCACTAAGACTAATTCTGCAAAAAACAAAAATAGGAGAAAGAAAGAATTTTTCCTATGACTTACTTTTGGAGCCTATATCTCAATTTCAATTTTTAAGTGAAGTGCCCCCTTTTCCCATAGACTGTCACATATAGTTATTTTTGGATACCATTACTATTCACTCTCACCTTATCAATAAGAATTGTAGATAGTGATATTCCAGTAACGAAACAAGCACCAAGTATAATATTGGGTACACAGCCAGAAATATTGACCTTGCAGAAGAAAGTAGTCCCATAATAACTATAGCAATATACAGAACAAAAGTTCATTGAGCAAAACAAATCCTCTTCTATCCGAACCAGATGGGTCTGAACCTGGTTCAGATAATTGAATAGACCAGATATGTGAAACTGTTCTCAAAAATTAAGTACCTACATAGTTGATTGTAAAAGTGATAAACTAACTATTATTAAACTGAATTATTTGCTTCACAGGCTTGCACATTTCTTAGTAGACCTCTAATTTGTGCAGTGTGAAAGTACTCTCTCTCTCTCTCAGTAGCACATAGCTATTGGCCCACAGCAACACACACTCACAGGTTGACAAAGGCTAGGGAAGTCTATTTATTCACTTAAAGTACAATAAAATACATGAAAATATTCTCAACTTACATTGTGAAGAGTCCCATTATTGCCATTAGTGATAGCAGAGATACACTTAGTAGGAGTCTAAGGATATAATTGTTTATATCAGCAACAGATTCATTTAAATCTCTCTTTCTCAGCTTTTTAATAGCAAGTGAATGAATAATTGTGACAAAAAAATATGCATTTTATGAAAAATACAACTACCTGCTAAAGTACTTCCACTTAATGCAAATTCTCAGTTCATCAGCAATATTTCTGCAGTAGTTCTTGGATAGTCCTGAAGCTGCACATTCTAACTCCTTCAACTCCAAAAGTGTATTTTTGTCATCAGGAGCTACGCCATTGATTTTTGACAAAACCAATAGAGCTTCATCAGTTCTGTTATGAAGGACTAGCCACCTGCAATAAAAAAAAACAATAAAAGATCCATACCATCATTTTTGACCATTAACAGGAATATCGGGCACAATGCAGTACACGTCAAAAAAAAATTTATCACTTACAATTTCTTCAGCAGCCAAGCTAAAAGTACTTCAAGTTTAATAGCCATTGGCTCTAACTGTTGCCACCATACTATATTTGAGGAGTAATATATCTTTACTCGATGTTTATTCATGTCACGTTATGCCCAATTTTCCGATCCACGGTCACATGTATGTATGTATGTAATGTATGTATGTATGTATGTAGCTTTCCACTTTTTATACAATCTTTGCCATGACTATTCATCTTTGTATGTCATTCCAGTTCTGTTAGCTATTGCTTTACTACAACTTCTTAGTCTCAACTGCCTACTTTTCAATATTCCATTATCTTTATCCATTGACAGCTTCTAAAACCTTTACTAAACGTTTTCTTCTGAAACGATCTATGCCAAGAACTTATGTTTTCTACAACAGTCGCTGCAAAGCGGACATAACAATTCACAATACTCTTTTTTTTTTCTCCTTGCACTATCAACAAACAAGTCAGTGTAATGGAAAAAAAGGTGTGGCACTTGTTCAGTCGCAAGTGAGCTGTTCAAAATGGTGTCAAAACTCAGAAGGCTAGGCTGCTTATTCATGAAACAACTATAAGTTAGAGTCATGTAAGGAAGAAAGCAGACAGACGGGTCGTGGACCTACGTTGGAAACAGACGGGTCGTGGACCTACGTTGGAAACAGACGGGTCGTGGACCTACATTGAAAAAAGTGCTACTGATTTATGCTATTATTAAGCCCCAGAAACAAGTTTTTCCTCTAAGCTGGTTCAAGGAGAAGAAGAAGTTGATGTGTGAAGAAATTAGATTTTTTGAAATTTAATAACTTCGGTGTTTTGTCCTCTGTGGATAAGACATTGAATATGTAGCCTCCTTAGAGACTCCAAAGACATCTAATCACTGTTGCTGGATTGTTGTTGACTGAAACCAGATGTAATGCAAAGTGAATTTTGTATTATGTGGTCAACCATAAATAGAGAGTGCTACAGCACACTCTCTGATGACCATGTGCTAATCATATCTAATCTCCGTTATCGTGTGACTAAGTGTATTTTAGCTACTTAGCTTACCTTGGTGTTCTGGGAATGAATAGTGTTATCAATCCAAAAACTACTCCTCCGACAACTTGTACAGCAAAAGATACCCTCCACCCAGTACAGAACTGTGAGTACCCACAGTTAGCACCATATTGAAACACCAGAAATACACCATAGAATACTCCCACAAGTGATGTCGTTCGTCCACGATATTTTTTTGGAGACATTTCAGCAATGTATGATGACATGACGGAATACAACAAGCTGCAATGAGAATACATAATTAAATTAACCTACGTAGCTAGAACACAATACTAAAGTTACTGAAATATTTGCCAATATAAAATTTAGGGCTAATTTGAATATTCTTGCTCATACCTCAATATTATACAATTTTAAGGACATTGATTGTGATAAAGGTACAATAGACCTCTCAAATCAGAACCGTATGGGTTAAAACCTCGTTCGGGTAAGTAACAAAAAATTCTGGATTTGTGAAACCACTCATTAAAATAGAATGTCAGTTACCCAAACACTTATCTGAACACTTCAGTTAACCAAACATCCTAAATCCAATAGTAGCATGTGCAGACATGAAGAATTGCTTGACCATGCCCCTTCATCATAATACATTCTCAAAGGTGTTCAGTTACCTGAACATTTCAGTTATCTAAACACCTCTCAGTCCCAACATGTACAGATAACTGACATTCTACTGTAATTTGAATTTATGGTATGTTTACTGTCACAGTGAACAGTGGAGGTAATTATGGTTGAATAATGAATTTAACTGATTGTCATTACTTAACACACGTCATCTCTAAACACGTCATCTCTGAACACATGTCATGTGATTAATACCCCATGTTTTTGAGGACATGTCCTCTCATGAGCAAATTAATTTTAAAAGAGAAGAGACTGTACTTCCATAAAGAAATTATAAGTCAATAATATAAGCGGTAAACTTCACATAACTTTCAAATGCCTAACACACCACCACTTTCAACCAAATTCAATGTCATGAACAAAGTATGCACTTACTTAATTCAAAACTTACCCTACACTAAAACCAAATGTTCCTCGTCCCAAAATGAATAACCTGCATAGAAATAATTACTTAATATAGATGTTTTTTCTGATATAGAAACATTTCCATGTTGTAAGTTTTACTTGTATGTAATGTGATAGATAAAGTGGCTGTGCTCATTTTCTAATCAATGTGTGTACTCCCAAAATATTAGTCAAAACTTTACTTTTACAGATTAAACTTACTTGAGACATATATATAATATATATATATATATATATATATATATATATATATAATATATAAATGATTAGTATTTGTATGAGTAATAGCACGGGTAACCGTGCTATTAATAGCACAAGTAACGCAATTGAAATAGCACTCGGCTTCGCCTCGTGCTATTTCAATTGCTTTACGAGTGCTATTGATCCCGAATAGCACAGGTTACCCGTGCTATCACGCGCTAATATAGTAGGCCAGCTTTTTTTACATTTATTTCTTTATCATTTTCTTAGTAGTGACAATGTATTGTTCACTCACTTATTCTGCATTTTTTTAAAGTTTGTTTTTTGACTGATAACTGAGTACAGATAATTATGGTGAAAAATGAAATCTGGTAAGTTTGTTTTTGTTGTTGAGTATAATAAGTAAGGCAAAAATAAGTTTACAACATGAAATCTGTAGACATACACTAGTGATGTGCTTGAGCACAAATGGCGAGCGAGCCTAAAGACTATACTATTTTTATATGAATGATTTTGACTTCTAACACTGAAGCTACTGAAAATAAGGTCGATTTTTTAAATTACGCATACACTGTAAAGGGATTTCAGTACCATAGTAACAACTCGCTGCAACTGTTTGAATTGAAGGAAAACAACAACAACAAAACAATACACGCTATTTAAACGTTTTCTTTATGATATTCTTTAGCTAAATAGCGGCTGTAAAGCACAATGCTTTGACACAACTGGACATACACCTACACAAGACTTACGTTCGCAGTTAGTCTAGTGGACAATGCATTTTCAAGTAAATACTGTTGTGTATGGCTTATAACCATGCCAAAGAGCGCATTGACTTATAACTCGAATAGAAATGAAAGTCACGTAAGTGTTCACGTTTTAACTGCACCCGTAAAAGAATTCAAAACGGTAAACAATTCAATTTCTAGGGTGATACGGGTACTGATCGATAAACAGAGGATTCTGTTTAGTGAAGTTTGGGACGGGGTCGACCACCGAACTAACACAAAAATGCGAGGGTCAAAGTACAAAAATGCCTTACGTACGTCCAAACATATATATAAACAAACAAACATCCCCGATTTTCAATTGTGTTACCCCTGTAAGTGTCTCGCTCGCTACGCTCGCTCGCCACTATTATAGTTCAATCTTCATCATCGGTTTATCTTGCTCGTTTGCGTGTATTAGTGTTTGATTATAGATTGTATATTTTCCTGTCTCGTACTGTTGGTTGTTTCCATATAGACTGTACAGTGATTAAAAACATACTGTGGCTGAGATTCTACTGGTTGCTTCATGCTCAAAGACGGAGGTTCAAGTGGGTGAATGATGGAAGAAGGTCTAGAACCGGGCTGCGAAATCTTTCCTGGCGGATTACTAAGTTCTGTTGTGATCACTTATATCAGTGGATGCATAATCCCTTAAACTTTCTTCACATTTGTGACCTGTTATTGATGCTATTTTATCGTTTGATATACCGGCTTTCTGTAGTTCCCTCACTGTAGTTTTGCGAATACTGTGGTTTGTAAACCGTCTATCATCAGTAAATCCTCCCATAGTTGTTACTGTTTTCATATATGTTTTTATTTTGTTTTCTCCCACAGCCTGGACTGAATACCACAATGTTGGTCTGAATTTTGGAAGGGGGCGTAAATATAGGGGACCGGATGCCTTCATGGGAGTGGGTCTGACAGATAGTAATTATTTTTTAACAACTTAACTGGGTATCTGTCTGTGTTATTTGGAAATACTCGTTGAGAGACCCTACGATCTGGTTTACCTAGACCGCCATGGCGTGTCTTGGTAAGTCCTTCTGTCCACTCATGTATTTTATTGTATCATTCTGAGGAAATGTTACAAACTTAAAATCCTCCAAATACATTTGAGTGTGCTCCTGAATTCCTCTTGTGCCAAATTGCTGGCTCAATAAAAACCATATTGTATGGTTCAGAATGGTGGGATTTTCATCACCAAGAACTCCACGCCTCCATAACAACTCCTCATCGTCTTCAGAAAGAGCATCTGCTCTCCTCTTTCTCTTTCCCATACCTACTTCTCTCAATTCAATGGCTATTGCATTTAATACTTTTCTACTCCTATCAAACTCCCTATCTCGTATAATACTGAATTTAGCACCATTCTCCCTGAAATGCCGATCTAAATCCGCCCCAAGCATCATCCTTAAACTATCTGGTTCATATGGAGTTCCATCCGTTTTTCTGAGTTGGCTATAAAATATACAAAGATGGCCGTCTAACGTTCTTGAGTCCATTTGAAACAGAGGTACCCTAACTTTGCTTTCTTTGAGCCACGTTTCCAGTCTGTTCATCCAGGTCTTGGTAGATTTGGAGGTATTTTTGTTTTTATTCTTATCTAGTAATATCTGGATTTCAGAATTAGTTTCTTCCAGAACTTCATTTTCATCATACTGCTCCTCCAACAAATCTGTTGAGCTAATTCCTTCTAATACTGATAAAACTTTATCGCTAAACATTGACTGAAACTCTTCCATGGCTGAATTTCAAGAAAACACTCGAACTTTACGTTTCCAAGGCTAACGTGACAAGCATGCGCACTTAGCCGTGCTATTTCACTTAGCTACAGTGGTATTTCAATTAGCTACACTTAGCTACCGTGGTATTTCAATTAGTTACGCGCTATTTCACATTCCCCGTGCAATTGCAATTGAACAACGATTTTTCCCTTACATTTTTTAATGGGAAACTTACGCGCCGTACTATTAGAAAATAAATGCCTCTTCTTCTTTACAAGTATGAATCAATTACTTTGTGTCATGTTACAACACCGATTTTGTCTAGCCATCCATTTTAACAATTGTTGAATTTTAGTGATGACTCCAAACCCAGCTCAACTTTATTGGCGAGCGAGTGAAACAAGCAAAACACTTAGCTACAGGGGTAACACAATTGAAAATCGGGGATTTGTGTTAGTTTATATGTTTGGACGTACGTATGTCATTTTGTACTTCGACCCTAACGTATTTTTGCATTAGCTCTGTGCTCGACCCCATCCCAAACTTCACTAAACAGAATCCTCTGGTTATCGATCATTACCCATATCATTCTAGAAATTGAATTGATACCACTTTGAATTCTTTTGCTGGTGCAGTTAGAACTCTAAAACTTACGGGAGTTCCATTTTTATTCAAGTTAGTGGCAGTGGTAAGTTTATACCTATTTGTCATAAGCCCTACGCAACAGTATCTACTTGAAAATTCATTGTCTACTAGACTAACCACAAAGATAAGACTTATGTAGGTATGTTCAGTTAAGTGTGAAAGTATTGTGTGTTACAACTACTACTTAGCTAATGAATATCACAAAGAAAATGTTTAAATAAATTAACTTGTTTGTTTGTTTTTTTGTTGCTTTTTTTTCCAATTCAAACAGTTGCGGGGAGTGGTTGCTATGGCATTGAAATCCCTTTACCATATACATAATTCAAAAACTCATATTTTATGTAGCTTGAGTGTTAGAAGTTAAAATCAATCGTTCAACAATAGTGTAGTTTTAGGCTCGCTCGCCATTTGTGCAGCACATCAGTATGTGATCACCAAGCTATTCAAGTTAGCCTCCAATCGCAAGAATTCAAAATTATAGCAAATTTAAGGATATTAGACATATAACTATGGATAGCATTGAGTATAGTACTATAATATTTGCTATTATGGTAATACAATGGATCTTAAAAAATTGGAATTTATCACTGATTAATTGTCCTTGATTACTCTAATTTTTACTCGGTATCTAAGGTTGTTACTATAAGAAACAAACGAGGATCATAATAAGCCTACTAACCATGAATGATATGATGAAGCTGAGAATAATGCGCCAAAGGCCATAATCCATCCTGAAATAGATAACAAAGGCCTTCTTCCCATTGCATTAGACATGCCTATTAAGAATATTATTCATTATTATAATTACACATCTAATCCTCTTTCCAGAAGTTTTTCTTATTGTCAATGTAGCTGTATGAATCCAAAATTATGTGGCAAAGCTACATTACTATTATTCAAATAGTATCAGCAAAATACTACCCAGAGGATGTTGCTCCTCCTAGTATTATTACTAAGTTTTCAAGATACCTCTCCTCCAAGCAAAATGAATAGCATTATTAAAAAAAAAAAAAAATACAGGACCAGTTAATAACATCAATAGGGATAGATCCCAGGACCACTTGCATAACACACAAGAGCTCCAATCACTAAGCTATTATCAAGTTTTGACTCTTCATTAATGTCGGTTGTCTGTGTAGGTTTGGAGGGAGGTCCACTAAGCCAGCTACACCTTACCTACTATGTCCTGGCCCTGCCCATCTAGTCATGTGCCAGGTGTTAATTGTTGTTAACTGTTATTAATTACTGTTAATTGTTTGATTACTGTGCTTTTTTGCCAGCCCCCACTCATTCTTTTGGGGGTTTTATACTCGAGGGGAGTATACATGTCCTTATATCTTTCAAGCAATATTAACTATTAGTTATCACTGTTGTTTAGGCTTAAGTGGACCGGTCACATCTGGGTGCTTCACCAGATGGAGTGGTGTGGGTGGGTGGGTGATACTCTGATGCTATAGGATTCCCTAGGATATGCTCTTTATGGCTTCTCTTACTATTATTCGTTTTCCCTGCTACAACCTCGTGCGTGTAGCTTAGGCGCCTGCGCGTGGACATATAGCAGGTAGCTTGGCCCCTCCCTCCATTAACTCCGTTTAATTATTATTCATTAACCTTCATTAAAAACTAGATTGAAACTTTCTCACTTATAGGGGTGGACTCCTTTAAGTGAGAAAGTTTCAATCTAATCACTAAGCTCACAACCACTTCTGTAAGTCTGTATTTATATTATTCAGGGGTACAACTATGGTAAAAATCTATATTTCAACAGCCAAATGTTTTTCAGGTTTTTATTTTAAAGAAGTAAAATTTCCTTTAAATTTGTATTAATTTATAAGCCTAAAAAGGACTAAATACATCTAATCAATATCAGAAGGTTGAAGACCCAGAAATAATTGAGTGCATGCATATTATTGCCTGCCACTAATGCCTTATCTGAGTTGCCTCTTTGGAAAAAAAATTAACTTAAAAAAATCTTTAGTATAAATTATTTACCTGCTCCAAATAGCGATCCGAATACTGCACATACCAGAGAGATGGACACCATCAAACCCTGAGTGGTGTTTATAAATGAAGAGAATAAGCTGGTATAACAGTGGATTTCTTTTTTTATTAATATAGCAAAAAACAATTATGGAAAATTCTATATATAAGCTGAAAGTAAGCAATCAGGGAATATTTGAGAAACTTCTCAAATGAATAAAGAAATATTTCACTTACTAACACTGCCCCAGCTTGTGTGCCACTCCCTCCACAACCTCCTGAAGGTGCACAGGTTCCACAAGCAGCAGTCACATTATCAAATGTAGAATATAAAGTACCTGTAACAAAAAAAATAATCAAAGAATGAAAAAAAACATGACTTGGTAAGCATATTGAATTCTGTAGATTGATAGTTTTAGCAGTATCACTTTGTTTAGAATCCATAAACTCAGGCAATGGTAAGGCAACCAAATAGGCAGAAAAAAAATTTTTTTTTTTTTTTAACTAAAAATAACTCATATATTTATCCACTGAATGTCTAATGAAGAAGACCAAGTCTTTTTTTTTTACTTCACTATAAATGGTTTCATACGCATGCTGCCCAATGCCATTGCAACTCATTGACGTCAGCACAGCTGGCAGGACAATGCCATGAATCTATTTATCTACACTATAGATATTCAAAGTGAGGGATGTCCGAGGTTGCCTATATAAGTCAGGATCCTCCCTAAGGATCCTGACAGTCTGGGATCCTCCTGAGAGTCCCTTACCTCAGTGAGCATGAACAAGTGTCCGGAGGATCCTGACAGTCCGGGATCCTCCTGAGAGTCCCTTACTTCAATGAGCTTAACAACAAGTGTCCGGAGGATCCTGACAGTCCGGGATCCTCCTGAGAGTCCCTTATCTCAATGAGTATAAGAACAAGTGTCTGGAGGATCCTGACAGTCCGGGATCCTCCTAAGAGTCCCTTACCTCAGTGAGCATAAGAACAAGTGTCCGGAGGATCCTGACAGAAATGGGATCCTCCTAAGAGTCCCTTACCTCAGTGAGCATAAGAACAAGTGTCCGGAGGATCCTGACAGTCCGGGATCCTCTTGAGAGTCCCTTACATACCTCAGTGAGCATCATAAGAAAAAGTGTCCGGAGGATCCTGACTGTCCGGGATCTTCCTGGGAGTCCCTTACCTCTGTGAGCATCAGAACAAGTGTCCGGAGGATCCTGACTGTCCGGGATCCTCCTGAGAGTCTCTTACCTCAGTGAGCATATGAACATGTACTGTATTCTTTGCTGTTAGTTGATTACATGAGGTGTGTTATTAGCACACGTTTAAGGGTGATAAAATGAGTAACTTTACAGGGCAAGCTTTATTGCTTCAAATTTAATGACACCTTCAACAGCTGAATATTCTACTTCATAGAAAATTATAGGTATTTTTATTTAATAAAAATGGCACAAATTTTATTGGATAAGATTTTATATAGCAAGTATGCTTCATGACAGCATATTGCTAAACCTAATAGTTGGGCTTAATAAGAGTAATGGGAAGAAAATATTTTTTTGATAAGCATTTAAATCAACATGCAATGTATTTATTCATTATACTATACTCTTCCTTCTTTAGCTCCTTTTTTATAATATAAATCTATTATCAGGGTTGTTTAAACATTTTTGCTTGAAGGGTAAGCTTTGACAAGTTTACTGGCCTCTATGTATACGTATGTGTGTGAATGTTATTATAAAATGGTGTATGCTTTAAATAAGGTTCAGCCAGGTTTGTGCACAGATTAGTATATCAAAAGTTTGTAATATGATGATGTATAGGAAAAAATTTTTTATTAAACAATATAATCAATGTAATAATGTAATTGCTTATTTAATGTTCATGGTTATTAATGGTCCTGGACTTTCCTGTAGCAGACAACAACAAAACTGTGATCAATAACAATTGCCTCTATAATGCAGGCCCACTAAGAGGATAACAGTCTTACCATGGCATGTCAGTCACATCAATAGCATTGATGTACTGGGGTACTGAAACATCATATCTTGACAGTTTGACCGCTAATTCGCTAACATCCTCTTTTTCCGCTGGCACTGGTCTCTTTCGAAACTGATATGACTACAAGTGCATATGAAGTGTGGTATTTTCCGACAAGTTTGCAATAGTTCTATATCTTACCCTGCTTGCACTGGTTCGTCCCTGTTTAACAACCAAGTTTCCAAGTTCGTCTTCTTCTAGCTTTTTAAAGCCTCGCAGAGCACCCTCTTTGTGATCAAAAGATCTAAAAAAAATTTTGTCCAGCAAGACACTGACATCTAAAAATTTGCCCGGAATTTTTAAAATGTGCCTTGCTATCTCAGTGTCACTCTTTCGTCCACCAGGAGCTGAATAGATATTAAGAAAACAATTTTATACTTAGTGATCAATAATACATTACTCTTACATGTTAGGACTGCAATGGATTGGGCAGTACCAAGCCTTCCTGCTATTATTTTAGTGTGTTCATTACACACCCGCACAATGTCCAATGTTGCCTTAACTGCTGCATCAGTGATAGTTGAAGAAATAGTGTACTCATGGTCTACACCAAACAATACATGCAGCACAGTGGCAACTCTCATTGTTTGGCCTTTTGATTTACCCAAGAGTCCTTTGCAACAATAAAAAAAAAATGAATACAATAATAAAATAATTATAGTAATGTACCAGTTAAGAAGTCATCAGCACCACACTCATTTTCCAGCTCATCTTGGATCTTATCATATGCTTTGTCAAAGCCACCGGACTGAGGCTGTCCTGTGAATTGGTTTGTCACCACCTCCTTCTAGCCAAAGCTTCTCTAAAAGTTCCATTATTACTTCTTCTGTTAGTTAGTGTTTCATTATAGAGGATATATATATAGAGTGTACTAACCCATTAGTTTGCTCAAGTCCTGATCATTGGTCGTTGTTAGTGTATCCAAATGGCCAAATATGGGTTTTGGAAATACCCACATAAACCTCTGGCAGAATCCTTTCTGTGAACCTCCTTGAGCTTCAATGATAGCCCGTGCTACACCAGGCTGCGTAAAGCCACCAATTATTAGAGAAGTTATGTCCATAGAAAAATTGGCCTGACCCGTAACTAAAAACTGATTAGGTACAATATGTGGTAGCTATTTTATAAGAGAAAATAAATTTACCTGTTCTACGCTTCCATTGATGGCCGTTATACAATTGTAAAAACTTATGAATGTCGTGAGATTCACTCAGGCCTTTGCAATTGTACAGATTTATCCCTGTTAAGAAAGAACTGAGTTCATCATATAACCCAAGAAGTCGTCCGTCATTTTCTGCCATAAGTACACCCATTTTTTTCAAATGTTGCTTCCTCCAGGATCCAGGTAGGATGAGACTCCTTTCTTCCACATTTTTTTCGAAGGTTTTGGAGGAGATTAAAAAGGAACTTATAGAGTGTAGATTTACCAGATCCTGTGGGCATTGCTACAGCTAACCACACAATGATAGGCTAACGTGTTCCTGTGCATCTAACATCTGAGTGAGCTAGCACAAAACTAGCTAAAGAAATTAATCCAAATAAAACTGCAGTTGCTGGAACACTGAGTGTTTGTCCAATTGCCGAGCATCCCTGTGTCATAATGTAGCAATAAAGTTGTGATAAAACAGTAAGGTAGTACATCATTACCTATCTTAGTTTCTGAGGATAAAGAGTCCAATCAATGTCACTTTTCCAGCATGCAGCTAACCGAGCCTTAGTCTCACTAATAGAAGCCATCTGTGAAGATTTTTACTCTAAAACGCCTACTGTAAAAGGTCTTACATATTTATTCATGAGCATGTCTTCATGTGTGAGCATGCTCAGTAGACTCCTTTTTGGACTTCCATTGAACTTGCATTCGTGCTCAAAGAGGATTATTAACATTTAACACCTATTCACTGAATAGCTCTGCTCACAGCCACACCAGACCTAATGAAGTTTAGTATCTGCTCTACTTCCTGCCTGCTCTCCACAGGCCTTTCTTGAAGTAGCCAAACCCACTATTTGCACACCCTTTATGGAGGCCTTCTATTCCCACAGACTGGGAATACAAGCTTGATAGCCCTGGCCCTAGCTCTTACTCCCCATAGAGTTTCATTCTCACCAGCTGGACTCAAGTCATACTCAGGTCTTGCTGGAAGCAGTTAAACCCTTTATAACACACCCCATTGGCATGATCATGAGAAAACCCTTGCCACACAAAGACTTACAATACAAGTGTCAGTGCTTCATTTAAGGGGGGCAGGGGGGGGCATTGGCCCCCCTTAGCTGAATCTCGCCCCCCCTTGTCCTCCTTAAAATTTTAGGGTTTGCATGACTAAGAAAGCAGTGTTATTCCCATATACTTTGAGTGGTTAAGTTGCAAAGGTTAGGCACATCCCATTGCACACCCCATTAATGCATCTAATAGCTTGATGACTGTGTGTTGATGAAGCAGCTGCAAATGAAGCAGCTGGGAGGTGGTATAGGGTAGATCAGCACCATTACAGTTACCAGTACTACAGTCAGATGCAATGCAATAATTGTCATATTCTCTTCTGGACAAAATGGATTTAAAGTCTTTTGCTAGTACTTCTACTTCTGTTGAAAGTACTCTTGGCAGCAGTGAAGACGAGTCTCACTCTGAGTGCGAAGAACCCAGTCAACCGAAAAAGCATTGTGGTAGTATCACAACTAAAGGAAAGAAAGGAAAGTATTGCAGTAAGTCCAGCACCAGAAAATACTGCAAAATATGGGAAAAAACTTTTGATTGGCTTGACTATGATAAGGACAGGGATGGTGCATTCTGTAAGATTTGTAAAAAGTTTAGTTCACTTCCAAGCCAGAAAAGTGGAGGTGTATGGGTGACTAAGCCTTTTTCTAATTGGAAGAAAGGTGTGGAGAAAATGAAAGCCCATGAAAAAAGTAGTTCTCACTGTTTGGCTAAAGAGTCAGCATTGGCAGCAGAGGGAACACTGACAACTGGATCTGTCTTTCAGCAACTTCAGAGAGCTAGCAAAGAAGAGAGGCTCAAAAATAGAGCAGCTGTTAAATCTCTCATGAGGTGTACCCATTTTCTTGTGCGTAACCATATGGCTCATACCACAAACTTTGAAAAACTAGTTGACTTAGTAGTATCTTGTGGTGGTGATACTCTTGCTTACTTCATGGCAAACACGGCAAAAAATGCTGCGTACACATCCCACGTAGCTGTTGTTGAGTTTGTGGAGGCTCTGGGTACATGGGTGGAAGAGTGTACATTGAAGCGCTTGCAAAAAGCACCATACTACAGCATTATGGCTGATGAGTGCACAGATATTGCTTGCATTGAAGAGCTATCTCTTTTCTGTCGTTGGGAAGAGGATGGGATTCCTGAAGAGCATTTTCTTGAAATCATTCATTTGAAAAAGAGTGATGCTACAAGCATCTACTCAGCTTTGATTGAATGTTTGAAAGAAAAGAATCTCCAAGTGAACAAAATAATTGGAATGGGATTCGATGGAGCAAGCACTTTTTCTGGAAAAAAGTCAGGAGTTCAAACTCGTATTAAGGCCATTGCTCCTCATGCTCTGTTTGTTCACTGTCGGTGCCACTTGTTGCAGTTGGCTTGTGTGCAAGCTGCTAACTCCACTCCAGGAATAAAGCATGTGTACACAACACTTACTTCCTTATGGAAATTTTTTCATTACTCGCCTAAGAGGACAGAATCACTGAAGGAAGTACAACATGTCTTTGATATGCCAGAACTCAAGGTGCTCAAGCCATCTGATACCCGCTGGTTAGCACATGAGAAGTGTTTGAAGGTAGTGAAAGCTAGCTATGCTGCAATTGTAACAGCCCTAGACAATATTCATGACAGTACACATGCACCAGAAGCGCTAGGACTTAGTAAGGCTCTTAGCAAACAGGCATCTATTGCAGGAATATTTTTGCTAGATTATACTCTTCCACAATTGGGTAAACTGAGTAGAACCCTCCAGACAGAATCCCTTGACTTGACAATGATTTCTACTCTGGTAGAAGCTACTCTCATTGGATTGGATGAAGCTACCTTACCATCAGCAAATTGGGTTTTAGAGCTCATGGATGAGAAAAGCAGTCTGGAACTAGTCACAGGAATAGCTATTTCTTCTGATGACATACAATCCTTTCAGGAGAAGGTGGCTAAGCCTTTCATTGAGCTTCTGAAATGTAATATTTCAAATCGTTTTTCGTCTTCTGGAGATGTAGTCAGAGCTATGAGTATTTTTGACCCAAAAATACCATGTGCTGAGGACTCTATTCAAGGCTATGGTGAAGATTACCTTCATACACTTCTGGACCATTATGGAACACAGAAAGTAGCCAAGACTTTGGATGGTGAAGATACTGTTAAACAGGCATTGATTTCAGCAGATGTTTGCACTGAGTGGAAGACATACAAGCAGTATTTGGTGAAACAGCCAAAGGAGAACATGAAATTGCAATTGAAAGAGCTGGCTGCTAACGACATGCTAAAAACTATGTTTCCAAATTTAAATGTGCTGGCCAGAATAAGCTTAACTATTCCTGTTACAACTGCCTCAGTGGAACGAAGCTTTTCTCAAATGAAGTTGATTAAAACTCGCCTCAGAAGTTGTTTGAAAGACTCTAACTTATCTTACCTGATGAAAATAGCCATTGAGACTTCAGACAAACTAACTGATAGTGAACTTGAAGGTATAGTGGATATATGGAGCAGGAAAACCAGAAGAATTGCTGTTTAATTTTCTTTGCCTCATGAATTTCTTCCTCAATTTTTGTCTCACTTAAGTTATCACCACAAACCCTTTTGATTTTTCCTTTAGCAACTATTATAATCTTTAAATCACACCTAAAAATAGTTATGCCTCTTCAAATCACACAAAATTGTTATGCCCCCCCAGAATTTTGAATGTTTAAAATACGCCCCCCCTTCACAAACTTTCTAGATGAAGGCCTGAGTGTGATAGCCCTGGCCCTACTAAGTTATCTCCACACATATCTTAATCTCCTGCTTGACAGTCTAACTTACAGTTGAATCAAATAAGCAAAGATGGACGCAGTTGGTAGGAATATTTTCAGTGTTGTTGCACTAAGAAAAATCCTTTTTTCGGTGCATCATCTTCCTAAGGATATATGCCAAATTATTGGAAGACAATAAAGGAATTCGCTGGGACAGATGCTACTATACCTGAAATACAAACGGCTGTGCAGAATATGGAATATTTATACCAAGAAGCGTTTGCCACTGATGAGGAGTTACTTCAAAAAATTTGCAAGGAATCAGTTGGTGTTGTCCTGATGTCATATCAGAAGAAATGCAGATCTTGTGGGGCAAATCTAGTCACTCGAGGCGATCGTTCTAGAAAGCTAGTGCTGTACACAGAGTCTTCTGGAACACTACCATCTCTGCATTTCCACAAAGTATGTTCAAAAAGTAGCTGCAACTTTATACAGCATTATGGATACTATTCATTAGGTGAGTAATTCCTATTTTAACAATAGCATTAACCTTCTATCCGAGTAACAATGCCATTTTCTTAATATACGATTGGCTGTTTGCCTCTATTTAATTCTGTGACCGAATTTGTCACTCTGAACATTCTAGCATTTGTGATATTAAGATCTGCTAATACACATTTATGCTGCACCAATTAAAATATAGTTTGTATTAAAAAAAGCTATGTATATGTGTGTGTGCGAGCTCATACGTATTTGTGACTTGTCAGGTGACGTCGTTGTACATGATGATGACAGCTGCCAACTTCAGTACCTTATGGTGACCAGAGAGACTGCATTTGAATTGGACTTTTTGAAAAGATTTGATGCAGAACTCTCATTGGCCAGGTACATACATTATGCTTTATACATAGTAATAGACCACTATAAGTAAGTGCTGTACATTACATGTGAATTGCTAAGTACTGGCATTGAGCATAATGGCAAAAGAACCTACTTTCTCTTATTCATTAACCCTCAGCGCGCATGCGCAAGAGGGTTATAGTAGTCGTCCTGTCTGTCTGTTTGTCTGTCTGTTACGCTCTGATTTAGGAGATTACTGACAATTAATAGTTGATTTAGGTATGAACTTACTCAAAACAAAGATTTAGGACCTTTCATTGTGCTACTTTTTTTTTTTACTTTTTTTTACATTGTATGTGTGTGTGTGCCTATAATAATTACTACATTAGTTATGATATCAGTGTGATATTGCGAGTGAAAGGAATAAAAGCAGTGGAGATATTGTTGTATAATACGGTGTACATGTGAATGTTTCTTGCAGCACATCAATGCAATGTCAAGGGTTGTGGAAGTGTTCTAGTGTTGGATGGGAATCAAAAAAATAACCGACCAGTATGTGCTGCTGAGGGTGCTGGATACACCGAATATAAAGGTCTTCCTGGGTCAATCAAAACTGGCTGCTTACAAACACCAGAGCAGCAGAGTAAATATTGCAAGTTCCACAAACCACGAGTATTGAGAATGTGAATGAAGTGTGTTCATTAATTAGCATCATTGTTTATAAATAAAGCAATGTGGGCTAGCTTGCTTGCCACTCATGCCAAATTACCAAGTACAAATATATACTAAAATACCTCATAAAAAGTAGAGTTTCTTGTTGTCTTCTTTCTAAGCAGCATTTCCACTATATTAGAAGTAGACCCAATGACGGTATTGTACATGACAACCACTCATGCTTCTGCCATATATGGGATGAGCTAGGAAGAGGGCTTCCCTCAGAGCTACAATTTGTGGAGTGCTGGTAGTTGCAGTTAGTTAGGAAGCTAGAAGCTATTGGTTGTGGTTGTACAACTGGGCTAATTCCCTTTTCTAAGCTGCTTCAGCTCTTGTGCTGTCAAGCTTCCCATAACAGCAGTATGACTGATTGAAGAGTGTGATATTGTAATATTCTCATTAAATGTGAATGGACTTCATTCTAGCTCTTGCATATATTGTGCAACTCTAATTGCTGCTCAGCCCTTACTGCAAATTATTGTCTATTCTCTTATAGCCCTATTAGTAATGGAAGTAGCACTATACAAATTTTAACACATGTTATTTATTGTGGTGTATAGGTACATAAATTATCCCATCATAGTAAGTCAGAAATATTTATATTTAAGCATCTAGAAAATAATTTATGGAGGACTAAGGACCTAATTAAATAATTTATTTAATGAGCCAGAATTTATGCTTCCCCTTCATTTTCAATAAAATACACTAATCTAATTTAAACCATTCAGTTGTATCTTCTAAAAAAGTGTTTGTATGAGTACTAGCACGGGTAACCGTGCTATTCGGGATTAATAGTATGAGTAACGCAATTGAAATAGCACAAGGCGAAGCCGAGTGTTATTTCAATTGCTTTACGAGTGTTGTTGATCCCTAATAGTACAAGTTACCCGTGCTATCACTCGCTAATAGTAGGCCAGCTTTTTTTAAAACCATTTGCACTTGATGCTACACCATATCGTTCACTCACTATTTCTGTATTTCAGGGTTAGCTTCCTCTGGAACTTCATTTTCAACCTATGGCTCTCCTAATGTTGAAAAACATTCTATCTAATACGGGTAGAGCTTCTATGGTAAAGAATGACATTGACATTGTCTTCAACTAGAAACTACTCAAACTGTACACTTCCAAGGTTAATGGTGCAAGCTTGCACACCAACCCGTACTATTTCACTTAGTTTCCGTGCCATTTCACTTAGTTATGTGCTATTTCACTTTCACCGTGCAATTTCAATTGAACAGCAATTTTTCCCATACAGTTTTGAATGGGCAATTTATGCGCCGTACTATTAGAACAAAAAAATTATTAATCATAAACTTTAAATCATCAAGTGCTATAGTATGTCATTTTTTATGTTTAGTGCTTGCTATTACACACATGCAGTCCAGACTAAGTATTGTATCCTCATTTGCATAAGCTTTAAAGATTAAAATTTTAAACCCTATCTATCACTTTTTAAAGAGTTGAGTTTAAAACTTGATACATTGAATGTGTTACAAGGTTCTTTGGCTTGGAAAAGAGCAGTGTTACACTACATGGGAAGCTGAGGAAGAGCTTTCACCATCTCTGATCAGAGAATTTGAATCTGGAGCTCAACAGACAGTCAGTGACAATCTGTACACGTCTGGTGTGGGAGGGATAACTCACACACTCACTGTTGACAGTAATGAAGGCTCAACCAATCCTTCTCACAGACCAATAGTGAAGGACAGTGATGGGTAAGCTGGTTGTTGACAATACAGAGATTAATTGTAATTTTAACTTTTGATCTGTAGTGTATTTGTAGTGGATAGAGACAGCCAGGAACTTCAGTGTCGGACAGAGAAAGACAAACAAAAGCTTCACAGTCGAACTGCAGGTTCGTACATTGTGCACACACTCTATGAGGTAGCATGAAATTATATTAGCTAAATGTTACAGTATATTGCACATGCACACACATGCAAATGCTTGATTGGGAGGGGGGGTGCTGAAAAGTTTGAGGGAGAATCTGATCTTCCTCCCCCACCCCACTGAATCTTGATTTAGTATAATATGTGTGTGTATGTTACCTGCGCTTGAAAAAAAAAGGTATTCTGGCAGGAGTTTGGCACAATTAGTTCTCTCAGAGCTGTTCCTATCAGAGGGCAAGGGTCAAGTATATGGCACCATTCACGGGCTTTTACAGGAACACCAGGAAAACACTACTCAACTAAGTAAGTCACATAACAAGAGAAAAACTGATTATGAATGCTATATTTTATCTGTTTATATGATGATGGGTGCAATCTAAAAAAATATGCGCAAAATGAGACCAGGTGCTCTGCCACGCCTACATCCCAAAGAATTGTTGACATGGCAATAATAATTGACAAAATGCATTTCAAAGGTCACATTGATCCTTGGTGCAAGGAGCATTGTAACCCATACAACTTCAAAGAATTAGAAGTGGTAGGTGCTTCAAGTATCATGCATACTTACTTGATTTCATGTATTCTTACATTGTTACAGGTGGATACTGAAATATGTGAGCAAACATTTTCATGGCTCTCACGTTACTCAAGAATGACAAGGCACATGAATAAATCTCACTTTTTATTTTATATTTTATACATTTGTGACTTACACGATATGCAGCATAATACAAAAAAAAATTATTTTTTTTCTGAACATATTATAATTATACTTTACTATAGTGCTCAAAAAAGGAACAAGATAATCTGTGCGTGTGTGTATAATCATTCAATGAGGATAAAAAAATACTTTCTAATGGAAAACTGTCAGAATCTTCGGGGCATTTCGTATTGTACATACTGAGGTAATGTTGTACATTCATGAGGATACCACACAATCAGGATCCTCCTGACATTTATTCATATCCTCGGACGTAAAAGACTCTCAGGAGGATCCCAAACTGTCAGGATCCTCCAGACACTTGTTCTTAAGCTCACTGAGGTAAGGGACTCTCAGGAGGATCCCGGACTGTCAGGATCCTCCAGACATTTGTTCTTAAGCTCACTGAGGTAAGGGACTCTCAGGAGGATCCCGGACTGTAAGGATCGTCCGGACACTTGTTCTGATGCGCTCACTGAGGTAAGGGACTCTCAGGAGGATCCCGGACTGTAAGGATCGTCCGGACACTTGTTCTGATGCTCACTGAGGTAAGGGACTCTCAGGAGGATCCCGGACTGTCAGGATCCTCTGTACACTTGTTCTGATGCTCACTGAGATAAAGGACTCTCAGGAGGATCCCGGACTGTCAGGATCCTCCGGACACTTGTTAGCTCACTGAGGTAAGGGACTCTGGGACTGTTAGGATCCTCCAGACACCTCAGGAGGATCCCAGACTGTCAGGATCCTCTGAACACTTGTTCATATGCCCACTCATGTAAGGGACTCTCAGGAGGATCCCGGACTGTCAGGATCCTCCAGACACCTCAGGAGGATCCCAGACTGTCAGGATCCTCCAGACACATCAGGAGTACTGTCAGGATCCTCCAGACACATCAGGAGTACTGTCAGGATCCTCCAGACACTCAGGAGGATCCCAGACTGTCCGGATCCTCTGAACACTCGTTCATATGCCCACTCATGTGAGGGACTCTCAGGAGGACCCAGGACCGTCAGGATCCTCCAGACACCTCAGGAGGATCCCGGACTGTCAGGATCCTCCGGACACTTGTTCATATGCCCACTCATGTAAGGGTCTCTCAGGAGGATCCCGGACTGTCAGGATCCTCCAGACACCTCAGGAGTACTGTCAGGATCCTCCAGACACTCAGGAGGATCCCAGACTGTCCGGATCCTCTGAACACTCGTTCATATGCCCACTCATGTAAGGGACTCTCAGGAGGACCCAGGACCGTCAGGATCCTCCAGACACCTCAGGAGGATCCCAGACTGTCAGGATCCTCCGGACACTTGTTCATATGCCCACTCATGTAAGGAACTCTCAGGAGGATCCCGGACTGCTCAACTCGCGTCCTGTCCCTTCTGGGATCCTGACTTGTATGGGCAACCTCAGACATGTATGTTCAAAGTAGTATAGTAGACCAATGTGAACAAGTGGCATAAGTCCTTGTGCGAACAGGTGCTATATATGGGGTATAAACATGGGCCACAAGGGTGAATTGAGGGTGTGTAATGTTAATTAGAAAAGTTCGTAACCTTTCACAGATAATATACATTATATAAGTAGAGCTTGACCTTAGGATCCATCTCATCTCATAAGTAGTAAAATTCATCCCCTTCTCCCTCCAAAAAACAAATAAGCAATAAATACCTCAGAGTGTCAACTTGCTTGAGTGACAAACCTTTTTCCAGGTCCACAAAACATTGATTTGACTGCTCAAAATTTTCTGTGAAGGTGCTTCTAAACCCATGCATCTCAAACAAGCCATTAATAGACCTGTTAACAATAGAAATAGCTGGTAAAATAGAGAATGCAATTAAACTAAAACTGCTAACCCATCATGCAACCCTGATATAGCAGCTCCAATACACGCAGCCAACGCTGATCTCCAAACGTACCACACAGCCATTTCTCCTTACCTTAGACTTTTGTACAGCCAGAGCTTTTATACAACTTGGTCATAATGTCTCTTCCTGTACAGAGGTTATTCGACTCCGCCTATTCTATGCGCGTGCGTTCAATTGCGCCATTTTGGGTGGCGAAAGCGATTCGTCGAAGGGCGTAATATATAAGGATCTCTGGTTGGTGGGGCTACGACGAACATGGGCCGGAAATACTTGGGCCACTATCACTGCCAACTGAATGACGGTGCCAAGAAAAGGTACTGTGACAAACTAAACAGTATTCACTTGCAAGTTACTTTCTGGAACAAGCAATTGAAAAAGCTACCATGTTCTAATACTGCATTCTGCCAGGGATAGTTGGAAAATGGTACATGTGACCACAATCAATTCCCACTGTGCTAACATCACAACCTAGCATTAGTTCCTCACTTATATCTGATACCACCAGTGCTGAAATAGACGAAGAAATGTGGTGTTACTGCAGGAAACCAGAATCAGGAAAAATGATTATGTGTGAATGTAGTAATTGTAAGATTGTATGGACTATCATTTAGAATGTTTGAAGATAACTATAGTACCCAAAGTAAATGGTTCTGCCCTGATTGCAGAAAAGAGAAACAAGTTCTGAAAGAAATGGTAAAAAAAAAGCATGCTCTATGATTAATTCCAACAATATTCATAATTTTATATTTACCAATTTGAATTGTGATTTTCATAGCTACATTAATTCAAAATGATAATGATTCAGTAATGTGCGGCATAGCTAATTACAATTAGAAAGGAAAAAAAGTTCGAAAATGACACAAAAAGCAAACACAATTGTGGGAATGGCACCATGGAATCTTACACAATGTAACACAAACAACAGCTATTTTGTCCATCATAATATACTGAAAGTCTTCATCTCACATAATCATATTAATTGGTACTGTTGATCCTAAAATACTATACATTGTCTTAAAACCCCAATTATCTGTTCAATATGAATTCAAACACGTGATAGCTAACTGTCTAACTTTGTCCACTTCAATTTGAGAGAGCTGCGTTTTCCCTCTTGCAAATGGAAGTTCTTTTACTTCAGCACAGTAGAAACCAACTCTTCTATTGTAAAACCCCGATCAGCTAGGGTTTGATATCCGAGTTGAAGGTTGCCAAGTAATCCACAATAATCTGTGAGGTGCTTGTCAGACACCTGACGTCCCCAACCTCTTGAAATAAAGGAAGTTACTCCTTGGGGTGTTGCCGCAATTTCACAGTATTGTGATCTTTATAATTTGAATAAGTCTGAGCCCTGGCTACTAAGTCACTTGGCCACTCACAAAAAATACTTCAAAGCAATCTATAATACAGATACATTGACGAAATTCATTCCTGAACATTTCAGGCATGGTTTTCATAACTTTTTCATGTCTAGGCCATGATAAGAGGTTTCAGGTATACGTATAATATTTTTATCCTTTTTAAATGTTGAAAACAGAAGACTCAAACTGATATGCAGCAATGTCTTATCTGCAACATTTAGTCGAAGCTTCATCAGAACAATCTCAAACTGTTGAAATGTTGGTAAAGCAGAATATTTGCTCTCAGGGACACTTAGTGATACATAATTAAATAGAGCCATTGAACGACCATAGGATACATCAGGTACTTCACTGTTATTTGATTCCATAAAAGCTTTCATCAAAACACTCCATGAACAACCCTTAACTGCAAAGACCTGTCCAAACTACTCTCTTCCACGTAATTCACATCTCTTCACTAGTCAATTCAGTTTGTGTAGCTATGCAACCAGATTGAAAATCCATTTCTGCAGCATTAACATGGACTCCACCAAAGTATTTGCAGCTTTATCACGTTCATCTACTCGCTTTCAGCTTCTTGTTTCAGTTTGTTTGTTTTTGTTTGTTTGTTTGTTGTGGGGGTGAAGAAGGGAAACTGCTGGCCTTTATTTGTTCATTAGTAGGCTTTGCACTATAGTTTACTAGTTTCTAAGCTCAGAAAGAATCAGCACTAGCTATAGACATCTGCACTAGATCACACCTACCAGGATAATATACATTGAACAACCTTTACCAACTCGAGTACAGTTTAACCACTCCTCTCATCGAGAGACTACTTCTAACTATTGTTTTTTTTTAGGTATCTGTAGGTGGAAAAGATGATAATATAAAACAATACTGAAAACATTGAAAATGAATCGACTAACTAGTTCACCTTTGAGAAATTTATGTCTTATGCAGAATACATAATGCATGCTTGCAACAAAAACAAATATGAACAAGGTTACAACATCTCTATTAAGCACAGTAGCTAATTGGACACAAACAAGTTAACCTAATAGCAAAGAATCAATGGAGGCATTATTCTGCTCAGTACAATCACTACTCTACCCAGCTAGAAGATCAAAGTTCAACAAAATATTATCATCCTCTCTCATTGACATAAAACAAGCTGGAATGGTCAAAATTATATGTATCACCAGTGCTGTATAGGAGGATTTACTAACTCCATGATTCAATACATAAGCCATACTGAGAGCATCAATGGCCAGATATCCCAGGTTTGTCTGTGTGCAAGCCACCTAATCTGTTATTGGTAACTTTTTAGAAATTACTTCCAATTCTTGTGTAATGCTTGAGTGAAATATTCAACACTTCAACATGCCAAATGTATTCAACCGGTAGAAAGACTTGCTGTAGAAAAAAAAATTATTCGTACAAAGTAGCACCAAATCTATGAGACATATTCAGTTTAACAAGTTCTATTTAGCTACTAGCTAAAGACAGTGATGGAGATTATCTTGAGCAACTTTCATTATGTTACTAAAAACATCTACTATAAGAAATAGTCCTCAACCAATGGTAGCTTGCAAAGAGCTCATCATCTCTTCTTTTTTAAGTAACCCGGTCATCTCTTTTTTTTTAATTCCAAAAGTAAATTTCCATGTCCAATAACAATCCATGTTTGTAATCCAGCCTATTTGAAATCTTGTTTGTGGTTTGTTTGCAGCCTCACCACAAAATGTGCACATATGGAGTTAGTCTCTGACTTTGCAACTGAAAAATTTACTCGCACACTCAGATTAGTGTTTAACAGATTCACTCAGGCAATAACAATGATTTCATAGGAGCTTGCTGTGTTGTTTACAGTTAATAAGTCAGTTCCATTGTGGTCTCAGGAACAGCTGCCCCACACTCACTGTAAATTGAAAGGCCCCCAATTCTTAAACATCCTAAATTCTTTGCATATCCACAAACTGAGTGGTGCCACACACATGGACAGGTGGTTTGAGGAAGTCAGCAAAATGACTGTTGGTGTGGATTTTGTGAGGAACCGGGTCAGTCAGGATTAAACTAATGGCCAAAAAGCTGTTCAGGATTGTCCATTTATTCAAATATCTTCGTCTCATCTGTATTACCTTCCCTCATCCTTACCTCTAGTTATATATACCAGTTTCCTTCATACCATTTCAGCTTTTGCACTTCTGCCTTACTTAAAAATTAAACTCTTTATACACTTTAATAAGAGTCAACCATCCAGATGAAAGGGCAGCTCCAGCAACTCTGACAGCCTACTCTAGCTGGTTCAGTTACAACTGTAAATGAACAAGAAAGTTGAGTGTGATTACAAATAAGATAAGAGTGGTTTAACACAACCAAATACACATGGGAAAACAATAACAGAACTTAAATGTAAAATGTAAACAGGTAAACCTAATTAGAAATGAGAATAATATGAGGCATGGTATAACTGTTCATTCAGTTCTAGTATGCAGTGACTATTTCAGTACAGATATATTAATTAGACTGGGTAGACAAATGTGAACTTGTGCAGGAGAGAACATTATATAGCCAAAAAAAGGGAAAATTGGTAAAATATTTAAATAATAAGTTGCAAAATATAATGCAAGAAATTAAATTTAGTACAAGATTGCATCTACTTTATTGCGGTATCGAGTTCAGTATTGTGTTGCTTCGACTATTCCCTCTTTTTAGCTTGGACTTGATTTGGGAGTTTTTAAACTTCTTAAAGAGTGTTGTAAGTCCACAACTGTAAATCAAACAATAAAAATAATTTCAAATTAAATTACATATACCAAAGCAATTCAATATTTTGATGACTGTTAGCAAATTTAAACTTGATTCTCAAGACTATCAACAAAACTTCATAATCCATCAAAAATTGACTATAATATTAACATCTTGGCTGGTGGTATTTATATTATCTACATAAAATAACAAACAAAAATAATTTCAGAATAGTGACATTGGAAACTGTTCCATGTACTTTGTTTACGGTACTACATTACGAAGCTTAAATTTTTGGTGTTCAGTACCTCAGATATGATGTGCTATCTCTGCAAATTAACCAACTCTCCTCCCACCTTATCTCTAAAAAATTGTCCCAACTTTAATGCATTTAGTTTATTATTACACTTACCTCAAATAATATTTGACATTCACTCTTTCAGTCCAGGGTTTGTCAAAGAGAGCATCTATTCTTTCTAAACTGACTCCCTGTACCAAAATAACACAAAACAATACTAATAAAAGAAATTATACTAATAGTAATAATAATAATAATAATTAGATTGAAACTTTCTCAACTATAGGGGTCCTGAAAAAAGCAAAGGAAAAGTGTTAAACAAATCTTAGTTGTCGCCGGGGAATCGAACCCAGGACCACTGGCTTTAGCCACCAGTGCTCCACTGAGCTACAACAACCCACGACTTCCAAGACTCTCACATATTACCTTTATACTGTTGAGTAGTACCACTTCCTGCAGTCTCGTACTCAACAAACCACCAATTATGTGCCATCAGAACACCTTCTCGATGTCGACTGAAGCCATAATTGGTGGATTGAAAAGGCTTTATCGTCACAATAGGTGTTCTGACGGCACATAATTGATTGTCTGTTGAGTACGAGACGACAACAAGAAGTACTACTCAACAGTATAAAGGTAAAAGGTTAATGTCTTGGAAGTCATTAGTTGTCGTAGCTCAGTGGTTAGAACACTGGTGGCTAAAGCTAGTGGTCCTGGGTTTGATTCCCCGGCAACAACTAAAAAATTTTCACATTTTTCCTTAGCTTTTTTCCAGACCCCTGTAAGTGAGATAGTTTCAGTCTAGTGAATAATAAACGTTATTCATATTAATATTTACTTTGCAAGTTTTGGATGATCTAAACTATATATTATATAATATATACATATATATGTATGTGCAATGTATTGAACAAAACATGAACTTTCTCATATAAATTAGGGTGTCAAGTTCAAAGTTTAATCATGGCTTTAAAAATCATAAAAAAGCCAGAGAAGTTTCACACTCAACTCATAGTTAGCCAGCCTATCACTCTGCCTACACAAAATGTGAAGTTGTGCATGTATGTTAGTGTACAAACATTACAGTTACTAAGTCTATATTCATTTTCACTAGTTAAAAAACAATTTATGACTTGCAGGCTATAAAAATGCAAGCTCATGCTTTTGAGTAACTATAAAATTCACTCTTCTTGCCACATAAAGATTGATTGGCTAGTAGTTATATTTTTAGGCATTAACAAATTGCTGTATCAAGAATATCAATTTATAGTCCTTATTTGGTGCCAATGGTTTGCACTATATGAATACATGTCTCATTACATTACCTTTGTCTCTGGTATTGCTAGAAGAACAAAGAAAAAGGACACTACAGTAAATGAGATAACTAAGTACATGAAACTAATTACTCCCAATGAAGAACTGAAGAAAATTGAAGCAATCTGTGCAGCTATTGCGGCCATCACAAAATACATTACTGAAGATATTGATACAAGGACACCTAAATACAAATAAATTGAATAATGATATTTAATGCATCAATGCGGAACAAACCTCTGACTTTCACTGGATATATTTCACTACTGTAAACCCAGGGAGTGGTACTACAGACATTATAAAAGAATCAGTTCAAAGGTGGGGTAAAGATACCTCAAGCAAAAATGGGTGTGTAGTTTCTCTAATATTAATAGCAATTAAAATATGTTCAAAGTGGCTCATAAAAGAGGCATGTTTCTAGTTGTTATATATAAATAGATGAATTAAACTACTGGTTAATTTGAGCAGTCCTAGATGATGCCACCAAAGTAATCACATGAATTTTAAAATAGCCACCACAGTCACAACAATAGTATAATAAACGTACTACCAAGTTCCAGAATAGATTAAAGAGAAAGTGCACAGCAGTATGATGACAAGATATCCATGTATAACATTCTTTTCTTCTTCAAGTTTAAACATCTGAATTACAGTTGTCATAATGCCCTCTATAATGACCAAAAATAAAGATCCAATTAGCAGAATGACCTTTCGACCAGCCTAGTAATCACAAGAGAAAAATTACAATAACTCATAAAAGTGCATTTCATGTACTTAGCCCATACTGTACGAAAATTGATGAGCTAAATTGTTTAAATGGCTAATGAGTGAAGCAAGTGAAACACTATCAGGGACATTGATAATCAGGGATATTGTTTATATATATGAGTGGTAGTATGTATGTCTTTTAGTACTCTGATGACATTTATTGATAATACAGAAGATACCAGTACTCAGGAAAATAAGGTAATAAAGTTCTGTATTATCAGCTGAAATTATATAATAGTCACAACGGCCACTTCTTTCAATTTCTATAGCATTTTCTTGTGATACTCATTGGCCTGCATGTCCCACTCCCATGCTTCTACCTCTGCCTTCATCGCAGCTGTTTTATTGGTCTAAAACTTTGTGGTCCTCAACTCTGGCTTAAAGTGTGTCTACTTTGAGTGTATCAGCCATACCCACTTCCTGGACTGCCAATACATACTAGAACACACACCTCACACTATAGCATAATTTTTCACCACTTAGCTATACTTGTAGTCTCTAATTGTTAAAATGCTTCACTGTTATTGTATAGAGTTTGAATCCATGATTATTTTCAATTGTCGAACTACTATCAAAATTGTTGTTAATATTGCTATTCTCCTCAAACATTATTTGTTCACTGCAGATAAGTGGCTACATAGCAACCTTACTCAAAAGCTACTGAAGTTCTGAGAGAGCTATGTGAAATGTTAGTGGGAAAAAAGAGCCTAAATAATCCCGTCATGAATTCATGACAATCGTATTTTAATTAATGTGTGTGTGCTGTCTGGAACGTTAATTACTGAAATTCTGTTGTAGTAACATAAAGAACTATTACATGCACCATAACTAGGCATTCTACATCAATACTATCATTAGTCCACCAAATGTGATGGCTAAACTATAGTATGTCCAAGTTGAGTTGGCCGCAAGAAAAACTTGAATAACTTTAGAACGGAAGCAGCTACGCATCCGGGGTTTGCACCGTTGGAAAGCTCGCGCCAAAGCGGTTAAAAATATTCCCTCAGTAAACTCCAAAACCGGAGAGAAAGTGCTATTCCAAAACTCAATACAAAAGTCTATGGGAATAGAAAAAACCACAGGTTTCCCGCTCAAAACGCGCCCGCTTTTAGTCACGCGGTATGGCTCAATTTATCACGCGGACTGTCTTCATTAAGAATTTTGTAAACAATGAGCGGCTTCTTCTCAGATTGCTGTGTTTCTAGCTTTATATCACGATTAGCTTAGGTTGCGAGTGTGGAAACAGGATAGACGGAGTGTTCTGTTGTTGCGGAGGGTACAGGACCACCTGATAGGATGTTGGTAAGATTATTTGTCTACCTGTTCAATAACAAATGCCATATAGCCAATATTATTTCAGTGATATAGCTATCATTTAGCTAGCAACTTGTAATACAGCCACACTTACGCTGTTTGCCGTTAAATTGTGTGCTTGTCAAAGCCGTGTTTATGCCAATTCCTTTTCTTCACTATTATAGATGCCGTTTATTGTAAGAATTAGGACCAATCAGGCAGAACTCCACCTTCAACTCGGATCACAACTATTTTTTGAATGTGTACTACTTAAATTCTATCATTTCATCAATTTTCATATACCTTATTATAAATAAATGAAAGAATTGATAATTTTATTTAACATGAAAGTCTAATAACTTTAGCTACAAGTTTACAGTGCTGTACTGCTGAATCCTGTGAACATCAGAATATTTGTTGGGACACAATAGGTAGAATCCACTGATTTTAATCCTGTCTCTTTAGAAGAACTCCCACCAGTTTGCGTTTTCCATCTGCTGTACATTATCTGCGCATAAGAAACATAAATATCATTGAAAACAGACGAGATGAGCTGTACAGCGCCCGAAAAACTCCATAAACTTCACTAAATTTCTTTCTTTCAATAGTTACAGTATTAATGCGCACCTGCGCTACCGCCCCTTTTTCACGTGCAACGTTGACGTTTGCGCGCTTAATTGACTTGGATTCACATGACTAAATTGCTTCCGGTAAAGTACTAAATGCATTCCTCAATTACCGCGCTTGCAGTCGTGCCAACTCAACTTGGACATACTATAGTGATGTGCTTCAGCACAAATGGTTAGCGAGCTGGTCTGATTGAATTTCAAATTTGAAGGATAGCCCCTTATAATATTTCTTTGTAAAAAGTATTGGTTGCTAAAGAATAGCACTAATAAATTAACCAAACACATTTAGCACACATACACATACACACTTGTTCACCACATATATCCAGCACAACATTTACATTGTATTCTCTTCATGGTATTGATAAACCAATAAATAAGCTAGCCACCTTTCCCAATAACGCTTCGTTGACACTGCTCTATTGTACCAGAGCTCCAGTAAATAAAGCATCGTATTATATTCACTCAGTTACTTGACTACTGGACAATGGGTTTTTTGCAAGAACAAATCTGTTACACAACATATATAGCTAGGACAAACAGCTCATAACCAAGGTAACTAACCATCTCCACTGATAGAATAGAAAATGAACTCTGCTAAGTATGTAAGACCTAACTGGGAATGTCTGTCCTATTCTATCTCCACAGCTCTTTGCCTTTAGTTCGAAGTCATTTCTCTTAAATTTCTTGCACCTGTACTAATGTAAATGTTTTAAAGTAGCCTCCAGGGGCGAATACCCATTGACCTCTTTGAACTTTGCCATATATATTATACCAAAATCTCAATTGAGGCTCATTAACAAGGGTCTCCCTTCATTTCCCCAACAAACACGCATAACAACATGCTCATAATTTGAGTGCCCTAAAAGTTCTATTAGGCCAACTGCTCAAGATAGCTATATACACTTGCTCATATATTGCTAAAATAAAACAGTAAATATATCTTGATTTTTAGCTATAATGTTGCTTTGTTGCAACTCATTTAATATTATCTTAATCCTAGTCACTTCAATTTTGATCATGTTACTTACCCTATCTATTAGAATTGAAGTTAGTGATCCTCCAATAAGAAAACAAACACCAAGTATTATATTGGGTATACAGCCAGAAATGTTAAGCTTGCAGAAGAGAGTAGTTCCATAAAAGCTATAACAGATAAAAAAGTAATATTATAAACTGAAACATTGAGCACGAAACTTTTTTACATTCACTTCTCAGACATAATAATGCAATAACATATCAGAGGCTTTGCTGCTAACCTATGAGTTTATGAAGTAATAAAATGAAATGATCCTGGATAGACATACGAATAGGCTGATTAAAACATCAAACATATAAAAAGATCTACTATAATACCTATTCATAATGAATCACCAAAGGTCTACTCATGTGTAAAAATTGTCGTTCTCATTGTTAGATTCTAAGAAAAACCGATAAAACTTTGGAACTTCTATTCCATCGCAATTCTTATGAAATAACCCTGCCCCCATTTCTCATATTACTAGTATGCGAATAATGTTTTCAGCTTGTGTGTATTGGTTCTAAAATGAACCTACCTATATCAACAGTAAACAAACATCAACACAACAATAATGAAAGTCAGAAAAGAGTGAAGCTTCTTGGAAATAAGCCCGCAGTGAAGGTCTTAGAGCTGTGCAGCTTGGGACGTCTTCACTCCTCAGACATTAAGCCTGCTGGATCTATTCGTTCGAGCTTAGATACAGAGAACCTGGAGAATGGCTACAGGAGGAGAGGCAGCCTGGCACACCTTGCCACATGAGCTCAGACGAGCTATATGGAGTGTTGTTATTAACAGCTATGAGTGAGACAACCTGAAGCTAAAGACACCAAAACTTCGCGTAGTATACTTCTGCTACTACTGCGTGATTGTTCCAGCTCACATATTATCGAATGGTGCGATATTGGTGGGGAATAAACTAATGTCCGAATCTACAGGAAATGCACATTGCTATGTGCGGCAACCCTTGAGACTTGGTCAGGCAATTCATCATGTCTGCACGTGCTAAGATTTTGGGTGCTCACATATGAAGTGTTCGGATAACTGACGTTGAGATAACTGACATTATTTTCAATGCTACAATAAGGCCTTTACAATTAAAGACTTATATACATATTGGTATAAAGCTTACTCAGAATTGTGATAAGGCAAATAATCACAATAATTGTAACTTAAACATTGCATTTCTTGAATTAAAACAGTTTATTTTACCATCATAAATATAAACTTACACAGTGAAGTTTCCCATTATTGGCACCAATGATAGAAGAGATGCACTCAGTATTAATCTAAAGATGAATTTATAATAATAGCTACTGTCAATACAGCATATAAAAAATTTGACTGTAATTTAAAAAATTTAATGTTACCTGCTAAAGTACTTCCACTTAAGAGACATTTTAAGTTCATCAGCAATATTCCTCCAATAGTTCTTTGATAGTTCAGAAACTGTAGATTCCAACTCCTTCAGTTCCAACAGTGTATTATTGTCATCAGGAGCTACGCCATTGATTCTTGACAAAACCAAGTTAGCTTCATCAGTTCTGCTATGAAGGACCAGCCACCTGCAAGAGAGGATAACTTCAAAATGAGGATAAAATAAGACTATTTAAACTTTATTTGTGAGCCAGCAATAGTGACCAAGACATTCTCCAAGTGTAACTCAATTAAGGCCAATTAATGTATAATGTGTATATGCATGTATAACACGTAGTGCTTCTTATATGCACTATTAATTAAGTGCCAATAATGTAAACTGGTAATGATTGCTAAAATGAACAAAGTGAAATTGTTTGTCATTCAGTAGTGACTTTTGGGCCTTCAAAATGCTTATCAAATGTAAATCCTTAGTAAACGCATAGTAAGTAAATGTTTTTGAAGGACTGTAAAACTACTATTCCGGTGCAGTGCATTTAAAAGCTGACTGTCCTATTCAGTTAGTTGCTAAATATTACCGATAGGTATGTATATATGAATGTATGTATGTATGTATGTGTGTATGTGTGTATGCATATATTGTGGTGGCTGCGTAGTATAGTGGTTGTGTCCTTGGCTCAGGGCCTGAGGTCCCAGAGTTCAAGCCCCACTCAAGAATTTTTCCATCTAATTTTCCATCTGCCTCCCACCAGTCCACCCAGCTATGATTAGGGACCTGGCATTTGTTAGGGTGCTAATTCAAGGCCTTTTCTCATAAAACAGTAATGATCCAGGTGGGACTTTAGGTGCCCACACCACTTGTTGTGAGGAAAGGCCTGTTCTCCTGCAAGTTGCTAGCCTGGCTCCAGGAGCTTTGGGCATCCTAGAGCTAGGTGTGCATAACCTTTTGCTGGTTGCAAGAGAATTTGCATTTGTGTATGTATGTGTGTATATTGTATGTGTATGTATGTGCATACACATAAGGTTATTGGTGGACGGAAAGAAAAGTACAGGTACACACTGATCATGGACATGCTTAGGATTTTCGAATGCTAGTATTCTATATCTTCATTAACTTGTTGTTTTAATACTAGCTTCTAACTTTCCAGCAACTCCTCAAAAGGGAATTAAGAAACTTGTAATATTTACACTACATCATAGTGTAACTAGACCGATACTTCCCAAAGATTAATTAATCAATCACATGATAAATTTCTACTTTTAATAGAAATGCCTCTATTTTTTTCTACTGTACATGATAAATCACATGATAAACATTTTAATAGAAATGCTCTATTTTTTTCCTACTAACAATTTACCTAGGTGTTTTGGGAACAAACAGCATCAAGACTCCATAAGCAACTCCACCAATAATCTGTACTACATGCGATATCCTCCATCCAACACAGAACCGTGAAAATCCACAGTTTGAACTTGACTGAATCACCAGAAATACACCATAAACTGGTCCTATTAGTGATGTAAATTGCCCTCGATATTTCTTCGGAGACATTTCAGAAATGTAAGATCCCATGATAGCATACACTAAACTACAGGGACAGCAACAGGAAAATTAAAGATGTTTACATGTTCATGTATCAAAATTATTCCTGCTATACATTTTCATTAAACTATTGTCATTAAGACTTACTTCAGTTACAATACACTTAATAGCACTGTTGCTGACATAAAAAAGCAGAGCTCATCATAGTAACTACCTGCTATGTATGTTCTTGAACACTAACAACACATGTCATTTCACAACACTTATCAGTTTAATTTCAGTGCACACGTCATCTCAGAATATATCGTCTTCTTAGAATATAATCATCACACACTATTATTTTACAGCAGAAATTTTTTTACTATAACTATGCAATTTAAGCAGTGGCTCAATGCTCATAAGAATTTGTGCTAACAGTACAAACATGTACAAGCAAATGGAATTTAAGATTGATTGTATATGATAGAAAGCCACAATCAATATTCTTATTACTGTGTTTAATGCATTATTACCCGATACTGAAGCCAGATACACCTCGTCCCACAATGAATAACCTGCAAAATAATATTAATACGGAAAATAATGTTAAATAACTGATGCCCATGTCAACTTCAAAGATGACACACAGGGAAAACTAAGAAACAATATTAATAGCCACCTTATTTGTGTAAATTAAAGGTCAAAAATAATGTGACTAACCATGAACGATGTGATGCTGCTGAGAGTAATGCTCCAACGGCCATAATCCATCCTGACATAGATAACAAAGTTCTCCTCCCCATTGCATTAGATGTGCCTAAAAACAATATGCAATGAAACACAATGCTATTATTCTGTTATAGTAAGTTTTACTGCAATTGTAACAGTAGCAATTACATTATGGGCATGACTGTGAGTAAAGTTGGCATGGTTTCATGAGTGCAAGCATAGATTGAAACCACACCCACTTCCAGGTTAGATTAACTTGAATTTGCTTTCTATATTCTTTATAGCTACACGTGTTAAACAGCCAGAAAGTATTGACTATAACTTTTATTATTCTAAACTTGATTTTCATTTATACCTTGCTTATAACCACTATTTATACTCATTTAAAATTACCAGCTCCAAATAATGATCCAAATACTCCAATTATCAAAGAAATAGACACCATCAAGCCCTGAGTGTAAATATAAAGAGGCTAAATTAATGATGTTAATAAAATGAATGCAGTCAGGAAGCAAAAGTGATCACTACACAATAGAAACTAAGTTTCTACATTCTTAGTTCATACGTGAGAACACAATATTACAAATAAACAGTTTTCATATGCATGAATGGATGTCAGTGCATAGTTGAAAGACCATGAGTATCGATTACCCAATGTGGCTATAGTACACAAAATGTGTTGTTGTTTTTTTGTTGTTGTTCTGGTTATTTGTTTAATATGGTCAACACCTTGCAGCAAAATCAAGAAAGACCTCTAGGAGGCTGCATTTCTGCTTAAGTTATGCTGTACCACAAACTTTGTAATATTATTATGATCACGTCAATTTTGGCAAGCAAAGTATAAAATATCGTATATCCTCAAATTCTATGTGCTACTGAATAGATGGCACCCTTAAATAGACCACACATAATTCATGAGTTTGGAAAAAAAATAACAATACATACCCTCGAATACATCACGCACCCCTCCCCAAATAATATTTGATGACTGTTTATACTAAACTTATTTTAAATGGTTAGTAACACATCAGATGTGGCAGAACATGATGTCAAATGCAACCATAGACTCAAAAAGAAGACCACCTCCTTCATGATTCTATACTGTCTTCCTTCATTAGAAATGCCCAGCACCGGTAGCTTATTCTTTGTTTTATTCATTTTATAATAGATTGAATATACGAAATTCTGGCAATTTTAATTAGGTAACCATTAAAATCGGTCTGATTATTCACTTCTTGGGGAAAGTGCTACCTACAGACAATTATGTGGGAAGCCATTGAGTTTGATTAATCCAATGGCATATCCATGTCCAAATTTTTGGTCCACAATGATGCTTATGAAATAATCTATGCATAAAGGATACAGTGAAATGGTGCATTAAACCACCTCTGACAATCACACAAGTTGGATATGCTTAATTTAAGGAAAGCCTGAAATAGCCTGTTAATGACACTACCACTATACTATCTGTTGTTGAAATTATTGCTCAGCATATAGAAAAATTAAGCATATATTTTATTAGTAAGTGAAAGTTGTGAGCATGGAATGATCTTTTGTTGTTACATCAAGGATACAGGTAAGTGTGATATGCAGGTAGGGCCAGAAAAGTAAAAACCATTTTTGTTCTTTATGAGCTCAATGAAACTTGCACGTGAACATTTGAACTGAACCGAGTGACTAAATTCTTACGCAAGTAGAGTAGGTAAGCTGTGGTTTGTTGTGGTTTTTCTGTATAGACTTCGGCATTGAGTTTGAAATAGCACTTTTTCTTCAGATTAAGGAAATATTTTCAACCTCTTCAGCATGACGCTTTCTAGTGGTACAAATCTCAGATGTATAGCTACTTTTTTCAAGTTATTCAAAGTCTTTGTGTGGCCAACTCAACTGGGACATACTACAGTAGCGAAAACTTGTTTGCTTCATTCCTGTCACTGTATCCAATGCATATTTATTCACCAAATCACTATGTCATTTACTAGAGTTAATTACAGAAGGCCATAATAATATAGTGTACAGAAATGTGTTGACAAGTGTAAGAATCAGAGCAATTGACTCTGAAGTTTATTAAATGTAACATAACCACTTCACCCACATTATTACCATTTCACACTTTGATTGTAACCCTACCCTTCCACATTACCTTCTAGAACTTTCTCTTCATGCATGTGCTCTATGTGTTGTTTGTGTCTTATTGGTCAGTTTTATTGTCATGTGTTTCTCTGGTGATCTCAGCGGCCTGGCCTATACAAGGCTAGTCCTCTGAGTTCTCTGGGTATCTTCTTCCTCTTATATTTTTTGTACTTCCTCCTATTGCTATCATAATTATCCAATATAACTGGAGCAGGGGTAGTATAGCGGGGGGAGTACCATAACTGAGAGGGAAGAGAACTGGTGGCAGCCACTTGGATTAACTGAGACCTAATATCTGGTAGCAGCGGTATTAGAACCTTACCATCGAACGTGTACTGCTTAAGCTTGTTGAGGTTTGAGTAGATACAGCTCCACATTGGACTGTAGTTTGATCAGGAGACAAACTGTCGCTGTGTGTTGAATTCTATGAGGGAAAATTATTTCATCCCAGAGACTTCAGAAGAGGCAACTGTATCTAAGACTGAATATGATTCTTCAACCAGAAGTTTGAATTTTTCAATTTTTGTATATCTATTTTCAGTATTTACTTGTATTCTGTGATTCCTTAATCTCACTCTATAATATTTTGTGTATCTATCCGTTTATCAATTATTACATTTTGTGATCTTTTCATCCCCCTCTCTATTTTGTATTGCATCCAGGCTACTGAGGAAGGATCCTTGAGAGGGCAGGATGGCAACTGGTTCAAGAAGGCACCCGGCACAAAAATCTATTCTTGGGGTGCATGAGACGTTTCCAGCAGAGCAAGAGAGACTGGATAGCGGGCAAGCCAATCAGGAACATTTTATAACACCAGAGCATGGTATGTCAACTGAGCAAAGGATAGAAATGACCCCATTAGTAGAGTATGATATACAACCTTTTGAAGACAATGACATGAGTCATGGTCAGGTACAACCTCAGAGAGATTCCAGTAGAGATATACAGAGTATTGATCCCAACGTTAAGTTACGGCAGAAGCCTTTGTATATGCGATGGATTTGAGAGATAGGAAAAAATGTGAGAGTGATAGAGTTGATTTACAGTATGAAAGGGAAGAGTATTATAGAAAGCAAAAGAAATCATGAGAACGAGAAATATGTTATGACTATCCAGAAGTATACTCAGGGTATGGATCTGGTTTCTTACATACATGAATTTGAGCAAACAGTGAAAAGGGAAGATATTGTGTAAACTAAATGGTCAGATTTGCTTAAACAAGTGTTAAGGGTGCTGGCACACCAGATACGCGCTTCGCCCACACAAATCAATTAAGGTTAATTGGCTGTTGCTATGTAAAATAACTCCGATTCTATACCTCGCAGGTTCACGCAGCCAAGCGGATCTACGAGACAGGCTGGCAAAATGTGGACTTACCAAGAATGACTGACACACGCACTGAACCAAAGAAGTTATGAAGCCTCAAAGTCCCAAAATAAACGGAACTTATTGGAGACTGTGGAGGACGCACAGAAGCCAGAATTTCGTCCACCGCTTCTTCAGCTCATTGTTTACAATATTGTCGTTTTTGTTTTGTTCAATTCTATTTTGCTTTATATTTATTCATATTTTTACGTGATTTTATTCTTGTTGCGTCACAAATGTATACTGTATTGAAAAAAAAAACGACTACTTTTATTACCTTGTTAAGTTACGCCGCTGTACCAAAATTGAAACACTAATCATCCGCCTTTCTGTACTTGGAGTACAAAATAGATTCCAATTGTCTCGCACTTTTTTGCCACTGTGCAATTTTCTAGCCCCGCCCTCCGTAAACCGAGTTAACTATACTTACCACGGTCTGCCAGGAAGCTCTTATCTATGCGCGGGTATTTAAGGTCCGCCCTCTACCTCTACAACTCGGTGGTTTCGTGGTTTATTGCTCAATTAAGCCGCGCGCGAGCGTTGCTATGTGCCAGCACCCTTCACAGGGCAAGTGTGGCCGGATTGGGTTGACCACAAGGGTGATGGGAGTCCTAGTGATTACGGTGCATGCCCAAGATAAACTTGATATGTGGATTGTACTGTCATCTTACAGTGAGGATTGCATGAAACCATGGTCGACATGGCCTCTAGGTATCCCGAAGATTTGCCGCTTGAGGGTGCTGGCACACTCTTTGAGCGCAAAAAACCCGCCAAATTGGCCACTGTTGCTAGGGCATATTAAACTTACTACTGCTGTTCCCCGAGTTATTTTATTTATGCAGGCCAGCAAGTACCAGGAGAAAGCACCTACCTGGAATGAAGACTGGAAGTCGATCGCATCTCAAGAAATATACCCGTCACCATTTTGGACTTCACAGCAGTACTGCACGGCTACCGCCGTAGTTTAGAAGCCAATATTTTGTATATCATTTTCTTACCCTTGGGAGGGCCCTTTTGAGATTGAAGCCTCCCAAAAAATCCCAGGTAGAGTTGGTAAATCAAGTGTAGTTCGTGTCAACAATGTGAAAGAATACATACAAGATTGTGCTGTGATACATAGGCTTGTTGTATATGCAGAAGAACCTAGTGCTGATATTGATCATAACAAGTTAGCAGGTAGCAATCTCAGTGAGGAGTCATAGAGCTGTACACACAATTGATACTGGAGATACACACCCTATTAGATTACAACCTTACCTCATATCACCTCACAAATTACAAGGTGTCAAGAAGGAGGTACAATCTCTTTTAAAGTTGGGCATTATTGAACCTTCGTCTAGTCCATGGTCAAGCCCTATTGTTCCAGTAGTGAAACCAGACCAGAGTATAAGATTGTGTATTGATTTTAGAAAACTTAACTCAGTCACTGTCCCTGACCCATACTACATGCCTAGGGTGGATGAATTAATTGGTAAAGTGGGAGAGGCAAAATTCCTTACTAAACTGATAATGCTAAGGGATTTTATCAGGTGCCTTTGCATTATGATGACAAGCCAAAAACTGCTTTTGTGACTCCTAGGGGTAAATTTCAGTTCCGCAGAATGCTATTTGGTTTAAGGAATGCCCTGTCATCATTTCGGAGGCTAACGGATAGTGTGCTAATTATAGGAAATTTGTAAAGATTAAGCTCTCATTGACATCAGGTCACTCATACTTCCTGCCCCTCTCAAGTGATCTGGACTCAAGAATGCCAGGACTCCTTTGGTAAGCTTTGTTCATTATTATCTGATGAATCATTTCTCACTATTCCAACACAGACATATGAGTTGCTACTTCAAACAGATGCTTCAGCCAAAACTTGAAACCGCAGCGCTAAACCGCAGATGGAGGAGTTATGCTATGTATTTATTTCTCGTTGTCTGTTCAATGTACGCTTACTTTGTTGTTGCAGTTGAAACAGACACCAACAGACAGCTCTGGTAGACTAAACTTTAGGTACTACACGAGACGCGACGCGTTTTCGCGAAAACACCCCGCGATTCCTCGCTAGTGGAAGCATGCGTTGAATTAAACCTAGGGCTAGCCCTAGCCCTAGCCCAGCCCTAACCCCCTAGCCCTATCCCTAGCCCTAGCCCCCAACTAACCCATCCCTTGTGTTTAAAACACATTATCCTTTAACCATCTAATAGTTGGGGGCTAGGGCTAGGGCTAGGGCTAGGGCTAGGGGGTTAGGGCTAGGGCTAGGGCTAGTTTGCTCTTTTTTGTCAAACAATTGTTTTTTATTGAGAGGAATAGCGAGTGTTTCACTAGCGATGAATCGCGATGAAAACGTGACGTGTCGCATCTCGTGTAGTACCTAAAATATAGTCTACCCGACAGCTCTTATAAACCAAGAAAAAAGACCGACCAGGAAAGGAGAAACAACAGTTAGTTACAACAGTTACGAAGTCAATTTTTTTTTTCAGCGGCAGCCTAGGGGCTTCCCCACAACATTATTAGTTTCCATTTTTTTAAATATTTTTATTATTATTTTTTGTATCCTATTTAAAAGAAAAAACTCGTTGTAATGTTTTTTAAATCTGGCTTGTACCTCGTGTACAAAATATGAGTTCATTCTGACCATCCAGTACTTCTGAATTTCGAATTTTAGGTACGAAGCTAACTATTGATTCGTATTCATTTGATTCTTCAACTCTGCCCCCAACTCTGAGTGCGCAATTTATTGGTGGCGGCTCTAATTAGAACTGGTAAGCAAACACAGAAGAAGAGTTACTGTGCGAGTGAGCCCCGCGGGGAAGAGTACAAGACTTCTGGAATGTACTGGAGGGTCCTAGATGATGAAGAAGCGGCGGCGTATTAATGGTGCCTGGAGTCACTCGTTTAGAATAGATATATCACGGCTCATAGCTGCGACTTGAAGGAAGCATCTGCTTTGGTGTCTTTGGAGAGCTTGACAGAAGGTTGGTGTAGCGGGTAGAAGTTAGAATCAGTTTCAGTGTGTTAACTTCAACTTCTCAGGAGTTTTTGGTGCTATTTTTTTTTTCTATCCCCGTTACTGTAGTGATGGATGAATAATATATATATATGATATTTGCACACCATTAAAAGAAAATGTGAATTATTACTTTTATTGACTATATTATTTTCTTTCTACAATAATATATATTTATCAATTAGGCTATTTATTATCAATTATTATTTTATTTATTTATTTAAAATAAGACCTGAATCAAATTTTAGATCATAGTACTTTGTCTAATCTACCTCCACAGGAGAGAAAGGTGCTGGCATGCTCTTCATAGAAATAGATGAGCTCCCATTATGAGAAGGCACAACTCCTTGGTTCTAGGGTACAACTGGCAGGTTCACAACAAAAGTGCGGAGCAGAAGACATGGCTTCCTGGTTCTCCAGAGGAGAGAATAGTAGAGATCCAGTTCTCCTAAGAAGTCATGCCTCCTGAAGGGAAGAATACTACATCCTGGTTATTTAGAAGAGAGGACATGGCTCTCCAGTAGAGAGGTCAATGAGAAGGCACAGCTCCTTGGATGCCCTTGATAGTATTGCAAACTTCAGAACCTTTGATTTTGTTCATTTCATATTGTATTTGATTATGGCCCTGTTACTATGGAGTTATGGTTTTATATTATTGTTTAGTAATTCAGCGAAGCGAGCGGAGCTGACTCTCCAATGAGTTCGCGATATATATTTATATATTTGGCGAGCGAGACACTTACAGGGTAACACAATTGAAAATCGGGGTTTTTTGTTTATTGGCGAGCGAGCGAAGCGAGCGAGACAGTATTAGGGGTGGATAATGCAAAATCGGATTATATGTATGTGGGATGGTACGTATGCCCCTAAAGCGCGCGCGCGGGGAACTTTTTTCTAAAAAAAACACGGCTTTTTAGGCTTGACCCCAGTTTATTCTGAAACTACAGCATTAAGCAAGCCGTACTTTATACTTAAGCGCCAAAGTGTGAGAAAATTTCTGCAAAAACGCTTGCTTTTCAAGAAACAAAAAGTTGCTTCGACCGGTTACTATGGCATTGAAGACCCTTTTCCAGACTTAATTTCAAAACTTCGCCATTTTAGCGGGGATACGGAGTGCCGATTGTTGGTTGTCAAGAGCCGTTGGTAGTCAGAATGCCGTAGTATTAATGCTAAGGAAGCTACTACTACTCCAGGGAAGCTGAGGTAAGTACGTAACCATATTTGTTAGCTAAATATGCAAAAATAACTCTGGCCTTTCTTTTTTGTAGCTAAGAGCTTGTTGTCAACAGTGACTGGTAAATTCAAACAGTCAGAATAGCTCAAATGTGGTACTACAAAAGTTATTACTGCTCAAGAAAATGAGGTAAGAAAGTAATTTTGTGTGCTAAAATTGATTGTCTTTTGTTTTTGTAGCTGAGAGCTTGTTGTCAAGAATTCGAGGTAATTCAGATAGTCAAAGTAACTTAAGTAAGTAAGTAACTCAAATTTGATACTACAGTACTCAGGAAATTGAGGTAAGTAGTAATTCCATATTTGTTGTCTAAAATTACAAATAATAACACTGGTTAATTTTTTTATTGTAGCTGAGAGCTTGTTCAAGGTACTGGTAAGTGAGATTATCAGAATGGCAGATGTGTGGTACTACAAAAGTTACCATTAATCAGGTAAGAGATAATAGTGTTTGCATGAACTAAGCTAAAACATAGTAACAATACTTAGTTTTATGTTACCTAACTATCAGGCTCGCTCGCCATTTGTGCTCAAGCACACCACTAGTATGTATGTATGCATGGATGGTACGTATGCTCTTTAAACACGCGCGCAGGGAACTTTTTTCTCCAAAAAAACACGGCTTTTTAGGTTTGACTCCAGTTTATTCTGAAACTACAGCATTAAGCAAACCTTACTTTATACTTAAGCTCCAAAGTGTGAGAAAATTCCTGCGAAAACGCTTGCTTTTCAAGAAACAAAGAGTTGATTCGACCGGTTACTATGGCATTGAAGACTCTTTACCATATTTGAATTCAAAACTTCGCCTTTTTTCCGGCTAAGTGCAGCTTGTTAGTTGTCAAGAGCCACCTGTAGTCAGTACTAAGAGAGCTATCACTACTTCTGAAAAGCGTATATAAGCACTTATACCATGGTTGCTGCGGTAACACCCATGGATTAAAAGTGATATTTTCCCGGTGATTTTTCCTGGGGCTACCGGTGCGGTGTCAAGCAAATTCTTCCGTGTTTCCGGCCCAAAATTAAAATTCAATTAAAATTCAATTGAAGCACGCCAGAAAGTTTACTTTAGCAAGTTTACTTTAGCAAGTTTACTTTAGCAAGTTTACTTTAGCATTGTAGCTGCCAGCTGTTATCTCCAGATCTAACTCTACCTGGGCTGCTCAGCAGTAAGCAGTAAAGCAGCTAGCTGTGGTAAATTCCTGTGGTATGAGAGCGGCAGGAGAGTTATATGTGGTAGGGCTGGTCCCATATAGGTGGATATGAGAGAGTAGTAGTAGCAGCAACTATGGTATAAAACAGTTATGCCATGGCAACATCAGGGTTATGGAATATCACCGCCCTTATCCCTCAGGCTTCGCCCTCGGGATCGGGACGGTTATATTCCATAACCCCTCGTTGGCCATGGCATAACTATTACATAAAGTATTAATGCTAAGGAAGCTACTTACTCCAGGGATGCTGAGGTAAGTACGTAATTCCATATTGTTAGCTAAATATACAAAAATAACTCTGGCCTTTCTTTATTATAGCTAAGAGCTTGTTATCAACAGTGACTGGTAAATTCAAATAGTCAGAATGACTCAAATTTGGTACTACAAAAGTTACCACTGCTCAAGAAAATGAGGTAAAGTAATTTTGTATTTGTGTGCTAAAATTGATTGTCTTTTGTTTTTGTAGGTGAGAGCTTGTTGTCAAGAATTCAAGGTAATTCAGATGGTCAAAGTAACTTCAATTTGATACTACAAAAGTTATCAATACTCAAGAATGAGGTAAGTAATAATTCCATATTTGTTGGCTAAAATTACAAATAATAACACTGGTTTATTTTTTATCGTAGCTGAGAGCTTGTTCAAGAGTTACTGGTGATTGAGATTATCAGAATGGCAGATGTTTCAAACTACAAAAGTTACCAAATCAGGTAGGAGAGTGATTTTGTATTTGTTTGCTGAAATAAAAGGTCATAACTGCTATTATAGTGTTTGCATGAACAAAACATAGTAACAATACTTAATTTTATGTTACCTAACTATCAGGCTCGCTCGCCATTTGTGCTCAAGCACACCACTAGTTTATTTGTATATATGTTTGGACGTACGTATGTCATTTTGTACTTTAACCCTCGCGTTTTTGTGTTAGTTATGTGGTCGACCCCGTCCCAAATTGCACTAAACAGAATCCTCTGGTTTATCGATCAGTATACCCGTATCACCCTAGAAATTGAATTGTTTACCGTTTTGAATTCTTTTGCGGGTGCAGTTAAAACTTGAAAACTTAAGGGACTTCCATTTCTATTTGAGTTAGTGGCGGTGGTAAGTCAATGCGCTCTTTGTCATGGTTATAAGCCGTGCACAACAGTATTTACTTGAAAATACATTGTCCACTAGACTACTGCGAAGGTAAGTCTATGTAGGTGCATGTCCAGTTGTGTCAAAGCATTGTGTGTTACAACCACTACTTAGCTAAAGAATATCACACAGAAAATTTTTAAATAACGTATATTGTTTTGTTGTTGTTTTTTTCCTTCAATTCAAGCAGTTGCAGAGAGTTGTTACCATGGCACTGAAATCCCTTTACCGTGTATGAGAAATTTAAAAACTGGACCTTATTTTCAGTAGCTTCAGTGTTAGAAGTCAAAATCATTCATATAAAAATAGTATAGTCTTTAGGCTCGCTCACCATTTGTGCTCAAGCACATCACTAGTTAGGCCTAGAAATTGTTTTTGTTCTTGCGTGGGCGTACGTGTGCACCTTTTCTCCTACACATTTGCGCGGGCCGGGTAACCTTCTTAGCAACATTTTGTTTTGTTTACCCGCCGTACGAAGTAGCGATGCCCGGTGAAACAAATTCTGCGAAAGAGAGACAAAACGTTAGAAACGCTAGGTCAAGAGCTTTGAGGGCGTTAGAAACTCCAGAAGAAAAATTAGTAAGGAGAGAGATAAGAAATGAAAAAGACAGGGCAAGGAGGAGGTGAGCTAAAACGAAACAGAAACAGGTAGCAAAGTAAAGAATCTTTCTTTTTGAAAAGCCATTAAATGTTCCTAGCCACACCAAGCATGCATGGAATAGCTGCAATTACAGGGAACATGCATCGCTCGCTTCGCTATTTTGTGCTATTAGAGCGCATCACTAGTTATCTACACTGCTGCTTCTGCCCTACAGTACTGGTAGTCCTTTGAGGTGAAAGCTCTTTGTGATAAATTGTCTGCTACAGTTAATTGGTACGTGTTCAAATTGTGCGGGGGGGGGGGGGGGGGGGGGGGGGGGGGGGGGGGGGGGAGTCACGTACAATAGTCAGTAATTGGATCGAGTTATGGGCGGGTTTTGTGGTATTCTATTGAATCACTTCATTACCGCAGGTTCAGGTGGTACTGCACCCTTAATGGGCTATTATAGGAAATTTGTAAAGATTACGCTCTCATTATTAAGCCCCTACTTCAAGTCACTCATACTTCCTGCCCCTCTCAAGAATGCCAGGACTCCTTTGGTAAGCTTTGTTCATTATTATCTGATGAATCATTTTTCACTATTCCAACATAGACATATGAGTTGCTACTTCAAACAGATGCTTCAGCCAATGGCCTACCTGCCTCAGCATACTCCGGAATGGCGAGGAACTACCAGCAGCTTTTCACAGCAGAAAGTTGACTGACACAGAATATAGATATTCAGCCCCAGAATGGGAATGTTTGGCTGTGGTCGAGGCTTGCAGACAGTTTGAAGCCCATTTAGATGGGAAGCCATTTTTGTTACAAACTGACCACAAAGCTTGGAGTCCATGCACACATCTAAGCTCCATAACAACAGATTGGCAAGTGGGCTTTGAAATTACAAGGCTTCTTATTGAAAGCTGTCATGTTTCTGAATCAGTCACTTCTAGAAGTCACATGTTTGGAGTGTTCAGTATTAAATTTTAAATGCTTACTTTGTCATTGACCTTTCAGACTAATGTAGTTACAATCACAAACAATATATCTAATCCTCTGCAGCACATTTATTTTAACTTACTAACACTGCCCCAGCTTGTGTGCCACTCCCTCCACAACCTCCTGAAGGTGCACAGGTTCCACAAGCAGCAGTCACATTATCAAGTGTTGAATACAAAATGCCTACAAAAATAATCAGACACACATGATCTTTAAATAAGATATTATAGCCCCACTGACAATTAATTTCAACAGATATAAATAATCTAGTATAAAATATATGAGAAAAGTTATTGCTTAGCTAGCTGCATCTATTTACTTATTATCAAGGCCGTCGGAACCGCTGAGGCTGGTGAGGTTTCGGCCTCACCACTTTTTTGCCGAAGTGGGTGTGGTTTTGTTTGTGCGAGCGCTTATTATCACATTGCTTTTTAGCTTAGGTAAAAATGGCATCGATGTTGGAGTCCAAAGGTGAACTGTGATTACTTAATTTTCCACACCATTGACTTTGTTTACCAAACTCAAATTAGTATTCACACTTTCAATTTATATAAACTTATGGAAGTCTACCTGCATACAATGTTGTTGTTTTTTTCCTGTGAACTTTACTTTCACCACCCCACCTTGAGCATGCCTATTAAACTACCAGTCATTCAGTCATTTTTTAGTTGTTGTTCTTGTTCTAGTCGTTGTGATTACATTATATTGAAGAACCTCGTGAACTAACCTTACCACTACCTAGCTAACCACCATTGTGAGTGTAGCCAGAGCTAAAATACAGTCAGCTACTAAAGTTTTGGCTGCATTCAATCATCCAGAATCACTCTGAGAATAAGCTTAATTCAGTAAGTAATCTTGAAACCACCTATTTCATCTGGCTACACTAATTGGAAGGATGCATGTGTTAAATTTCCAAACCATGAGTCCAGTAGATGCCATAAGGATGCAGTACTGAAGACCATTACTCTCCCTGCAACTACCAAGGATATAGGAGAAAATCTGTCATCTCAACTTGCTAAAGATAAATTGGAGCGTCGACAGTGTTTTTTGAAATTACTATCAAATGTCCGGTTCTTAGCTAGGCAAGCATTACCTCTTCGAGGAGGTGGGGATGAATGTAATTCCAATTACATGCAATTACTTAAACTCCGTGGGAAAGATAACTCTAGGGTATTTCAATGGATAAAAAAGAAAACAGATAAGTATACATCTGGTGATATGCAAAATGAAATGATTAAAGTAATGGCACTTCAAGTCCTTCAAGAGGTTGCCAGTTCAATACATTCAGCATCTTTTGTTACCTTGAAACAACTGGCTAATAATTGGCCTCACCACTTTGTATTTGCTTCCGACCCCCCTGATTATGGATAACTAACCTTTCTCTGGATCCACAGAACATTGATCTGAAAGTTGAAAGTTCTCTGAAAAAGTGCTTCTAAACCCATGCATCTCAAATATGCCATTGATGGAGCTATTCCAAGGAAATTCTGTTAGTAAGCAGATGACATTATTTAGAAAATACTTACCCCACATGCAACCCTGTAATAGCAGCTCCAATAGAAGCAACCAATGCCGATCTCCAAACGTACCATCCAGCCATCTCTGTCCTTTACTCGCAAAACTGACTTAGTTGCTACGCTAACAATTGGTACGGCTGGCACACCTGACGTGTGCTTCGAAGTGGCGCACAAGCGCTACACTGGCTCCTCTACGCAAAATGAGCGTGCAAAATTAGGAGCTATGTAATATAACAACATTCAGGGAGTGGTACTGAGTTCCTGCCAATGAATACCTCAACTAGTAAGGGTGCAGTACCATGGGAACCGGCGGTAATTAAGTGATTCAGTAGAATACTACAAAAAGCCCCATGACTCGATCCAATTTCTTGTCAGTAATGTTCTTTATTGACCTATATTTCAAATCTGATTAAGCCTAGACACATCCTGTTTAGGTAGGTAGGTACAGTACAGAGAGATAGTGACCTTTAAAGGGCCATTCCCATTCCACCGCGCAATTCAAACCGATTCCACACGCTATATTGCGCAGTAACCACTACAAGAAAGGTCTCCACTGGTTAGACAAGGCTGTTTTGTGGGTTTCTTATCAGTAACTGGAAGTGCTTCAGACATCTAGGCTGAGGTGAGGCAATAGCTTAAATATCAATTAACAGCAACATTGTATTTAGAACATGCATTTTTTTTTTTGTTCACATAATATGAATTCAAATAATGACTAGTTCCAGTGGAGTACCACCAAGAACAGCTGCAGAAACATTGCAAAATCTGTGGGAATCTGCCTCAATAAGGCCAAAGGGAGAACACAGCCTATGTATCCATGCAAAGAGCACTCTTATGATCTTTTGTGTGTTGCTGGAGTGGGGAATGTAGCCACAGAAGACAGTGAAGTCTTCCCACAGTGCTATTGCAACCTCTGCCATTCTAAATTGAGGAGGGCCAATCTTGCGGCAAGTGATGGTCTTCCTTTCCCTCCCATCACTGCAATGGAATGGTTACCACACCAGGAGGAGGACTGCAAAGTAGGTGGAACTTAATTAATGTACTGGCAAAAAAAAACAACACTCAAACAACTAAAGGAAAAAAAAAAAATAGATAATAGGTTAGACATTTTAAAAAAATAATTAATTATAACAGGTATGCTCACATTTTCGACAAGTGTCTAAGGGTGGTCGTAATGCAAAGTCTGCCAAAGGAGGAAGGCCTGCAAACACCAAGGGCTGCAATTGAACACATCCGGTGTACAGCTCCTCCAAGTCCAGACACTGCTCACTTCTTCCCTTCACCTATGCAGGAGAAACTGCTGTGCTCACTCTGTCACAAGGTAGCGTTCCGGCCGGTAGAGCTTTCCTGCAAACAGATAGTGTGTTCCAGTTGCTGCTGTAAAGCTATACAACAATCGAACTCACTGAAATGTCCCTGTTGCAGTGACCACATCCTGTCTAGTGAGACCATTCGTCCTCTCTCCTCTCTATTTATGTCATTGATGGATGACCTTCTAGTGAAGTGTCCCAATGCATGTGGTTGTGCGGTGAGGCTGAGTAAATACATCAACCATCAGGAAAGTAATTGCCATAGTTTTAGGGAAAACCCCAACTCACCATCCAGGATCACTTTGAAAGATGTGTTGTCGAAGTCCTCTACATCACCTGCTACACCTGCAGAAATTCAGGCAACACACTCTTTGGTGAAGCGGCTTCTGAACCAAGGCGAGATTTCTTCCACTCCCACACCTATAATCAAAGTAGGAAGTCGAGGCCAGGTATGTTGACAGCATTTAGGTTAGAATTGGTTTGAAATTTGTATATTTGAACTAAAGCCTATCACCTTGGTGCAAGTCCCAGCTGGACAAGTGGAGACTAGTGATGCGTGCGCTAAGACAGTCCGTAGGCGCACCGAGACACTGAGTTTGGTACGGGAGATTGCCAGCTGTGGTGACAGCACTTCTCAGCTGGGTGAGGAGATAAAGGTACTGTCTAACTTGGAGAGGCAGAGTCTTCTTCACCAAGCACAGCTGCCAATATCTATTCCAGTGAAGACTCGTTGGCTATGAAAGCTTATCTGGCTATGCCTTGGAATAAATTAAGAGTATTGAGATGGTAATAAACTTTAAGCCATACTTATTTCTTGACTTACCAAATATGATTCTGTAGATGGTTCAAATCTTTCAACATTTGCATAGCCAGTGAACGCCAGCAGCGGATGGTTGCGAAGGACATTGTTGGGGAGGACATAATAGCAGAGAAAGGGGCCTTTAGCTTCTGCGAGCAAGGGAAGGAGGAAGTCATAAAGGAAGTTCCCTTTGTATACAGACCTAACCTCATAGCTGCAATAGCAGAAATAGTGGATAAACATGAAAGGTAATGTTAACCAATGCCTATACAACTTACTAATTGCTTTGCTAATGAGATTCATCGCCATAGAATCCACAGGGGGAAGGGTCTATATTGAATAAATGACACAAAAAATCTTTTTTCATTCAAGGTCTACTGCTGGTTTGACATGGCATGATGGTGAATATCACAAAGAAAATGTTAAAATAGTGTGACTTGTTTTTTGTTGCTTTATTATTTTTTTCAATTCAAACAGTTGCGGGGAGTGATTACTATGGCAATGAATCCCCTTTACTGTATATACGTAATTTATAAACTTGACTTTTTTTTTAGTAGCTTTAGTGTTAGAAGTTAAAACTAATTGTTTAACAATAGTGTAGTTTTAGGTTCGCTCACCATTTGTGCTCAAGCACACCACTAGTTTATATATATATTTGGACGTATGTATGTCATTTTTGTACTTTTACCCTGGCATTTTGTGTTAGTTCGGTGTTCGACCCTGTCCCAAACTTCACTAAACAGAATCCTCAGGTTTATCGATCATTACCTGTATCACCCTAGAAATTGAACTGTTTATCACTTTGAATTCTTTTACGGATGCAGTTAAAGCTTGAAAACCTAAGGGAGTTCCATTTCTATTCGAGTCTGTGACCCTTACATATTTTTGTGTTAGCTCAGTGTTCTACCCCGTCCCAAACATCACTAAACATCCCCTCGTTTATCGATCATTACCCGTATCATCCTAGAAATTGAGTGGTTTATCTATTTGAATTCTTTAGCGGGTTACCATTTTGTCACCTGGTTCTGCCACCCTTATTTGGAGAATACTCTGAAAGATTTTGTCAAGCTTAAAAATGATTCCTTGACAAGGTATAATTAGCTAATGGGTATGATTATTAAGTATATTTAAACAATTTAAACCCCGCCCAATATTGTAGATGTGGTTAAATGTGACCGCTTGATTGGCCACTATAAAATTGCTTTCTATACCCATGTGTTGTTATATAATATACTTTAGCTTAGTTCATGCAAAAAAGTAAATAGTAGTTGACCATTAATATATGCAGAATTACTCTCTCACCTCAATTTCAGGAATAGTGATAACTTCTGTAGTATCCAATTTATGTCATTCTGACTACCTCAATTACCAGTAACTGGTGAACAAGCTAGCAGCTCTACCAAATAAAAAACATAGCCAGAGTTATTTTTGTCACTTTAGCTAACAAAAATGGAACTAAGTACTTACCTCAGCTTCTTCAAGTAATGGCGGATTCCTTGGTTCCAATATTTAGCCACTCTGGCTACCAGTGGCACCTGACAACCTACGAGCAGCATTTAGCAGCCCCAAAAAATGACGAAGTTTTTCAAATTACATTTGGTAAAGGGTTCAATGCCATGGTAACCGTTCGTGGTAACTATTTGGGACTTGAAAAACAAGCGTTTCGAAGGAATTATCTCACAATATTTGGTGCCCAAGTTTCAAGTAAGAGTTGTTTAAAGCTGTAGTATCAGAAGAAAGTGGGGTCAAGCCTAAAAAGCCGTGTTTTTAGGGGGGAAACGGCACCCGCGCGCGCGTTTAAAGGGCATACGTACCATCCATGCATACATACATATATATATACTAGTGGTGTACTTGAGCACAAGTGGCGAGCAAGCCTGCCTTGTTAGGTTGCTTAAAACGGCAATATTGTTAGCTATATGATGTATTTACCTGAAGAAGTGTTTATTTCATGATGACAAAAAAGGATTCTATATATATAGCAGTTGACCATTAATTAAAGCAAATAAACACAGAACTACTTTCTTACCTCAATTTCTTGAATAGTGATAAACCTGTAGTATCAAACATAAACCATTCTGACTATTTCTATCACTAGTATCTCTTAAACAAGCTCTCAGCTACAAAAATATAAGGCCAGGGTTATTCTAGTAATTTTAGTTAACAAATATGGAATTAGTACTTATCTCAGCTTCCTCCGAGTAGTGGTAGCTTCCTTCGAAGCCATTCTGACTACCAGTGGCTCTTGACTACCAACAAGCGGCACTTAGCAACTCCAATTAAAAAAACGGCGAGTTTTTTTATTTATTTATATCTGGTAAAGGGTTTCAATGCCATAATAACAGTTCGCAGCAACTTTTTGGTGACAACAAGCGTTTTGTAGGAATCCTCTCACAATTTTGAGCCTAAGTTCAAAGAAAGACTAGATTAATGCTGTAGTATCAGAAGAAACTGGGGTCAAGCCTAAAAAGCCGTTTTGCTGGAGGAAAAAGTCCCCTGCGTGTGCGTTTAAGGGGCATACATACCATCCATACATACATGTATACATATCACATATACCCGATTTTGCATTATCCACCCATAATACTGTCTCGCTTGCTTCGCTCACTCACCAATTATAATAATAATAATATTGTCATTGTTATTATTTATTATTATTATTATTATTATTATTATTGTTGTTGTTGTTGTTGTTGTTGTTGGGTATTGTATTACCAATAGCTCAAGTTCAGCTGAATAACTAGTTATTAAACGTATTTTATACTATTCTTTTAGTGAGTAATATGTTAACTTTCAATTAATAATGTAAACACTTAATGAAGATTTTGATGTGAATATTAATAAACTTATTGCTGATATTTCCTCTGTCCAAGTTAATGTTGAATTACAATACTTTCTAGGAGGTCAAGTTAGGTGACAGAGGAAACTAACAAACAAGATTAATTAGTTCTTTGCTGATGTCAACTTAAGGCCAGAAACAGAGCAATGAATGATATGATGCTGCTGAGAGTAATGCTCCAAAGGCCATAATCCATCCTGAGATAGACAACAAAGTTCTCCTTCCCATTGCATTAGATGCACCTATAAACAAATAGACAATGAAACAAAGTGGTTGACTTCTGTTTTCTGATATAATTATTTTCTACTGCAATTTTAACTGTAGCAATTACAACAGAATATTTCCAATATATGGATTTTAACGCTTTCCCTGGCAAGTCTATAGAACCCTTTCTCTAGCAAGGACACTTGACATTTTTTACTACATTTTTATTATTTAAAATAATTACTTTTTTGTTGCTAATTACTTCAATGCTTATTGGCAAGTGTACAAAGTTATTTTAAGCTACCAATAAAAATTGAGATAAGAATGAAATTCCATGCTAGTTCAAGTTAATGGTCAACAGTAGCTGAATGATGCCTTCCTAGTCTAGGTGAATAAGAGTCAAAATATTAAGTCTTGGCAAATTAAATAAATGCAGCCTTTCTTGCTATAATTCGTTATTTTTCCATATTGTAATGGCAAAAATCAACTACTATCAGATTTTAGTGTATTACCTCGTTTAAATTAGTTGTGCACAATTTTTGCTGAAGCACATCACTAGTAAAAGTTCAAGTCAAAACCTTAACCACAATAGGTGGACTATAATATAGAGAATACCTATTAAATGTCTATTATCATTAAATTATTAAACAAACTGTTTATGTTTTGTGCATTCTTTATTAAAGGAGATTATAGCTTTTTAATGACACTATTAGCTATTGCAGGGAGGTGTGGAACACCATTAAGAAGATAATACTAATCTTCTTTTTTTAGTTATTATTTCAGTATATAGAAACCACGCTCTGCTGTGTTAGAAGAATGGATTGCCATTAATAATTGTAAATTCTATACATCAATAGCAGTTGGCTAGAAGTGACTTGTAGAAGTAAAAAAAAATGATTGTATCATTTATATGAACTGCACTAAAATTCTACAATTTCATGGGTGTGATAATGAATAAAATTTCCACTAAATATATCACAGTAATGTATGTATAAACAAAAAATGGAAATGTCATATAGGAAAACCTTCTTTTTATTAAATGTGAAGTGACAACTGAACATTGAGCGTCTATAGGCACTTGTGCCTGTGAAAGGGTTAAAGATTCAAATAAACTAACTGTACTATAATTAAAAAAATTAATAGTGTCAAGACCTATTTGCACTCGGCAACCCTACCCATGACCTTTGGAAAGGTCAGGTTATTTAGCCCAAATTTTGAGCATTCATTATAGGCAGGACTATGTTTTTATGAGTGCAGGCACTGTTCAAAACCACACCCACTTCCAGGTCGACTAACTTATTGGCTTGCTAAGGCCTTATAACTACACTTGTTAAACAGCCAAAAATTATTGACGTTATAACTTATATTCTGAATTTGTCATCCCTTCATACCTAGGTTACAACCACTATTTATACTTTTTTTTAATTACCAGCTGCAAATAAAGATCCAAAGATTGCAAATATCAAAGAAATAGACACCATCAAGCCCTGAGTACAAATATAAAGAGGCTAAATTATTGACAAAGTAAAAAAATTGAATGCAATAATGAAGCAAAAAATTTATCACTGACACAATACAAATGGATTCTCACATGTGAGCACAAACAGTTTAAATAAGAAAAAGTGTTGCTCGGTAGGCTTAGATAAATCTTGCATGGATAGATGTTATGCATAGTGGAAAGACCCTGAGTACTGATTACCTAATGGTGCAAAAGTGCACAAATATATATATATATATATATATGTGTGTGTGTGTGTGTATGTGTGTGTGTGTGTGTGTATATGTGTCTGTGTGTGTGTGTGTGTGTGTGTGTCCTGTTCAGCCTTTTTCAGCTGCAACAAAGGATGTTGTTGATTGCATTTGTTTGTTTGTCTGTTTTGTTAACATTGACTCCTTCAAACAAAATCGAAAGACAACTATAGTATGTCCACGTTGAGTTGGAGCGACCACAAATGTGGCAAAAGAGGAATGCACTTGGCGAAACCGGAAACCAATTAAGGTCACATGACAGTAGTAGTTCAAACGCGTGAAAACGTCGACGCCCACAGTAAAAACGGGGCGGATCCAAGGTGCGCATTATTACCGTAAGTTTACTTGTTGAAATGAAAAAGAAGCTATGGCAGTTTCTTCCGCGGCTGTATTCAATATATGCCCAGTTATAACTAATCACCCGTAGTTTATAGTTTGTACGAGCTTCTAGTTGTGCGCTAAAACTGGTTGAAGGTTGCAGAGGGTTATCTGGAGCTACTAATGTAGCACAAAGCTTAGAGGAAAAGAAGCACAGGACCGCGGCTGAACGCCTTGTCAAGTAAGTCTGATTGTTGTGTGCTTAAGCGTGTATTTAAACTCTATTCTTACTTTCTTGGTGTGACGAATTTCTGAAGTACTCAACAGTAATGTGAAGAATCCAGTACATCACCTACACCTTTAGCTATTGCCACACACATTCCAGTATTAATTTGTCCATCACACTGAATCATTCATATCATTTTATTCACAATTTTACCATATTTTCTATCTACTTGTTAAATTTCAACTTTTTTAATTATACAATTTTTTTTTACATAATTAATATAATTTTATGACATATACAATATATATTATATAATTTTATGATGACATGAAATTGTGGTAGATACAAGCAGCAGTTGAATTTGGAGGGTGGTAAATAGCATCCCCATAACCATAGAGAACTGTACCTATTTAGACATGAGGAGTAATGGACAGCTAAAGCATAAATAGTGGCATATAGAGTCTATGATGAATTGTATATCTTATTATCTTGGTCAGAAAACTGTAAATTGGCTGAGTTACTAAATAAATAGGCCCTATTTAAACAGGTATGAAAATCTAAGTGACAAGCAACCAGTGTTACAAACGTACCTCACAGTGTAGCTTGCTCTTGTTAAGTAGCCTTGAATAGTAACAAAGTCCTGAGCCTAAAATGAACCAGAATGTCGTGCAGAAGGGTAGAAATGAAGTCACCAAACTACGACTGCTTTTTGTTTACAATTGTCTCTGAGGTACTGCGTTCGTGGTTGGCTCGGTTTGAGCGCGTGACTAAATCCCGCCGCGAAACGTGTGGTTTTATTTATTCCCATAGACTTTTCTATTGAGTTTTGGAACTGCACTTTCCCGCCCGCTCAGAAGTTTTTAAAGGGAATTTTCTGGACCGCTTCGGCACGAGCTTTCGAATGGTACAAACCCTGGAAGCGTAGCTACTTCCGTTCAAACGTTATTAACGGTTTTTACCGTGCCAACTCAACTTGGACATACTATAGGAGGCTGCATTTCTGCTTCAAATATGCTGTACACAACAACCTTTTGTAATAAGTAATCACATCAATTTTGGCTCCCAAAAAATACCATTATATCCTCATATACTCACCCCCTCAAATAGATTGCACTCTTGAATAGACCATACATAATTAATCAGCTTGAAAAATAGTGCATGCCCTCGAATACAACACGCACTCCCCTTCCCCCAAATTGTATGAGGTGCCAAATGAGACAAAATGCCACTCATGTCTCTCTCCACAATTTAAGTATCCCTGCATCAATTCTTTGTGTCTCTCAACATAATTTCTGGTGTCTCTCCGCTTTTAAATTGAGCTCCCTAAATCATACATAGGAGCTCCTAAATTTATATATAGGAGCTCCTACATACATAATATAGGAGAATTAGAAAAGTTTTCAGTAAATCAGCTGACCCTAGTGGCCTGAAGAAGAGGTGCATTGTCAGGAGAGATAATGATAAAGATTTTATAGTGCAGTGTACTCTGGTTTACTCAGAAAAAATCAAGGGTACACAATGAATGGTCCTTTAGTCATGGATAAGGCTGAAATACTGTCTGCATAGTATTTTAGTCATTTAAATTAGTTAAATTATGTTATATTCAGAGTTACGTACATTTCAGAGTTATGCACACCTCATTTCCCAAGGAGTACATAACTCTAAGGTTCTACTGTACCTGTGATGCTACAACAGAAGACTTTTCTTGCTCACAGCTTACTAGTAGTGGAATACAAGGCTAGAAAAGCAACTTCCGGTTCTTTGTTTACGCATGTGAACGATTGAACCTAACTGTGTGACTAAATTTGGGCACGTGTAGAGTAGAAAAGATGTGGGTTTTTTTCATAGACTTTTGCATTGAGTCTTGGTAAACACTTTACCTCCATTTTGAAAAGTACTAGATAAAGGAATACTTTTAACTGCTTTAGTGTGACCTTTCTAGTGGTGCAAATCCCAGAAGTAAAGCTGCTTTTTCAATAGTTATTCAAGTTTTTTGTGCAGTAACTACACTTGGATATACTACAGTATGCGGAAAGCTTGTTTTGCTTTATTACTGCCACAAAGTCACTATATCATTTAGTAAAGTCAACCACAGAAGGCCATGTGGGGCCGCCCTCCGACGAGAATTGAAGTAAGTAGATAGAAGTTGATAAAGAGAGAGTGTCAGGAACATTTACATTATTTTTTTTGTACTAGTCATGTATTATTAATTGTAAGTGTTACTGTGCCGTTTTTGTTTGTGTGTGTATTGATTTTGCATATCCTGTCAGGTAAAAGGTCGACCGGGTGCCAGCCAACCTGTGCAAGGGCAAAGTTCACCTGAAGGATTGACAGTCTAACGCGGCGGACTCTGGTGGCGTTACTTTAAAGTCGTTGTTTGCAGTGATCTATCCTATCCCCCCCTACAGGCCACAGTATTGTACAGAAATATTTGACAGAAATAATAACTTAGTAAAAGTAGTTATGTCTCAAATACTATAGCTTCATCTGACAAAATAGCTGCCACAGCTGTCTAATGTTTCTGAATCAGTCACTGCTATATTTCACGTGTTTGGAGTATTCTATATTAAATGTTAGATGCTTACTTTGTCATTGACATTTAGGACTAATACTCACGTAGTTACTATTACAAAAAAAAACTCTTAAGGAATTTAATTCTGTGCAGCACATTTATTTAAACTTACGATCACTGTCCCAGCTTGTGTGCCACTCCCTCCACAACCTCCTGAAGGTGCACAGGTTCCACAAGCAGCAGTCACATTATCAAATGTAGAATATAAAATGCCTACAATAATAGTCAGACACAAATGATCTTCAAATAATTGAGTAAGATATTATACATCCCACTGACAATTAATTTCAACAGATATAAGTAATCTAGTATAAAATATATGAGAAAATTATATTTATTTTGAACTGCTTAGCTATATCTACCCATTTATTATGGATAACTAACCTTTCTCCGGATCCACAGAACATTGATCTGAAAGTTGAAAGTTCTCTGAAAATGTGCTTCTAAACCCATGCATCTCAAATATGCCATTGATGGAGCTATTCCAAGGAAATTTTGTTAGTAAGCAGATGACATTATTTAGAAAATACTTACCCCACATGCAACCCTGCAATAGCAGCTCCAATAGAAGCAACCAATGTCGATTTCCAAACGTACCATCCAGCCATCTCTGTCCTTTACTTGCTAAACCGACTTCGTTGTCTATGTTACCCGTGAATTGGTACAGCACACCTGACGGTGCTTGCAAGTGCCGAAGGAATGTGCCAGTTGAAGAGCTGTATGCAATACGCTATTTATTAGAAATTGCAATGAGTTGTAAGCCTTAATTTGGTTATGATTATAGATATTCTACTGAGTTCCTGCCAATTAATACCTCAGCTCTATACAAATAGTGGAACTGCTAAGCATTTCTGTGTGTGCATTTACATAGAAGTAAATCTCAAATCCAAAAAATATTACTTAAATCAGGGCGTCCTGGGTTTGACCTTTGGTGATCAAAAAGTATACAGTAGTCTCCTTGTCATTCATTCATTCATTCTGTCACTCTGTCAACAGTGAATCTCAAAGGTGGGAACTTTTACGCCTTAAAAGAACTGAAACTCAGACTAGATACGACTAATTCACTTCGGTTCAGTTCCGAGAAAACGAGGGAAAAGGTTGACACGACGGTGAATAGTGTGCTGCTTCGCTTATATGGCCACGCCCACTCATTTGTTTACCTGCATTTAGAGTCGCGCGTGCTCAAGTGACAGTACAAATTTTACCGCGCTGTTCGATCAGATTTGTTACTTGCGTTCTGTAGTTCCAGTAAGTGCTAATTTTTTGTCTGGTATTAGGAAGTCTTTGCTGCTGGAGGTGTGCAACTGTAAGTAAGCCTGTTCTCCAAAATAAAAAGGTGCCCTAAGTATTCACATAACGAGCATGTCAGAAAGTCCAAATGTTCCTGTGGTTATTGTTTTTCTAATAAGCCAAAGTTAATACTAAAGCCAGAGAACGCCAGGAAAGTAAAAAAAAACTTATGGCTGAGTGTCAAGCACCTAAAAAAGCATCAGAAAGTGTGATCAGCACCTAGACTGTAGAATGGCTGAATCTAAACCGCATGCCTATAAAAAGGCCCTAGAAACTCCTGAAGGAACCAGAGATGCAGGCCAATGTTAAATGCTCTAGCTTCTTTTGCAAATTATTGCATTATTTTTAACTAACGCTGAGGGTTTGCACTCCTAATGCACTAGTTTACAGCTGTTCATTAATACAAATATTTTACGTTAGGTATCAAACAAAAGCGGACACCATAATGCAATTTGAAGTACATCTTGTCTTTCAAACTTATGGCCAAAAAGTTAAAAGCAAAACATGCAAAAAATATAACATGCAACAAATGTGACGTGTAAGTCAGTGACTAATCAAAGAACACATGTTTCTTTTGTATCATGCTGACTTTCATTGCATGCATTACTCATTGAATGTTATCGATACATAAACTTTTAGGTGTGAATTTTACACGCAAAGCTGGTAGCTATGTTAACTTATTTACTTTAATTAGTTTTTTATCAGGTACATACGCAATGAAACCTCTCTTTGAAATTAATGATATTTATGTTATTGTGAAATGATGAATTATCATATCTATTATAATAGTATATATTTCCTTTACTAGCCAACATAATTTATATGGTGACCACTGTGATAATTTACACCTCGTTTATCTTTTAAAATGCATGCAGTTTGCACTACAAGTAGACATCTGAATGTTAGAATTAATTGTTCTGGAATTCTTATATGTGCTACTCTGTTGGTCATAAACATGTTGAGAAAAGTGAAGCTGCAACTGTAATCTAAGCTAGAATCACTCCATGTAAACATGCTTTAAAATGTATAGATTAACTACTCTGCTTAACCATAAAAGTGTTTACTTTTGTTGTTGTACACCTTACACTGTAAAAGTGTTTACTTTTGTTGTTGTACACCTTACACTGTAAAAGTGTTTACTTTTGTTGTTGAGTTCAAGATGAAGAGTATATATAGTAAGTGCATTAATAACGGCAACTCTTTAGTCCAGCCAGAACAACTTGTGTAATAGTAGTAGTAGCATGCTTGTAGATAGCTCAATCACAAACCTATGTAATCCAATTTTGTATATGTAGCTGATGATATAGTCTAATGGATGGCCTTTCTGTTTAAGATTTTGTCACTTTCACAGTTCTCATAGTTGAACTTGCTCACTTTATTTTCTGTGTCCAAGACAGTATAATCGATGTGGAAGAGTCTCATTTGCCTTTAACTTTCACACAACAACGGCATGTATTTATGTGCATTGTTCACAAGAAAGATTGCAAGTTTGCATCTATATTAATATCTACTTGTAATGTTAGTGCTACTTTGAATATTATCTTTTAAGTCCACAACTTTACAAAAAATATATACTATAATATAAGCTCTACTTAATAGTAAAATCATGTGAATAATATATGACAACTGTTATAGTATAACTTCAACATTTATCTTCTCCATTACCAGAGTTTGTACAGTCTAAAAGGAGGGTCCAGTGATGGCAGCGGTCAGAGAGGAGCTATGAAGCTGCATGTATGATGGCCTCACAACCCACCCCTCCCCCCAACCATCCCAAGCTGAGAAGGGGCAAGAGTAGAGAAGGCAGTACTGTGATGGCAAAAGACTTAGAAGTTTGGTGATACTGAACACATTCCCCACAGCTATCGGCGATGTCCTATATTTTTCTTGTGGCTGGCAAGTAGGTTGGCACCACAGAGGTAAGGATACACCCACCGAGGAAGGGGCTTGACCAGCTGCAAGCAAGTTCACGTGGTTGGTGAGGGACACAAGAATTTCATTGGTCTGGAAAGGGACATCCCACAGCTTCTTTGAGGTGGCTAGGGCAGAAGGATCTTACCCCCTTCAGAATTGGCAGACTCAGATAATCGCATAGGGAGAGGTAGGACCAGATTGCAGAGAAGGAGGGGGGGGGGGGTGGGGAAGACCATTTTCGTCAACTTGCTTAGCTCTCCTAATGTTGAAAGAGGAAATGGACCCAGGGGATTTCATAAAATGAGAGGAAAGGATTTTGTAGTCAATGATAGCCTCTGACCACAGAGCAGCTAAATAACCCTCTCTTCACCTAGGCGAGATTTTACCCACAGCAGTAATCTCTCTCCAGCACACCATTTAATGATTGAGGTAAGAAAGCACTTTCGTATTTGCTAGCTAAAATTAATGATCAACAGCTGTATACATTTTCTACCCATAGATTCAATATAAAACACAGGCTGTTTTCAAGAGCTACTGGTGTTTTACTTAAGAACAGCCAGATTTGTACTGCAGAAGCTATCATTACTCCTGAAAATAGATGTAAGGGATGGCTATATACACTGTACTTGTAATGTTTAAATGCTACTGGACTTAGTAGTGTATAAAGCAGTTTATTGAATAAATGTATTTTTTGTCATTATTAGCCAATACTTCAGACACAAGAAATAGTATTATTTCAACAATTATCAGATTTAAGTTTAAATCCAGTTGCAGTTCAAATTTACAAGGCTCACTCACCATTTGTGCACAAGCACACCAATAGTCATTGAGTGAGTGGGTGCCTTTTTTTCTCCTTGCAACAGGCAGGCTTGATTCCAGTTTCTTCTGACTACAGCATTAAGAAAGCCTTACTTTAAACTTAGGCTCCAAATTGTGAGGTAATTCCTGAGAAACATTATTTTTTTCCAGTCACCAAAAGTTGCTGCGACTGGTTACTAAAGCATTGAAATACCTGTACCAGACATAATTTTCAAAACTTTTTTTTTTTTTGGTGGGGGAGGGGGGGGGGGGGGGGGGGGGGTCTGCTAAGTGTCGCTTTTTGGTTGTCAAGAACCACTAGTAGTTATTAGTAATACTAAGAAAGCTACCACTACTAGACCAAGCTGAGGTAAGTGCATATATTTTGTTAGTTAAAATTAGAACAAAAAACTCTGGCCAATTTTTTTGTAACTGAGAGCTTGTTGTCAAGAATTACTGGTGATTCAGGTAGTCAGAATAGCTTAAAGTTGATACTACAGAAGTTACCACTACTCAGATAAATTGAGGTAAAAGAGTAATTCAATATTTGTTTGCTAAAAGTAATGGTCAACTATTAGCTATATCTGTACCTCCAGAAACTGATAATCCACTTTTGTCGTCATGAAGGAAATAACTAGAAGCTTCTGAGAAAGAATGTGATAGTAAATTGGCAATTTTTGGACACTGAGATTGAGTACAAGAATGATGGCAGTTTGATAAACAAAGTGTACAGAAAAACAACACACACAAACAAATCTCTTTGTTACGCTGTTACAAAAACACTCATTACAGAGCAGGAAGGGTCTGTAGCACTAATGAGGACAGAGTCAAAGAAGATCTACATGTTATGACAGATCTAAAGGAAATTATATTCAAATTCTTTCGTTAATAGGATGGCTAAAAAAATCAAAACTCATAAAAAGTAACACAAAAAAGAAGATAATGCTCAAAAAGTAACAGTTACATTACCTTATGTGGAACATCTATATCTGAGAGCATCAAAAGAATTTTATTGATATAGAACTACATTTAGACCGCACAAGACTCTGAAATGCATACCGGTCCATCCAAAAGACAAACTTCCATCTATCCAAAAAAACAGGATGGTGTAGCAAATACAATGTAAAACCTACAATGGTGTACATACGACAAACTCGACGAACCCTACAATATCATGTAAAAGAACACCTAAGAGCAGTAAAATTAATGGATACAAATCTATCTGCAATTGCTGAGCATGCAATTAAAAGGATCATGAAATTGATTGGGAAATTGCAAAAGTAGTAGACCACCAGAAAGACCTATACAAAAGGTGCTATTCAGCATTGTGGCAAATAAGAATGGGTGGGCCAGTAATGAACACCTATATGCTCTAGGTACTTAGCAGATTGATAACAGTTCAATTCCAAGGGGATGAGACTGAAAAAATCAAAAATATAACAACAACAATATAATAATAATATAATAAATAGTAATAAAGAAACAAATACGAGTCAATGAAAAGAAATGAATAAATTATGGTAAGAGTATTTAATCAATATAAGTTATGGTTGCTACTTCAGGCTCCCTGATACAGCCTATCCCCTGTCTTGGACTTGCAAGCTCTGGGAATAACGCACCAAAATAGAAGTCCTTCAGTTTAGGAATCTGTTCTTTCCACCACATCACATCTCGGTATATTCGCTCAATATGTATATTTTTTTTTTTTTTTCCGAGCTGCAATTGAATCATCATTTTGAGAATACTTACTCCTTCTTCTGCATTCCTTAGCTTTTTGTGATGATTTTCGCTTCTCATCTTTTTCGACTCTCTTCTCAGAAGAATTTGCAGCATTGACAATAACTTCATTCGCTGAGTTGCCAGTCATTCTTTCCCACACAGAAACTCCCCAGGTTTTGCCAAGATTCTTCTGTAGTCCAGCACCACAACACCTGAACTGAAATGAACCACTCTGAATCCTGTTGACCACCTTCCCACCATCAAATTTGCACCTAATTCGCATCCAATTTTCTGCAAGATTTGTGGTGGAATTTTGAATCAGTTGCTTGGCTTTGGACACAAGTCGACCAACTAAATTCTGTATATCGTGCATGAGTAGTTGACTAGGTGCCTACTTGCATGTCTTATACTAGATGGTCATTGATGGTTTGCTCCCATATCTGTTCTTGCTCTACAATGATGTCAATAGAACAAAGAAACGACAATGTGTTATAAATTACTGTCACTATTACATTACATTGATAACAATAATAATAATAATATATGAATAATAATAAATGGATGTTGATGATGATAATAACATAAATAATAAATAATAATGATGTTGACGATAATAATAAAAATAGTAGCAATAATATACAGTGATGATGTTTGATAATGATGTTGACAATAATCACAATTGTTATAATTACTACTATGTCATTGATTGCAGGCACTTACTTAGGAGGTCTTCACTTCCAATAGACTGTTTATACTGACTTTCATCATCATCTGACGTAGAGGACTCTTGCTCCTTCTCCTTAGCAGTCTGACAAAAGTCAGAGCTGCATTTCTCATGCTGACCAAAGCAATGAAACGGGCCATTGATTAGATCACTCGCTAACTTCTTCACTGCCTTAGCAACATCAGGCTCCTGGCTCCTCATTTTTATAGCACAGCTAGCAGCACTAGTGAGTCGACGACGCATCTTCTCAGTTAGGCCTCCCTTTCCTTTGTACTCTGGTTTCTCTGAAACAAGCTTTTCAAAAGAGGACCGATAACATTTGCAAGCATGATTTGCACATTCCATCTTTTCTATAAAACGTCCCCACACTGGCACACACTGAATTAACGTGGAATGAACACTACTATCGCCGTCTCCAATAAAATGCATATACCTGACCCCATGAACTGCTTCTGCTGAAAGCCTTCTAATATGATGTTGCTTTCCATTTGGGAAGATGACTCACTCCAATTTTTAAAACATTCATGTTTCTCTTGGGGCACACCTTGGGTGCAAGCTGTACAATACTTATTACGAACTCCAATATGAAGGAGTTTTCCAGTAATCTGTCCAATAATAATACCAACTCCAAATTTAGCATTGTAGCTATGGCGATGAGAACGTTTGCTCCATCCTCCATCGACTATGACCGTGATGGCAGGGACTCCTTGATGGTAGTCACCTCGTTCCTCAGCAAGTCGTTTTTCCTCTTTATCAGCCTCTGCCATCACATCCATCAGCTGTTCTTCCCACCATCGACCTATGCTACGACGTTCAGTATTTATGAAGTTCTTTGGGGTCATTACTGGAACACCCAGTGTGGTCATTGTTTCATGCAATTTGGAATACCCCCCACCTGTCGACATTTGACCCCAAACTGCTGCAAGATTGGCTTCCCACCGTAATTTACCATTGGGACCAATTACTTTCTTAGATGTTATCAAAGGAACATTATAGTGGACGATGGATGCAAGCCCAGCCTTTTTCTCACCACTTAAAATAATCTGGCTGTCGCACTGCGAAGCATGAGCCATCAGTTGATCAATGAACTCTTGCAGGTTGTCTAAATTTACAATTCTGGATCCTTTCAAGCAACCATTAAATGACTGCCTCGGTTTCATATGCTCACTAGTCTTCTTCTGATATTTGGAAGCATGCCACCTTCGCTGCATGGACCTACGATGGTTGTTCCGGTGGTTCCGCTGGTTTTTCTTGTTTCCCATGCCTCCTGCTAATTTATGATAAAATATTACTAAATCTCAGAAAAATCTAGCACTTTTAGTTAAGCAGAATGAAAGGACTTTAGCCTAAATGCACTACACAGTTTCTAAAATCTCAAAGAAAGTATTCACTGCACAGCCAGAAAAAAAGCCACTCAAAACTTTAGCCTAAATGCATTACACAGTGACTAAAACTTACTTGTAATCTCAACACAGCCAGAAAAAAGACTCAAAAGTCTTGTAATCTCAAAGAAAGTATTCATTACACAGCCAGAAAGAAGCCACTCAAAAGCCCAGACAGAAAAAAGCCGCTCAAGTGCCGCCAAAAAAATTCAGGACTTTTGTCTGATGTAGGGCGACACTGTAAGGTGCCTGCCGGCTGGAAGTAAATTCCAGATCTAGAATTTGACGCCGAATTTTTTTTTGGTTACCTTATAAATGCCGTTAAAGGGGCACTAGACGCTGCAGTTTAGTAGCTTATTGTGAGATCACCAGGAAGGTCAGTCTCTTAGCTTTATTACTATCATAAACAAAGCTACCATAGGTGCTTTGACACTCAGTTAAGGTTGTCAAGTGTGCAGGCATAATTGTAGTTGATGTGCTGACGTACCCGTACCCTTAACTAAAACTTCAATTGACAGGTAGGTAGCATTAATATCCTTCAGACTGCTAAGACATTTCACTTTATATCTCCTTCTCAAGTACCTCAAACAAGTTCCTCTCCTAATCAAATAATTAAAATTAAGTTTCATGGCTGCTCTAAAACTAATCATCAATACTGTAATAGAGTTCAAGACTTTTAAATGCATATTCTCTTATACACATCACATTGTCTTTATACATATCAAAAATACACTTCAAATGCAATTCTGGAATAATTTATTTTCATGTTTCAATCCTCCCAACTTTTGCACCTCTGTTGTCTTTTTCCTTGTCCTCGCTGTCGCCTTCGAAGTATTAACCTTATCGTATCCTAGTAACAGATTCTGTGTTCCCACCCATTGGCAGCTCCAGCATTGGAGGTAACTATCAACCAATTTTGATAGTTATAACGTCTTCTTCAATATTTATATCATTTACATCCCATATTCACAGGTTGTATATAAAGTCATTAAAATAATAAATAATTAATTAATTAATTAATAATTATTAGTATTATTATATTATTTAGCTGTGTTTCGTTCTTTTTATATAATAAATGTACTCTATATTATATTACAACTGTACTGCCATGATTTACTCTTGATGCTAGTCACACATGCCCACAATTTAATTATTAATTCCTGAAATAATTTATGCCCTCAATTTCCTCACAATATTATGTTCAGAAAACATAGCTATGAACAACTCAAAATAATACAAATATGGAGAAAAAAAAATTGAACTATATTAATAATGTTAGAGCAAAAAAAATTAAATTTCTGCCTCACTATAATTATATGAACAGGAAACTCATAAATAATAAATATATCTGATCACTAACAAATTAAGTTCCATCTGTCATGCTCAACCCAATGCTGGTGACTGCGATGAACATGTTCAGAACTTAGGAGAACACGGAGAGGAGGTAAATCTTCCAGATTCCGACTGTTGACACCTGAATGGCGCATCATTCGGCTAATGGACTGAGAGTGACGATTTACATCTGACATGAAAGGGGCGATGCTAGTATGATCTACTTTCCCCTTGCATATCTTGACTTCTTTATTGATAAGCTCGAGTCCTTGTAGAATGACTACGCCGTTGGCAGTGAAAGCTTCAGAGTTTTGCTCGATGTTCGTGGCTAAGATTCGCAAACGTTCACTAGATCCAGAATAGCTATAGAGCTCATCTGCAACTTCGTCAGCTATACAGATTATCGCAAGCTTTGCAAGAGAAAATACGTTACCATTAGGAGACAGAAATGACAAAGCAGTATTTTCAATGGTCTGCTGAGACTGTGCCTTTATCAAACGAATTTTATTAATCAGTGGTAAAGAAAACAGTGTCAGTAAAAATACTTGGCCGTACTTGCTTCCCAGTGGAATTTCAGAACACGCTGGAGTAAGGTGGACATCGTCGAGACTCATGTCCACTGAGCTACCTCCGACACCGTCTGCTGCCACAAACTTGGAAGAACGCAATATTGGAATTTTGCGAATGTCAACAGATCCGTATGTGTAATTCAGTTTGCCCGCAGGTTGAATTGATGTCTGACGAGAAACAACTACTGGGGCTTGCATTGGATGTTGCTTCTCTAACTTTTTAAGATACTTCTTTTCCCACTTCAAGTATGGCTCAGCAGACACAAAACATGTGCCTGGACGACACAAATGCCAGCTGCCGTAGGTGACTTCGTCTGGAAGTCCGACTGTGCCTTCCGCTACGGCAAGATGTCTAAGTATTTGAAGATCTCCTCGATCGTGATATCTCTCTGAAGTTCGACCTCGAAATGGAGACTCCCTAAGAAAGAGAAGCATGCTGGAATGGAGCTCTTTCAGAACACTCTCCCGATATTCTGTGCCGTGAAAATGCCTGGGAATGTCCACACTGTAGAGGAGATCTAGCTGACAGTGAGGATATAGAATCATCTTTCCTGTATACTTCCCTTCCCATGTCACAGGGTGACGAGCATTGGTGCTCCTGTCCACTGAAAGGCTGTTGTATCTTGTGGTGTCCCAGAAATCGACAGAAACGTTCATAATTTCAAGAATTTTCTGCCAAAATACAAACTCCTTCCTTGTGATGTGCTCGTTTGTGATCATCAAAACATCGGCCACAGGATCAGTTGGAGTGTAAAATGGAGTCACTCGAACTTTCTCAAAGTTGTATTCTATCAGCTTGTCTCTCAGGTACACGTCAGTCTGCCAAAAGCAACGGTCAAACAATTCAGCACGACTTTCCATTTGTACAGTGATCTGCACGTTCACTGTCTGCTTGGGAGGAATCTCGTGCATTTGGATGTACATGCTGTCTCTTACGTTGGGATCGTACGTGACAGTGTAAGGAACAGAACTTAATCCAATATCAGCTGAACCCACTGGAATGAGTCTAGCATCCAAGTGGATCTGTAGAGATACTTTGCCACCTGAACCAGCGCAATTGCCAAGGAGACTATCAGGATAACTGGCTATGATGGAGTGAGCAAGGTGAGAAAGGTGGCTGAGATAAGTATTAGAATGGGAGATGTAATATTGCAGGAGAAAGTGGCATTAGTGAGTATGGCAGAGTTAGGAGGAAAGGCCTTGATATCCCTTCCTTTGTTAGATGAGAAGAAAAGAAAGATGTTATTACAGGTGTTGGAAGAACAGAAAAATGTTAGTGCAGTGCAAACAAGTGCAATGTGCAAGAGAGATTGTCAAGAAAGCATGTGACAAACAGAATATGATTGAAGAGCAGATAAGTGATAAGTGGTGTGAGACCTCTGAACCTAGAGGAGGAAGTTATAAGTGGTGTAAGACCTCTGAACCTAGAGGAGGAAGTTATAAATAATGCTGAAGATGGTGAGATTGGAGAAGATAGTCAAACTAAAGAAGATAGTCAAGGTGAAATTAGTGAGGAAAGTGGTGTGTGTGAGGAGAAGTTTGAGTTAGATTGTGTTATTGAGGGGGAAGACGACAGGAAAAAGTTTATAGAGCAAGTACAGAGTGACTGTTCATTGAAGATTGTCGTAAGCTTGCTTTATTAAGGGAGCGTGGATATAGTTGGGACAAAGGAATACTGCTTCATGTTATTGTTGATAGTGTGTTGGGTGAAGTGGTAAGGATTGTTGTGCCAAAATGTAGAAGACCGACTCTTTTGAAGTTAGCCCATGACAAATGTAAACATATAGGCACCAGGAAAGTTGCCGATATTTTGGGCAAGAGGTTCATGTGACCTAATATGAGTGCAGATATACATCATTTTTGTCAGTCTTGTTTAGCTTGTCAGAGATTTAATAGGAGAGGCCAGGCAAAGGCTCCCATGATTGAGAGGCCGGTAGTCACGGAGCCATTTGAAGTGGTGGCCATGGACATAGTGGGCCCATTGCCCCAAGGGAGGGGTAGAATGTGCTACATACTTACCACAATCTGTATGGCTACTCGTTGGCCAGATGTTGTGCCCCTGAAAGTTGGCAGAGGCATTGATCAGTATTTTTGGAAGAACGGGGTTAACATTACAGCTTTTCTCCGACAACGGGACCCAATTTACAGGCACACTTGTTAAGGAATTATCTGAGTTGTTTGGCATAGAGATGGTGAAGACGTCCCCTTATCACCCTCAGTCAAATGGAGTGGTGGAGCAGATGCATGCCACACTTGAAAGCATGTTAAAAAAGGCTCATGATAGTGGGAAGGACTGGGTTAGTCAAATACCATTTGCTCTTTTTGCTTTGCGCCAGATGCCGTGTAGGTCTACAGGGTTTAGTCCTTATGAGTTAGTTTTTGGACGTCATATGAGAACACCTTTGGATATTGTATATGCAGGATGGAAGTGTAAGGATTTTGAGAGGTTGAATATGTGTGATTGGGTGTGTCAGCTAGCAGAGAGGTTGGAAATGTTAAGAGATGCGGCAGTTTTGAATGGTAGAATGGAGCAGTAAGAGGAAGGAGTGTTATGATCAGGGAAAGGTGATAAGAAAGTTGTCAGTAGGGGATAAAATATGGTGCCGTATTCCTGGTAGAAATGGCAAACTAGAGGATGCATGGGATGGGCCATATGTTGTGGAAAAATTCTGAGTGAGGTCAATTACCGTGTGAGAGAGGTTGGAAGCAAAAAGAGAAATAAGACAGTCCATGTTAACTCTACAAAAAGATATGTGGAGAGAGAAGAGGAAGTGAATTCTGTAACAGTGATTGCTGAAGATGTTGGACTTGAGGAGCCAAATGTAAAGTTGCATGATGAGGTTGCACCTGGGTTCAAGAGTGCAATATAGGGTGTACTATGTGAGTTTGAGGATGTGTTAGATGGGAGAGTAGGACGTTACAAGGATGGAGAGGCTAAGGTTGTGATTAATAAGGATGCACAGCCAAGGTCCCACAAACCGTACAGAATCCCGGAGACACTGAAAGACAAGGTGGAGCAGGCTGTTAGGCAGTTGACTGATGAAGGTTGGGTTGAAGAATCGGATTCACCCTGGGGGTCACCTATTGTTCCTATCCACAAGCCAGATGGGTCAATTAGAGTTTGTGTTGACTACCGTAACCTAAACAGTGTAACACCCCAAACACAGTTTCAAATACCTCTTTTAGAAGAGATGTTAGCTAAAGTTGGCCAGGCTGGTTACTTGTCAAAATTGGATTTACGGAAAAGGTATTAGAATATCCCTTTAGATACTTCATGTAGAGACCTTACGGCATTTGTTACACCTTGGGGCACATTCAGGTTTAAGGTGTTACCATTTGGACTGAAAAATGCCCCTGCAATTTTTCAGAGTATAATGACCAAAATATTAAGGAATTGTGCAGATTTCAGTGTAGTATATATTGATGATGTGCTGATATTTTCAAATGCTGAGGAGGAACATGTTGGGCATGTGAAAAGTGTGTTGCACGCATTGCGTGAATCAGGTCTTACTGTTAAAAAGGAGAAGTGTGCATGGGGCTTACAACAAGTAGAATACCTGGGACATCTGATTGGAAATGGGCAGTTGTCAGTTCCTGATCACAGGATTACTGCAATGAAAATTTTTATCAAGCCCAAATCGAAAAGAGACCTTAGAGCTTTCCTTGGCTCTATTGGGTACTATAGGAAGTTTATAAGTGATTCTGCCCAGTACTCATCAATGCTGACACCTGCTACCTCATCTAAGGCACCTGGAAGGTTAATCTGGACCCCAGCAATGGACGAGGCCTTTTCACATCTCACTGTAAGTTTGTGTAATAAATTTATATTACATGTTCCCTCCCACAATGATGAGTATATAGTGCACACGGATGCAAGTGGAAAAGGAATTGGTGGTGTTCTGAATGTCAAGCGTGGTGAAGATGTCCTGCCGGTTGCTTTTTACAGTCGGCAGCTTCGAGGAGCAGAACTGAGGTACTCAGCTACAGAGTTGGAGGCCCTGGCAGTTGTTCGGACTGTCCAGCATTTCTTGCCATACCTGTATGGGAGAGAATTCACCGTAGTGACAGATCACCAGGCATTGACATCCTTGATGTCATCCAAGACCCTCAATCGGCGCCTGCATGGTTTTGCGATGAAATTAATGGAGTTTAATCTGCATATTGTGTATTGCCCAGGTTCAGACAACTTTAATCCAGATGGTCTTAGCAGGCAGTCCTGGGTAAATGAGACGGAGGAGCCCACTGAAGAGGAGGAGCCCACTGAAGAGGAGGAGCCTACTGAAGAGGCGGAGCCTCATCTGAGTGCCTGGGGATGTGGAAACAGTGAGGAGCCTTACACATTCAATGAACAAAAGAGTAGCCCTGAGAAATCCCGAAGGATTGAAAGAACTAAATAATTAACACTTCCATTCATAATGTTGTAGTCTTTTCATGCTAGTCTTTATGTCATACCACACACTTACCAGTTCAGTTATTTAAACCCTGGCTGAGCACAGTTCTGTTGGAGATTTTTAGTCTGAGTATAAGAGTTGCTATTGAGACAGACGTTACTAGTGACATAAGAAGCTCGATATCCGCTCTACGGCCTGTCTAGTACTGCCAACCTGGGGGACTTCTGGGTGATTAGTCTTTAAGTATATCTCACATACTACCATTAGTTTGCTCCGCGCTCATCCTCCCTGGTGGCAGCGTGATTGGAAATAAATAAACCTACCGTCACATAAAAAATTGAATTTTTTTGTGACGATATAAATACATACATATTTATTGAACGTGTCGGCCATTTTGAAAGATTGCATCCATAGTCATAATCAGCTACCTTTGTGACAAGTCCATCACACATTTTTGGATATTACAAACACCAGGGTAACTAAAAATCAAAGTTAGAATTACACCCCCAATTGATACTCATTCTTTGTCTGGCTCATGGACTATAGGTGTGCTATATGGTCCTGGCCCTACTGAATTGATTTTTCCTCCATCACCTTTTCTCCTTATCCTCAACCTTTCTATTTCCCTGCTTCTCTTTCTCTCCATGAGCCCAGACACTCTCTGCTCTCTCCTGGTCCCATTTTCTTTCTCTCTCCATTGACTTTCGTGGATCACAGAGATATGATTTCCTGTTTCTCTGCCACCCTCATCTTCTTTCCATTTATTGTTGTACTTGGCTTCTAATGAATTTGCTTTGCCAGGTCTATAGCCTTCTTCACAATTGTGCTATATATTTACTCTGTTTTTCAATGCCAGTTCACAAAAGTTGCTCACCTATTTATCTGCCTCTTTCATTTGATAGCTAACTAGTTCGCCATATGCCTTGGTCGGTCACAAGTATTATAATATAGATTATGTCAACAAATTATTTGCTGTGCAGTTGCAATATTTTCAAACATCATTGTTATCCTAAAGCTAAATAAATTTGTACAGACGCTATGTAGTATTAGATTTAAAACAGTACTTAGAAATTCCATTTTTGTTCAAATTTTCTACGTTTGCACACCACAGTAATTATGATAGTCTAATACGATATAGCATGTTGACATACAATATTATAATTTTGGTCTAAAACCTCACAGAACTTACTATCTTCTGAGGTTCTTTGTGTTATAAAGGGACTGAATGGTCCAACTCCTACTGATGTATAGGCTCTGACTGATATATTGTAGAAAACGTACTCTTCTAAGTTATTTAAAGTAATTGTTCTGTTGGACGCAGATGTATTGACCAGTTCTGAAACAAGTTTGCCATTAAATGTCTCAAGAGGAATGTAGAGAATCTCAAATGCTATTATTACTCCATTTTCGTCTATTTCTGGAACATCCTCCCACGTTACTTCAATAGAATTCAATGATACAGAGATTATTGTAACATTGATTGGAGAACTGGAGGGTACTGAAAAATACATAAAAATATTAATATAAGCGACCAAAAAAAATTGACAAATACTACTCTACCATCTTGTAATGTTCTCTCTGTTATAGGTGTGCTATATGATCCTGGTCCTACTGAAGTACGTGCTCGCACAGATATATTGTATTGTACATATTCTTCTAAGCCTCTTAACACTGTACTCCTATTTGAAGCTGACACACTGACTACTCCTTGAACTAATACTCCATTAAACTGATTCAAAGGAACATAAAGGACTTCATAGGCAACAATTACTCCATTTCGATTTATCTCTTGGACATCCCTCCACATCACTCCAATTGCAGTAGATGAATAAGGAAATACTGTAACATTAATTGGTGAGCTAAAGGGAACTACAGAATGATTTGGTGAACAATGAATTCATCACATATTGACCACTTTATACCCATTTCTGATGTTCTTGCACTTATTGCTAAACTGAACGGTCCTGCTCCTACTGACGTGTATGCTCTTACTGATATATTGTACTCTACATATTCTTGTAAACCAGTTAGAATTACACTTCTATTAGAGGCCGATATATTGACCACAGTAGAATACAGCACTCCAATAAATGTCTCAAGTGGAACATAAAATTTCAAATGTTATAAGGACTCCATTATGATATATTTCTTGGACATCATCCCACATTACTCCAATAGTAGTAGAAGAAATGGAGAATATAGTAACATTGAAAAAAGGACTCGAGGGAACTGGGAAATCAGAGGGAATAATTACTAAATAGTTTGGTCTGCCTAATATTGTTACCATTTTCTAATGTTCTCGCTGTTACTGATGAGCTAAATGGTCCTGGTCCTATAAAGTTGTATGCTCGTACAGATATATTGTATTGTACATACTCTTCTAAGCTGTTTATCTCAACATTTCGATTTGAAGCTGATGTATTGATCATTCCTTGAACTAACACCCCTTCAAAGGTATTCAAAGGAATGTACAGAATTTCAAATGCTATAATAGTTACATTTCTGACTATTTCTTGGACATCAGCCCACATCACAATGAATGTAGTAGAAGAAGTAGAAAATACCGTAACATTATTTGGTGAGCTTGAGGGAACTACAGAATGCATTATCAAAAATGAATTGTTAAGTTAAATTTTTATTAGTATCATTTTACCATCTTCTGAGGTTCTTCCTGTTACAATAGTACTGAATGGACCTGCTCCTACTGAAGTGAATGCTCTTATTGATATATTGTACTCTGCATATTCTTGCAAGTGTGTTAGCATAATGCTCCTATTGTTGGATGATACATTGACTGTATTTTCAGCTGATATGTTTAAAGGAACATAGAGAACTTCAAATGCTATGAGAATCCCATTATGATCTATTTCTTGTACATTATTCCACATCACAATTATGCTAGTAGGAGAGGAAGCAAGTGCGATAACATTGTTTGGGGAGCCGTAGGGAACTACAAATAACTTTTGTTAACTTATAACGAACGTGCACTATATAACATTTACCATTTTCATGTGTTCTTACAGTCACATCATTACTATATGGTCCTGATCCTACTGATGTATATGCTCTTACTGATATATTGTACTCTACATATTACAGGGTAAATTGTAGTTTATTTGAAATTGCATGAGAAAGATGAAACACCACGGGGAAAGTGTAATGACACCAAAACTAAGTGAAATAGCACAATATAGAGTGGCACTTGCGCATGAGTGTAACACTAGTCTTAGAAACATACAGTTCGCATAGTCTCTGTGGATTGTTAAGCGTCCCCTTTTTAAGTGCTTTTTTATGTGTAGTGCCCATTTTATTTCCCACTGTTTGCACTTTTACAGCTAACTGTACACCAACCAAACGCAGTACATGAATACTGCAATGAAGATAGTTAGCATGGGATAAACCACTTGATTACTCTCTTCAGAGTGACATGGCAAGAAATTTCACTCTGTGGCTTTGTTATCACTTGCCTCTGATTCATGTAAATAAAATAGCCTGCTCTAGAAATATTTCACCACTATTACACTTTGACTTATGTAATAATTATTATTTATCATATTATATTTCCCAGTTCTTTCTAGTCCACCTAACAATATTATAACTACCTCTGTTTCTGCCATCACTCCTACTGCCATCACTCCTACTGCCATCTCTCCTACTGCCATCACTACTGTCAATGCCGCCACTGCTACAGTCACTCTCACAAACCATTTTTACATCTTCTGGGAATCTCTCATATTTTGAATCTTCTCTATGTAAACTATTATTTTTGTAAAATTCTTATATTGGTATCCATCATCATTCCATTGATAAAACACACAGTTTGTCTACCTACAGGCAAAAAAAATAGCACATACTGGTTAAGGTGGGAGGGATAGCAAAAAATCTGAATTTTTTTTTTTAATTCAAAAAAAATAATTTAACTCATATAGATTCACTGTAACCTGTGCAAACGCGGTAATAGGTAAGGGTCCACTATTCTGCATTATTTTAGAGTGCCGCATCGTTATGTACACCTATAGCTAACCTCTGGCTAAACAAAAATACATGCACACTTGGATATAATTTTTTTTTCAAAAAGGACTTTGTATTTAAATAATAAAAATAGTTTAAAAAGCTTTGGTGACTATGTACCACCAATTATGTAGCTATTATGCATGTTTATGTATAGGTAAATAACATAACACACAAATATGTATTGCACTAGTACACAAAAAACTCTTTTGAAGAAGTGAACACACTACCATAAAACTTGTACTATTTGTATCATAGGTTGTAATACTTACATTAAATGTGCTACATTTGCTCAATGTTGGAGCTGTTTAAATTCATGGTGAACAGCATCTCTTCAAACTGCACCCCTCTCTCCTCTTCTAGAGTGTCAGCGATTTCTTGCACTGAAGTGTAGATGTTGTTGCTGGTGAATCTAGCTCTGGGCAAACTGCTGGCCAACTCGTGAAAGTCATTCCTCCTCAGTTGTACTGCTATGTACCTTTTGGGCAGGTGCCTGCACAGTTGTACAGCAACTTCCTCTTCTGGCATTGTAGTAGGGCCGCCTGCTGCAGCTGGACCAGCTCTGTGGACTACTTCCATCTTTGCTTTCTAGTTTTCTAGTCTCTTTTCTATTTTCTTTCTAACTTCCTTAGTTCTAGGCCTTCTTAGGTCATCCCAGGGCTTTATACCCTACATTTAAAAAAATGCCCTGTCTCTATGGCATCACGTGCCACACCTTACCCACGACTACTTGAAAATATTTTCGCATATTAATTTGTACACGCAACTGGTAATACAACAATCGTTACCAAGTACAGTAGCCCTGTCCTGACGACTAAGGCCCTAATCTGAGGAGTAGGTCCCTGTCGTGAGGAGCACTCCACAAAGTGAGGAATGCTCTCTGTCATGAGGACTAGGTCCCCAATCTGAGGAGGTGGGTCCCCAAATATATGGGCATTGTTAAGAATAAATTTTAACATTACAGAGCAAACAATAGAATTTCGAACAAAAAGAAATGAAAAGAGTGACGTTTTATTAGCGAAATAATAAAACAAAGCACTATGAATGATATCAGAAGTTAAGTTTTCCTCTTCTTCCTCGAGGGTTTAAAATAGTCAACCAAAGTACCCATTTAATCTGAACTTTCTGAGCATGAATTATGTCCACCCTCTTCTGTGTTAAACACTACAAAAAAAGTGGCATTTCCTGAGTACAGTTTAAGTCAGAAATTAACATGAAATGTCAGGCTTGACTTTCATGAGTTACAAATGAACTATCAGGTACAGGAAATTTCACATTCCACTCTAGTTTCATGGTGTGCATGAAATATGATATGTCCTGGTAATGTAATTCCATGAAATGTTATATTCCTGAAAAATTTCATGAAAACATGAAATTTGGAATTTCCATAGCTATTGTATGGAACATGAAACATGGACTGTAGCTGAATTTCATGATGTCAGAAATTTCAAACGTTAAATAATGAGGCTTGTGTTTCCATCTGTTCACATCTAGCTATACTTTGTTCAACAGCTGTTATTTGAATAAAAAATTTCTTTCTAAAATTAGATATTTATTACTTAGTCATTTGTTTCCTTGTTTCATTATTATTTTGTTTATGCATTTTTTAAATTTATTTGTTTAATTTACACTACATAAAAAAGCCCAGTTTACAAGGATTTTCACAAATTTATATGCAGCATATACATCGTAGTTTCTTTTTTTTACCAAGACAAGACAGGAACAATAGATCAAGTAACACCTGAGGTGTACTAGGCATCTACTGGAGTTTACTGAAGTGGTAAGTTTACAGATAGTTTAACACTAATACTTAGAATTTACAGATGTACATGCAGGATGTATACACTGTACAAAAAAAAATTTTTTTAATTCATATGTATAATTATTTTTAATGTGAAGTTTTTGTACGTGATGATAATAATAATAATTAATAAACACAATTTTAAATTATTATTACTAAATTAAAAAATATATGCATTTTTTAGCTTGGTAAAGGGATAGGTCCCCTTGAGACTGTAGTTATATCAATGGAATCTAATGAATACATTTATTCATTCTCCTTCATTCATTTACGTGTTCTCACTCATTCATTCTCATTCATTCATTCATTCTCATTCATTCTCATTCATTCATTCATTCTCATTCATTCTTAATTGCTTTACAATTAATTGATCAAAAAATATACACCACTACACTGTCTATTTAAATAGCTATTTCTTAATACTATATGGGAAAAAACATGCATTTGCCCTCTGACTATTCATTTATAGCTAAACTGTTACAGTAAACAATACAGTAACCTCTATCCAGAAAACCCTTTACCAGTGATATCACCAGGCCAAATGTGTTAACAACGCTTTACCATACAAAAGTAATAATATTGACTGGAAATGGTCGTCCGAAATTGTCAAAGTGGCTGGATTAATCTCTCGCTCTCTCGCTCTCTCGTGGGGAAGATCTCCTCTGGCTATAACAGCGCTAACTACCCTAACATGACGCGCGGGGGAAGGATCAGGTTAGTAAAAAGACCGGCCCCGTGAGACTGCTGTGCGAATGTGTTGCACCAATAATGGGTGGAGTGGATGCGTTCCTATGGTACATAGGCTTCAGCGTCGAGGTGAGTAGTTGACAACTGAATTATGGTATTTCTAAATTTCCTGTGGGGATAAGCAGAGGTTACCTGAATTATAATAGAGATTATTTTGTCTGCAACACAAATCTTTAAGGTGGTATTATTCCCAATTGTTTTTCGTAGCACACTAGAAAATTTAGTTCAAGGATAACAGTAACAACTAAAAAAAATTTTGTGTATCTCTTTGGCCATGGCAATAATTTTTCAGTTTCTCATTCAAAATACTCACAAGTGCTACCACAGCTACAATGAAAGCAAAAGCATCCATGTTAACTTTTATCTATGGTGCCATTCTAATTAATGCTGTCTTGAATAAAATTGGGGCGATGATTTGTTGTTTTTTTTGTTTTGTTTTTTTATTTCTGAAATCAATGTGTGACGTAACTTATGTTTTTTTATGATGTGGAGCGAGAATGGTAATTTCTTTGGAGTAACATTGGTTTCAAGGTGTACAGTGTATCTTTTCACATAAAAGAATATTGAGGCTAGGAACCATGGCAACCATTACAACCTCTCTTTAGACAACTGGGTACATTCGCAAAGTTTTGATGACCTTTACCAAATCTGGTATAGCATATGCACCACTAGAAGAATTGTGGCTGTCCGGGTCTTATGAGTCGCAATACGTTTTAATGGGTTATGGCTGGTAGTGAGGTGATCCATAGTAACCAAAATGTGGTATTAGTTTTCTGGTTGTGTAGGGTCTATCTTTTGCCCAGTGTAATTACTGCTATTCCTACTCACATGCTGGTGTGTCGAACACTCACTAATTTACATGATAGTTGCTCCTCCCAATCTGTTGATAACAGATAGGACATTTGTGCTAAGGAATGAAATGTCTCCACCTATAAACTATCAAACTGTGTGTTTCAAGGCTAGTGCTGCACGCACACGTGTTTACCCGTACTATTTCACTTTTAAAGCCTGTATACTAATCCAAAGATCTTTAGTTTTATGCTTTCAGTGATTCAGTCATTCTCGGCTGAAATAATTATAATAATAGCAAATTTTTTCTCGCTCTAACAGCCAATATTGTTAATTAAAACTTAAGTGAATTAATTTAATAGCTCTAACAGCCAATATTGTTATTAAAACTTAAGTTTTAATTAACAATATTGGCTGTTAGAGCGAGAAAATTTTTGCTATTATTAAAAGTTATGCTTATTAACACTAGTGCACATGTGTGAGAGGGTTACAGTAGTCATCCTGTGTGTCTGTCACACTCTGATTTTGGAGATTACAGACAATTGATGGTTTGCCGCTGTGAAGTTTAATGAAGTTGCTGGAAGTGGAGTTTTGCATTGAAAATATATACCAGCGAGTGTCTTTGGCCTGGTTTAGCTTCTTCTCTTATGAAGACAATGTTTACATGTACCGTTTTCATTGCTCGAGCTATATTGATGCCTCATTTAGAATTGTCTTGCCAGCATGCAGAGAGCGACATGTTCAATTGGTTACAAAGTACACATCACATGAACACGTGGATACAGAGTGTGGTATTACAATACGAGTGGGCAGAGTCAATTATACTCGAAGTGTAATGTGTATGTACACATAATTATAATGATACGGGACTTCAATAGAAAGCTTACCGGAGTGACAGATGTACAGTTTTACTCTTGTGGAGTAGATAATATTTCACCTTCAACTCTCACACATCAAAGGTGTGAACCCTCAACTTTACTATATACTAGCTAGCTATTACAAAATCATCTCAGACCAATAAATAATTTATTTCGCGAACTATTAAGATTCATTATATAGTATTATCATTTTTTACTACAATACATTAGTAAAGACATAATTGCAATATATTTTAAGTAATTATACTCTACTGGCAATTAATTTCATTTAGTGCACGCTATATGCATTGAAATATATATACAGGCCCGGAGGAACCGGTCCGGTTGGTCCGGTTTTGGCTGGACCATCATTTGAAATGGGAATTCCGAAATAACTGTTATCTTCAAGAGGGGGGGGGGGATCCCAAATTGACAACCTTTACCGATAAATTTCATTCTCCTGAGGCTCGTTTAGCGATGGCTTAACATTTATTGATTGCGATACAAATCTAAGTCTAAGATTGATTTATTTATCTGTAAGTACAGTTTGCAATGTAGTTAGTATTGTCAGTAATTGTTCTAGCTTTTTAGCTACATGTATGATGGCATCATTCTAAACTTTAGCTAATACAAAATTCTTTTTTAATTTAACAAGCTATTACAATTATAGTGAATAAAAGTATGTATAGACTTGTTGCACCCATGAATTATCCTTAGCCACACCCATGAACTGTTTTGGTCACACCCATGATCTGTTTTGACCACGCCCACTACTGGCCGGACCAATTCATGAGAGTGTCTTCCGTCCCTGTTATAGAGTGGAAGTTATTTTTAAACATTTGGACTAATTCTTTACACATTCACTTTCTTTTTATTGAACTCTAGTGTACTTATGCACGCACACGCATACGTCTATAATAAGTGTATCACCAACATATGTACCAATTTTGTGTTGTATGCTAGAATAAGAGTTGTTTGAGCATGTAGAAGCATGTGTAGGTTAGTGTTCACGTGTAGGTTAGTGTTCACGTGTAGGTTAGTGTTCACGTGTGGGTTAGTGTTCACGTGTGGGTTAGTGTTCACGTGTGGGTTAGTGTTCACGTGTAGGTT
>WLWD01001277.1_pt1 | contig 112073 bp, 85 predicted proteins | sample 6712731 | NCBI WGS metagenome assembly WLWD01 (sample SAMN12718690, study PRJNA576275) | sponge metagenome | isolation source: marine sponge | host: Mycale hentscheli | place: New Zealand: South Island, Marlborough, Capsize Point | collected 2014-11-01 | reverse complement strand
AGAATTTCAATAATTATACTTTTTGTGCATGTAGCCCTTATCACTAGTGATTTGGTTAAAGTTACTTGAGCTCCTAACCTCATGATGTCATAAACTGACAGAATTACATTGATGACCAAAGTTTCTCGACAGCTAGCTCTAGCTTCTTTATCAGATAATTATGGATTATTATTAGCATGTGTGGTCATTTGCGGATCGCTTAGACTTTAACAGAAATATAAATTTTTGGTGAATGAGAAGCGTACAGTGCTTCCAGTTTAACCCTTTACCTGTCAATGCCGAGAATTCTCGGCGAGCAAGGTACCCGCGCTAAAAATATTTAAAAATAACTAACAGCGGGTAGCGAAGTTAAAATATACGCAGGAAAACACGCGTCTTGAGCTGGTAAATGACGTAAGATTTTTTATAAATAGCTAGAGAGGACGTTGCTAAGGTCTAGGTTAAAAATACACTAGACCGTTGATTACAGAAAAACAAAATGGCCGAACGATTTACCGCGGAAGAATTGTTGAACATGTTGGACAGTTGCGATCGCTCCAGGAGCGATGAAAGTGATTTTGAGGATGACAGAATGTTCTCCTACCTTGGTACTTCCACAGGGGTAGTCGTGGCTCCTGTGGACTCTGAAGAAAGCGCGAGCATGGTAGCTCTTGAAAATGAACACAGTACAGCAATGCTGGAAGATTCGTTGGACAGTCTCAGCGATGGGGTTTCTCAAAGTTGCATACCCAGTAAGTCAGCTCTGTTGCTACATACCTTTTGTTATTGTTTTTATGGCAAAAAGACAAGTTGGAAACTATTTGTTTAGCTACACAACATTATTTCCAAACCACTAGCTAAGTGGTTTGTGGTAATTCGAATTTTGAATAGTTTGTATTTAGCTGAGACATCAAATGATTGAAAATTTGTCATGAATATAGATGCTGGTAGTGGTGCTGAATCAGCTGATGAAAGTGAGCGATCCCCATTAGATAATCGACAGTCGATTCTGGAGTCAGGTGATCCAGACTCTGATTCTTCTGGTGGCTGTTTGACACAAGCCACAACTGCAAGATGTGGTCATAGAGGAAGATATAGAGGAGGAGGAAGGAAGAGAGGAAGTGAAAGTAGGTGTAGTAATCGTGGAGGGTAGTTTGAGCAAGTAATGTGGCTGTTTCCGGGTCAGGTTGTAGTTCTAGACCCAACAAGTACTCCTTTTATTGGCCCTTGTACTTATGCGGATTGTATTTTTTCTCATGGATGGAAGAAGCAAAACAATACAAATATTGTTTCCCCGTTTAGTGGTCCCACTTCTGGTCCTAGTAGTCAAGTAGCTGATGGTGCTAAAGCTAGTGATTAATTTTTTAAATTTATTTCTTCTGATGCAATTGCTTTGATTGTCATGGAAACCGATCGTTATGCTGCCCAGTGCAGAGCTCAGTGCACTTCTCCTACCTGGCATGATATTACTGAGAATGAGTTGAAAGCATTCATTGGCATGGTGATATGTATGGGAATTGTAAGATTACCTCAACTTGAGCTGTATTGGTCAAGTAAACATGACTTGATTAGGCAGAATATATCTGAAGTAATAGCAGCGAGCAAAATAGTGTTGGCCAACCAGGTTATGACCCTTTATTCAAAGTGCGTAAGCTTTTAGATATAGTTACATCTAATTTTGAGCAAGAATATAATTTGGGTGAATCTATTACTGTGGATGAGGCAATGATTCCATTCAATGGCACGCTGTCTTTCAAGCAGTATATGAAAGATAAGCCTGTCAAACATGGAATTAAGTTTTTTGTGTTAGCTGGAAAGTATGCATATATAAAGCAAATTCAGATATACACTGGAAAAAATTCTTGTCTTAGCCAAAATGAGCTAGGTTTATCATTATCTTATCATCTTAGCCTAAATGAGCTTGGTTTATCATTATCTTATCAATTGATTAGAAAATAGATTTCATAAATTGTACCTAGATAGTTATTATACTTCCCCTAATTTATTTGTCAAATTATATCAAAAGCATATATGCTTGTGGTACTGTCGGAACACACAGGAAGAATTATCCAGTGGAGCTAGCACTCAAGGGGTCTGAGGCTACTAAGCTGGATTAAGGTTTTTGCGATTACAGAACATGTGGTCCACTGACATCCTTTGTGTGGAAGGACAAAAAAGTAATAAATATTTGTCCACAATTCATGTTGATACTAGTAGTCTATCAGTAAGCCGAACAGCTAGGGATGAAAGTAGGCTACTAGTCAATTGCCCACCATGTCTGCCTGGCTATCAGGAGTTTATGGGAGGTGTTGATTTGAGTGATCAACGAATGTCCTATTATTATGTAGGACGAAGGTCAGAAAAATGGTGGAAGAGAGTTATTTCCTATATTCTTGAAGCTTGTTGTCAGAACGCATATGTTTTGAATATATATAGTCAGGAAAATAAGAAAAGAAAGGACCCATCCTATTTAGAATTTAGATTAGAATTGGTGGAACAACTAATTGGTACTTTTTGTAGTAAGGCAAAGAGAGGTCGTCCACGCAGTGCATCTCATGTGGACATTAGATTTAGATGCATCAAAGCAGCACTTGCCCGTTGTAGCTGAGCATCACATAGAGTGTGTTGAGTTTAACAAAGTGCGTAAGTCAAGTGGTGCTACGTGGTCCACTGTTCGTCATGAGAGTCAGTTCCGCTGTTCAACTTGCAGTGTGTCCTTGTGCCTAAGCAAAAATAGAAATTGTTTTTTCAAATATCATATGGAACCAGTTTATTGGTTGTAACTGAAATGTGGTAATTTCTTTCAATTTTATTGTCAAAAATACTTTGTCACTTTTTTAGTTTTTGTTTGTCATGCTATCAATAGTGAGACTTAGGTTCACAATTATTTTCTAGATTGTTATCCTCGTCCTTTATTGTTGTTTATTCATGCTTTTGCAATCTTTCAAAATTTTTTTGGTCGTCAAAATAATAGTGATTACTTTTTTTCGTTTTCTTTGTCCTTCATCAATAGCTCTTATATTCATAATCAATTTTTTGCAACATAGTGATAATTTAAACAAGGCATTGGAATCACCTAACATCATTGCAGCAGAAGGCCAGAGGTTAGCTTGCATGACAATAGCTACACTTACCAAATGTAAGTCTGATGAAGTTTACGATTTGTTTTGGAAGAAAGTTGAGCATTCTTGCCAATCACTTGATATTGAGGAACCAACATTGCCAAGGAGAAGAAAGCTTCCTAAGAATATTGAAGAAGATTCTGAAGGTATTGTATTTCGAAATCCAAAAGATTATTATCTTAAAAGTTATTTTGAAGCTATTGATTACATAATTTCATCTATTCAGGAAAAATTTGATCAACCAGGCTATAGAATGCACACAATTATTGGGAGTCTAATCATTGCCATTGTTAAAGGTGAAAATGCAGAAGAATTTTTTGCTGCAGTTACAGAATTTTAAAGCAGTGATTTTGACATTTATCAATTACATCTTCACCTTCAAGTCTTGGCTTCTAGTTATCCTCATGAACAAAGAGAGGCTGTGACTATTAAAAATATGAGTTATTATCTTCAGAATTATGTCAACATGTGAAAAATCGCTTTTGTCACAAGCTGTGGTTTTGTTAAAGCTTCTTATTGTCATGCCTGCTCGGGTGTGCATTATCAATGCAGTAACTATTGCTAGAGTTTAGTCATCAAGGACTTCTTGCAGTTCTAAATAGTTATTTCCTGGCGCTGTTCTGTTCACAGGTATGCACCTAGAGAGAAGAACCTGAAAGAGTAAAATTATCAGCCACATAAGACTAAGGCGGCCCAATATTGTAATCTATTTGTCAACAATAGTTGTTTATAGATAGTAGCTAGGCTACAGGAGCGCGCCAAGTGTGATTCTTTCAACAGACAAAGTTTAAATTTCATTCAACCATAAATTCTCGGCTTTGTGGGCCTTCAAAGTGGCTAGAAATGAACATGAGGTGGCCTGTGACAGATATATATACAGTGAAGGTGTTGATGAGGTGGCCTGTGACAGATAAATATACAGTGAAGGTGTTGATTGATGTACGTGAAGCCTGCATGTGCAAGCACACGCACGCGCACACACAAACAGACATAGACAGTTAGAATGGAATAGAACTTAGGTAAGTTGTGATACAATGTTATGTGCACAGGAACAGGTCCTTCTGGCGCCTGACGAAGCTGAGGAAGGCGCCAGAAGGATTAGATGCATTAAGACTTACTAGGAGCTATATAGCAGCAGAACTTTGATCAAGAGATCTATACTCGGTGTTTAGTTTTGTCAGGACAGCTTCAAAATTTCGAGGTCTTGACTTAAAATGTTCCACCACTTTATGATAATGCTTTGTATCCTCCTCCACTTTGTTTTCCCACTTCCTGAGCAGAATTCTGGCTCGATCGTCATCAGACTGTCTGGTTGTATCTGTCACTTCATGATGAATTTTCTTGTTGATAATGCCTTCGTTTCTCATAAATAGAGCTATGTCTTCAAGATTGTTGCGAAAGGTTGACAGAATTTGGTCATGGCAACGACCAATAGTCGTAAGTTCTCTAGAGTCGCTCATGGCTTAAGCAGTTACCTACAGAATGTAAATATAACAAAAAGAGACAAGTTATATTACAATTGTTCCTATTTGCTATTAAATATTAATTACCACCAGCTAACATTGCAACAACATAAACCAAATTGGAAAAAAATGTGGTTACATTTATGAATATTCATGAATATAACAAAAAAAATTATATTTTTTATATTGTGCAAGTCCTCAACAATTGGCTCAATTTTGCCTTGAAAACACAACTTGTTAAAAAGACATAAAAAGTTATGGTGTAGACCAAATATATTACTAGATAGCCTTGCCCTTTTTGTATCGCTATTCGTAGGATGTTGGGCAAAGCTTGACTAAAAGCAGTCAGACTAAAATTATTGAGTAGGGCCATTAATTATTTGCGTGACATTGCATCCAATAAAACAAATTCGGCACAACTAACCAAGATTCCAGGATAATTTCCTGAAATTGTAAAGCTACATTTTTAACAGCATCACTGAAATTTCCATACACAGTTACCCTCTACCAATGTATTCCTATTTGAAATTTATTGTAGCAGCGAAGTTTTTTTTCTTACCGGAGTATTTGTAAAGCCTACAAGGTAGATAATAGAGTATTGCTGTTCTAATCCCAATAAGCTAAAAACCAAGCCCTACAGCCCAACCACAGGCAACTGCATTCAATTCTTAAAATGGTTTTTAAAGCTTGCCAATGTCACTCACACACTATAGCAGCAGCAAAGCTTCAACTTTTTCTGAGAGGTACTCCGAGTTGACTGAAACCTGCACACTTCCGCCGTATGTTGTTGGGCTTATCTAGAAATAATAACCTTGTTACAAGAGCAACTACATACTAGTTCCACAATTAGCCTGCCTATAAAGAGTTTGTTTATACCTTTACTTGTCCCCTCAGGACGAGCTGGGTCACCTTAGTCGGGTGTACTAATTCTTGCTCGCTAGATTTAATTATCCCACCGTCCCCTCTCCCGTCTCTGGCAGTAAGTTTGCGAGACTTCTTTTCTCCTACCAGGTGCCAGAGCACCAGTGGGTGTGTGCTGTGCTGACTCAGCAAACCGCCATCCCTCCAAATGACCTGCTTGTTGACTTTGAGCCTGAGCTGACAGCCCTCCCAGTATTTCAATCTGTCCCCATTTTGGAAGTACAATAATAGAGTGGCCAACACAAACCCAGCTGCTTTAATCAAGTAATGAAGATCTACCTTATAACCACAATTTTAAATGCTTATGTCACTGTTGTGTAAGAAAAAAAATATTATTGACTTTCTTTTAAAATTAGGATTAGCTATATGGAGTGAATTATTCTCAATTTCTCTTTATTATTCCTCTAACAGCTTATATTATTTTAGAATTATTCCACTATGCAATTTCATATATTATTTCAGAAAAAATACTGGCAGGGTCTACTGATATTCATTTTTTGTATAGTAAGGTATCAAGTATAATTATCTATAAGTGTTTGGTATGGGGGAAATTAAGTGGCATTATTGAGTAAGAGGTCTTTGCTTTGCTTCCTGTAAAGGTTGAACTAACATTGGTGGATCCATGACAATAGTGATGTTGTGTACTGCAGAATTGAGTAAAATGCACAAATTTACTATTTTCTATGTGAGGAATGTTAGCTTTCACTATAAAAAAGCTAACATTGAGTGATATAATAGCATATTTTGAACGATTTATTTTGTGGTCATTCTAATTTATGTTCATGTACCACTCTCATGGAGGTACAAGTTGGGTTAATATAAAATTGACTATTAATGCACACGACAAGCATAGCATTCAGTTGTATTGTTCTCTACAAAGCCATGGCTAGGTGCATGGTTTCATATAAGCAAGCGAAATCAAAATAGCAAATCAGTACTATTAAATCGTTACTTTGCAAAGATCTTGCTTGACTTGACCTAGTCAGAAGTAAGTTTAACTTTTATTAATGGAGATGATGACAAAATAGTTACATATACAATGTTCATATAGTTAATTACTGACATAGATAAAACTTGTGAGAAATATGTTAGAATATTTTCACAATAAAATTGAATAATTTAAATGAAGTGTTCTTGTCCCTTTGATCTAATAGAACTAAGGTGACATTTCTTCTTACAACATTATACTAGCTAAACTGGCAATGTAGCTATTAGCTATTCCTTCATGATATAGTGCATAGCCTATATAACATCATTCTATTAATAAAACATCAATATGTGTTTTGTCTTGCAATGTTATAAATGTATAGTTATTCTTAAAACTACATTAAAATAATAAAAAAAGTGTTGTATTTCAGTGTAATATGAAACGTCAGTTTCCAACCTCTTTATTGGCTAGGGTGTATCTGTGACAGTAAGAATGTTTTCACAGTTGGCAATGCATGAATGATTAAGAACTGAATTCATTATACTATAAGCAGCTTCATGAACCAAATGTGCCCATCACAATGGAATTCATTAGCCTACCAGTTGGTAATACAAATTTTATGCTTACTGTTAACATTAGCATATTTAATCACATTTGTTTTCGTAGTCTAAATAATCCATATGCAGCTAGCTAAATTTACAACCTTTTCTATATGTGCTTAGTGAGAGAGTTAGAATATCTATTAAACTATAAACTACTATTACTCAGAAACATGTACCAGTGTAACAGGTAGTAGCTAGAGAACTGTACAATCCAGGCTTGAGGCTTAGGCCTTCTGGTTATGAGGCCCTAGTCTCCTCATTGGCGGACCCTTTACTAGGTAAAGGGTCTGGTCCCTGAGACTATTAGGCCCCAGCTGGAATTTTCTGGTGCTAGCTAATTCTTTTCACACTTCCCACCGCCTCATCTCATCTACACTGAGACAGGTACAGTAATAATGCATTGGAAAATATAGACTTTAGTTCTCAGCTAAGCTGTGCCCGTTATGTAACGGTAGCTCGCGCAATACCTATTTTTTGTGTGTGCGTGTGTGTGAGTGTGAGCGTGTGCGTGTGCATGTGTGTGTGTGTATGTGTGTGTGTGTGTGTGTGTGCGTGGGTGGCCTTAAAACTCTGTGGGTGGCCTTAAAACTCTGTGGGTGGCCTTAAAACTAGTGGCAGATCCGCCCCCTTCTACGCGTCGTCTTTTTACTACGTTCAATTGACAGTTAAGTGTGGGTTGTGTGCTGCTACTTTGGTGAGGGAGACTATTCAGTATTGAGAGGCAATTCTGTCAAAAAGGTAAATAGTAAAAGCCTGTACGTTTTATTTACCTTTCAATCGTTTGTTTACTTATGTAGCTAGTAGGTAGCACCTTGCGAGACTCTGAGAGGGGGTGGAAGGGGGCGGGAGGGGGTTGGAATTGGTTGGGGCTCCAGTACATAAACTGACCTTAAATTGTGTTATGAGGTTTTCGTAAGTATATAGCATACAATGATTACAATATTCCAGTTTTCTTTCACCTGATTTAGCAATCATGTAGTCCATGCTGCCAGCATTACTAGCGGACACACAAAAGTTTTTCCAATTGAAACCCAGTAGCTATAGAGTATTATAAGTGGACCTTACAATCAGTTACTTATCTAATACCAATATTTTTGTGCAGTATGAACAGTACATTATACAGGGCGTGTCAGAGGTAGTAAGAAATGCCTTGCATATTTTAATATGCATGAATGCACAAAAGGTAATGAAGATCATAATTCGACTAACTAACCATGCTGCCCTATCACAAAATCACAAGCAACTCACTTAATTGACAATATCAATATGTTTTCAGCTATAACTATTTGCTGGTGAAATTAACATTTTTACAATTAAAGTTGCTAGCTTCAATGATGTTAATTTTTTTCAAGCTCAAAAATATGACTTTATTAAGCAATTGAGATCTTCTCAGTTAAACATAGCTTTTTCATTTTTTAATTCAAGTTAATAAGTCCACTCATTTCATGTACTTAGTCAAATAATGAGTATTAACTAATTGAATGTTTACTTATAAGGCTATAGACGATAGGTCCTTAAGAGTGACGGTAGTAATTAAGATTATTGTGAGCAGGTAAATTCACGGTCTATATTATTGTGTATGGGTTGCAGGCAACAATATTCCACTTATCTCATACAATTTTAACATAACATCAGCTAAATGCTATGTATCACATTGAACTTTCACTTAAAGTGTTGAATTCTATTATCACAGCTGTGTTTATTGCAATTGTATTGTCTGCAGGCCTACAATTATAAATTAGTTTTTGGAATAGAAACAGAAAATTTACGGATAGTAAATTCAGTTAGTCAAGCTTTATGTTTACTGGGTAACTGAGTTGTCTCTGTAGTAATTACAACTATACTGTGTTTAAACTTATCTTCAGAGAAAAACATGTCTTCTGACGAAGAAGAGAAGCGTAAGCCTGGTTATGAAGCATTGCAGAAAAAGCAACAGAAGGTTAAAATAACTATAAAGAACAACTTTGATGTTGTGACAAGGACTCTTCGGGATAAGAAAATGTTATCCAAGAAAGATTATGAAAATGTTAATGATCCATTGTCGTTTCTTCCAGAAAATACAAAAGTAGATATTGTGTTCAAGGCATTGGTTAGCAATATTGATCAAACAGATGAAAACATCCTGAAATTTATAGAGATTCTTGGCAAAAAAACGGAATCTAAAAAAACTGTTGACATATTGGAAAAAGCGTATGAGAAACAGGGAGGAGTAATTCCAACTAAAAGCAACCCAGCCCCAGCCACACAACCAACCTCTGGAGCTTCAGTGCAAGGTTATTATCCCACACATTCACAAAAGTAATATTTAGAATATGACTATTAATACTATTATTAGTTCTATGTGTGCAGCTTAATATTTAAAAAAATTTCAATGTAAAAATACGATTTTGTACAAGCAGCCTATGAATCTATATGAGCCACAAATTACACGGACATACCCATATAATTTATCTCACAGATGATATCTAGACATTGTCCCCTACTAGAAACTACTCGAACTGTACGTTTCCAAGGTTAACGCTCTACGCGTGTGCACTGACCCGTACTATTTCACTTAGCTACCGAGGTATTTCACTTAGTTTCCACTTAGTTACTGAGGTATTTCAATTAGTTACGCGCTATTTCACTTTTCCCGTGCGATTTCAATTGAACAGCGATTTTTCCCATTCATTTTTGAATGGGCAGCTTACGCGCCGTACTATTAGGAAAGAAACAAGTTAAGATAGTGCTTTGATGCAAATATTGAGCGAGCTAAGTGCACTTAATAGCATTTATTTTTTTGACTAGTTGGCATACTTGTTCAAGTCTATAGCAGCAAAGTGAATTGAAGTTAATGCACATTTGAACGACACAGTGAAGCCATGGACATTAGCCTTCTTGCACACTCCAAGTCAAAGTGTAGCTATTTTTCTTGTCACAGCAAGATGAATAGAAGTAATTCTGTTAATAGTGTGCTAATGATGCATTGCTTAGAGAACTTATAAGCTCAAACATTAATAGTCAAGCATTGACGGTACATAAACTAGAAAATATAAGGTAGAAAATGATATTATTCGTGCTTTTTTTCATGTGTTTAAGGGTGGCTGCACATAGCAATGTACACCACCCATTTATCCAGATATTATTATATTCCATACCAATATCCCACCATTTGATAATACGCGAGCAGGAACAATCGCGCAGTAGCAGCAAAAGTATACTTAGCGAAGTTGTGGTGTCTTTAGCTTCAGGTTTTCTCATAGCCGTTACAACAACACCTCATACAGTAATCCTCATCTGAGCTCACATGGCAAGATGCCCAAGTCTGCCTCTCCTCCTGTAGCCATTCTCCAGGCTCTGCGCATCTGAGCTCGAGCAGGTAGATCCAGCAAGTCAATTTCTGAGGAGCGAAGACTTCCCAAGCTGCACAGCTCTAATGCCTTCACTGCAGGCTATTTCCAAGAAACTGCCCTCTCTTCTGACTCTTTTGTATTGATGTTTGTTTACTCTTGATATAGGGTATAAATAAGATGGCTCTTTTTAGAACCAACACACAAACTGGAAAAAAGTGCTTGCGTACTAATAGCACGAGACACGGGGGTAGGATTTTTTAGTAAGAAATGCGAGTGGAATAGAAGTTACACATTTTGTGTCTTTTTTTCTTTTAATCTAATAATGAGAACAACAATTTTTTTAAACACAGGTAGACCTCCAAAAAAAGAAAAAGAAAAAAAAAGAACTGCTCCACAACTTGAATTTTCAATATCTTATAGAAAGAAAAATGCGGATAAATATTTAAGTAATGAAAAAGAACTCGTTTTAAAGTAGGGTATCAGCTCGGCTAGTAGTGCACCAAATTACTGAGCTCCAACTTTCCACACTGCTTAAAAAAAGTGCTACAAAGTTTTATAACTAGGCCTCGGTACATTCTCGAGATTCGCTCCAAGATTAGTGAACGGCGCCTGCATAGCAACCATCAACAAAAAATTGCATGGTGATGTGTGGCCACCCTTAAATTAATTTATTAATTGTACTCTAGTACATTTGTACATGAATTTATTAATTAATATTTGTACTCACCTGATAAGTCATCCTTCTCTCACTAATACAATTGTATAGAAACTTAAAGATAGTGAACTGTCAGACCAATATGATTAATTTATGTATATTTCTGTGATGATAAAGTGAGTCATAACTATAGCACTAGGATTTAAAAAAATGTTAAGAAAATTGAGATATTGATTTGCTCAAAAAGATAATTTTTCCAGTAGCTAGTTAATTCTCCAAAAAAAAAGTTTCTAAAGATGTTATTGGTGAACATTCTTAATATATCCCTAATTTATTTATATATCATGAGAACAATTTACTATTACTTATATCCAGGAAATGAAAGTCACTTAAGTTGTGATCTCGCCAAAATACATCACATGTATTCTGCTACTTGTGGGTGGTGACCATGAATTAACATTTTAACATTTCAACTGAATTTTGTTGTACTGTATTGTAGTTCCAATTTGGGGGGGGGGGGGGGGGGGGGGAGAGGGAGGCACCAATTTATTATGGCTCCAATTTGGGGGGCACAGCATCTGAGTGTCCTTATTCTTTCCTCAGCCTATGCTTTTGTAGGTCAAAGAAATATACTCAGAAAGTAGTGCAATATGTATTGATATTTATAGCAGATATACTGAAAACGAAATATACTGTATGTTGTCTTGTTTTATCGGCTAAATCACTTTATAAATATGTGTCTGATATGACATGTCTCACTAGTTCAGTTTGCTCTTAATGTTTGCACTTCTGCGTATGGATTAATTGTTACAATCTGAAATAGTCTTGCAACAATAATTTTTACACAATGACATAATGTATTGTATTTAATACTTATTGTTTTAGCAATTGAAGAACCGAGAAGCATACCTGATTCTTCTCAGATTAATCCTCCACAGAATATACAACATTTAACATCTGAAGGTTTGAAATATTCATTTTACTAATAATTGTGACAGTCTATGGGAAAAGGGGGCACTTCACTCAAACAAAAAAAATAGAGTTTTTTATGCTAATAAAAAGCTAAAATTTATCTCAACTTAGTGCTAAAATACTGTAGGGTAAAACCTTCCCCGTGCAGAGAAACTGGCAGTTGAACTGGGCTGTATTCAGCAAAGCAATTAAACTAGATCGAGAAAACATAAATTGAATTTCCACTTCCGGTATAATTAATGTTTCCGTATACTTAACGGCGTACTCCGCATACGCAATTAAATCATACAGCCGCTTTTTAACGGCGACTAAGAAGTTTGCGTAGAGTTCTTTTTAGCTTTCAGAGCGTCTCACAGCCTGTCTTGTCGGAATCCTTGGCTACTCTACTCCATGTAGTGGTGAACTTTCAACCAGAGGTAAGCTGTATATTGCTTGCACTATTCTCAAAGCTATGCAGTTTTTTTAGCGGCTTGTTTGAAACTCCGCCCATTCCCCGTTTATTGTACTTCGAGAACGAGAGAGAATAAAAACTAGCTTGTCTTTTCCACGGCACGCTTGGGGTCTTTTAAGTTGTTTCGGCATTTGAAATTTGGCATAGACTTAGAGTAAGTGTCACTAAGACTAATTCTGCAAAAAACAAAAATAGGAGAAAGAAAGAATTTTTCCTATGACTTACTTTTGGAGCCTATATCTCAATTTCAATTTCTAAGTGAAGTGCCCCCTTTTCCCATAGACTGTCACAATTATTTAATGTTGTACTCTTCCCTTTTAAAGATATACCCATTTTTTCGAAGTTATTCTCTGTACAACAACTTTTTGTGAAACGTAGGTATTTACACTTTGAGGAAAGAATTGTGTATTTTTTGGGAAAAGTCGTACCAAACTTGATCTAAACTGCAGCAAGTAAATGGCAGAGCTTAATGTTGTACTCATGGCTTAATAGGGATTAAATATCTGAGTACTTCAATTTTCAGCTTGATCCAGTTAAAATGGAATACCATGCATTCATTTAAGTCATAACTATGAAATAACTAGTGCTTACAATATTCGTTCATTGAGACTAAATGATCTTTTTATTTTATTTATTTCATTCTAAATTTAATATTTGTTTAGACTTAGCAAATGATTTGATGATTAAAGATGAATTTAAAGGTATGTAAACCTATATATATATATTTATTAACAGTGTGTGTTCTACTATGTGCTAAAGTACAGAATTTCTTGTATCATATAACTAACAGACTGGGTTTATTTTGGGTTAGTTGCAAATCTTATAAAGAGAGTCTGACTGTGAACTGTGAAAATTGAGATAAACTTTTCTTCTCTATTACGGCCATTCAGACATTAAAAAATGCAATTTGTAGTTGTAATACGTCTACTTCTGGAACAAAAATACAATTTAATCAGTTTGGCCCATAATCAATAATATAATAGATTATATTGTATGTGTACAATTAAAAACAAAACCTGAGTAAAACACTTTGCTCACTAAACCTGAGTTCACACAATGTTCATATTTATTTCAGAACTGACAGTTGAAGACTTGGGTAAGGTGTATGAAGAGCTCTATGAAGGCAGAGTGCAATGGAAGAACATAGGTCTCAAGCTGGGTATGAATATCACTATGCTAGACAGTATAGAAATGGACCGTCATTATAAAACAGAACCTTGTTGCCTAGACATGTTGAGGGAGTGGCTGACAAATGGAACAAACAGAAGCTGGAGTGCACTAGCTGATGCTATGGAAAGTCCAATAGTTCATTTTTCAAACATTGCAGCTGCATTACGAAAAAAGTATTGCAATTAACCATATAACATTTAAATTAGCATGCAAAATCTATTTTTTCCCATTTATATTCATTTCTATCTTTTATTGGCTAGTGTTTTCATTTCTAGTTTTATATACAGTAATCCAATGATAATACTATATATTTGATTTATATAAACTTAATATTTCTAAGTAAATGTTTGAAGTAATACAATTATTGTGATATGAGTATAGAATTTGAGGGAATGTGGAAAATGTTGTCTTAAGTTGGTAATGATTTCAATAAGATTGAATTGATCTGAACTTTTTCATTTACTAACTATTAATGGAACAAGTCAATCATAACAGGTTACGACAAGGAGTGACTTGATGAAACATCTCCAAGTGAAGAGGTTATTAGAAGGCAGGACAACTCACAAGGATTCTGGTACTATTGTAGTAGCTCAGGCTATATACAGCTAAAGATATGTTGAATTGTGTAGTGGTGGTTGTTGCAAAAGATCAACATCTTCTGTATAACTACAAGTTTATAATATGATGCTGCAATTAGGAATGGCCATTGATATGCCAGCAGCTGTCCTTAGTTGCATGACATTTAAGCCACAACCTTGACCAATGTGACACTGTATGAGCATAATATACCATAATGACCAACAGCGCTTGCCTTGGCTTGCTGAATTGTGTAAAATCATAAAGACAAATTGTAATATCCATCAGTACAGTCTTTATGTGTCAGTTGCATAATGTGTGAACAACAATCACAAAAGTATAAAATTTGTTACTGAAATATCGCTCTGTAAGGTAATCTGATATCTGTCATACAGTTTTCTGGTAGTCCAGGAAATGTGATATTGCCAGCTGAATTTCCCACTGAAAGACATGTGACCTATCATACAGTTTTCTGGTAGTCCAGGAAATCTGACAAAGCCAGCTGAATTTCTGAAAGACATGTGACTTGTCATACAGTTTCCTGGAAGTCCAGGAAATCTGACATAGCTAGCTGAATTTTCTACTGAGACATATGACCTGTAACTGAATTTCTCACTGAAGGAACCAGCTATTATCCTACTGAAGACTAAATAATTATGGATGTGAAATGGGTTTATTTGTTTTATACACTTTTTGATAAAATAATTACTTAATTAAGTTGAAAGCATAATAATGAATTAATCAGTAAGTATTGAAAGACTTTGTGGAGGACTGTGATTATGAAGTTGTACTAGCACAGCCAGTGGACTACAAAAATCATAAAAATATGTCATTAACCCTTTCGTTCCCAAATTGTTTGGACGCGCGCGGAAAAATCTAATCTTCTACCGCGGAATAGTGCATTACCGTTTTATTTTTTTAACTCGATGCTGGCTGGGAAAACCCCATAGCAACCATATATCACTAAATAGACCAAGAGTTTGGGATTCCCCTCATTTTTTGATTGAGAAAATTGAATAATATTTAGGCCCCCTACTATTACTTAAAAAAAAAAAAAAAATTTCCCAAAAAAATTCCACTTTTCTCATCCATAATAAAAAAAAAAAAGAAAAGAAATAATAATGTTTGATGTACTTTATACCAATATTTTATTAGTTCAACAATAAAATATGTTGTTTGTTGTGTTTGGTGGTGATTGTGATCATGTAGGAGACATCTATGAGTGTCCAATAGGAACATATGCCATGGACGTCGAGCTCCACTACAAAACAATTTCATATACACAAAAACACAAACAACAAAGATATTTGTAATACAAACAACAAATTGTTCATGATCCTATATAATTGCAACTTTATGATGTATTGTATGGGGTTTCATACAGGATTTTTGTTTGGGAGGGTGGGGGGGTGGGGCTCCGAGTGTACTTCACCAGGTCCGGCATCTTCTCCTTCATCACTGGAAGACTCTGCTCCTGTTGCCTCATCTGAGTCCTCTTCACAATCCCTCTTCACAATCGGGTCGGTGACTGCATACACATCTGGTCCTAGTAGTACATTCTGGCAAAAAAAAATTAAATTTTTTTGAAAATTTGAAATTGATCAACAAACCACAACCCACTTTCAAATCTCAAAACTCAATGAAATATATATATATTATAGCTAAACAGCTTTCTCTATCTCAATATAGCTATAAATAAGTCCTTTCCACAACAGAAGCTTGCTAGTTTTGAAGAGAAAGACAAGAGAAAAACAAGCTTACATCGATCATCTTCTTGACTTCCATTGTCAGTGTCAGAGTTGACGGGGTCTGGTCCCCAACCCTGATACAGGGCCTCCTATAGCCCTAGATGTCGTCTCCCTCTTCTCCGCTTGATCCTGAGTCGCTAGAGTCAGTATCAAGCAAGTCTAAAACTTCCACAGCACTGTAACTGGTAGACGCCATTTTTCCAAATTGACTTTGAAAAAAAAATTTTTTTTGCATAGTTACCTGGATCACACGACACGCTCACTTTTTTCCAATGATGTAATAAGCATTACCTAAGACTGTACGTAATGGGGAGGCCCCCAGTTGAACTGGCGATTTTATAAAAAAATAAGAAGACAGTAAGTCAAACCGCAAAGTCTTGGTCGGCAAAGAAGCGGTTGTTTCAATGTGTTATGGAAGGCTACTGGGCTCAAGCAATTTTTCGCTGCTTCTACAAAGCTCTGGAGATGACTGGATCCATAAATGAAGTTGCTGTGAAGAAGGTAACTTTTTTTAAAATTCGACGGAGAACCGATGTTGTTTTTTTTTGCCGAGGAAGAAATAAACGCAACTGCTGTGAGGTACTGTCGAAGCAGCCCTGGCTGAAAGCTATTTTAGATGCTTCTCCAATGCATTGGGCACCTGTGTATGCAATCTGAAGGTTCTAGCTATAAAATAACTATTTTTTAAAATTCGGAGAAGTCAACCGGTCTTCACCCGCTTTTAAGCGGGATTGGGAACGAAAGGGTTAACATCAGCAGGAAAATATACTAAAATGGAAAGTTGCTGGGAAGAATCAGGCTATATAAACCCTTTATGGAAAAGCCAGACCCTTTATAGCTGTTAGGAAAAGGGTCTGGCTACCCGAGACATGGTTAAGGTGTAATAAAACCCTTTACCTGAAGTTCATCGGTTTGGTATAGGGTCGACACCAGCATTGGGCACCTATGCATGTACTGTAAGTGATATAAATTTCAAACACCCTTACCGATGACGGTGAGGTGCTCAAATAATTCTGCGCTCATTTATATTGTTGGCGGTGAAAGATTTGGCCAGGATGCATGCGGTGTTGTGCTGAAATTTCGGGTGAGTGACACAATGTTTAGGTGGTAGCTAATTCTAACATGCGACTAGGGAGAGTAAGTTAGCATTGGTAAAGATCATCAAACATTACGCAATTGCGCCAAACACGCTAGCAAATCAAAGCAAGGAACAGTTATGCACCAATGGTTATAAGTTTCTATATATACCTAGATAGCTCTTCCAGCCCCTTTTGTTTTTTCTAGCTGGCTAACCAAAATTATACCTTGTAGGAAGGTGATTCATTTCATTATTTTGTTCAAATGCTTTCTAGTGGTGCAAATCAATGCTCACTGTGAATGTCGGGGCCCTCTCCCTTGATCCGCAGATTCTTGGGGTTTGGGACTCACGTACCTGGAAACAGCTATAGTTGCTGCCACCAGAGTATCCAATGTTAGTAGCTAAGTCGCAGCTTGCGTCTAACCCAACGAATTGGTATACAACGAATAGTTAGTATAATGTGGACACTGAAACAACTCTACAAAACGAAGGTTTTAAATACACAGGACGGTGGGCCCCGCCCAGTATGACACACAATGACGATCAAACTGAGCACGTGGCACAATCCACGTTGGCATCACGGAAAACAACAACAGCACATGACCAATCAACAACAATTAACAGTAAATGAACCACAACTCACAGAGATGACTAAATAAGGAAATGCATCATGACAACAAGTAATACACGCACATACAATGTTCTGCAAGTTCATAGTTCATGTGGGAGGACTTCTTGGTACTCCCACATCTCCCCCCTCCTCCAATAGATGGGTGCCGCCTTCTGCACAGTCATCTTCCTCCTTGGCATGGCACCTGCTAAGCTCGTCCGCAACCACGTTCAATCTCCCAGACCGGTACTCCATTTCGAAGTCGAAGTCCCCAAGCTTCAACGCCCAACTGTAAATACGTTTATTCTCCTGCTTCCCCGTTCGTATGTTCAGTAACCCCTTGTGGTTCGTGACGACCTTGAACCTCTGGCCGTACAGTAGGCGAAATGTCGGATGGACTTATAGACTGCCAAACCCTCTAGCTCCTGGGCACTGTAACGAACCTGGGCACCTCTGAGCTGTCTTGAGAAAGACGCCACTGGTAGCTTCTCCCCCTCACGCACCATAGACAATGCTGCTCCAATCCCCATGGAACTAGCATCGCACTCCAACACAAAATTGTCATTGACACACGGCACATACAAGCACACAGAATCACATAACTCATTACATAGAGACCTGAAGGCCCGCAACATAGAACTCGACCAACTCACCCTCCCTGCCGAAAGCGAGGATGTGTGGGGGGTCAATTCGGCAGAACATCGATGAAACCCAGCGACAAACCGCCGATAATAGCCCACAAGTGGTCATCTTTTTCAAGAGCTGAAGAAAAGCTGAAGGAGTTTAATTCCCAAGGCTCCCAGCATTCGGTATTCTGACAACATCAGGGCGATGCTCTGTTGGAGTCCTACGGGTTGTGCAGCTCCAGACGGAAGCTAAAACGCTGGCCGTAGTAACGCCGTAATATTTGATACCCGGGGCCTGAGATACAGCCGTAGCTAAATCAGCCATACCCGTGTAACAATTAGCGGTAAACTGGCGCCCTTGCACAAATACGCATGCGCTGTTTTGTGACGTCGCGTTTACGTGTACTAAAGGCCCACAACCCGCTCTAAACGTCATCATTTGATGACCCTTACCGTGCGTAAATTTTGTTTGTGAAAAACAACCACAACTCACTCTATTTTCAAGGTATAGCTACCAAAGTTACACATAATAATTTTAAGGCAATTTTACATCATGTGTCAAATTTTTAGAGATATAACTCAATAAATTCAAAAATCCTGGCTTAAACACTTTTTTTCTTAAAATTTACAATATTTCGAGATTCAAATTTCGTGTGCCCACAAAATCTGGCTCATATGAAACTTCTGGTATTAAAGTATCAGTATACCAAGTTATAGAGATAAAGAAAAATAATTTCTCTTTTTTCAGCTTAAACACTTCCAAATTCACTCCATCAATAATGTCCAATGTTTTCGCCTCCTTTCTTATTACCCTACTTTCAATCTTGGTGTCGCCTTCAGGGTATACACTAAGTCAATTTGACAAAAGCCTTTTTCTACAAGCTTCACTTCTTCACTATCTTCGCTCATTTTTCAACAAAAATCTGGCACATAGAATATTCACATCCGACACGTGGAGGGGACCGTTTGTGGTAAGGTGGAGGCATGACGGCACCAGTCGGTTGCACTGGGCGTGGTTGTAAATCTGGGCCGACTGCTAAAAGAGGACGTGGCTGTGCATTTGTTGATCTGTTCTCTCGAGACAGGGCAGGTTTCAATCGTGTTCGTTTTTACTACAGTAACTCTGGTAGCTAAGTTGGTAAGTGATATTTTCTAGTCATTTTATTATGCAGCTAGTTTTTGATTTCAATTTACTTGGATTTGGCTGGTTGGCTGGCATATGTATCTTATTTTAGTTGATCTAGTGTGCAATTAGCCTCGCGTAGCCAGACCCTTTAGCGTTAGGAAGGGTCTGGCTACCCGAGACTAGTGTAGTCTGGCGTAGCCGACCCTTTACCTTCCCGTTATATGTGGGCGTGGGGGGAAGGAAAGGGTCTGGTGAGAGCTCCACATCGGATTGGTACCGGAGTTACTATAGTGGCGCCCAATCAGATTGCAGTATCGGTAATTAGTGGCATTCCTTTGAGACTGTACTAATGCGCGTAAGTTTAGAGGGAACGTGCGTCAGCACGCAACGCAAGCAAGTCTATTCTGGCGAATTGTAAGGCAATGATCAAGACAAAAATCACTGAAGTGTTTCAGGAGATGGGATGGCCTTCAGCTAAGCCTGAGCAACATCAAATTGTAGAAGCTATTTTGAATAGAGACGTTTTTGTGATTCTTCCTACTGGATACGGAAAGAGTGCCTGCTATCAGTGTTTGCCACTTCTTCACAAAAAGATGTACCCAAGTAAAGCTCCAATCATAGTATTAGTAGTTTCTCCACTCAGAACTCTAATAAAAGATCAGGTAAAATTATACTTCTCTTTCTATATGGGTGAACTACTTTTGTCTCTGAAACAGGTATCGGCACTAACAAAAAAAGGTTTTGAAGCATGCTGTGTTCTTGAAAATGATGAAATTGTGAATGAAGGAATATCAAATGGAGACTATCAATTTGTTTATTTCACTCCAGAAACTCTTCTGTTAAGTAAAAGATGGAGAGCTGTGTTGGCTGGGGATGTATTTTCTAGCAGGCTACAATATTTTATAGTTGATGAAGCTCATACAGTGGTGCAATGGCAAGTGGCATGATATATACTGTTGTTGTGTTGGTTTCACAAATATTCTTTTTATGTAGGGGAGAAACGTTTCAAAGTATTTTGTTGCGAATAGAAGAAATTCGTAGCTTGATCCCTGAACATGCACGCATCATGGCACTTACAGCTACAGCTACAAAGAGACTAAGAAAAGATGCCTCAAAATTAATCGGATTAAGGAATGAAGTTGTAGTGGCCATATCTCCTTGCAAAAATAATATAATGTATGTTGTTGTCGAATCTGATGGAATTGAAAAGATCTTTGAACCATTAGCGACAAAATTACTTCAAAAACAAGCATCATATCCTCGCACATTAATTTACTGCAGGTCTTTTGCAGACTGTTCTAATGTTTATTCTTTTTTTAAGACATATCTACAAAAGAATACAGCAGGAACCACATTGCCTGATATTCCAGGATTTAGGCTTGTGGACATGTATATGAGCTGTACAGATCCTGAAGTAAAGGAGAAGATTGGGCAACTTTTTGTAATAGATTCTCCTCTACGAGTTGTAATAGCCACGACAGCTTTTGGATTGGGTATAGACTGTCCTGATGTACGTCATGTTATTAGCTTTGGTTTGCCCAGTGACATCGAATCCTATGTCCAGGAGACAGGGCGAGCTGGTCGAGATAGCTTTCCTGCACTTGCTACCTTGATAACCAAAAAAACTAGTAGTAGATTTTTTAATAAAACAGTCAAAGATTATGCAATCAACCAAACAGTGTGCAGGAGAGATTTATTATTTTCACATTTTGACAACTATAGTCGAACATACCAGGGACCTCTATGTTTATGTTGTGATCTGTGTCAGCAAATTTGCAAATGCACCCAATGTCATACTCAACATAGTTTGTACTCCATAATACAATAAAATAATGATCAAAGTATAGTGTATATAAGTTTTCATATTATATTATGTTTAATTATCCAGTCAATAATTGCATTTTTATCAAATGAGTGGAGAGTGTCACGTGGATTGGGAAAAGTTTGATGTGATCTGCCCTTCTGATAAGAGAAGATAGTGTACTTTTTTAAATGTTCAATAATTTTGTTCAGGTCTTCTGAAAAGCCTGGTGCATTGTGTAGACCAGATGGTTTCTTGACATCATTGCATTCATCAAAATTGTCAAGCAGGGGTGAAATCATTCCAACAGTTTTGCCAAGTTTGAGAATCATGTTGTCCGTTTTATTCGTGTTCAGTCTTCTAATACCATCCTTCACAATTCTGTTCAGATGTTCTTGGTGCAGGTCACATGGAATGTTTCTTCCAGGGGCATTGTGTGTATTAACACATCTGTTCCAGATGAGCTCTTGAGCTTGTCTAGGTGGCAGTTCAAATTCGAACTGGCACAGCATGCGTAAGACTTCAATGCTATAATTCTTTCTTCCTGAACTTTTAAAAATAGGAAGCAGATATCGCCAGCACCTAAGAATCCTTTCTCCATCACCCTCCTTTATAGCATCAGAAAATTCCAGGTAAAAGCAGCCCAGACCAAGAAACTTTTTGCCATACTCTAGCACCTACATTACACATTTTATTTATATACAGTAGAATATCATGAGTCTGTTGGCTTAGTATTTGCGTGAGTGCTGCAGGCATAAGTGTAAATGTGGCCAGACAAGTGACTCTCTGGTACCAAATGAATGATAAATTTACTGTGTACAAAGCACAATGATTTTGCCATCACCTGGGGAACACAACAACCCAATGTAATAACCAAGAACACAGACGATAGTATGAGAAAATATTGCCCTAAGTAAATTCGTTCCTGTTCACTTTAATGTATTTGTTAAGGGGAAGTGGACTGAGTTCAGTACACAATAAACAAAAAATATTAAGATTTATGTATTCAAAATTAACACAAAAATGCTGAGTCAACTTACCAAATCATCTGAATGTGATGGAATGGTGTTGTACTGGAAGTTGGTGAATTGTACGATTTTTTTGCAAATCATTTGCAGCACACTTCTTCTCCTGTCAGCTGGCTCCATCCAAATATTTTGGGGATTATGTAAGTCTGTGGTATGTGGAACATCGTTTAAATCTTCAATTTTTAAAACATGCATGGTAACCATCAAAATGTGTGCAGTTGTTAATAATTTAATGAAGTCATCTGATTCATTAAATTTGTGAATTGGATCACTTGATACATTAGTCCTGCCAATTAAGTTTCTGAGCTGGTATAAGGTCCCATGATCTCCAGACGATGCAGAAGAAAAGAAATACTTCCATACAACCTAGAATTGGATAGGAATTAGTGAACACACAAAAACATCTTAGACATTAAAAAGTATCCATACTTACATCTAAAAAGTTTAATTTGACATGCCAATCTTCAGCACATGGGATCAGTCCATCTAATCTTAATAGTTGAGAAAGTGAGTTCTTTCTGCACAACTTTGCACTACGACCTCTTGCACAAGTAAGCTGATCCCCCCCAAATAATATCTTGTGTAGTGCAAAATCCGTTACTTCGACCTCACCTATACAAGTTTTATACTTCCTCTTTTCAACTTCCAGGGCAGGAACATATTCATGGAGAGCAGTCATTATGTCCACCATATCATCTCCCTTATTCTCATTTTTCAATTGAATTCCAAGTGGTACCTATTATTAAAAGTACATCTAATACAGTAATTAGTTTACAGTGACATCACTCACCACAACTGACTTGGTGGACATTTCTTTCTGGTACTTGTGATCAATATGCCAATTAATAACATCATCAAAGGTATGCTTGAAGAATGGCATGTGCTTAACAAGTACACGCGATATCAAAACTGCCATATTGCTTTCAATAGTTTCGTCATCTTGTTTAGATGGCAATACCAACAATGCACGCTTTTTTGGTTCATTGAAACAAATATGTAATGGGGAATTAGAATATTCTTGGAAATTTATTTGATTCAAAACAGCAAAGGAGTTAAAATAATGTAAGGAATGATTAATAAACTGAGTACTTCTCATATATCTAGCTTTGATTCCAATATCAATGTTATCACCTACAATTTTGAAGCCTGATGTCGGAGCTTTATGGACTTGATCCGTGGATTCTTCATCACCTGATGAGTTAACAATAGCGTTTATAAATAATTGAATGAAATAGAGCATTTACCTTGTGTCTGTCCGTCACCTTTCCCAACAAGTGGCATAGTAATTTCAAGTGTAGCATTTTCCAAATCGTTATCAGAAGAAAGTTCTGGAAGGTCAGAGGAAATTTCTGACGATAGTGGAGAATATTCAGGAGGCTTGGCACTGCTGCTTGAACTTGGTTGCATTATCAGAGAATTATGATGAATCAGATGCATAATACTCTTGATAGCCAGTTTCACTTGTAAGTTCTCTGCTTCTTCCCTAAATTAGTTGACATTATTAAGTCAATCAACAAATTAACAATCTAATTAGAGCTAATACAGGACCTGGGTTGTGGTCAATTATAAGATAGGAAGTGGGAGCAATTTTTAGCATGCTTCAACATACTTAATTGTCTGAAATTAACCATTAAACACTACATAGCTATTACAATACAATCTCCTTCCAAAAAAACAAGCAATCTGTTCACTATTTTAATGAGGCATCAAGCTGAAGCTTTGCTTTTTCTCAAGAATCAGCGCGAAATTAATAAAGTAGCACAATAAAAGGTCTTAAATCGTCATTCTGAGTATGTTCATACCTAAATTAACAGTTAATTGTCAGTAATCTCCAAAATCAGAGTGTGACAGACAGACAGACAGACAGACAGACAAACAGGATGACTACTATAACCCTCTCACACATGCACGCTGAGGATTAATTAGTCTTAAAAAGTAGCATGAATTAGTTATACTATTAACTGTGGCACTAATGAACAGACTTCAACTAACCTCAGATTCTTTGCTCCTCAATTTTTCAATAAGAGTATCATGCCATGCAAAAACAGCAGAGTCATGATTTTTTCCAACCTCATTCAGCAATAAGTTTGTGGTCTCATAAGCTGTGCAAATATTAAGTTTCTGTAGTCTTTGGTACACCTATAATATAGAAAGAAACTTAAATTAAAAAGCATTAATGTAGTAATTTTTATTACTTGTTTTGAGCAATCTCCTGCATAAAGAATCACAGACACAATTCTTTGAGCCAAGTTCATCTTCACGTGCTGATATCGTAGAAGAATCGCAACACACATCCCAATTACTGCACTACGGTTGGGGCGACGTCTGCGAGTTTGGGTACATATCTTCAGTATAGAATGTAACACTGGTGCATGGGAATCTAGCTCTGTTAATAGCTTATCCCATGTAAACTCCTTTAAGTCACTTACATGCTTACTGCTAAGAATTGAACCCGTTTTCTCAGAGCACATAGTAAATAGTTCTTTCCTTACAATATTTCCAATACGTTTTATTACATATTGCTTTGTTGTATTGTCTTTAAACACTTCAGTAACCAAAGAACTCTTATTACGTCTTGCCACAGCCTTCCTGCATGTTTCCTTTTAGGAGTTAATACATACTTTTTAGCTTTGTTTGTGTATTCCACCATTATCTATGTACATACAAGAAAGGGGGTTGTGCAAAAAAAAAAAACCCCAAAAACAACCAGATAAATACATCACTAAGTCAATATTATGTTGTTATGATAGATAATCAGTTAGTTTAGTAGCATAGCATCATTTTTATTTTATTCTATGTAATGCTAAAATTTATAATTGATAATGCACATCAATAAGTAAGAAAATGAGTGCCTAATATCCCCCCCCCCCTCCCCTCCCAAGCTTAGGGTCATTTAAAATAGGTAATTCCAGCAGAGACAGGAAAAACTCTGTGTGTGTGTGTGTGTGTGTGTGTGTGTGTGTGTGTGTGTGCGGGTGTGCTCAATTAAAGTGCTAAACAGGTATTGTGTACTAAGCATAAGAAGGAGGAACACTTGAACAGGTACCAATTAGCTAATCTGGGAAAAGTTGGTGGAGGGGGTGGCTTATATTATATAACTAAGTTGTAGGCATCATTCAAACTTGAACTGTGGGTTACTATTGCTTATTAACACTTTCTACAGATGGCTCAGCTGCTATTGAAGCATCCTCGTTTAATACAATTAACATTCAAGCCACTGCCTCTGTACAACTAAGCTAACAACACCATCAAAACATAAAGTTGGGTCCACTCAAGTGTCATTGGATCTCCAAAGTAAAATATGCTCAGAGTCAGTTGTAACTTACAGAAACATTTGGAGACTTTGATTGTAACGTATCTTCCATAGTTGTTTGAGGGTAATTAGATGGACTGGTAGTAAATGTGCCTAAAATTATTGTAGCTATTATTAATTTTGTGACTATAATGTGACGCATAACTTACCAAAATTTGGGTCAATTTGCAAAGTTCCAATTGTGTGGGTTGGAGCACATACTGAAATGGAAGTCCTAGATGGTGTGCCTGTAGGAGATCCTAAATAGGAAATAATAATAACTGAAAAGCACAAAGGATTTGACTAGTTTACTTAACACAGTAGTAGAAGAGATAATTGGCTGTGTTCTTGCAATGCTTGGTGAAATGGACACTGTTCGGGTTGAAGTCAATGGTGCTGGTGTCGAAATAAATGGTGCTGGTATTGAAACAAAAGTTGCTGGGGTGTAAGTCAATGGTGCTGGGGTGTAAGTCAATGGTGCTGGTGTTGAAATAAATGGTGCTGGCGTCGAAATAACTGAAGCTGGGTTTGAAATCATTGGTGCTTGTTTTGTAAATGGTGCTGGTGTTGTTGTAGAAATACATGTAACATGCGAATGGAAGGAAGTAGATGAAAATTGATGTTCAAAGCAAATTCTTTTTTCAGGTTGATAGGAAGTTGCAGATGAATCCAAGGATCTTTTAGACTGGCTCACTTTTAAATAGCATAGTATACTATCAAAACCTTTCTTCACACCTGTCTCAAATAACTGCATACATTTAATGATTTAATTGCAATTATTACCATAACACAATAATAATAATAATAATAATAATAATAATAATAATAATAATAATAATAATAATAATAATAATAATAAAAATAATGAAAATAATAATAAAAATCATCATCATCATCATCATCATCATCATCATCATCATAATAATAATAATAATAATAATTAGATGTATTCTCTCTCTTTCATGTTACACTTACCTCTTTTTTTATTTGCATAGGTTGTATAGGCATAAAAAAAAAGGTGCGTAATTCGCCAACCTTTTTCCATAAGTAGTTATAGCTATTTCACCCCTTGAAAAGAGCCCCCTCTTAACAAATCCTAGATCCGCCCCTGTATCTGCAGGTGCGAATTTAGAGGGGGAGCAGGGGGGGGGGGGCGTAATGGGTGTCGTAAGAGCCTCCCTTTTTAAGAATGAGCCCTCATTTTTAGCTACTGCATTTCTTACCTGTGAGTGGAAATAAATTAGCGTACTCCAACAATAATTGCGATCTTCTAAAGAACACAGCTCAACTTATTGATATGCTGAGTCGGAATTTTCCTCGTATATCATCATTCCTCTTCAGGAGGTCGACATACTGGTCTTTCATATGCTTAATGATTCCCCAAAGAGCTACTGCTTCTTTCTTCCTGGTGACTCCGATTATCCCTCCACTCACTTTGGCAGGCGGGTTGTACTGCTGCTCTAGTGCTTGGTCAAATGGAACTCCACTACCTTTTTTGGTGTTATTCATAACAAATCCACCACTCGTGTAGGAGTAAAAAAGAAGTGGGAATTCTTCTCCAGTTGATAGCAGTCCTGCAAGAATAGTGATGTCCATCGAGAGTATTTTGTTCTTCCAAAAAAGAAGAAGAGTGAGGTTGCCCTCTCTACTGCACTGCGGTAGAGAATCCAGTTTCCAGAGCGGAGATAATTGGTCAGATCCCTCAGTATCGGGAACAGGTCAGAAACATATGTGTTCCAGTATTTAAATGACTCAGATATCAATGCTCTATCCTTCAGATATACTTCAAAGGCTGCTTGTATAGTATCAGCATGTACCTTAGTAGTATTCCACTCTTCACAAATCAGCTCTATTTTGTATTCTTTTCTTTGATTATTGGACATTGGATATCAACTAAGAAACATACTGTAGAGTAAGCATGACAAATGATGCATTAACAAGAATAACTTACCACCACCACTAGTTTAGAAAAGGAGCTCTGGTATGTTTGTAAGACTTGACTGCATCTTCCAAAATTCAGATATGTCAGACACAACCCGAAATATTTTGATATGGGTAAAGATTGATAAACCAAAGGATTTTGTTTGAGACAGGAGACTAAGTCAAAGTGAATACAAAAAAGTGAGGTTCAAAATGCAACACGACTTACATACGTTGAACATATAAACATATTTACATCCCAGATTTTCAATTGTGTCATACCTGATAGTGTCTTGCTTGCTTCTCTAGCTTGCCTAGCATCATCATCACCTCTTGATCATTACTTTACCAATATTTTTCATTAAAATGATGATTTTGTAAAAGTGATAATCAGCAAAGTCTTGATATGATGTTTATAAAGTAACTAATTCATTGTTTTATTATATTATTTTATGTATCGTAGGAGGAACTATATTAAACCATGCCAAGAGGTGCAAGAACACATGCCATTAAGTAAGTGATACGTGAAAAGTTTAATATCTGTTTCTATGATGTTGAGAATAATGCTTATTAACAGATATTTCTTTAAAGGGAATGGTTATTTGTTATGAATGTGTTGTATAATTTCAGTTATGCATTGAAAATTTATCTAATAAATAATTTTACTCAAGAGCATAAGAAATATTTTGGAAGGAGAGAACTTAAGGCTATGACTCAAGATAAATAACAACAGTGCATGGTTTACTTTTGGCTATTGTCTTACAGAATGTAAAATAAATAGATTGTTGATACCAGAAGAACATGGTCCAATTTTACATGCGTAATTAATAGCTTATAATGTAGCAAACTAGATCTAAACTGTAACAAATAAAGGAAATTGTGTATAGTAGATAATAAAAGATTTTCTCAAATTTGTCATTTCTAGCTTAGTCCAATCAAAAAGTTACGACTTCATTCATTGGCTACTTATCTTATCTTGTCAGTCATTTTTTTTACAACTCAGATTTTGTATGTTGTACACTTGTTATTGCCATCTGCATACCACTTTTTATACGCTAGATCACTTGGTAAAATTTATTTGGAATAGATTCCAAATAGTTCAGATTACTTGTCATATTTAAACTTCACCACATGGTATTGTTCTTTTTCTTGATGTAGTCCTTGAATTTAACAAGTAAAAATGACAATTTTTATATCATTTATTTGTATAGTTGTTGAAGAATTGACTAGCAAATCAGAAATTCCAGGAAATTCACCACAGATCTCAACATCTGAAGGTCAGAAATACGCATTTTACTGATAATGTTTAAGCATTTTCTTTGTACAGATATACCTAGATTTTCGGAAACTTTCTCGGTAAGAGAATTCTGTGAATGGATGAGGAAGTACCATGGGTTATCTGAAAATGACTGTGACAAATTAAAGAGTAAGGTTTGGTTTAGTGCTGCAATAGTATCATTGTTGAAGTACATGTATAATACTTATGGGTGGCCGCACAGAGCAACGTGCACCGCCTGTAGATCCAGACATTAATTTATTTCCCGCCAATACCCCACCATTCGATAATACACGAGCAGAAACATTCGCGCAGTAGTAGCAGAAGTATACTTTGCGAAGTTGTGGTGTTTTAGTTTAGCTTCTTGTTGTCTCATAGCCATTTACAGCAACACTCCATATGTCGTCTGAGCTCACCCGGCAAGGAGCCCCAGGCTGCCTCTCCTCCTGTAGCCATTCTCTGGGCTCTGCACACTTGAGCTCAAGCGGATGGATCGAGCAGGCTTAATTTCTGAGGAGTGAAGACTTCCTAAGCTGCGCAGATCTAATACCTTCACCTCGGACTATCTCCAAGAAACTGCTCTCTCTTCTGACTCTCTTGTTATTGTTGTATTGATTTTTGTTTACTCTTGATATAGGTGGGCTCTTTTTAGAACCAATACATATCAATTGAAAAAAATTGCTCGCGTACAAAGAGTACGAGATATGGGGGCGTGGCTATTTCTTAAGAATTGCGAGTGGAATTAAAGTTCTAAATTTTGTATCAGTTTTACTTGGAATCTAATAATGAGAACGACAAATTTTTTTACACACGGGTAAGCCTAAAATAAATTAACTGCACCGCAATGTGAATTTTTCAATATTATATAAAAAGAAAAAATGCGAATGAATCATAAAGTAATATTGAAATGGAAAAGAACTCGCTGTTTTGCAGTAGAGTATTGGATTGGCTAGTAGTGCACCAAATGCGGAGCTCCAACTTACTGCACCGCTCCAAAAAAGTGCTACAAAGTTTTACAACCGGGCCCGATTTTTTCTCCAGATTCGCTAAAAAAATAGTGAGCGGCACCTTCAGCAGGTAATTTGTCCTAGTGTTATAATGGAGAATCCCTTGTAAGTATACAATAGTAGTCATCGTGCATTGCAACCATCAACAAAAAATTGCGTAGGCAGTGTGTGGCCACCCTTAAACTCATATAAAAAGTCATCTTTGGTATATTGGTCAACTCAAATTTCTTTTGCTTCTGTCACATCATCTAATGTTATGGTTGCCAAACATATCCAAGGATGGTTTATCTCTGTTATAAGCATCTATTATTTTTTAAAATCTTATTTCATTTAGTTGTTTTATCTATATGCATATCCTCACAGCTTCATGAATGCTGTACACTTTGCTGATTCCGTACTTGTGGATATTGCACTTTTAATCTTTTTGAAAATTTTAAACTTGTGCAAACAGGTTTTAAGGAAAATATAGCATCTGCATAGGTGCAGCTACTGATAGCAATAATAGCTAGGTGTTGAGAGCTGCAGCTGCTAGTATATGCTTACTACATGACTTAGTAAACTGTGGGTCATTAGGCTGCAAGGCCTTGTAATAGTTATAGCAAGTATTTTTACCACATCCTTCTAATTATCCAGAATTTTATGGTGAATAGCTTGCTTACACTAAATGTGGCCCTAAATAAACTACTGAACCCCAAAACTCCTGAATGGAATATTGCATGGGGAGCTTAATTTGGCACACTTTATAGAGGCCACCACACCTGACAATCCTATAGAATTTTTTTGACAATCCTACAGTAAGATTTGTTCTGATGGAAGTAAACAGAATTAATGGTAAGCACATTGTTTCAGTTTTTGGTTTAACCAAAATTCTATATTTCTACAAAAAATAGCTGTTAAACTTCAACAGTTCTTGTGATTTAGCTCCTTCAAGTCAGATCTTGAACAAGCTTTAGAACTTTCTGCGCCTGTTAATACTGTATCTCTTTTTACTTTTGGCTTGTCAGGTATTCCATCATAGGTTACTTGCTTGAATAAGGAATAACAATAAACAATAAACTAGTATAATTCTACAATAGCAACAAAAGTTCTTGGGAGTTTACGGCCACATGAGTTTTGAAAAGCATTTAAAGTGAATTAGCAGGAAATGAAACTCATGACTTATTGTAAGCTAATTGTTTTGAAGCCTTATCTATAAATTTTACCATTATTAAATGATGTTGACAATTTGGTTTATTATTAATGGAGAGATCATAGATAATGTCAGTCCATGTTTTGTGCTAGCAAGTTCATTTATGTCAATAAAATAGTTTTAATACTCATCCTACAGGTGAAGAGAGTTTGTGTCAACATTAGTATGCAGTTTATTAATTGCATCTAACTTTATAGACTCATGTGGAGATTAAAAAAATCAATTTAATCTAATTGGGATGTTAAAATATTTTGTGGGATGCTATTATAAATAAATTAATAAAGTTGGTTGCATCAATAGTTGTTGGTAAAATCAAGTGATCAAGTGATCTATACATTAGATATTATTGTGATAAAATTTTCAGTTTTTTTGCTACTTACAGAAAAAAATGTCTCTGGCTCGTCATTTTCTACAATGAAGGAAGCTGATATAGATAACTTGGTACAAGAGTTTGCCTCAAGAGAAATTTTAAAATCAGTTCTTCATGAGGTAAAGAATATGTGGCTCTGAGCCACTATTACTAGAATGAGGGTAATTCAATTTTATAATCACAGACATACTGTAGATGTGGGTGGTTAAACACTCCCTCTTTATTAACTGTTGTTTTAGTTAATTGCCTGAGTTCATCCTGGCTTTAGTACATTTTTTTATTAAGTGCTCCATGAGTCTCATCAACTGCTGATTAGTGCTCTGTCCCACTTTTCAGGTTACCACTCCTTGTTGAGTGCCCACTTTTATCAAGTGTCCATTTCCTTATCGTTTGAAGTTATAGTTAGGGATGGTTAAGAATAGGCAGCTACAGTATTATGAAGATACACATATTACGTACAGCAGAATGTCGATTATTCGAATGTCAATCATCCGAGATGTCAATTAAGTGAACAAGAAAAAAGACTGCATGCACATTTAATGACAGTTGTTTCTGTCACGCTTTGTTGCAAGAGTGACAGCCTTCTAATTGTTAAGTGAAGGCTATAGCTGCAAGGTTAAGTAGATAGCTAAAAGGAATAGAAATGTCATTCATAACTAAGCTTGAAATTAGCAATAGATTTAAGAAGGGAGAAGCTACTGATGCTGTACTTTCAATAGAATTCAGTTCACTATATCTGACATCAAGGAAAGTAAGGGAAATAGGACAACATTTACTTCCACAATGGATAGCATTATATATGTAGCAGCAAGAATTTTTTCATTGTTTTATTAAATGCAATTACATTTAATTTGATTATATGAACGATGTTTTTATTCAGTGTACACCCAATCCTTCATTAGTTAGGATAATTGATGCTTCACTGTATATACTTTACATTTAGATGATTAAGGTGTTAGTGATAAGTGAGTGAACTTTTAATCTTGCACAAAATTTGATTTGAATTAATCACTACTGCTATAATGTTTTCAATTTTGTTATATATTTTTTCAGCTCATACCTAATTCAGAGACAGGTGAGTTTGATCATAACTAAGCAAGGTTGTGACTGTAGACCAAATAAATTCTGCTTTTGTTTCCTATCATTTCCAACTTTAAACACATCTATATCTAAAATTATAAGCATGCTAAATTTAATTGTATTAATGTGACTAGACTGTATTTTGTGTTTTTACTAGAATTTTAAAATTAATATTTAATTTGTACTAAATTCAGATCATCTTTTTTTGTTAACCTTGCACAGCTTACTTACTTCTTTAGAAGCCATTCTGACTACCAGTTGCTCTTGATAACCAACAAGTGGCACTTAGCAGCTAAAAAAAAAGGCGAGTTTTTGAATTTACATCTGGTAAAGGTCATGCCATAGTAACCAGTCACAGCAACTTTTTGGGAGTTGAAAAAAGCAACAAGTGTTTTGCAGTAATTATCTCACAATTTGGAACCTAAGGTTGAAGCAAGACTTTCTTGATGCTGTAGTATCAGAAAAAACTGAGGTCAAGCCTAAAAAGCCGTCTTATGTAAGAAATTTAAAAGGGAACCCGCAGTGCATGTTTGAGGCATATGTACCATCCATACATATATGCAACATATACACAATTTTGCAATATCCAACCCTAATACTATCTTGCTCACTCTGCTCGCTTGCCAACAAACAAATATCCTCGTTTTCAATTTGTTACCCCTGTATAATGTTTCACTTGCTTCGTTCGCTCGCCAAATATGGCTCTATAAAGTTGAGGAGAAACCTGCAAGCTATTGTACAAAAAGTTAGTGTTGTAGCTTGTTCTGCTGCTTCAGCAAGTTGCCAGCTTGCAGTGTTATTTCTCAGTCCAAGACCACTTTATATTTTATCCTTCAAATTTAGCTTGCTCGAGTTGTCTATTAGCTAGTTCCCATATTACCTTTAGCAACAACATAGGCGCACAATACAAAGAAAATAAAAATTGAATGCATTGCCAAACAATTCAATTTGTGACTACGTATTATGTTTCCGATAGCAGACACCTTTAATACATTAGTTGTTTGTGTTTTTTCAGTAGATAAATTAATGAATAAACACAATGAATATTATTGCTATAATTTATCTTGTTGTGAAAAAAAATTGCAAAAAAATATGATTGTTTAAATTGTTATTATTTTTATACAGAGTACGAGTTTAGTTTTGCCAAGGAAGTTCAAACTTTACGCATGACAAGGAATTCTCTTCGTATTTGCTTCAAGGTGAACATGCTCTCTCTGGCAGATTTATTCTACAGTGCAGGGTTGATAAGTGACGATGTATACAGCAGCGTGACCTCATCTGGGACTAAAGATGAATTGGAAAAAGCCGAAGTATTGCTCCAAGCTGTTATAGACTCTGTGATGTTGAGTAAGGAGTACTATCATAAGATGATGGACATTTTGAAAGAAAAAAGAGAATATAAATTCATAGTAGAAATATTGAACAATGAGTACAAGAAACAGGGTAAGTTTGGTATAATATATAAGCATGATGGATGATATGATATAGTTATTATTATAATAATGATGATAATCATGATAATAATGAAGTTAATGAAAAATATTAATCATGCTGACATAAATAATGTATTTAGGTTACTAGTTGAGAGCATTAAACATTAAACTTTTAACTGTTGCAGCCTATCACTTAAAAAATCATAAAATACAATGTTAAAGCTACATGTGATATACAGTGATCAAAACATGCCTAAAAGACTGCTCTTTTTGATTAGTTAGTTATAAATGGAAAGAAACTTCACTTGCTATGGACTCTTTACTGATTGTTGGACCTTTTGATCAGGAATTTATGGCTTATTGTTTTACAACCTTCGAAGCTATTGAGATTTTCAGGAATCACTATTTTAACCTTTTTATAGAAGAAAGTAAGGACTACTAGATAGCTACCTGTGCAGTCATTTGCCTTAGGGCTAGAGTTGTTGAAAGTAATAATTGAGTTTTGCACGGAAACCTGTAGGATCAAGCAGTACAAAGTCCAGTAGGAAGTAAAGTATACCTATTACCGGAATTTGTAGGAATGGACAATGAATCTAAAGTGCTAGAAGTGTAGAACAGGAATCAAGAAAGGATTTGATCTAGTTTATTGGAAATAATTAGAAGTGACTATCATACTATTTTGTGTTGAAACCACTTATTTACCTGTATAAAGTTGGATTTTGTAATTCTATAGCCTTATTAATAATTATTCAACTTTTTCACATTTAAACATAATGATGGGGAAAGAAGAGAGAAAAACTTTTTTCATTGAAATCAGTTTAAAAAAATCAAACAAAAAAATAATAATCATGTGTAAAACCCTGGTTTTCGGTGCTAGGGAACCAAAACCATATAATCATGTTCATTTAGTCCACAGCTTCTTTCTTTAATAAATCGTTTGGGAGTTTATGTACATAGATAATACCAAGATATATAAAAAAAAATTATTATGTTGATTTGCTGGTTCAAAATTCCTGGAAGGAAAACACAAATGAAAGGGATAAGGGATGATTCCACTTGAGAATCTTCATCAGCTGGACAGCGGAAGTGGACTCTCAAGTTCATGTTGTTTTGGCAAGAAACGGTTTTAATGGATTACTCTTCTTCTTCAGTAGATACTCTCATTACATATTTTCCTAGCTCTTTCAAAGTTCATGTGGTTATTGTGTTGGTGAAAGTGTACCACAAATGCCATTTTTATCACATCTTCTTGCAACTTGCTTTAGCTTTGTCAGTCTTTTTTCAGTGCTCTACCAGTCTAACCACATAGACATGATCACAAGTTTTGCAGGGAACCTTGCATGCTACTCCAGTCTTCTTCTCTTCTGGTACTTTATTCTTAACTCTGACTATTTTCATCTAATTTACTGGTGTGGTTTCCTGATCATTTATATCGCAGATTACCACATCACTGTTACTATTCAAAATGTTGATCACTGTAAAGGTTGTGATTATCAAAATCTACAGGATTTTTTTTGATTACTTCAATGTTACAATGTATTATTACATATAATGTAGGTGGATTTATATTTTATGCACCATTCCAAGAGGTGAAAGAACAGCAGCCACTGAGTAAGTATAAAATTAAATGTGTATTCTTTGGGATACATGTGAGCACTTTGGTTGAAATACTTAGCGTAATTATATTTTCAAATTAAATTATGTGTTGCAGAAAATTCAGTTTGGGATCAGAAGATTGAAGTTATGGATCAATTACAACTCATTCGATACTATGATAATGAAACACTACAGCATATAAAGATCAGTATCATAGACGAAATGGCAATGCATTGGAAAGAAATTGCTGAAATGTTAGGCTATTCACCAGATGTAATTATGAAGCTTTCAAGCAGTGGAAGGTCTCTTGAAGCTTGCTTGAAGGAAATCATACACAAATGGATGGCAAATGCCAGTGCGATGCTCAATGCACATAAATATCCTTGCACATGGAGGGGCATACACTCTCTTCTATTGGATACAAGGCAAACCTCGAGTGCATATGACCTAAAAGATGCCATTGAAGCTACATACTCAGATATTAAAAAGAATTATGATGATAAATGTATGTTGTCATTGTCATCTACGTATTAAGCTGCTAGTCATAGTTGTTGTATGTAGCCTCACTTTTTAAGTTTTTCTATTGTGATATTGCAGTTCCCAAGATGGGTGGTGAACCTCCGGTAGCATCTCCAACTGAGGATGAATCTGACTCTATCGGTGCCCATGATTCAGTGCCTGAGCAGCCAAGCCCACCATCAAGTCGTGTGTCACATAGTAAGTATTACTTCTGTGTAACAAGGCATGAATTTTAGAATTGCTTGTATTAAAACAAGGAATTTAGACTCTGGAATAACAAAACAACAGTACACAATTTACTTCTCATTAATGTTGGGCAAAGAGTTCTATAAATGTGTTACGCGGTAAAGTTCTTTTAAATGTGACTCCTCTTGAAATCATCAGAGGAATTGTAGATATCATGTTGACTGTGAGTACAAGTTTTGGAATTTTGTATACACTTTGAATGTGATAAAAGTTAATAATTTCTAGCATCGTCTCAATGTAACACATGAAAGTAACATCTAATTATGTAACAAATTGGATGCAACCTTCCGCAAGCAAGCAGAGCTTGGTCATGTACATATAAAAATGCTAGACATTCTAAGTATTGAAAAATCTTCTCAATTTTTTTATTCAAGTTTGATCCGGTTAAATAGATAAGGCATTCATTCATTGAAGTCATAATGTTTTGAAAGTAACTGGCTTCACAGCTAAGTTTGTTTTTATGTAGTTTTTAGAGCTATTTTACATATAAACAATGATTATTTTAACATATTTCCATTCCTAATAGGTGAGGAAGCACAGTATCTCAATGCCTGTCATCACTACATTTCTACTAAAGATATCCTAGAGATGTATTTTCTCAAATTCCTGTTTCTTGGCCAGCTAAGACAAGGTAAAACAACAGCATGTCGTCGCCTTATGGGAGATATCGTAGATCTGGTCACTAATGGAGAAGCAGAGCAGCACCATCCAAGCACGGCAGCTGTAGAGTCTGGCCATGACATGATAGTCCAGGGTCATACTACTGCAATCATTACTGAGAAAGAGTGGTCGGCTGTACACAATCTCAAAGATGAAGCATGCATGTTGTTTCATAGTTTTGTTGACGGCAGGCAGTCTCAGACTACTCCAGTTACAACATCAGTTCAGCAACCTCAATCAGTAACATGGAGTGCTGCCTCAGCCTCACCAGTTTCTGTTCCTAAAAGGTCAAAACTTAAACTTTTTTTTTCAAAATTAAAGTCTGTTATGAAACGAAATAAAGTGGCACAAAAGGATGATGATATTCAAGAAAATACTGAAGGTATTTCAGAAATAATAGCTCTTTTCAAAACAGTTAGTGAGAATCCTGAGTTTTGGAAAAATATGAAACACTCATTCAGGGTATTTATTAGAATGGAAGATACAGGAGGTCAGCCTGAACTTATGGACATGCTACCTGCACTCACTGTAGGACCAGGTCTCTTTTTGCTGTTCTTTAGCTATGAGTGTGACTTGAAAAAACATTTTGATGTGTTCTATCAAAATGCTGCAGGTGAGACTACAGAACTTGAGAAGTCCACTGTTACTTTAGAAGAAATGCTTCTTACCTCTCTTTCTAGTATTGCTTGTTCCCACAGCTTAGGCCATACTATTGGTCAAAACCCATCTGATGGAGCTAAGATGAAAGATATTTTAGAAACTTCAAAGTCTGTAGCTTACATAGTAGGCACCCACAAAGATAAAGTTTCTGAATAATTTATATCTAGCGTTGACAAAGAATTACAGAAAGTCATTCAAGATACAGATTTTTTCAAAAATGATTTAGTTCAATTTTTTTCTGAAGACAAGCTAGTTATCTCCATGGACAACATGGGGGGTGGCAGTGATGAAGTAAGTCAAATTCGCAAAATATTAGAGGAAGCTATAGAGAAACACTTCAAGAAGCTTAAAATTCCAGCTGTGTGGCTTCTGTTTAGTCTGTGTCTTCGCATGAGAGAAGTGAGGACAGCTAGCTTGGACACTTGCTTAGCATTGTCCAATTCTTTCAACATGACACCCCGTGAGACTAAAGTAGCTCTGTGGTTTCTTCATCACTATGCAGGTGTGATTATGTATTTCCCAAATGTAGCTGGTTTAAAAGAACTAGTCATTATTGACATCCAGGTAGTGTATGACAGTGTTACTTCTATAATCCTTGAAGCCATGAGTTTTGGCAATGTAAGTAAGGCTAAAGCAGAGAAGTTTAAAACAACTGGTCAGTTTTCTTTAAAAGCCATTCAGTCAGTCATGGCAAAAATTTCAGGAGATCTTATTCCACCTCTCAAACTAGTAGCTCTTCTAGAGCATCTCCACATTATAGCTAGAATTATATATTCCAGCTCCACACCATCATCAGTAGATACAGATGATGTATATATCATGCCTTGTGTCTTACGCAGTGCCAGTAGAGAGGATCTAGATGCTGTTTCTAATGACAAGTCTCGTCCATTGTTTATAGCTCCCCTGAAAGTGCGTTATGTTTGTGGGTTTGTACCTGTCGGTGTATTCCCAGCTCTGACTGCTAGTTTCATTGGCAATCACAAATTATTTGAACTTGTACAAAAAGGTCTTAAGAAAAACAAAGTTCAATTCTATTATGGTTCTGGCTATGCTCTCATTACTTTACTAGCACGTCCCAAATCTTACGAAATTGTAATCTCTGAACTTCCTAAAGGCGATTACAAGGTACACATGCTGTGTACAGAATTAAGGAAGGAGATAGAGGCCACATTTGAGAAGGTCAGTTCTTGCATGAACTACAGCAACTTCATGGACTATCAGTTTGGGTTCACATGTCCAGCTCATCCTGAGGAGGATCATGTGTGTGTAGTAGATAGAAGATGTTCCTCACCACTGCAAGCTATGCTGTGCTTACAAAACTTGGACAACAAAGTACCACAGGAAATGTGTGATTGTCATGAAGTATGGTTCGGAGAGGTAAGTTAGAAGTGTGTGTTTAACTCATTATGACATTTGTCAAAAATATAGTTTCAGCTTTTAAATGACCAAAGCAGTGCTGCTTTATCCATCTTTCATATGTCTGCAAAAGCCTAATGAGCCTAACGGTTTAAAAGTAACTACAGTATACCCTGACAGGAAGTAAACTATTGCATAAATTACATTTCAGTGAAACAAAAGTTGTATGAACGGTTAATGCAATATCTTACAACATAACTATAGAAGTGGAACAAATTGTTTTTAATACTAGTGGTGTGCTTGAGCACAAATGGCGAGCGAGCCTTAAACTACACTATTGTTAAATTTGATTTTAACAACTAACACTGAAGCTATTAAAATAAAGTCGAGTTTTTAAATTACGTATGAGGTAAAGGGGTTTCAATGTCATAGTAAAACCGCTCCCGCAACAGTTTGAATTGAAAAAGAAGCAACAAAATCAAATCACGTTATTTAAAATTTTCTTTGTGATATTCTTAATAGTAGTTGTAACGCACAATACTTTCACACAACTGAACATACCTACGCAAGACTTACCTTAGTGGTTTGTCTAGTGGACAATGCATTTTTAAGTAAATACTGTTGAGTAGGGCTTATAACTGTGACAAATAGCGCATTAACTTACCACCGCCACTAACTCGAATAGAAATGGAGCTCCCATAAGATTTTGAGTTTTAACTGCACCAGAAAAACAATTCAAAGCCGTAAACAATTCAACTTCTAAGGTGATACGGGTAATGGTCGCTAAACCGGAGGATTCTGTTTGGTGAAGTTTGGGACGGGGTCGAACGCGGAGCGAACACAAAAATACGGAGGGTCAAAGTACAAAATGACATACATACATCCATATATATAAATAAACAAACATCCCCGATTATTTCATTTTTACCCCTGTAAGTGTCTCGCTCGCTATGCTCGCTCGCCAATTAGTTGTATTTTCGATGATATGACCAATCACCATAGAGTCTTGCAGAGCCAGACCCTAACTGCCAGGACGATCAGGCGTGTGATGTTAAGTCTGTTTGTGTACTTGTGACACATACCTGCATAGTAAATCACTAGAATTACTTATCATGATAGATCAGCAATTTTCAGAGTTGCCAACTTTTCAAGTCCAAGGACACTAAGCCACACCCAGACTACACACAAAACCGCATGAATGATAAGGAAGCAATGGTAACACGATAATTTAAAAAAGTATCATTTTACCCTTAGTGAATGTTTGCAATAGTTCCTGCCCGAGGTGAACTTTATTGAAAATGTAATGTAACAAACCAGTGACAATTGGTAAAGATTGCCAAAGACTGATTGAAAATTATGTGGTAACCTACTTTCAATTGAATATATATTTCATTGAAGAAAACTATTTTAAAGTTGAAACAAATGCTCTAATATGTGAATTTTAAACCTGTTTTTTTTTATAGAGAAGTAGAAACATTCCTGAGTGTGGATTAGGTGAACTCTTTGCAAACCATGCATAGTAAACAGAATGAAGTTAATTAATTTCTGGGACAAACAATAGAAAGAGTACAATTCTGTTGTGGGACAATGGTTAAGTGATAAACCTGGGACTGTCCTAGAGCTTTCAGGACACTTTATTTTTTTATGTAATAGGGAGACACTAACTCGTTGCATTTAACTGCTACATAACCAGGATTAACATATACAGTAGAACCTCAGAGATCGAACATCAGACAACCGAATTAACCGGTTAACCGAATGGCGAAGGAACATTGTGATGGGTATGGGGTCGTCAGCGTGATTTTTTTTTTGTGAAATTGCAGTAAAATGGCAAAAAAGTTACTATCAGAAGAAGCTTAATATGTGGAAAAAATAATTGGTCAAGGAATATTTTAGCTTGAGTTTCTTAGGAGAGGTTGGCTTAGGAAAGGCCACAATTTCAGACTTATAGAGAGACAGGAAGAATATAGAAACGTTTTCAGCAGAATAAGCTGACACTAGGGGCCTGATTTTATAGTGCCGTGTATTCTAGTTTACTCAGAAAAAGAAACAACTCCAGGGTACACCTTTAAATTGCTGAAATACTGTATGCATAGTAATTTGGTCATTTAAATATTTTAGTACAAAGTTAAATTATGTATATTCAGAGTTAAGTACATTTCAGAGTTAGGCACACTTCATTTCCCAAGGGGTACGTAACTCTGAGGTTCTACTGTATTGTGATTATCATAGTACGTAGTTTTAAATTGCATTCCATGAGTAAGTAGTAGTGGAAAATTGTGGCACCTGACTCTATTCCCTGTTAGTCTGTTAGTGGTTTGGTAAAGGATATGGTTATGTAAGCACAAGGGTATTAATAATATTATTTTACCTCAGTAGATAAGAATTGGTGTATACCTATAATTATATGAAGACATATTTGTGATTTGTTCTTCACACTTATCTTAAGGATAATGTAACATAAAATAATTATTATACGCATCATCTTTTTATGACTTATAGAATATGTCAGCCCTTGATCTTCATTTGGGCCTTCAGACATTAGACAAGAATGAAAAGCAAGTTCTGATAACTATCAGAAACAACTTAGACTCCATTGCACTGTATCTGAGAGAGGCAAAAATTATTGATCGTGACTTGTGTAGGGAAGTCACAAATCCTGATGCCTTACAACCAGATCATAAAAGAGCTAAAAAGGTGTATGATGAACTGGTTAAAAAAGTTGAAGAGCATGATGCAAGATACAGTACATTTATAGAGTGCCTTCATAAATGTGAAACTTGTGATCATACCATTTCTGTTCTGGAAAGTACTTTTTATGAATTAAATAAGGAAAATGAGAAAACTCAGGGGGATAAAGTATCAGTACAACCACATCAAGGTAAGATTATATATTTTAATAGCAATTACAATACATTTTCAAGACTTTGCAGAAATTATAATTATTCTATAATAAAACCTGCATTTGAATCCCTACAGAATAGATCTTTGGTTAAACTAAGTTAACGAAATACTCTAAGGGCTAGTAGTGGTCTTATGGGGTGCACTGATGTGTTAGATAGTGCAAGGGGTTGTAAAATAAGGCAATTCTCTGGTAAGTGTAGGAAGAGGTAGTCTTGAGCATGCTTAGTGAACTAATGCTACCATGCACAACTTTAGTCTAGGTGAGCAGATGGCACAGGAAATCTGCAAGGAAAAACGTCTAGCAGATATGTAGGCCCAAAAAAGTGGACGATCAGGGAAAATCAGATAATCAGGGGTCTCCCCACACCCAGACTCACTAGTTGCTGCACCTTCTCCCCCCCAAAATAGGTTGTACTGGCGTATAACAATGATCAATAGCATATTAACTTACTACCGCCACTAATTTGAACAGAAATGGAACTAGGTAAGTTTTTAAGTTTTAACTGCACCCGCAAAAGAATTCAAAGCAGCAATAAACAATTCAATTGCTAGGGTGATACGAGTAATGTTTGATAAACAATTCAATTTTTAGAGTGATACGGGTAATGATTGATAAACAATTCAATATCTAGGGTGATATAGGTAATAAGAGGATTCTGTTCAAATAATTCAGTTTCTAGGGTGATATAGGTAATGAGAGGATTCTGTTTAGTGAAGTTTGGGACGGGGTCGAACTGAGCTGACACAAAAATACACGAGGATCAAGTTACAAATGATATGTACGTCCACACATAATATTATATATACTAACTAGTGATGTGCTTAAGCACAAATGGTGAGCGAGCCTGCCTAGTTAGGTTACATAAAACTATTTATCACTGGTGTTACCTGGTTCTGCCTCCCTTGTTTTGTAGAATGCTCTGTAAGATTCTGTCAAACTTAAAAAATATTTATTGACAAGGTATAATTAGCTAATGGGTATGATTGATTAGTATTTATCATGGTTTCATCAATTTTGCATCATTTATTTACTAATAATATGTCAATTTTTTATTAAGTACATTTAAACAAATTAAACACTACCCAATATTGTAGGTGTGGCAAATGTGCCGCTTAATTGGCCACTTTAAAATTGCTTTCTACACCCATGTATTGTTACATAATATACTTTAGCTTAGTTCATGCCAAAAAGTAATTAGTAGTTGACCATTTATATAACAGAATTACTCTCTAACCTCAATTTCAGGAATAGTGATAACTTTAGTATCCAATTTAAGCCATTCTCACTACCTCAATTACCAGTAACTGGTGAACAAGCTCACAGCTCTACCAATAAAAACATAGCCAGAATTATTTTTGTAATTTTAGCTAACAAATATGGAACTACGTTCTTACCTGAGCTTCTCCCAAGTAATGCTGGCTTCCTTGGTTTTAATATTTAGCCCCTGTGGCTACCAGTGACACTTAAAAGCCAACGGGAGGCATTTAGCCGCCCCAAAAATAACGATGTTTTTCAAATTACATTTGGTAAAGGGCTTCAATGCCATAGTAACCGTTCACAGTAACTTGCTTCGAAGGAATTATCTCACAATTTGGAGCCCAAGTTTCAAGCAAGACTTGCTTAAAGCAGTAGTATCAGAAGAAAGTGGGGTCAAGCCTAAAAAGCGTGTTTTTAGGGAAAAACGGCACCCGCGCACGCATTTTAAGGGCATACGTACCATCCATACATACACATATATATATACTAGTGGGGTGCTTGAGCACAAATGGTGAGCGAGCCTGCTAGTTAGGTAACATATAACGTCAGTATTGTTACTATGTTTTAGCTAAGTTCATGCAAAAACCAAGTTTTTGCATGAACTTAGCTAAAACATGGTAACAATATTGCTATTATAGCAGTTATGACCTTTTATTTCAGCAAACAAATACTTAATATTTATAGCAACTTCTGTAGTATCTAACATCAGCCATTGTGATAACCTCAATTACCAGTAACTCTTGAACAAGCTCTCAGCTACGGTAAAAAAATAAAGTAAGCCAGTGTTATTATTTGTAATTTTAGAAAAAAAATATGGAATTACTACTTACCTCATTTTCCTGAGTTTTGGTAATTTCTGTAGTATCAAATTACGTTACTTTGACTATCTCAATTACCGTGAATTCTTGACAACAAGCTCTCAACTACAATAACATAAGACCATCAATTTTAGTACACAAATACAATATTACTTTCTTACCGCATATTCTTGAGCAGTGGTAACTTCAGTAGTATCAAATTTAAGCCATTTTGACTATTTGAATAAACCAGTCACTGTTGACAACAAGCTCTTAGCTACACAAAAAACATGCCAGAGTTATTTTTGTATACTTAGCTGACAAATATGGAATTACGTACTTACCTCAGCTTCCCTCGAGTAGTAGTAGCTTCCTTAGCATAATATTATGGCGTTTAAGGGGCATACGTACCATCTATCCATACATATATACTAGTGGTATGCTTGAGCACAAATATCGAGCGAGCCTGCCTAGGTTACATAAGTACAGTATTGTTACGTAATATAGTTTAGCTTAGGTCATGTAAAAAAGTATTTAGTAGTCGACCATTAATATTACATATGGGACAGTCCCAGATTGATCACTTAGCTACTGTCCCACAACGGAACTGTACTCTTTCTATTGGTAGTCTCAGAAATAATAAACTTTCCTATGTATAATCTGCCAAACTATCGAATGCTTCCACTATTGTAAAAAATTGGAGTGTTTATTTGATTCTAGAATGGCTTTTTTTCATGAATATATCGATTCAATCTGAAGTGACTGTGCAGACTTCGGCGACCATTACCTATTGTCACAGGTTGCAGAAAATCACATCAAATATATATTTTTAAACTATCATGTTATCATTGCTTCCTTATAATTGTTGTGATTTTGGGTGTGGTCTGGGTGTGGCTAAATATCCCTGAACCATGATTAAAAAAAGTTGTCAACTATGATATTACCAATCAAATACAGAATTACTCTATTACCTCAATTTCCTGAATAGTGATAACTTCTGTGGTATCTAATTTAAGCCATTCTGACTACCTCAATTACCAGTAACTGGTGAACAAAACTCGCAGCTCTAACAAAAAAACTTAGCCAGAGTTATTTTTGTAATTTTAGCTAACAATATGGAACGACGTACTTATACATCAGCTTCTTCCAAGTAATGGTGGCTTCCTTCGTTTAAATATTTAGCCACTCTGACTACCAGTGACACTTGATAACTAATGAACGGCATTGAGCAGCCCCAAAAAACGACGAAGTTTTGAAAGTATGTTTGGTAAAGGGTTTTCAAAGCCATAGCAACCGTTTGCAGTAACATTTTGGGACTTGAAAAACAAGCATTTCGCAGAAATTATCTCACAATTTGGAGCCCAACTTTCAGGTAAGACTTTCTTAATGCTGTACTATCAGAAGAAACTGAGGTCAAGCCTAAAAAGCCGTGTTTTTAGGAGAAAAAGATCCCGCCCACGCGTACAATCCATATATATAATATATCGAACATATACCCAATTTTGCATTGTCCATCCCTAATATACTAGTGGTGTGCTTGAGCACAAATGGCGAGCGAGCCTGCTAGTTAGGTAACATAAAATGACAGGATTGTTACTATGTTTTAGCTAAGTTCATGCAAAAACTATAATAGCAGTTAAGACCTTTATTTCAGCAAGCAAATACTTAAACTCACTTACCTGATTAATGGTAACTTCTGTAGTATCAAACATCAGCCATTCCGATAACCTCAATTACCAGTAACTCTTGAACAAGCTCTCAGCTACGATAAAAAAATAAACCAGTGTTATTATTTGTAATTTTAGAAAACAAATATGGAATTACTACTTACCTCAATTTTCTAAGTATTGGTAATTTCTGTAGTATCAAATTTAAGTTACTTTGACTATCTGAATTACTGTGAATCTTGACAACAAGATCTCAGCTACAATAACAAAAGACCATCAATTTTTTAGTACAAAAATACAAAATTACTTCTTACTTCATTTTTTTGAGCAGTGGTAACTTCAGTAGTATGAAATTTAAGCCATTCTGACTATTTGAATATACCAGTCACTGTTGACAACAAGCTCTTAGCTACAAAAAAGAAAGGCCAGAGTTATTTTTGTATACTTAGGGTCTTCAATGCCATAGTAAACGGTCAAAGCAACTTTTTGTGTCTTGAAAAACAAGCGTTTTTGCAGGAAAATATGGGTAAATTCTGTAGTATCAAACATCAGCCATTTTGATAACCTCAATTACCAGTAACTCTTGAACAAGCTCTCAGCTATGATAAATAAAATAAACCAGTGTTATTATTTGTAATTTTAGAAAACAAATGCTCAGTATCAGCTATAATTGATGGTTTTACTTTTCTGGAAGTATTGCCCATGAGAGATGAAAAGACTATATTACTGTAGCATTATTGCTAAGTACTCTATTATATGCTTTTTGTGTCAGTCATGGCACCCGTCATCATGTGATTGTATCCCGCCATCATGTGATTATTGCCATCATCACATGATTAATGCCTGTCATCACATGATTATTTGCCCATTGCCACATGATTGTTGCTGGTCATCACGTGGTTATTGCCCGGCATCATGTGGTTCTCTCTAGTGTCACTGAGTCATATGAATACTTTAATTATTTAATACTCTTTGTCAATATGCTACATTAGTGCTCATATAGGCAATATGTGTGTTTCATATACTTCATTGAGTAGGATAGAGCCATTTCTTCCTGTTTGTTGGCCAATAAATTAGTAGCAAAACCTTAATACACTGCACGCATTAAGCTTGTGCTTGTGAAGTGAATAATCAATAATTGTTAAAAAAAATAACAACATTATAAGCCCATATTAAATTATATGTCTGTATTTGTAGGAGTGGAGTCTACACAGAAATCTACTACAGTTCAACCTACCAGCACCTGAGGCTCTTATGAGAGCTAACTTTGCACACACACCAAACATTGGTATGTATTATTTTAATCATATTGAGTTGTGCACATTCTTTGCCTTATTATTGGCTCTATCATTTTAGTTAGCTTAGATTCTTACATGGAAGTCTATGAACAAACACGTCATTGCTCACTTATTTAATTTCATTTATTTCTGTAGACCAATTTAATTTGTTAATTATATTACACAAATCTTTAATTATGGCACTTCTTCTTCAGTACAGCAGCCATTAGCTACTGTAACGTTACATAACAGGACTATACACCTTTATCATCACCTCTCCCATATTAAACATAATATAGTTACGGCAAAGTGTCAGCTCCACTAGGAGGCATATGTGAGTTGGAATACAGCATGTGGTGGGGAATATTCATGCACAGTCAACTTCTAGTGAGTCGGGGGTGGTACGGGGTTGTCTTCACCTTCTCCACCCCCACCAACATACACACTTCCTTCACCAAACCAGAACAAAACTGAAAATATAGAAGTATATGGAACTCACGCAGCTGATAAGTACTGCTTATGAAGTGGCAAATCAACTTAGATATATTGGCAAGGCTTAGTTTGTTTGTTTTTTGACATTAAAATGCATACAGTTGAAAATCTGGACTAAAATAATGTCTAATTGACAGAGCTAATCAATATGACAGCAAATGTCATGATTATATATAAAACTAGGACCTGGAGTTACATTGTGATGTTAACATTAATTTACTTGTAATATTAAGAAAGAAATAGATATAATTACAAAATATTGCTATTATAAAATATTAAGAGCACATCACAACAATATGTCTTTTACATATATAAACAATTGTGTAAGACAATTATATCAACATTCTTAAAAATTGTAGGAATACTCCCTTAGGGTACATTTCACTTCTTAAACTGAAACTATAGCTTGAAAACAATATAAGGTATAGCTACGTGTCTATAGACACCTTCCTATCTGTCATTAGTACATTTTCTGAATGGTGGGTTGCAGTTGAGGTTGAAGTCATAACGAGGAAATTAGTGGTTCTGGTCTTCATCAAGTGAGACATTTATCCTTGTTTGTGGTTTGTTACTTCGGGGAAGAAGGTACATCTATATAGCTATAGCGATGTTTCTTAGCTAATAGTATTATAGTAGAATTATCGATTCAGGAAACTATTGAGTGACAATTTATGTATATATTAGAGTAGCTTTTACACAATGTATTTATACCATGAATGGATATTCAGAAACAACGACAAAAAAAAACAACAAGCAAAAAGACAAAAAAACAAGAAACAATAAAATCAAAGTTTGAGTGAAAACCCATTGTGTTGGGATACTAAACCAACCTCGCCTTCCTCCTCCTTTTTTATTTTAAACATTCGTAGAGACACTACTTTTATAATAGTATCTAATCTATTATACAGTCGCTGGAACCGCTCTGCAAATAACTTTCAGAAAGGATTTAATTAACCGACCGCAATAGCAATCAGCGGAAGTGGTGGGTTGCAGTTGAGGTTGAAGTCATAACGAGGAAATTATTGGTAGTATTTGCGTGTATATACATACTAGATGGGGTAACCCCACCCCGCTTTAATGGCTGTTACAAGCTTACAAACCTTTCTTCTCGTTGTTCATCTTTTTCTATTTGAAGGGTAAGCAGGATCTGGTCTTCATCAAGAGAGTCATTTATCCTTGTTTGTGGTTTGTTACTTCAGGTAATTAAGAAGGTACATCTATATAGCTATAGCGATGTTTCTTAGCTAATAGTATATTCTAAAATAGTTTCTGCTCAGTGTTTATCAGTGGGAGTATGTAGTCCTCCTTTGCTGGTATTTCTCATTAGCATCCTACCTGTGTACAATCACGAGAATGATCATAAGTATTAAGTCCAGCGAGCCAAACCCTTTACCGACCGCTCCATGAAGGAAAGCCATCCATATATATCGTATCTTTCCGTTCCCCACTCAGGTATGCAGATAGAATTGCAGGGCTGAAGCTCTGCAGGTGGAATGAGCTAACTTGTAGAAATTCTAGTATCAGCTCTTCCTTTGAGTGTGGCTTTTTTTTTATGAAATATGTTTTGATTAATTTTAAGTCAAAGCATATATTAAAAAAAGGCATTATTTGTCTCAGTTTCCAAAGTGTTAGGGAAGTTTCTTTGTTCTATTCAGGTTTCAGGGTTTTTGTTAGGGCTAGCATGTCCTTTTCTTGCCATTCAGGGAGTAGCATGTCCTTTTCTTGCTTTCTTATTTTTTTAATGACCAAAGCAGTGCTGCTTTGTCCATCTTTCATACTTCTGCAACAGCCTAATGAGCCTAATGGTTTAAAAGTAACTGCAGTATACCTTGACAGGAAGTAAATTAATACATTCATTTCAGTGAAATGAAACGTTCTTCACCGCACGGTCGGTAAAAAATTTACTTCATGTGTCTAAAGTATACCCGAACTAATACTATCCAATTAAAACACTACCTTACAACATAAATATATAAGTGGAACGAACTGTTGTTAGTATTCGTTGTGTTTTCGATGCTTTGACCAATCACCATAGAGTTTTACATATCCAAACCCTCTATCTGCTAGGACAAGCAGGAGTGTGATATTAAGTGTGTATGTGTATGTGTATCAGATTGTGACAAACCTGCTAGTCTCGTGGGCCAGACCCTTTGCCTAATCGCTCTGCTCAGAAGGATCTGGACACCCTAACGCATCCGTTTGGCATCTTTCATTCATTATCTCTAAATTCTTCTCAGCATGCCGATCGTGGAGCTAAATGCTTTATGTATTTAGGAAATTTTTGGAATTGAACATCAAAAAGAGTTAGGAAAAAATGTCTTTCATGTAACCTCTTAAAATGTTCACCCCGTTTTATTTTGATTGAGCAATGAATCTCATATATACTGCTAGGCAGCATTGCTGTTGTGCTTCAGTGTATTTTAGTATTATCTACCTCAGTTGAGTGGACCTTTTCTAGATTAAAAGTTCCTAATGCTAGATCTAAATACACTAACTAAAGATATCTAATATTTTCATTTATTACCGAAATTAAAATTTTCCTAATAATAAGCTAATAACCAATAAACCCATGAACAAGTGGAATTTACTTCAGCAATTACCTTTAAAACAACCTGAAAAGTCATCACAATAAAACTGCAACAAATATTAACTTCATTTCATGCTCTTATTGATCAAATTTCTACGGACTGATATGTACAGCTTTATTTATAGCTAAACTAATAAATAGTAACTAACTTTACTTACCATATCAATGAGAAGTTCTGGCAAGTGCACACTACACGTCAAACATCCAGAAAGGTGGAAGCTAATATTATGTATAGAGTATTGTCCATCGATATTGGCAGTGTACTTTCGGAAATGCTTTACATTCAGCTTGTAAATTGGAATATTACCATCCTGTTGCCTTTACCTAATTATAGAATGGAGCAATAATACTACAGTGGCACTATTAAGGCATACCTTTAATATTTGATATTACGATGTACAACTTCTGAAACAACTCTCAAAATAGTTGAGGGTTCATCTCCAATCTACATGTATGATATCCTTGCAAAGGATTGTAAAATTTTTAATATATTTGGTAACACTATACATTCACTTGCAGCCTGAATATCCAATCTTTTCTTCTACAACAAATCTTTTAAATAGGTTTTTATTTCATAATTTCTTTGTCAGCTTTCTTTTACTCTTTAGATGTATTCTCTCTCTTTCACAGGCTGTTTTTTAAACAAGAATTAAAGATATTTGGTCAGAGTGCTTGTGCGTTAAGCAAGCGGTCCTTGGTTTGATTCCTGGTGGTTACCAAATATTTGGATTGTGTATCGTTTAAAATAAGGCTGTGAAAGAGTGAGAATACATCTAAGTTTTTACTTCTAATGCTATTTAGGGCTATAGATTGACAAGAACACAACTAAATTCTTTGCTAAGAACTCTCCTACTAGGAACTGTGTATCGTGGGTCCAAGATTATAAGTGAATCTCAAAACTCTCCATTTTGTAGTATATGATTTGGCTACATTCAGATAGCGAACAAGTATTGCAAGCTTTCTAGTAACAATTAAGATCATTGGCTATCACTCGAGTACAGTGAGAGAAAATGCATCTAATGTAGAACGAATTGGTTTTGATTGACTTATGTTTTTCATCTAGATCTCACATTAAAAGAGGGCAATTAGAACGTTTTTATGTGCAATATGAGATAAGCAGGTTTATCCCTGAAATCCATTTCCCACAAGAAAATTTCCATACATTTATTTTGCAAATTCATATATAGCAGCGTGCATTAAATACACACACGACTCCTTTTAAACTTGTGGCCAAATGTGTTAGTTACTTATACTGGCAGTAGATTGTAAATTACTCTCTCACCTGGATTGATAAATATTGAGTGAATGGTTTGCCTAAAGTAGTAGGTGTGGTCATACTTTGGAGTAAGTTATCACATTAATTAATAATTAAGATTTATTTATAGTTGTAGGATGTTAATAATATTTAGTTCTTTTTCTGAAATGAACAACTTAATATTTTCACATTGTTTTATACAAAAACAGATTTTTTCTCAAGTGAACAACTTAACAATATCATATTGTTTTATACAAAAACCAGAACAAACAGCTGAGTATAACGTATCACATAATTATGTAGTGTTCATGTGAAACGATTCTTTCGGCATTGTTGATGATAGCAAATTATTTTTCATTAATGTGTTTTACTTTCTTTGTTGTAGGATTTGACTTGGAGAAAGCTAATAAAACATTTGTCTGACTATGAAGATTGTAAATCTGTCCCTGCTGAACTTAAAGATATTGCCACTTTCTGCCCTGATGTCCTTTGAATTTTAATTAGATAGCTATTACTAATCTTTTTTCATAGTCATACATTTTAACCTTTTTTTAAAAACTTTATTGTGTGTAATTTTTAATTGTAATTTGTTAAAGATATAAAGAGATAGAGATATGTCTGTGAGATAGCTATAGCTGAATGTATTAGTACTGGTAATTAATTATTTTGAATAACACGCATGCACGAGAAAGTTAGAGTAGTAGTCCTGTCTGTCTGTCTGTCTGTCTGTCTGTCTGTATGTCTGTCCGTCCGTCCGTCCGTCTGTCTGCCTGTCTGTCTGTCTGTCTGTCTGTCTGTCTGTCTGTCTGTCTGTCTGTCACGCTCTGTTTTGGAGATTATGTATAGGTTACACCATGACGAGGATGGTGGTATGGGATTTACACAACTGAGGGCCAAAGGCCAGGTTATAGTGTAAATATCGTACCGACTGATCACGGAGGGGTGCAACCGACTTTTAACATGGGTTTAGGTTATAGGAAACACACAAAAATTATAATTTTGATTGGATGGTTTACTTTTCATAAAATTTATTCACCGTAAATTGAGCAATCTAATATTGGACGGTTTGAATGTGCCATGGTACAATGACAATTAACAGCTGATTTAGGCATGAATTACTAACATTTAAGACCTTTTATTGTGCTACTTTATTGAATTTCGGGCTGATTGTTGAGAAAATGCAAGCTGTGAGCTCTGCGTCAGTTCAAGCTTATGCCCTCACTCAGACTACTGTTCCTGTGTCTCAGAAAACTCATGTGAGGACATTTGACAGCGTCCAATCCTTTGCCACCAACATTATAACTGGTAACAGGGCTGGCAGCTCTCAAGAACTCAAATGCCAGTTACATTGGCCTATACCCTGGCAAGCAGAAGATTTTTTTCATATGGTTTGTATGTGTAAACGTATACTTTGTGGTTCCTCGATCTTACCGTCAGATCTGTTTTTGAAGCGTCCCAGACTCACAGGATCACACAAGAACATCTATACACTCTACAATCTGTATATGTGCACGTCATAATCACTGGTCTTCGTTTCTCCATTCAGTTGTAGGGCACTGGAATAAAGTACCTAATTCAATTGCTGGCCTATGTACCAGCAAGGCCTTCAAACTAAACCTAATGAAGTTCATTTATGTGTAACAGCTTGTATTTTTTATGTGTTACCTGTACATTTCTTACATATGCATTTCCTTTTTTTTTTATCTCTGTTTTCTTTATTTATCACTTGCTAGTTAGCTTTCCATGTTCTCTATTGTAACATCATAAATACAAAAAAGAAGTGGAAATATTTGAAGATTGTCATTTTATTGCTGTTCTCCTTAAAGACAATGTCATTCAAGACGTTGATGTTCTTAAAATTCTTTTTTTTTTAAATCTATTTCTTGTATTTTATAAAATTATATAATTTTTTTTTGTGAACATTTTAAAAATTCGTTAAAGGTAAGGCTGAATGTTTGATAAAGACTGTACATGTGAGAAGGCCATAGCTAAATATATATTATCTTAAAGAAAGCAATTTGAAAAATTATGCTGCTGAACAATAAGCTGGTTGTTGTTAGTTTGAAACGAGAAACTATACCAATACACTTGATTATACTCTGAAATGCTTACTTCATGCTTACTTGCTAACAGTAACGATCATATTATATAATTGCTAGCTTTTTAGCTTACTTTCCTTCTTGTAATCATGGGGGTTGTTAACCACCTTCTCCTTCCCCTCTGGAGTTTAAAATTCACTGAGCTACTCTGCATACAACTAAGAACTATTGCGTACTGATCAATGAAAATTCTTCTTCTGGCTTTAACAGGTAAGGAAACTCTCTAGATAAGAAACCTGGAGTTCTTCATTTATGAAATAAGGCATATTCTCTCTAATATTGGTAAACCTACCATTGGCATTATGAGTGACAAGCTTGCTTCTTTAGAAGAGTTATATACCATTTAAAAGGAGGATCCCATGGTTAATTTTATCATTATTGATGGAGCTGAAATGTCCAAATGCTACATCCTAAGAACTCTCTCTGATGTTAATAAAGAGTTAAGTTAGAAGACCTATGCACCATATAAAAGGCTAAGAGGCTAGTTTCATCATTATTGACGGAATTGTTCAAATGCTGCATCCTAAATAATTTTCAGATTATGCATCTGTCACAACTTAACAATGCAACAAGTTCAGTCATTCTTGCACTGCAAACCAAAAGGTGTGTAGTTCACACCAAATTAAGCGTGAATCACTTGTAACAATAGTCACACCAAAATATGGTGTGATGCTCACACCTCATCATTTGGGTGTGAAGTACACACCAAATTTAGCGTGAATTCTCACCACAATCACTATGAACTCATACTTACATTAATGCTGAATTATTTTAAGTTACATTGATTCTAGTAATACATATCAACATTTTTTTCCAAAAAGAGATTAGTGTAATCCCAGATCTCATTTATCAGACGACTAAAATCTTACTCAACTCTCTTATCTAACACACAAGTGTACAAAACATTTATAAGGTAGATTACAATGATAATAGCATTGGTTTTTGCCTGCACATGAATATAATTAATGTTTAGTAAAGGGTCCATGCTATTCCATTGAGTGTGAATTTCACACTAAGTGTGCATTCACACTAGGAAGAAAGTGAGAAGGACACACTATGCATAGGTGGTGGGCATTCACACCACTAGTTTGGTGTGAATTTGGTGGGTTTTCACGCCATAATTTTTACAGTGTAGCACACAAGTGTACAAAACATTTATAAGGTAGATTACAGTGATAATAGCATTGGGTTTTGCCTGCATATGAATATAATTAATGTTCGGTAAAGGGTCCATGCTATTCCATTGAGTGTGAATTTCACACTAAGTGTGCATTCACACTAGGAAGAAAATGTGAAGGACACACTATGCATAGGTGGTGGGCATTCACACCACCAGTTTGGTGTGAATTTGGTGGGTTTTCACGCTATAATTTATACAGTGTGGCTGAAATAATAATAGCAAATTTTCTTGTTGTTACAGCCAATAATTATAACTTAAACACATAATATGTGGGTTAAGCTTTACTTAACATTATTATTGGCTGTAAAAAAAACGAGAATATTTGCTATTAATGCAACAAGTTGGCACCAGTTATGGGATTGGTATGTTGAAGGCTACTTTAAGGACATGGCAAGACAAAAATGTGGAAATGAAGTTCACCATAGTTGTGTCATTCATAAAAATTGCCATTCTTTCCTTTGAGTAAATGGCTGGGCTGTTTAGTTTCGTGAGCAAGATTCTAATAATTGTATCCAACCTAGATGGGAAAGAACTTGTGATTACTGATGATAAAATTATAGAGACTAAACGCTGGACATTCAAATATACTAATGCCCATAGCTGAAGGGAATGGCGTCAGATATGAATGCAATTTAATATAACATGAGTTTCATTTGATATAGCTATTATAAAAACACTTAAATAATAATATGTAGCTACACTGAATATTATGAAACTTTCGTAAAATTTGCATCTGTCAAAGGTCAAAATGGGTGTAGCTCAATAATTTAGATTTTGCACAATCGTTCTGATTTGCTGCTTTACTATAATATACCAATTGATAGCAAACCAAAACGCCATGAATTGAAAGCAAGTGAGCCAAACATTGAACAATAAATATGATCAGCAATAACATAAAGAGGGCCTGGCTGTAATAACGATTAGTGATAGAGACTATTTCTTAAAGAAATGTTGGTTATTGACTTATTTTTTAGTTTAAGAACTATTTTTGGTCATACAATATGTGGAAAGTTAAAAGGAAAAAGAGCATAGTTAGCTACACTTGTCGATGAAGATAAGTATTTGTAAGAAACATAGCAAGCAAAAATTAATCAAAATAAAATTGAGAAGTGAAATAGTCTTCTATAATTATTGTAGATTATAATATCTCTACACGACTTTTATTCCAATATAGCTAGTTCTATACATATTCATTAGTAGTAATGCAGATCTCGATTGCGTATGGTTCATAATAAATTTTACAAGTGAGAATGAAGGCCACAACTTGCTAGTAGAAGAGTATAACCTCTTATAAAATTTGAGGGATAAACATTACAATTATGGTCTCAAGTGCTAGTAGGAATAACATGGATAAGAGTGTTCTTCCACCTATAAATACCTCACTTCATTTTCAAGGAATCTTGAAAGATCATTAATTTGATCAAAATCTGGAGATTGCAACTGGTTAATATGAATTGTGTAGTTTGTAGTGATGGAGAACACCGCATATGCACTTTAAACTTAGTATGTTACGAAATAGGAAGTACTTAATTTTCAAGCACTGCATTTTTTGACTTCAGTTATAAGTATTACAAAAGTTCCAAGTCAATGGAACTAGACAGCTGATTATTAATGATGTGAACTAGCTACCAAACTATCATTAGAACTTATGAAACGCAGGAGATGGATTTTAATTTGATAGATAATAATAATTTTAATGTATACACTAGAGCATGACTAAGTGGGGTTATCCTTTAATTCGGTTGTGAACGACACCACCACATGACACAACGGAGATCTGCAGTAGCATTAGTCGAAGATGGCGTGATAGTAAACAGTCTATGAGGGATGCCTTTTTACCAGGTAAGGTGACTTTTCACAGGGTGAGGTGACTTTTCACATATCGTTTCTTTTGGGTGAGAAATTGGTATATTTGCATGTGAGCTTGAACAAAAGAAAACAGACTCAATCAGTATGTGTAGGATTTGTGAGGTCTAGTAGTACCACTGGAATGTCACAGAAAGAAAGGTACTGAAGAAAGTAAAATTGTGTGGTCAGGTGTGAGGGATTTCCAGTGTAGTACTAACTAACTTCCCGAGGTCCGCTACGTGGGGGTACACAATTTCGTGGGGGTAATCAATTTCGTGGGGAGCATCCCATATTTCTTCGATACCCACTTGCGGTTAAAAGGTGAGTAGGATGAACCGCCAGAAACCACATAAACTCCTGCACTAGGCGCCGCCCTGACGATGCAAATGTACCTAAGTCGTTGGAAGATTCCCGTGTTGTCTCGGCCAGATCCTTTACCCGATATGAGGATGTAGAAAGGGTCTGGTCAAGTTCACGCTTTCTCTGACCGATAATTGGATATGAGTGGCCTCACGATAAACTAAGCGGTTCGCGCGCAAATTTAGCTTGTGGTTTCCGTGTGAACATCTATTTGATCAAAATCTATTAGAACACAAGAATAAAGTCAATAGAATGGCATCTAAAGTTTGCTCCTAGACACCAATGGAAAAAAAATAGAAGATCAAGCAGCATTGTACTAGCTTCCAAATAGTTCCATATGTCAGCAGTACTCTACAATTTACTTCATGAAACCATTAGTTGTGCGGTAGGTAGCAACTATAGTCCATCAGTAATACGAGCTGATGTGAAGCAAGTCCCTGTGTACAGTAATTACGTGCATTCAGTGCGCTAAAAATAGTCTAGATCACATTAACCGCGTAATTGAAACTGTGTTCCCTGCGGTTACAGATATGCAGACTTAAACAAACGTGAACTTGACCAGTAAAGGTGAACTTGACCAGACCCTTTATTTCCGGTAAAGGGTCTAGCTCGCGAGACTAACTCCTTTGGGTGTGGTTAGTAAGGGCGGCTTGGTGTGTGCCTCTTCACTCCTCCACTCCTCCGTCTTGGTTCTCCTTCAATAGCTCATATAAGCTATCTGCACCAGTGAGTTGCTTTTGTACGTGTATAAATGAACCAATGATATAAGTGATAGGCTAGTGTATACAATGGCCATATGTGCGGGTAAATGCTTTAAAAAAACTTGGAATGCAATATGTAGTAAATTGTGAGGGTTCATCTGGATGCAGCTCAGCCTAGAATTGCTGATAGGCTGAGTAGTAAGTAACTTAGAGACTAGCTGTCATTTCAAATGAAATATGAATGTAATTATTCTATCACATTATAGGCTATGTCAGATCATGAGCTTAATCTTGGCCTTCAAACTCTAGAAAAAGAAGAAGAGCAAGTTGTAATCACCATCAGAAACAACTTAGAGCCAATTTCTCGGTATCTGAGGGATAAAAAAATTATTGATCGTAACTTGTACTGGGAAGTTACTGATCCAGATGCAGTACAAGCAGATCATAAGAGAGCTAAAAAGGTGTTCAATGAGCTAACCAAAAAAGTAAAAGGATTAGATGCAAGATACAATGTATTCTTGGATGGCCTTCGTAAATGTCAAACATGTGATCATACCATTTATAAGTTGGAAAGAGCATATGAGGAGTTGAAGAAGGAGAGTATTGTAGCTGAAAGTGACATAAAACTAAAGCGGCCAAAACAGGGTAAGTTTGTATTAATTGGGTAGGTTAGTTATAGCCTAAGATAAAATTGTGTTGAGATATCAGTTTTCACATAAGATTGATTTTAATAATAATACCAAATCTTGTACAGTTGGTTTTTACTAATTACATTATAAAAAAAAAAATTAGCAGCTCATAGTAATCATTGAGATGAGTAGTTCACTATCTTGTACCTTAATAGTTTTTTGCTATCTTTTTTCATTTTTTCCAATTGAAATCACTTTCTTAATTTTAGTAATTTCTGAGTAGTTATAGTATTCCATATATTCAGACTGTGCTAATGGAATTTGATATTTACTTCAAAATGTTTATACATAAATTTCATATTGTATTTTTTCAGCTGGTCACAGGGTATGAGTAACAGTGTATTAACAGGATATGAATATCATTAAAACAAACTCCCTCATGGAATGTGTAAACGATTAATAAACTTTATTACAGCACTTACAGTTATCCATACATGTAGATTATAATGGAAAAAGTATTTTTATTGTTAAAATGGATATAAATACCTGATATATTGGGCTTAAAGTGTTTCTAGCTATTGCACTAGAGCAGTATCAAATTGGACGACAGTGGATGGATTCTGCCATTGATTTTGGTTTGGCTGCAGACTTGTTATGATATTGCAACTACGAATATTTAAAATGCTTGTGATCAGCAGCTTTTTTTTTTGGCAAAAATTTTATACTCATCTTGCATCCAATAGGGAAAGAAAATTATTTATTATTAAATCAGGAAGATTTAAGTAACATGAGTTAATAGTGATTATAAATTGTAATTTACCATTTTGACTAAACTTGAGCTAAAAAGAACCTAACCGGCTTGTAAGTAATGCTCAATTGTATCAATTCAACTGAAAAAGAAATTTCATTTACTACACGTGCACACGTGCAAGAGGTTTATAGTAGTCGTTTTGTCTGTCTGTCTGTCTGTCTGCTTGTCTGTCTGTCACGTTATGATTTTGTAGTTACTAACAATTAAATGTTGATTTAAGTATGAACTTACTTAGAATGACGATTTAAGACCTATTGTGCTACTTTTTTTAATTTCGGACTTTTTTTGAGAAGATGCGAAGTAATCAGCTGCGCGTAGGTTCTAGAGTATGTAGGCAACACCCCCTAAAGTCACGTCGTAATCACATGAGAAATTAATTTCTTGCTGCCTGCGGTATTTTGTTTATGTAAGGAAAGTTTATGGAGTGATGGAAGAGGAGTTACGCGTTGAAAATATATATTGGTGTCTCTGGTCTGTTTTCTATTATTCTTTACATCTGCCATTTTCATTGCTCGAGCTATACTGGTACCTGATAAGAATAGCCAATACTTATGATTTTGCAATAGCTAGATAGTAGCACTTAAGGTTCACACTTTTGGTGTTTCATTTAGTATAATACTTATCTGTAGCGATTGAAGAATTGAGAAGCATATCTGATTCTACTCAGGTTGAACCTCCACACAATATACAACGTTTAACATCTAAAGGTGTGAAATATTTCTTATACTAATAATTATTTTATGTTGATATGTTTTCCCTTTTAAAGATATACCCATTTTTTCTAAGTTATTATCTGTACAAGAATTTGCTGAATGGATGAGCCAGTATCATGGGTTGTCAGAAGACGACTGTGACAAGTTAAAGAGTAAGGATTATAATGTACACAGGGCCAAAAAGTGTAATTACCTATTGTCACGAGGATATTTTATATTTTTTCCACTTTTCTGGTATAGGATAGGGTTAAATATTCTTTGTGCAGAGCATTTAGCCCAATCCTCTATTGAGAAAGTGTAGAAAACATGAAATTTCACTATATACAATAATAGAAAATTCCACTTATTGTCCTGTGTTAGTATACCTATAGTCTGTCCAAGTTGAGTTGGCGTGAAAAAAATGAAAAAAGAATTAATTCTTCTTGAATCATGACCAAGCCAAGAAACATTGTGTTATCCATTTAACATGAGTGTTAATTACATATTTTACCAAATGCCAGTAGTTTCTGCCTTATATTGACTTAAGGCTAGAATTGTTCTAAAACAATTATTAGCTGATTATCAAGAGAGAAGATTAGAAAATTCTTTGCTAGAAAAATTGTACAGATCAGAATAAACTCACCTTGCAGACATAACTGAAACAGTAACTGTTCATTTATTTAGTCAATCAATTGTCTATTTATTTGCATACTGTAAGGTGTCTAACTAGTGACACCGAAGGACTTAATTAAGAATTTAACTAATATAATAGCACTAAACATGATTCACTGAATATATTAGCCTAAGCAAGTGTTAAATCACAAAATGTATCAATTACATATATGATATATATATATAATGATATCAAAATATCTATGAAAAGATTAAATTTCTATTTAATTATGATATGGTTGTGTAGCTTTGTCATTTTTTTTTGTTTTTCAGAAAATAAAATCTCTGGGAAGGCGTTTTCTATGCTGACAGAAGCTAATATAGATGACTTGGTACCAGAGCTTGGTTCCAGAATAACTTTAAAATCAGTGCTTAATGAGGTAATCCAGCGATTCCAATTTTATTAACCCTCGGCACGCATGCGCAAGAGGGTTATAGTAGTTGTCCTGTCTGTTTGTCTGTTTGTCTATTTGCCTGTCATTGCTCAAGCTATGTTGATGCCCAGATTGTTTGTTCTTTTGGTCTGAGATTATTATTGTAATAGCTAGGTAGTGTTTAGTAGTGCTGAGGTTTCACACTTTGGTGCTTTAATTTTCTTTATAATGCAACTAGTTCTTGAAATATCTAGTCATTATTGGTGCATTATTGTGTATAATACTTCTGAAACTAATTTAAAATAGTATTTAAAAAAATTCATTTTTTATGCATCACTGACAACTTCATTATCTAGTTGTTTTAGAGTTTATAAAAATGTACATGTATAATTATATAGCATATAATTACAATAATTATTACATTCTTCTACTGTTATTTTTAATATTATTTTTTCAGATTAAAGTCAATTCTCAGACAGGTGAGCTTGAAGATTTATTTAATGATGTAGCTAGCTTTGACCATAGGAAAGCACACTAAAAATGATGAAACATTTATTTATTTATTGTATTTTGACTGTACACTTTTGACATCTATTATTTGTGTGCTTTAAGAAGAAACTCGAGTATTATGTATAAACCTAATTTTTGAGAGTTCAATGTGATAACTGTATCATCAATATCCTGAATTATATTGTCTATCCCTTAGTCTCGTGATCCTTTTTACACCTGGAATGAAAGAGTATATGACCATTTCATTGTTTAGGATGATTTATTGAATTTTAACAGTATGAATTTTATTTGATGAATTCAGAATAGGAGCTGATTTTAGAGATTTATTTTCTATACATGTACTTAGTAAATTGTTTTTTAATTTTAACAGGCATTAGAATAATACTATTATCTTCTTGAACATACTTTATTTGATAAAATGATGATTTTAGAGTACTGATTCCTAATGACTGTATTATATAAATATGCATCAGTCAATTGTTTTGCTATTAGCCATAATCCAAGTCACAGCATTGCTTTGGTAATTTCCATTTTGTGAATTACTACTGAAGATTGCTATTTAGAAGTTGTCAGCTACTTTGCTCTTTGGATTGTTTTGTTTCAGGTTGTTTATGGTAATTACATTTGTTAAACATTTGCAGATAAAGCTAGTGGTAACAATGAAGAGTCTGCTTCATTTAGAGGTGTGTTAAAGTATGTTTTATGTTATGAAAATTTGATTGATTGCTGTGTTGAAAGTTTAGCAGGCAGTAGGCACTATAGTAGTTGGCTCAATTTTTTAGTTAACAGAAATATTGTGTGGCACACACACAATGGTGACTGCACCATTTTTGTGTTAGATTTAATGTACAATCTTGCATATAATAAAAATATTAAACTACTTGCATGATCACCAGTGAATATTTGAAAACTTAAATATGTATTTTTAATTAAAGATTTTTTTAATGAAAAAGTCCTCGAAGATCAATGTCAGAGTAAGTCAAATTTAATGTATTTGCACTTTGTGGAAAGAATTGTGTATTTTAAAGTAAAAGTAAAATATATTCTTACTTTTTCAATTTACTGAACTGGTTATCATAAACTTGGTGGTGACTGTTGTGTCAAAAATTGTAATCTTGTATGCAAAAATGAATGAAGTATTATTACGAAATCCTATGGATAATTTCATTTAATAAATAATTCAGTAAGTCATTGTATCTATATAAAAAATTTCAGCTCTCTTTTCGGTCTTTCTGATAGGTTCCTTTTTTTTTTTTTTTTTGATATTTCTAGCTTTTTAAGGCTATATAATTGATACCAGTACTATGCTCCAAGTTCAAAGAAATATTTAACAATAAGTGGTTGTGGCCTTAATGGCCGTAACATTTAAATAATAAGCTTTAAACCTATGGTTGTAATATTTTCAAATACATTTTACTATAGAATAATTCATTATTCAAGCAATATTTTAATAACTGGATATTTGAATATAGTAGACCAAATATCTGGCAAATCATATCATACTACTTAGACCCTATCTCTTGATATAACAATTGTATCATCATAATGTGATTGATTTATTACTTTATAATCACTTCTTCAGTAGTCATGTATAGCAATATACATCATTGTAATGTATAAACATGACAATTACTTATAGTTATGGTAATGTACAATAGATCAGGGAAAAATAAGTATAATTATGTATTTTAATCAAACTGTCTGTTTTATGCAGGTATCGAATTACAAAGTGATTACAAAGCCGTAACAGAAATGAATGAACAACAAAGAAAGAAATTCACAGTTAAGCAAATGGGATTGCTTGATGATAAAATTAAGCACGTAAAAGGAAGAGGAACGAACATTGCCATAATTGATATGATTGGCACTAGTACAGCAGGCTTTCACACTCAACATTGGGCTTTTAAGGGCAAAATATTTTCCAAAGATGTCAAGTGTTTCAAAGCAAGTAATTTTGAAGACACCACTAATCATGCTACAGTGTGTGCTGGAATAGCTGTGGGAAAGCCATTCAAAGGATATGTTATAAAGGATGGCAAGACTGTTACAATTGACTACAAGGGAGGTGTGGCTCATGGAGCTAAAGCCAAGATATTTTTGGTCGAGAAAAAATATGGTTTTCTTGAAGCATTGAAAACAATACAAGCATTGAACAAGATAGAAGACGAAAAAATTGATGTAGTATCCATATCATTGGGATCTGAAACTGGTGAAGCAACAAGTGTTACTCAAGCAATAAAAGATCTCAGTAAGTCAATGCTTATTGTTGTTTCTGCTGGAAACTCTGGTACTGTTGAAGATGTTCTATATCCAGCAAATTTAGCCGAAGTTATCAGTGTGGGTTCCTATACTGAATTTGGCAGGGAAGCACCATATTCGCCTGAAGGTGTAGATATATGTTGTTACGGTGATGTGAATGCTCCAGCATCAGATGGCAATAACGGCTTGATGCAATGGGCTACTGGAACATCCATGGCAGCACCTGCCATAGCTGGTATCATCTGCCTGTTTATTCAGTGTGCTAAGGAAGGGAAATATAATTTACCAGAAGATAGCAAAGAAGATGTTATACGGCGAATGAAACAAAAGAAAAATATGATGTGTATTTTACATGAAACACTAAATCCATTTAAACAAGTCAAGCCAGCAAGATTGTTAGAAGAAGCTTTTACAACTACTAACTTTAAGCAATGGTTTGATGTCATTTTGAAAGGTATGAACCAGTAGAATTTTTAGTAATTTTGTGTAATGCATTATGTTCTACAAATTTAGTGTGATATGCAATAGCTATTTGGTGCTTGAATAATTACATACCTTGGATAATTACATGTCTTGTTGTAATGTGATTCTATGCAGTAATTCATGCAATGTCAAATGTTTTTGTCAATGTATGTTTTTATGCATTTTATTAGCTGCAGAAGCTAAAATGAAGTATCCAGGATCACATGCTGCTATGCATCTACAACAACGTAGTCTATCTTCTGGTGAGTAAAGCAAGAAATTTGTCAATTATATATGTGACAGTCTATGGGAAAAGGGGGCACTTCACGCAAAAATTTGAAATTGAGATATAGGCTCCAGAAGTAAGTCATAGGAAAAATTCTTTCTTTCGTTTTTTGCAGAATTAGTCTTAGTGACCCTTACTCTAAGTCTACGCCAAATTTCAAATGCCAAAACAACTTAAAAGACCCCAAACGTGCCGTGGAAAGACAAGCTACTTTTTATTCTCACTCTTTCTCGAAGTACATTAACGGGGAATTGGCGGAGTTTCAAGCAAGCTGCTAAAAAAATAACGGCATAGCATTGAGAATAGTGCATGCAATCTACAGCTTACCTCTGGTTGAAAGTTTACCACTACATGGAGTAGAATAGCCAAGGATTCCGACAAAACAGGCCGTGAGACGCTCTGAAAGCTAAAAAGAACTCTACGCAAACTTCGTTAGTCGCCGTTAAAATGTGGCTGTACGATTTATTTGCGTATGCGGAGTACGCCGTTAAGTATATGGATACATTAATTATACCGAAAGTAGAAATTCAATTTATGTTTTCTCGATTTCTAGTTTAATTGCTTTGCTGAATACAGCCCAGTTCAACTGCCAGTTTCTCTGCGTGCCGAAGGTTTTACTCTCCAGTATTTTAGCACTAAGTTGAGATAAATTGTAGCTTTTTATTAGCATATATACAAAACTCAATTTTTTTGATTTGAGTGAAGTGCCCCCTTTTCCCATAGACTGTCACATATGCAGAAAAAGTTTTACAAAAAAACATCAATGTATAGAATAAAGATTAAAAAAAATAAGAAAGTGTCATTGAGAGAGATTTAAGTTTTTGTTATTTTGCCAGTAGAAAAATTGCTGAATTTAATGTTTGTATTGAAGTAAACTTGTAATTGGACCTTGAATTAAGTAAATCTTCTTTTTGAAGTATCAGTTTGAAGGTCTTGAAATTTCCTTCAGCATGAATCAGTAAGAGCGCAAGTGGTATAACCCAAAAATGAAGATAAAAAAATTCTTGTGGTGTGATCGAAATTGGGGTCCAGTCTTCCGTTTATACTAGGTGATTAAACTCATACTACGAATGATTTTTCTATTTTTAATAAACTATTTAGGTTGTCCTTATTATTTTCTGTTGCATTTATGAAAGTCTAGAGTACATATTTATACCTTGCTAGTTTTATGTAACTTAAAGCTAGCATTATTTCTGATTGCAGAAAAGAATTGAATTGTCTTGTTAAATAATGATACTGCTATATTATAGCTAAAATGGTTATGAATTCTAACTGTTAAAGACAAACAAGCTAAACCAATTTTAAGCAGACATTACACTTGTTTAGGAGGGTTTGCATGCTAGGTAGAAGGCAAGAATTGCTTTCTCCTTTTAATGGCATGCTGAAGTAAAATGTGCAAGTACTGTTGAGATATACATTATATGATTTTATTGTGATAGTAATCTCTGGCAAACCACAGTTTAATATTTAGAACACACTAAGGTCAAAATGTTTTCCTCTTTAGACATTCCAATAGAATGTATTCCTTATGCTGAAGTTGATGTGTACACTACACATAACAGCACCTATGCTGCTAGTTTTATTTACATTTACAGGTTTCTATGCATGAACAAAGTAGTAGTTCAATCATTTAGGTCTGCTCCATTGTCAACTGAATATTAAAAGTGGTCAAATTTAAAGTAATCACATGTACTTAGAATATGCCACACATACACCTATCGTATAAAACTGCTAGAAATTCCCATTAACCTCTCAGCAGTGGCTGCTCTGCCAGTTCAGCTGGTTCAGCTAAGGCCGGACCACTGTTTTCCAAAACTGGGTATGTGCTCCTCTTTCATGAAATTCTTTTACCTAACCGTTTGATTTCGCTCGCTCTTATTATTGCTCGTTTTAATACGGTTCGCAGCTATTCAGGCGTGATTTTTTTCAATTTTTCCGACGTAACTTACAATACCACTATGTTAGGTCAAAGTCCACATCAACTTAAGGGGTGGTCTCGCATAGCCAGACCTTTACCAATCTTGCCCGCGTTGTGGTTGGTAAAGGGTTTGGCTTTCCAGACTACTAATAGGGTGCAGTTTTCCGCAGAGAACCTTTTGCGTGAAGAGTAATTTATTGCAGATATCAATCAAGCTTTTTTGCTAGTTGGAAAAAGCATTGTTATTGAAGCTGAACACTTTAAATCGTGCCTGAAAGCAAAGAATAGAGACTAGCTAGTTTTACAGTAGTTTCTTATGCCTTGGGAAGTTTTATATAAGTTTTGACTTCTAATAGGTATTAATTATTTTTGGTGATAGTAATTGCACCACCATAATATACTTTTGTTTAGCTATCTATAATGTTTTCCAACTGAACAGATGCTACAATAGCTTTTCGGATGCATAAGCAAGAGTTATTACAAGATGCACCAGTAACAGCATTTGATGCTGTTACAGTGGTTTGGTATGTCACATGCTTAACCACACACACTTCCAGGCCTGGCCTCTTTACAAATGCCAGAGCAGCCCCTGCGCAGCTGAACAGTCCAGTCTAATTTTATACACCATTATAACATCAGGCTGGATTGGCTGTAAAATGCAGATTATGATTCTATGTTAGTTTAATTACATAAAAATATTTGATTCATTGAGTTATGTTTTTTCAAGCCATTAATGATGTTTCTTTAACAATTATAGGAAGTCAAGAATTGAAAGGATCATCTGCTTGTGCCACAAAGAAGAGTCCACCAAGGGATATTGAACACTCATCATCAGAAGGTGCAGTATTTATTGTAATACATATTTTAAAGATTTTGAATGTAAATATATTGACCTAGATATTCTGAAATTTTCAAGGCGATTTACACCTGAACAATTGGCTGATTGGATGAGCTTAAATCATGCATTGTCAGATGATGCTTGTGACAAGTTAAAAAGTATGACTCATTTTACTGTGTATGCTTTAACAATTATTAATACAGTACAAAGTAAACAAAATGTCACCTTGTCTGTACCAATAATGAATAGAATACCAATTGGCCTGGTATGTCTATTCCGTTAACAGAAATAGGCTCTAACTGGATACTATTCTTTTTTTTTCTCCCAGGGAAGGACCATTAAAGAAAATTCTTCTAGGGGCCTCCAAAGGCTTGCCTAAGAGTGTCAAACTCTTCATCAAATATGATTTGTTCACCCTTGATAAGTAGTTGGTTACAATCAGCCAATATAATGTTAAGCTAAAAGCTGACTCTACATTATAATGCTTAAGAGAATGGAATGCAGATGTAAGAAATTGTAGTCAATGTAAACGGAGAAAAGAGTCCAAGAGAATAGATTGCATTGTATACCACATATCTATCAGTAGTACTGTTAGCTGTCAGGTTCCTTATATATGATAAGAGGAATATTTCAAGTTACCTTACCACTTTACCTCTATTTCACTAATTTTATTGATTATATGATATAGATTTAGTCTGCAAAATATGAAGACACCTGGTTTAAATTCACCCTCTTTCAGGTTAAACAGATGAAAATTTTTCTATTTTTATGGTAGTAATTTGCACAGCATTAACCACAGGTGTAACCTCAAAACCAGATATTTTTAACTGACTAAACACACGAGGAACTTCTCTATTAATTGCTTTCCTTTAAACAAATAATAAACATCACCAAATGTGTAAGTTTCTTCTTTGCACTGCATTTCTACACTTCATTAGTACCATTTAACTGTATTATTTGTGCACAACACATGTACGTACGTATTCACACAGTTAGAAATGTTTATGAAACCCAAGTACTTGGATATATACAAGAAATAGCCTCTAAAATATGTTATTGTTTGTAAATTACAATTTGATTTACCAGGAATTCTAACATTTTAATTCGACGTATATCATTAATACTCATTTAAATATTTCCAGGGCATAATATATCTAGCAAAGTTTTTCTTGTGATGACAGAAGCTGATATAAATAACTTGGTAGAAGACTTTGGTTCACGGACGACTTTAAAATTAGTGCTTGATGAGGTAAATGTGTATAAGTGAGAATTCTAAAGTTGTAGTATTTTTCGGTTGAAGAGATCTTGTGATTTTTTTTACATTTTCATAAATAAAGAGCATATGCATTAAGGTTCTAATATTATAACTATTTTCTATATTCAATTTAATTATCTCATTACAATCTACAAAGCAGTTCTAAGGTTTAATTTTATAGTTTAGCATATCCATGAGTTTGTCTCTGTAAGTAAATATCAGTAAATTAGTCAGAACACTGTATACCAAGTGAAAAAAAATTTCAATGGATATATAATGTATTCTACTTAAATTATAGGTATGAACCTAAGTAAAATTGTTATGTTGATTGATAAAACTAATGTTAAGATTGCTTTGTATATTTATAGAGTATTTTATAGTATATTTTTTAAGCATATTAATATTTTGGGCTTTGATAAAAATATTTATTCTTCTTTCTGTTCTTGTCAACAGATTAAAGGAAAATTGCAGCTAGGTGAGTTTTTTTTTAGTGCTTAACAATATCACTAATGTATTGCGAGCATAGTAATCTATTTACAGTCAGTCTCAGTTAAATTCTGTGTCATATAAAATCGTAATTAGTAAAGTTTTACTCAAAGAATTTAGAATTACTGATAATAAAATTCAAAATTAGTAGTATGACATTATTAATAATTTTCAAGGAAACATGTTATAATTAGCCAATGTTAATCAACATGTTTCTTTAAGATTAAAGTCCACTTGTTTTTTGTTAATATTTTTGTATAATATGAATAGCATTTAATTTTTTCAGATGAGTCAACCACTATAAATGACGAGTTAGCTTCATCTGTAGGTGAGTTACTGCTTTTTGTTCCTTTTTCTATATCCTTATTCTTCTAAGAAAATGTATTTCTCCCAGTGAACTCATTAAAAAGAATTAATAGGAAATTTAGTCTGAACTGCTATTATTAGGTCTAGATAACTTACTTTTGCATTTCGCTAATTATGTTCAATAATTATTGTTTGTATATGCATATACCATTGATAAAATAATTCTACCGGGATTGAAAATGAATCGTGTGCACTCGTAGAAACTGTAATCTAAGACATGTAACATTTGTTACGTTCATTGTAACAAATGAATTCAATTAGACATAGATATATACTAGTTATGGTATTTACATTATGCTACATTCTTTACTGTGATAACTGAGTTTGCAGTGTTCACTTCGTTATTAAAAATGTTTTGCTGTAATATACACTACAACTTTACAGACTGTCTGAACTGAACAAAACATACCAACATAATGCTAGCATAAAGGAAGTGTGAAGTCATCAAGTGGTGATAAAGGATAGTGATGTCAGTACCACATTTACATCTTGGAAATTAGGCTTTCCAGCTTTGTGATATGAATCATATTTATGATTTGTGTATCTAAATGTCTGTCAAGCAATATAAAGGAAACAAGTAAGGTCAAATAGATAATTTTCATTTTCAGTTAGGCAATGGACTTGCTTGAGCATGAGTTAGAACATATCAAAAGTTGTCATTGTTTCTACTAAAAACTCTCCTTCTGTTAAAGGTATTGTATTTCGAGGCTTTTTGTGATGGAGTTGTTTGTGTGGATTACATAGAATTTGTTAACCTTGTTAATTGTGCACCCACATATGTATATATTTATTGTATTATTATATGCGATTGTGATGTCAATGATCCAGCATCAGATAACATGACTGGCTTGTTGCTATTTAGTGCTTGCACATCTATGGCAACACCAACAACACGGTCTGATATTTTTTTGTTCAGTCTGTGATATGAGGATAATCATTGTCAGAGGACACCAAAAAGGAATTTGGAGAATTATTATGCATGAAAAATAACATTTTTAAGACAAGATAATTGTAGTATATTATGTATGTTAGAAAAAGGTGTAATATCTCTTATTTACAGGCTTTATGAGTATACAAAATGAAGATAAATTTGACTGTTTAACTTGAAACTTGAATTGCTCGCCAATGATAAGAATTTTTATATTATTCCTTATCGTTTAAAAGAACAAAAATTACAGCTACGCGATGCATTTAATTACTATCAAAGGCAGAGAATTAAGTCATGTTGTTATATTTTCAAGCTGTTTTATATAGTTTCAATTTTTCTCATTATAGCTACACTGGAACCTCTCTTATCCGGACAGTGTGGGACCAAGGGGTGTCCATAACTAAGAAATGCCCGTAACTCAGAAATACGCATTCAAATATCATTCAATGTCCAGAGTCTAACCTCACTAACTTTCATTTCTTAATTTCTGCTATCATTATCTCAAGTAAGCTATGCTAACGTTTTAAGTGCCGCGACCTTTCTTCCATCCCCTCTAGTCATTAAGTTCTAGAAGAACTAGTGGGCCCACAGAACTAGCTAGCAGTGATGCTACCTGTCAACGAGTTCTATGAAGAACAAGCAGTAGATGCACTAACTGCCTCTTGATTTCCATGTTCTGTCTCTTCAACACCGCAATCAAAATGTCAAAGTAACACGTGAAAAAATTTGGACAATTTTATTCATTGATTTTTTGGATAGGTAGCTTATTAGCCGTCAGTCACTGGTGTCCGGTAGACAGAGGTGTACGTAACTTAGAAGAACGGATAAGAGAGGTTCGAGTGTACATAAAATATTAATTCATCATATTTTCCAAATTTATTTGATATTATACGGCCTGAAAAAGTATTTTTTCGATTTAACACTTTTGGCCTCAGGGTAAATGGTCCTAATTGAGGTGCCGCCCCCTCTGCCAGTTGCTGATGCTTGAAATTCCTTTTAATTATTGAGCTAACTTCACTGGTCCTTAAGTCCTAAAAGGATAGATGACAGGCTTATCCATTGTTTTCCACTTATTTTTTTCCACATCAGAGTGCCAACCCAGCCTTCCCCATTGTTCTTTGCATTAAATCTTATTGAATGTGTATACATGGCGACATGCTGCTATTGAATACATTCATTACTTTTGAATATTGTTAATCTGGGAGAACCACTGTCTATTATCCTAGCATGGGCTGAATACAGTGCATAACCTGTTTGACCCTTTCCACATCTGTGCTTGTCCATAAATATGTCGCCGCGCAGTGTAAAATTACACTCTTTTGAGGCTGAAAGGGTTAAAGGAAACTTTCATTGTTTAAAATTATAAAATCTACCACCAAGCCCATGTATCACTTTATACATGCGTATTAAATACAATAAAAAAACTGAAATTAGTACAGAATAAGGAATAGGAGGGGGGATGTGGCATAGTATAGCTTAAAATTATTCTTGTTTATTTATGTGAAACGACAAAGTTTGTACTATAAATATACTCCACCAAACTCATATATGGCTGTGGCATACTACTCTATCGATAATTTGTTATAATTATATTTATAATGCAGGAACTCGACTATTAAAGATGGATTCAAAAAAAAAGCTGGAATCTTCATTATCACAAACCAAGAAGGACTGTTCACCTCTTGGTAAAGTGATAAGTGAAAGATTTATCAGAGTGATAGTGTGGGGGTTTACAGTGGACTGCTTTGGGAACAAGAACCACGAGCCCTTCCTGATAAGTATGATTACTGGCACCAAGTTCCGTGTCTATGTGGAGCTACCCTTTATGCGTCCCCAACTGTGTTGCCGATTAATAGGGTTTTAATCCAATCACACAAACGGAAACAGTAGGTAGAACACATAAAGATGGAATGAGTTCAGAACTGAAACTAACTTCATTGGGTGCGGGCTATTTATACTGAAGCCCATGCCACATGCCTAACAAGTCATTTCTTGCTATAATGAAACACAAATAAAATTCACACACACACACTAAAGAGTTAGGAGTTCATTAACGAGTTCCTGCTTAGCTTCCTTTCTCGGCCCCCACAGATAGATTCATTAGAATCTTAGCATATATACTTGTTTGTTGACAGAGAAAGGTGATAGGTTTACCAGAATATTTGCATATCAACTAGTTTGTTGATTTTTAATTGTGCACAATAATAATAATGCAACTGAATATTTTACATGATAGTTCTAGTCATGTATGATGAATACTATTGGCATGGGGAATATGCATCAATCATTAGCCAATTTATGTACTGCTAGCAAGACATTTAAATTAAGGATGCAGTCATTCTCGGATGAAATAATTATAATAATAGCTAATTTTTGTTGTTCTAATAGCCAAATTTTTAATTAAAACTTAACCCGACGTTTCGACTCCTTGCTGAAGTCCTCTTGATAAAGTGTATAGTTCCTAAAGAGGATTTCAGCAAGAAGTCGAAACGTCAGGTTTAGTTTTAATTAAAATTTTGGCTGTTAGAACGTGTACAATTTGCCATTATTAAAACTAATGTTTTAGCTGTAAGTATTGTAATTTTGTTATAGATCGAAAATTTACTCTGGAAAAATTGCAACATTTGAAGTACACATTAGCTTCAGGATCCAAGCAAGTATTACAAGTTATTTACCAAGTGGCCCACGAATGGAAACTTATTGGAACGATATTTGGTCTGTCCATTGGTACATTACGCTATGCAAATGACCGAGAGGGCATGAGTGAAGTATTCATTAAACTGATTAAAAGAGTAAGTTGTGTTTAAAATATATGCAGGCAATGAATTTCTAGTCTGATGTGTGCCTGTATGCATGTTGTATTAGCTACATGTGAAATAATGTATTAGCTAGAAGTGTGAAAAACACTTCATTGCTCTACTTTGTTTTACTTTCTTTGTTCAAGGACTTGACCTGGAGAGCTTTAGTAGAAAACTTGTCTCTCATTGAAAATTGTAAATCTGTCACCGTTCAACTTAAAGACATAGCCATTCAAGACCCTGATGTCCTTTGAACTTTATTTACTCAGTCAAAATTTATACAGTTTAACAACCTAATTTCCTTTTTGTATATAGCTAATTTTAACTCTTTATATTGTGAACAAGTATTTTATACTGTACTATGTTTATGTTATTCACCTAAAAATCTAAAATTGATGATAGCATAAGCAAACCATTGTGATTACATATTGGTGACTATATTTGTGAGGTCATTACCAAGTGACTGCTGTGGAGTTCTAGAACTCTTAAGAAGTTCTCCAAGAAGCTTTCAATTACACTCAGAATACTAGAATTATTTTAAAACTATAACAAACATTTATACATCCAGCTGTATTTGGGTATACTTATTTTGCTAGCTAGTTGAGTAAATTGTGTTAAAATTAGCAAACACATCATTGCTGAGTAAATTCATTTGAGATAATTAGGTAAGACTTTTTTAACATAATATGCATTATTATGGCAGATTATGGTTGAAAATTTCTATAATTTTTGGAACTTTTTTTGACTAGGCTAGTTTTTTATGCATGCTTGTAGCAGTGTTTCCACTAGGCGTGCATCATAATATATATTATCTAGCCTAGTCAAAACAGTTCCAATGATTATAGAAATTGTCAAGTGTTATTATAGTAAAAATTAGTATTAATTTGGGAGAAATATGTCTGTTTTGAATCTTTTTTCTTTTAGTTATGATTTTTTAAAAATAAATTTTGATTGGGGGGGGGGGGGGGGGGGGGGGGGGGAAAGGGAATCGAGAGAATAGACATCGTTAGAATGTCCAACTACCAAAAATTTACTGCTGAAGAAGAAATTCAAATTAAAGGGTGAACATAATTATTGACATATGATATGATAAAGTAGCATAGAATAAATTGTTCATATGTAAGCTATAAATAGTAACCTATAATAATATAGTAATTAAATGTTAGATTTATGTACATTGCTAATTATTAGTTAGCTATACTAATTAAGGAAATGACAATAGGAATGTGAGTACAGTGGGGAGGAAGATATTTTGTATTGGTAGGACACAAAATTTTGCTTCATATAGAAGCACAAGTAGACATAAGTTAAAATTGAGAATATTAATGATTAGTTACATACATAATAAATGTTATTATACAACAACCGCAAGTTATTTAGCGCAGTTAATGATTGTAAGCATGTGGCCACTCATAATTGGCATTAAAAGTAGTTTGTCTAAAATATTGGTATTGTGGCTGCCCCCATAGCTCCACATGTTCCTCCCTCCCTGCAGTAAAACTGTAAAGGATTGTATCTACAGGTAACCATTATTCAAATCATAATATCAAAATGATTAGTTTACTGAGGCCAATGACGTAATTATAATCAAATCTTGTGCTTAGGATATTACCTTATGAAAATAATGTATAGTTGTATTATTATGAAGTTACGCTGACCACTGCTAATAACTTCAGAAAGGAAATTGTTTTACAATTAACTTAACCAACCAAGATGTGTGTCAACAGAATTAGATCTGTGGTGGTATAGCAATGTAAACACGGGGAATTTATATTGTAGCCACGAAAGTTCAGTGCATGTGTATTAAGTAGTATTTTGCTATGAAGTAAACATAGCCCCTTTCCCACTGAGACCACCTTCTAAGTTCTTTTTTCATCTGGATCAGCTGCTGCGCCTAAAGATCATTGATTCATCCTGTCATTTTAAATCTTCAAGGTGAGATAGCCAATTTTGTAAGTTGGATATGGGGGAGTGGAGGGTGAGTTTGGAGTCAAGCATTTAATAACTGAAATTGATATTGTAGCAACATACAGAGCTAACACAAACACTATTGAAGGAGGTTGGATGTTCTTGTACTTCAGGCAATTCTTGATATTATATGTATGACTAGTGAGCTTCCTGCCTGTTTTTATTATGAGCATTAAACCTCCAACTGTCAATAGACAAATAGTTTCAGTGGCTTTAGGACAGTGCCACAGATATAAGAAAGATAATACAACATTTGAAAATTTTCACAGAAATTTCCATAATTACCCACATAGTTACCCACATAGAAATTCCCAAATTGTGGGGGGTATTGAACCAAGTCCTTGCACAATCACTAAACAGCTGGAGTCTTTGTGTAAGTCCCAAGTTCCAGCTGGGAACACAGCCACCAGAATTGGTCCATTAGGATACTCTTCTATCAGCTACGTATAGCTATCCTATCACTTCCTAACTAGCCCCAAAATTATTCAAGGAAGTTATAATGAAAGTTAATTAGATATTAAGATAATAAGGTATGGTAAAGAAATGGTGAAGGTATGGTATGTTAAAAAGAAAGACAGAGACCAACTGAAACTGGATGGAGTGACTACAGTGATTTTATAGCCATTCACCCACATAGTATGACATAAAAAAAGAGGTTTGTGAGTATGCTCAAAAGTGATACCAAATGTGTGTCTAAAGTTAGTTCTGAGTATTTAGTTCCAAAACTGTGAAACCAGTGTGGTAGCTAATGATGTAGCAGCTGACCACAATTACACCGCAGCACACGCAGCACACCCAGCTCCACCCAGTGCTATCCCTGCAACTGTTTTGTGGGTGCCCCCACTCAAATTGCTAAGAATGACGATTTTGATGCCTATCATGCTATAAGACTAACAAATTTCCAGTGCATTACATTATCAATTGAGTTTTTAAATGCACTTTAAACAAAAGGATAGTGAATCAATTTGATTTATTGCAGTCAACTACAGCACCAGGACATGCAAATAATTATGAAGTAGAGTACAGGTTTGGCATCAGATATTTGTCTGGCATAGTAGTTTGGTAAAGGGTCTTGTTATTGAAATACTGAGGGTTTTTTTTTTAAGTAGTGTTATCGAGGTAGGTAAAATTAATACACCACTATAAATATGACTTGCTCTCTGCCAAAATAAGTGTGACAAAATAACTGAAGATGTTTTATGGCTTGTATAGATAATGTCAGAGCTTGATCTTTATTTGGGCCTTCAGACGCTGGACAAAAATGAAAAGCAAGTTCAGTTAACTATCATAAACAACTTGGACTCTATCGCACTGCATCTGAGGGAGGCAAAAATTATTGGCCGTGACTTGTGTAGGGAAGTCACAAATCCTGATGCACTACAAGCAGGTCATAAAAGAGCTAAAAAGGTGTACGATGAACTGGTTAAACAGGTTGAAGAGCATGATGCAAGATAGGGTACATTTATAGAGTGCCTTCATAAATGTGGAACTTGTGATCATACCATTTCTATTCTGGAAAGTACTTTTAATGAATTAATAAACAAAAGTGAGAAAGCTCAGAGGGATGCAGTATAAACAATATTACATCAAGGTAAAATATATATTTCATTAGGAAAATATTACAATAAGTACATGGAATAAACTTTGTATGAATTATTTATTACTAGTAAGTGTACCCAGCAACACAGTAGTGCTTGATGTAATAACTTTTGAAAATTAGGAATTGCCTGTTCCATGTGTGTGCAGCTGATTGTGTCAATTAGTTACTCATGAATAACATTCACTTTCTGTATTACAAATGCATGAAATAAAGCTGCTGCAATTATATTGTGATGGCCTTAGAGTTAGTCTTCTAACACCTAAAGTGATTATATATAACTTACTCCGAATAATATGGGAGAAAAAATGCCCAGTTATACCAAGGTAGCTATAGGAAAACAAGCCCTTCTTCGACAATATATACCATTTTTTTGCACTCGATATGCTACATTTGGTCTAAAAGCACACAATTTAATTATTTGCTGAGAGCTGTCCTACCATGAACAGGATAGCTATCTTGGGTCTGAAATTGCATATCACTAAACTCTAATTGTCTATATTTGTACTGCCGACAAATGTGGCAAGCTTTATGCATTCAATAAAGCTGTAGCTTACTTCACTTATCTATTGAATAATGAATTAAAGTATTTAACAAAAACAACTCTTACCTAAACATGTTGTATGACACAATTATATTAGCTACATTCATTAGAAGGCTATATTTATCAGTATTGTGATGAAAATAATTACTTATTATTGTGGTTACCATTTCTTGTTAAAGGACTAGACCTGGAGAGATTTAGTGGAAAAATTGTCTTACATTGAAGATTGTAAATCTGTCGCTGTTCAACTTGAAGAAATTGCTGCTCAAGATCCTGACGTCCTTTAAAATTTACATACTTATCACTCATTATTCAGATTTTTACAATTTAACCTAATTCATTTTTTTGTATGTAATTTGTAATTATATAAAGAAATAAAAATGTAATTTTGTAGAGGCACCACTCAGTGGCTATTGTTCCTTCAGAGCAACAGCCAGCGGGTAAGTAGAATTGTGCTACTAACAGATATATTGAACATTACTAATTTCTTCAGGCTGAAACTGGAGAGCATGATAGCAAATTTACTCATCTTACAGCAACTCTCATCTTTATTTTTTATTGCCACACTATGTCATACTATTTCAGTGGAGGCATTTGTCACATTCCATCAAACGTATATTTTGTACAGCAAATCAGAAGAAATAAAGGAGAGACAAAAATGAGATGTCTAAATTGCAAGATTACTAAAACAAATAAAATATTCCTGCATGCATAAATTAGACAATAAATTAATTTGTGATTTTCATCACCCCTGTAAGAATCTAATTATAACTGCCTTATAACACTGTTATTAATTGCTTATGGTACTTATTCACGCACTATAAGGTACGATACAACCAGTTTATTTCTACCTTATAGCAGTGACAGTAACTTATAACAAATAAATATATTAAGTGCAGTGTATTGGTTATAAAGCATTGCTTATAGCATACCAATTAACTTCTGCTAAGCTAGCTTATACTGGATCCTATTCACCATGCACTTCATTGATTGATTAGGATGAGAATCCTTAATTATTGCAAGTTTAGTTTATTGTCTTCCTTTGTGGGACTGCATTTCGTTTAAATAAAAATAAATTTAATCAAAGGTTCATAATTATGTAAAGCTAATACTTGGTTGTAATAGAAGATTAATATTACCTTAAAAACCAATTGAATTTCTGCGGCTGAGCACTGTTGGAGACTTGAAAATTCTAGCATTGACCTCCCCATAATAACATTGTATTAGTTGTGAGGGAACCGGGTCAGTCAGCGTTAACTGAAGGCCACAGGATCGAAGCTATCCAGCTTGAGAGTAGGCTGCCACCAGAGTTGCTGGGGCTGCCCAATCACCTGGAGGGTTAACTCTTAACTGAAATAGTATGAGGGAAAACTGGTGTATATAAAGGAAGGCATTTCCTGCAAGTTGTCATACTTTTTTCCAGCAGCAGACCAGTCGACTTCACAAGTAGAAGCAACTTGCTCAAATTCTGTGTGATGATAACAGAGCTGCATCCAATCCAATACAGTGTTCTTGTTTTGATCATCATTGTCATCGTTATCACATGCCTGCAAAAAGAATACATATAAATGAATAAAAAATGAATTGTTTGAAAATATAAATAATAGTCACCTCTTCATCAACAGTCTGTTGATCTTCTGCCTGTGCCATTTCTAGCCTGTGAATATCATCAGCAAGAGACTTTGGCACATTACCAGACTGAAGAAAAGTAGCATAAGCAGCTGCATATGTGTCACATCCTCCAAGTAGCTCATCCAGTTGAAGAAAAGGCTTGTGAAGCATGAGTTTCTGCTTTGAATATTGCTCATATTGTGGTCCTTGTGGATCTGGTGAGCAATAAGGAATCACTATTACATCTTTGTTCCTTGGCACCAGTGCACTGCCAATTTTCTTGGGGATTCTGTACTTCTGAACAAATTTCAGCAGGGACACTTCTCTAACTCTGAGACATCAGGACGAGCACAATAGTGGTCCAGTTGGGAGTCCACAGTCACAGATTTGTCTTCTTCAAATGTTTCGGTCACCTGTCGAGAACCATCAAGACTAAGAACAACGAAATCTCAAGAAGCTCTAAACAAGGGCAGCATCAAAAGAAGATGACATGTCTCCTGTGCAGAAAAATCTCTCTCTCCAATAGTGCTTGTTAATAGCTTTTGCACTACTTTGAGTGGTGTGGCATCCTCTTTGATGCTTTTCATGATTGTACTGTATACTTCTTGCAGACCTTTTGAACGAGGCTCAGATTTGGTAGCATATTTAGCCACATACTTGATGACTTTGTTTCTGGACATAATGTACTGCATATCAACATTGGCTCTCCAAGCTGACAATTGTACTGGGTTGTAGGCATTCAACAAATTGTCATTTCTGGAAGTCAGCACTACAGGTTCACCTTCTTGTGTGGTGATAGTAGTCACTTGCTGTAATGGTTTGGGGTAGCCGAACCTGCACTCCTGCTTGCCTCTCTTACGCTTCAAGCAATATGATGTTGAGCATCTTGTGTGCCGTTGGCAAGTAGCAACTAAATCAACCAGGTCCATTTCCAAGTTATTTATGTCTTGGTATTGTTGGTTGCACACATGCGGTTTAATCTTAGGTAAGGGAATAGAATTGATTATGTTGTTCCCATCAGTAGGAATTCCTGGGTTCATTGTACTAACCAGGCCATCAACATATGCAGTAATCTCTCAGCAGCATCCAACAATTCAGCACTGTCACCAGATGACAATAGTTTCTCAATGTCTGGTGCATTATGCAGCCAAGCTACACCATGTACATGAGGAGATCCCCTGTGCTGCCACTCGAATCTGAACCAGTAATCTGTGGCTCCAAGAACATCCACATAAAATGTTTTCATGAACTTGCTAATTCGCTCATAGAAGAACCAATCAGCAATGGCCGGGTTGTTATTGACTGCAGAGCTGCGGCTGAAACTTTTATCTGGATTTTCAGCAATCAAAGGAGCCAGGTCAGGCCACTGATTGTCAGCGGCACTATGAGTGAAAAATATAGTGGGCATACCGAGACAGTCAATCATGGAAATGAGCCTACTTCGCTGCTTGAACCAAAATTGCTTAGTTCCACGTAAGCTGGTGGCATAATGTAGTACTCGCTTGCTGAGCTCTTTCCCTCCACTACTGATCATTTCCTTCAAGTCTTCCAATGACAGACGTGCATCTTTTGGGTGTTGCTTTATGTAAATCTTACCAGTTTGGAGGGCACGCCATCTCATTACCAGTGGAAAACAATGTAGGTCAGGCACAGGAGATGTATCCTTCGGTGACAAACTCGTTTATTGGAGTGTCCCCACGAGACGGCCATGGAATTATTTTGTCTGGATGCAGTTTTTGTCGCTCATTTATGGACTTCTTGACAGTCTCTTCTTCTGTGCCCTTTTGCACAGTAATTGGAACAAAGGATCCCAATTCTTGATAACTTTCATCAGTTTGCTCTTGTTGCTGGCATTTGTCTTCAATTTTGATGGCTGCATCTTCAATAGTGGTGATATTGGATAGATTTCCATCAATAGGGAGTTGCTCAACTTCTTCCATATCAATTGTCACATCACGATAATACTTGTTGTGCTGTTTTAGCCACAGGAGAGCATGTAGGACAACTGAGCGTCTCACTCTAAAGTCCTTGTGAGTATTATCTGAGCCATGCTTCCCCACGATCAACACATCAAGATTTGTTGTGTTTCTTGGAAGGCTGGAAGCAAAAGAAGTGACATTCTGTGGCAGGTTGATTACATGGCCTTTGTATCCATACTGACCATGAGGTAGTCGATAGATGGACATTAGTGGCATAACAGTCGAGATCAACATTTCCTCTGCTTGCGACAACCCCTTAATTTTGAATATAAATAAACATATAAACGTTATTTTATGGTACTCAGTTATATATCAATAGATGAATATATAATATATATTTAATAATTATGCTTCACAGCTTATTAGAATGCTTTTATTGCTTTATATGTAATTTAAATTTACTCAGATACAGTTACATGGATGGAATAATTATAAAATGTGTATAATGTGAGGATGTGTTTATATTATGCAATGTTTATTATTAAAATGATTTCAACAGGTCAGTTCTGTAATACAATAGAAAATTCAAATTTATGTCACAAACCTGTAATTCATTGGGCACTGCTCCAGGATTCATATTGTTTTCAGAGGAATACAGTTTTGGGTTTGCTTTGTCTCAATAACATCGTATACATGTAGTTGAGAGTGATGCCATTTTAGTGCCAGGAAATTTTTCTGAGCATACAATACATATTGTTGACTCGATTGAAGACATTTCGTGATGAAATTTGTCCATCTTCTCTTTCACAACTTTATCTTTAAGAATGGCTTGATGAATAATTAGAGGAGCAGTTTCATTATTATGTAAATGTTCAGCATTGACAACTTTTAATACTGCATCTTGAGCAAATTGTCGTTTATAGACACTCATGTTTTGAAGTCTAGCAGATTTTTGTTCTGGAGTTTCATTGGCCAAAGCATTTTCTTTATAAGCACATTGACGCTTCAATCGAATAGCTCGTTCATCTGATGTTTCTTTAGCCAGTTTTTTTCCCTGCAAATTGTTCTGATGTTTCAGTCGAGCAGCCCGTTTGTGTACAGTTTCATTTGCTATTTTTTCTTCCTGAAGAGTGCTTTGATGCTTTAGTCTAGCAGCTTTCTCTTCTTGTGTTTCCTTGGCTAAGCGTTCATCTTGAAGAACACTCAGGTGTTCCAGCCGAGCAGATCGATTCTCTTGGCTCTCAATTGCTAGTCTATGTTTTTGCTGAATTCTCATTGTATTTAATCTAGCAGCTCTTTTATCAAGGGACTCTTGTGCTAGTTTGCTCCTCTTATGCTCTAATCTAACTTCTTTGTGCTCTTGGGATTCATTTGTTTCATCAATTTTTCTTTTTTAGTCTTTGCTCGGTTTCTAGAGGACTTTCTGCTTTGCGTTTAGCCCTGCCCTTTTCATTTTTTTTAAAGGCGGGCTTGCCTTTCTTTTTCGGTTTCAGCCCTCATCAATTCTTGTGCCCTCTGGTTTCTTTTGTCAAGGCGAGCCCGTTTTTCATTCGCACTTTCCTATTTTAGGTTGGGATTATCGAGCTCCATTAGTTATAAAGCACAAAACCTTGACGAGTAAAAGAAAATAAGAATAAAATAAATGAAAAAGTCACACAAAGTATAGAACTAAGCCTTAGTTCGCCTAATCCACACCGCAATTGCTGTAGGAATCTCGTAGGTAGCAATAATGCGGGTGCTCAGTTTACTTGGTTTTTTATACAACTCAGAGAAATCGCTGCGCAGTACGTGCAAGAGTAAAAGGCGGGAGAAATGTTCTCGGCGCGACTACCATCGGTTTTGTGTAGTTTGCGCATGATCAGTAGCTACTTAGCAGTTAGATTTGTCACCTGCTATCAGTCATGGAACTAGAACCGATGGCAGAACAAGTGAGTATATTTATTTAGGAGAAGAATTGTATCAGATGTGATATAATTGTGTTAGAATGGAAGACAGACCGAAGAGAAGACTGAGCCCCAGTGGCTCAGCAAATAAAACAAGTTTTAAACAATAAAGTGAGTAGATATATAGTATTAAAATTCTCATAATTTACTTCATTTTAATACAGAAAAAAAAAGAAGAAGAAAAAGAAATAGGTAAGTCATTATGGTTTAACCTGTAGCTGTTATGATATGATGCACATTTTTTGTAGACAGCAATACCACCACCAGAAGTCGAAATACATTATAGTATTTAACTATAAATATATATTTAAATAACTTATCTATCTTAACCACTTATTTTTAAATAACTTATCTATCTTAACCAATATATTTTATTAACCACTTATAAACATATATAATATATGCTTTAAAATGTGTAATCTTTGTATTATCATGAAGAGTTATGTGATGGCTATCTAGCTAGCTCAAAACTCAGAAGTTTGTGGTTATGGGCATAGCACCCTCCATGGTTTTAAAAGTGGCCACACCTTGAACAAGTCTATGGTTATCTTCAATATAGGACCAAATGTAAATTTGCCATTTGAATGCTATCAGTTAGAAAATGGACTCAATAAGTACACAAGACGTAACTGTGTAGGCAAAAAATCAGATAGGCCAGAGACAAAACCTGTCAATATAGGTAAAGATTTTTCATCAGCTAAGCAGTCCTTGTAACACACAGCACCTTCACATACACTTGTTCACTTGATGTACCAACACAAAAATTACTTCCTTCAGTGATTTGACATTAGTAGTATTGTAAGCACAATACTTTCACACAACTGAACATACCTAGGCAAGACTTGTGGTTAGTCTAGCGGACAATGAATTTTAAAATAAATGCTGTTGAGTAGGGCTTATAATTGTGACAAATAGCGTATTAACTTACCACCGCCACTAACTGGAATAGAAATGGAGCTCCAGTAAGTTTTTGCACCCGCAAAACAATTCAAAGCGGTAAACAATTCAATTTCTAAGGTGATACGGGTAATGGTCGCTACACCAGAGGATTCTGTTTAGTGAATTTTGGGACGGGGTCGAACGCGGAGTGAACACAAAAATACGGAGTGTCAAAGTACAAAATGACATAGCTACATAAGTCCATATATATAAATAAACAAACATCCCCGATTATCAATTGTGTTACCCCTCCACTATCTTTCACTTCAAACCCAGCATGCTTTGCCATCATATGGTTCACATTATGTATCCTTTGCACTCTTCTCATGTTTACATCCCCAAGAAGTTGCAGCAGTAATGAATTTAAATGCTTCAGGATAACAAATAACCTTAATCAGACTTTGAGCTGGACTAGCAGGATCACTATGGAATACTGACTTCATTTTTTATGCTGTTACTCGACCAGCTCTATATTTAAACCATAAGTACGACCCACTTTGATCTCTAGTAGCTTTCTCTACTGAGCCTGCCATTTCACTGGTCACTTTCACTTCCAAATCACAACAGGTATCCAAAAGTTTCAAATATCCCATTATTAATATTCTTCTTTATAAAGTTCAGGCAAAGATGAAGGGAAATTTGAGCAAGAAGTTTGGGGCTGGAAATCATTAGCATAAGGGAGGGTGACTGACAATATGGCGGGCTTACTTCTACATTCACTAAGAGTTATATAAAATTTTGGAAGTTCATCCTCACTAGGTGGACAGACAGCCAGAGACTTGCGTGGGCATTTGGCAGATGGTGTCAGATCAGCTAAAGCACAATCTTCTTCCTTTTTTTCCCTTTGGCTGAAGTAAAGTCTAAGTCCTTGACAGGGGCATAGGGAATACTGTTTTGATATGCTGGGATGACCCATTGACACTTTTCCTGTGTACACGTTTCTTTGCCACGAAGTCGGAAGGAAGTTTCAATGTAAAGCAGTACAGCAGCCACATGTGTGCATACTTCCCCTAATCCTGCCATGCAGTTGCAATGGGCACAGCAAACTTCACCAGTAATCTCACATATGATCCAACAAGACAATGGTGTGTCATTACACCACTGGGAATGCCTCACCTGTGTATAATAAATATATAGCAAGTAAACCATTACAACAATATTATGTGTGGTAGCTTACCCTTCCTGTCACAACTATCTTTTCTGTCCATCCAGAAACATCCTTTACCCTAACAAATTGGTTGTACGCTTCCATAGACTTGTGAGCCTTAAACAGTTTTGCAGTAACAAAACTGGTTTCCATAACCAAGAAGGAGACCAAATCAGAGGCCTCAACTGGTGGTAAATTCTGAGTAGCTGCTGAATCACTTCTTCCAGTTCCAGTTGCACTAGTTAACAGGAAAGGATCCACACCATTCAATAACTGTAGCTTCTATCTAAGTACCTGGTCCTGGCATTTCCTCCCAATCCTTCCGCGTAGGAAGACAGTCGTTTGGCTTCCATTATAGAAGTGAGTGAACGATGCCTGTACACCAGTCCACACGACAGTGAGCGGTGCGCGCGTGCCACTACGCCCTTAACCTGCATTACGTAATCGATGAAAACACTCTATTCTTACCCGGATGTTCCGCGGTTACACTACTCCACAGTAAACGGTTATACACCGCCGTAAGCTGCGGTGAGTTAAATATATTCATGATCAAGGTCGAACTGCAACTTCCAGGGTAAGCCCAAAGGGTCTGGCTGGGATAAGATTACAATAAAACAGTAGAGATTTAATGCTGCATAGGCTCCAACTTTTCAAAAATTTCTTCAAGGATCAATTACACCCATTAATCACCACTCCCCTAATTAGCACAGCCACACCAAAACCACATGTATATTAATTGGAATTTTTTTTTTATTATGAATTACAGTTGCTTTTTTGAGTAGTTTCGAAAATTATGTGTGATGGCCATTTAAAGAAACTATTGTTGAGTGTTTAAAAGTAGGTCGTTGTTGATCTGATGCACTTTTCTCACCATGCACAGCACTAACCTTATAGGACAGTTGGAGCCTACGGTCTCAGTAACTTAACAAGTTCGTATGAGAAATCAAAGACTTCTAGGCACCATTCCTTTAGTTTACCAAGGTGGCTGGTGTGTTGCTTCTACTATTTTATTGTAATCTTATCGAAGATGCATTGTAATAATTATTACAGTGTAATGCCATCTTTAACAATTTTGGTAATTATGTGACTCCTCAATATCACAATCTCTTTACCCTCTCATTCGACATTGAATGTGTATGGAATACATACTCATCCACGACTCAATTTTAATTCACATTTTGAAAATTCCTTCAGTGATTATGAAGTTGACTGTTGGTTTGATACCTCACTGACTAAATCACAAGGCCCAGACATACCGTGTATCGAAAAACGTTATAATGCCGTCTTTTTTTTTTAAGGAATGCCTCGACGATAGGTAATCTATAGAACTAGATGTGATAGTCAATGTAACTATGTCGCATGATTATTTACAAAAATTGTTAAAGATGGCATTACACTTTAATATTACAACGCATCTTTGATTACTTTAAAGTGTTTACAACACAGCATCAAAATCACCCTCAAGTGGCCCTTCTATAGCTATAGTAGTCATTAACTTTAATAGTGAACACAGTTGAAGCCAATTATTAAGACAATTCTTGATCTGCTTCATGTCGTCACTAAATGATCGTTCTACTGTAGCTATGGGATATGTTGGGATAGAGCTGGGTAATATTTGGTAATCACAGGCGATAGGTTTTATCTTGAATTATCACGATATAACTTGTATATCATGATGCTTTCTAACATGGTAATTAAAACGGTGTTTGTTTTTTGCTATTATCCTCGAACCTGATTGATTAGCTAACTATTTATTTAATTATTTTTGTTTATTTATTAAATTTTGTTATGTATTCTTCCATTTGTAAACATAGGAGAGAAACTTGGTAGAAAAACAACCACAAGTTTTGCCAAGGCCTTGTTGACAACAAGCTCTTAGCTACAAAAAAGAAAGGCCAGAGTTATTTTTGCATATTTAGCTAACAAATATGGATTTACGTACTTACATCAGCTTCCCTCAAGTAGTAGTAGGTTCCTTAGCATTAATACTACGGCATTCTGACTACCAATGACTCTTGACAACCAACAAGCGGCACTCCGTATCCCCTAATACGGCGAAGTTTTGAAATTAGGTCTGGAAATGGGTCGTCAATGCCATAGTAACCGGTACAATCAACTTTTTGTTTCTTGAAAAGCAAGCGTTTTCGCCGGAATTTTCTCACAGCTTAAGTATAAAGTAAGGCTTGCTTAATGCTGTAGTTTCAGAATAAACTGGGGTCAAGCCTAAAAAGCCGTGTTTTTTGGAAAATCGTTCCCCGCGCGCGCGTTTAAATGGCATACGTACCATCCATACATACATACATATATATAACATATACCCGATTTTGCATTATCCACCCCTAATACTGTCTAGCTCGCTACGCTCGTATGGCAAGCGGATAGTAACATAATTAATACGTACGTTTGTACGTCCTTAAACGTGCTTTTCAGTGCAAAACGTACCAGTTTAGCTGAGAGGAAGGCTGTTGGAATGGGTTTGTCAGAGTAATGTACGTGTTTGAGGGACGTACGTGTTTAATAAGACGTACGTGTTTATGCGACTCACCGGTACGTGTTAGAGAAGTACGTATTTGAGAGACGTACGTGTTTGAGGGACGTACGAGTATAAGAGACGTACGTGTTTGAGAAACGCACGTGTTTGAGAAATGCACGTGTTTTTAAAGACGTACGTGTTTGAGAAACGCACGTGTTTAAAGACGTACGTATTTGAGAGCTGTATGTACTCATAAAGATTTTTGGAATAATCTGAATGCTTCAGATATACATGCTTTATACTATGGCCTATCAGTTGATCCTTGCAAGGTTCTTTCAATGTTGGAAGTCTGTCCTCCAGCAAACGATCTGGAATCTCGTGTTGCCGATTACCTCAAGATAATGATAGGAAATATGAAAGTCAATGAATTAAGTCTTTTTTTGCACTTTGTCACTGGAGCAAGTGTGTGTATTGTGCCTACTATCAAGGTTAACCCTTTCGTTCCCAATCCCGCTTAAAAGCGGGTGAAGACCGGTTGGCTTCTCTGAATTTTAAAAAATAGTTACTATATAGCTAGAACCTTCAGATTGCATACACAGGTTCCCAATGCGTTGGAGAAGCATCTAAAATAGCTTTCAGCCAGGGCTGCTTCGACAGTACCTCACAGCAGTTGCGTTTATTTCTTCCTCGGCAAAAAAAACAACATCGGTTCTCCGTCGAATTTTAAAAAAAGTTACCTTCTCCACAGCAGCTTCATTTATGGATCCAGTCATCTCCAGAGCTTTGTAGAAGCAGCGAAAAATTGCTTGAGCCCAGTAGCCTTCCATAACACATTGAAACAACCGCTTCTTTGCCGACCAAGACTTTGTGGTTTGACTTACTGTCTTCTTTTTTTTTTATAAAATCGCCAGTTCAACTGGGGGCCTCCCCATTACGTACAGTCTTAGGTAATGCTTATTACATCATAGGAAAAAAGTGAGCGTGTCGTGTGATCCAGGTAACTATGCAAAAAATTTTTTTTTTTCAAAGTCAATTTGGAAAGATGGCGTCTACCAGTTACAGTGCTGTGGAAGTTTTAGACTTGCTTGATACTAACTCTAGCGACTCAGGATCAAGCGGAGAAGAGGGAGACGACATCTAGGGCTATAGGAGGCCCTGTATCAGGGTTGGGGACCAGACCCCGTCAACTCTGACACTGACAATGGAAGTCAAGAAGATGATCGATGTAAGCTTGTCTTTCTCTTGTCTTTCTCTTGAAAACTAGCAAGCTTCTGTTGTGGAAAGGACTTATTTATAGCTATATTGAGATAGAGAAAGCTGTTTAGCTATAATATATATATATTTCATTGAGTTTTGAGATTTGAAAGTGGGTTGTGGTTTGTTGAACAATTTCAAATTTTCAAAAAAATTTAATTTTTTTTTACCAGAATGTACTACTAGGACCAGATGTGTATGCAGTCACCGACTCGATTGTGAAGAGGGATTGTGAAGAGGACGCAGATGAGGCAACAGGAGCAGAGTCTTCCATTGATGAAGGAGAAGATGCCGGACCTGGCGAAGTACACTCGGAGCCCCACCCCCCTCCCTCCCTCCCAAACAAAAATCCTGTATGAAACCGCATACAATACATCATAAAGTTGCAATTATATAGGATCATGAATAATTTGTTGTTTGTATTACAAATATCTTTGTTGTTTGTGTTTTTGTGTATATGAAATTGTTTTGTAGTGGAGTTCGTCCAGTGGCATATGTTCCTTGTGGACACTCATCGATGTCTCTTACATGATCACAATCAGCACCAAACACAGCAAACAACATATTTTATTGTTGAACTAATATAATATTGGTATAAAGTACATCAAACAATATTATTTCTATTTTTTTTTTTATTATTATTGATGGGAAAAGTGGAATTTTTTTGGAAAAAATTTTTTTTTTTTAAAGTAATAGTAGAGGGCCTAAATATTATTCAATTTTCTCAATCAAAAAATGCGGGGAATCCCAAACTCTTGGTCTATTTAGTGATATATGGTTGCTATGGGGTTTTCCCAGCCAGCATCGAGTTAAAAAAATAAAACGGTAATGCACTATTCCGCGGTAGAAGATTAGATTTTTCCGCGCGCGTCCAAACAATTCGGGAACGAGAGGGTTAAGTTTAATGGCTTGAGTGGATTGGGACGGCGTCCTATAGCACATACATGTGACAGTATTTTGGAGCTACCTACATCTTATATTAATTATGAAGATTTTCGTGCAGAATTCAGCAATATATTGGGCATGACAAGTGACAGTTTCTCATGGCGTATGGATGGTATCTAACACTCATTGTATTGTCTTTCTATTAACCTAACATTCCATTTTCTAAGATTGTGCTTTCATTACTCAAATATGCATTCATAATAAAAATAAGAATTACAATTTCTTTTACTACTATTGAAATGGTTTGGAACTGAGTTTGAGTTTAAATTGGTGTTAAAGTTGAAATAAATTCAAGAGTCTCTTCATATAAATTGATTCCATAGTTCTCAGATATCCCACATGGATGAACTCTTCTCCTTAGTTGCTGTATGTCGGTGTCTAAAAAAATTATGCTGGTTCTTGGCACAGATACACCTTGATCAGTAAGTGGGATGGGGCCATCAGGATCGACACCACAACGGAATGGAAGAAATCTAGGGCAGAAATTTGCGAGTTTTGCAGTACGTATTGGGTGGTTATTCCAGCTATTCACAAACTGCTGCAAACAGCGGTTGATTCGTGGTACAAACACATATTGTAATGCCCATAGATGACGCTCATTGAGGTGATCTAGTAAGCTGTGGTGCTCCAGAAAGTAAAACAGTTTGTAAGAAAGAATTGTGATACTTTTGTGCATGTCTCTCCAGAGTCTCTCTATGTGCTGATTGTGAACACTAGATCCAGTAATCATGCTATGCCTCTCAGCTCCACGTTTCTCAATCATGTGTTGTGCAACTAATACATTTTCTGTTCCTTGGTCAGAACGGACTCTAGATGGTAGCTGATGTTTTTGAACAGCTAAAAGAAACAGCTCATAAACTGTTTTTGCTTCATTGTTGGTTGATGCACATAAATAAGTAATTAGTCTGCTATAGCCATCAATGGCCCCATGAGTGACTATTCGCCACCGAATCAACTTGTGGTGAGAATCTGCAAAAGAAAAAAATTAATTTAGTACACAGATCACAAGAAGTAGCTATTAAAATCTGGGCCACTAGTCATGACAATTCAGCAGGAATTGTAAAATCCTGGAGAAATGCATTGTAGCTAGTTACAGTCTAGAGTCATGTATTAAAAAAATTCTAGCTAATTTAACACAACCTCAACATACCAATGTGCCGCAAAGAATTTGGGCCTGGAACAGTATGGACGTCTTTTTGTGGCACCTGCTGGCCATCTCAGTGCTGTACCAAGAGGATCAAGATTTCTCAGGGTCTGACGCACTCGTTCCCTTGTAACTAAAATGCCATTGGCTCGAAGACTGCCTATTACCATACTTGCACCAGAGAATGGAGCATCTTCTCTGATTAGCTTAATTGCTGAAAACAACTCCTGGTCATCAACTTCAGAATTAGGATTAGTAACTAATCCATATTTCGCCTACAAATACCATTAAAAAATTAATATAAGTAGTACTTAACATGACTACATGCAGGATAATGATTCAATTTTTGTTGTACACGAGCAGTCAGTGCACATAGTGGACAAATTTTATAACAAGCCATGCCTATTTATTGCCAAATTTGGACTTTTAAGCCATATGTACTATTTATAGCCTTTCCTAGTATTAATGGCGGAGCTGAATAGGTACTATGTAGTATTGCCTGTGTGATTAGTCCGCCAATAGAATATAAAAATAGTCAGGTACTTTCTAAAAGCCTTGCATCAGGCTACAGAAACTTCATAAGGATTCTTGCTATGTCAATTTACTTACCTATAAATGGTCATCCTGCTAACTCCAAGTAAAATGGAAATCTCATTCCAGTGAAAACCAAGAGAACGAAGGTACTCTAACTGTTCCTTACTAATGGTAGAAGCTTTCTTCAATGAAGTTTTCCGGTTAGTTGATCAAGCTGAGAGACAATACGGTTTGGCCAACCGTGATTATATACGGACTACATTATCGAAAGACTAGAGTTTGTAATTATCGTGTGCTCTGATTTATTCGATAATATCCGTGGTGTTTCCGGATTGGAAGATTATTGCAGATCTGTTGGGGGGTTAGTGGGTGCCGTATGAAGGAGTGCTTGATGCTAATTTATCTCAGAGGCCACCCTTGGCTTATCATTTACACCCAGTTCATTGCTCAAGGCAACCAGGAAGACCACATTCGATATTAGTAAGGAACAGTTAGAGTACGTGGTCGGTACAACTCTTATACACAAAAGCACACGTCGACTTTATTCAAACACGTAAATCTCTGAAACACGTACGTCTCTCAAACACGTACGTCTCTCATACTCGTACGTCTCTCAAACACGTACATCCCTCAAATACGTACCTCTCTAACAACACGTACCGGTACGTCGCATAAACACGTACGTCTTATTAAACACGTACGTCTTATTAAACACGTACGTCCCTCAAACACGTACATTACTCTGACAAACCCATTCCAACAGCCTTCTTCTCAGCTAAACTGGTACGTTTTGCACTGAAAAGCACGTTTAAGGACGTACAAACGTACGTATTAATTATGTTACTATCCGCTTGCCATACGCTCGCTCGCCAACAAACATCCCCGATTTTTTCATTTTTACCCCTGTAAGTGTCTCTCTCGCTACGCTCGCTCGCCAATTACGTAAGTTAGGTAAAGCGTTCACAATTCCAGCATTTTTCAATTAACTAGCGCGGAGAATCCTGCTGCACTGCCTTACGCAACTTTGTTTCAACCAAAAAGTTTACAGCTACTCTCTTCTTGAAACAATTGTGAAGTCTTTGTCAAGCTGCGCTTCTTTGCCTCTGAATGTTGTTAAGAATACTTGTTTTACCTAAATGTGAACACAAAATTGATATTAGGCCACTGCTTTCGAAGTTTATTCAGGTAATTCTGTTATTGTTACTACAATACATGGGTCCACGTCCTTAGTCTGGGATCAGAGACTTTAGATTCTCTGATGCTAACTGAGAATGGAAAGGCTTACACTGTGCACTACAGTTAGATATAATTTCTGTCCTATTTTTCTGTAAAAAGAGTCTGCTCGCTCGCCATGCATTTGCGCTATTCGAGCGCACCACTAGTTATCTACACTGCTGCTTCTGCCCTACAGTACTGGTAATCCTTTGAGGTGAAAGCTCTTTGGGGTAAATTGCCTCGTACAGTTAATTGGTGCGTGTTCAAATTGAGCGCGAGTCGCGTACAATAGTCAGTTCGTGGAGAGTAAATTAGATCGAGTTACGGGCGGGTTTTGTGGTATTTTACTGAATCACTGAATTACCGCAGGTTCCGGTGGTACTGTACCCACAGTTACGCTGCCACCAGTTTTTCCTCGTACCTCGGAGACCTTAACAGGACGTGAAGAGTTATCTAGGCTCCTCACCAATCCCTCACAGTCAACAGGGACTACTTAGGTTTTAAGCCAAGAATTGAACGAGTAAAAAGGCAACCCGGGCATGCGTCAGGCAATTTATATAGTATACCCAAGTTAAATACAAACAAATATACCTACAAAACACAACTAAACAGTACAATATTATAATCTCTAACTAATTTGTTCTCTGTTCTTCTTCACTCTTTTTCTTCTTTTTTTTGTCCTCCTTCTGGGAGGCTGAACCCCACAAATATATTCGGTGATATGGTCCGTATTGCTCATAAGCATCCGGGCCAAATTTCCTGTCATACCAGAATCGTCATTATTGCTGAACGTAATGTTTTCTTCATCCGGTAGGAGTATCCCTGAAACACAACGAAGATTATGAATTTTAATCTCTACCCTGGGTGAGTTTAGAGACTACAATGGCAACACCAGGCTATTATTTTCTAATTACTTCAACCATGGCGTTGTCTATTTATACAGTTCAAGTCTGTGAAGGTGAGTATCTGTTTGTTGTTGGCAGTTAGGGACTTATAGCTATAATTTTTTTTCTCCAATGACAACGTTATGAGACGCACGGATACCAGTTACCAATTTATCGGTCACATGTATGTAGCTAGTAGTTGGAATTCAACTAGGCTAAGACAGTGTTTATTTGATTCGAGATAGCGAACTATTATACATTTCTATAATAGCAGGAAAGTTTAGCAAATACATTGAAGTCATCACTTATCTAAGCTCTGTGCACTGTCTACAACAACTAACTAGACTGAGTACCTAAGCCTGGCATTATTTAAGAATACTGCTTGATGGTTTAAGGGTGCAGTACCACCGGAACCTGCGGTAATTAAGCGATTCAGTAGAATACCACAAAACCCGCCCGTAACTCGATCCAATTTACTCTCCGCGAACTGACTATTGCACGCGACTCGCGCACAATTTGAACACGTACCAATTAACTGTACCGAACAATTTACCACAAAGAGCTTTCGCCTCAAAGGACTACCAGTACTGTAGGGCAGAAGCAGCAGTGTATATAATTTTAAATATTACTAAACAATATTATAAAATCATAACTCCATAGTAGCAGGGCCATAATCAAATACAATATGAAATGAACAAAATCAAAGGTTCTGAAGTATGCAATACTATCAAGGAGATCCAAGGAGCTGTGCCTTCTCATTGACCTCTCTACTGGAGTGCCATGTCCTCTCTTCTAAATAACCAAGATGTAGTATTCTTCCCTTCAGGAGGCATGACTTCTTAGGAGAGCCGAAGGTCTACTATTCTCTCCTCTGGAAAACAAGGAAGCCATGTCTTCTGCTCTTTTGTTGTGAACCTGCCAGTTGTACCCTAGAACCAAGGAGTTGTGCCTTCTGATAATGGGAGCTCATCTATTTCTATGAAGAGCATGCCAGCACCTTTCTCTCCTGTTGAGGTAGATTAGACAAAGTACTATAATCTAAAATTTGATTCAGGTCTTATTTTAAATAAATCAATAAAATAATAATTGATAATAAACAGCCTAATTGATAAATATATATTATTGTAGAAAGAAAATAACATTAGTAAATAAAAGTAATAATTCACATTTTCTTTTATTGGTGTGCAAATATCATATATATATATTTATTATTCATCCGTCTCACAACAGTAACAGGGATAGAAAAAAAAATAGCACCAAAAATTCCTGAGAAGTTGAAGTTAACACACTGAAACTGCTTCTAACTTCAACCCGCTACACCAACCTTCTATCAAGCTATCCAATGACACCAAAGCAGATTCTTCCTTCCAAGTCGCAGCTGTGAGCCGTGATATATCTATTCTAAACGAGTGACTCCAGGAGCCATTAATACGCCGCCGCTTCTTCATCGCATAGGACCCTCCAGTACATTCTTCCCCGCGGGGCTCACTTGCACAGTAACTCTTCTTTTGTGTTTGCTTACCAGTTCTAATTAGAGCCGCCACCACCCGGAATTTTGCCCACAATAAATTGCGCGCTCAGAGTTGGGGGGCGGAGTTGAAGAATAAAATGAATACGAATCAATAGTTTGCTTTCGTACCTAAAAATCGATATTCAGAAGTACTGGATGGCCAGAATGAACTCATATTTTGTACGCGGGGTACAGGCCACATTTAAAAAAACATTACAACGAGTTTTTTCTTTTAAATAGGATACAAAAAAAATAATATAAAAATATTTTAAAAAATGGAAAACAAATACTAATATCAAAAATACGGCGTTGTAATGTTGTGGGGAAGCCCCTAGGCTACCGCTGGAAAAAAAAATAGACTTCGTAACTGCAACGGTCGCCCCTTTATTTCGCTGAATAGCCGTAAGGTTTGTACCGTTGTTTCTCCGTTCCTGTTCGGTCTTTTTTCTTGAAACTTGGTTTATAAGAGCTGTCTGTTGGTGTCTGTTTCAACTGCAACAACAAAGTAAGCATACATTGAACAGACAACGAGAAATAAATACATAGCATAACTCCTCCGTCTGCGGTTTAGCGCTGCGGTTTCAAGTGGTACTGCACCCTTAAGATTTTGTAGATTCTTTCAAGAGCAGTGAATGATTCATAAAGATGATCAGATCGTGTTACCTATCTGTTAAGTAATGAGTCTTTGGAAATGAGTGCCATGAAGTGTTGTACATGATTGTTGTTACTCTTATTGCTGGTGATGTAGTTACTGTTACTTTTGTTGTTTCTAAGTTAGAACCAAGGTGCTACTATAACCCACCAAAACATGAACATTTGACCATTTCAAAAAATCTGTAGTTGTAATGCTTACAAGAAGTAACCATTTAAGTGGTCGTTAAGTAGGGGTGTGGCTTTGTTTCAGCTGGCTCAGAGGGCTGTCCAGGAATGCCGTAAATTGTCCATCCCATCCCACGGTCCCATGGGATCATGGGATTACATGGGATTGTCCATCCTATCCCACAGCCCCATGGGACTTTCCACGGGATGTTCACCTGTTCCTCTACAGATGCATGTGTCCTACTGTCCATCCCATCCCACGGTCCCATGGGATCGTGGGACATTCCACGGAATGTCCACCTGTCCCTCTCACTGACACATGAATATTTACTGTCCATCCCATCCCACGGTCCCATGGGTCTGTGAAGTAGATTGCGTGTAACATTAATTTGTAATGATAATGAATGGTTGTTATTAATATTAACATACTTGTAACTTTGTCAGCAATTACCCTTTCTTGCGTATTAAACCTAGCATGACACCTCCTTCGCTTCGCTCAGTCGGCTTGTCAAAGTGTGTTGTCGCGCCTTTGGCGCTCCTAATCTAATGCTAATCGTGCCATGCGCTGTGCGCGTGCGCTCTAACTTGACTCTAAGTGTTCATTATGACAATACTTTCATGGGATCGTGGAATGGAATGAACAGTGGGAGTATCTGTAAGAGGGACATGTGAACATCCCATGGAATGTCCCACTGTCCCATGGGACCTTGGTATGCGATGGACAATCCCACTGTCCCATGGGACCATGGGATGGGATGGACAGTGGAACGCACACGCAGGAGGAGGAGTTTTGACAGAAGTGCAGATGGCCAGGTATATATTAAACTGTCTGAATGTGGCATGAATGGTTTAGAACATTAGGTGGTGTATATAGGGAAAAGGGAGTGAAGTGAAATAACATAATGCATAACATAAATGCATTAGTGTCAAATTACAATTATTGAAGTGAATGGAAATGTATGCAACTGACTGAATGTGTAAGTTTGTGTGTGAGTTCGTTATGTGCAAGTTGGTTCTGAAAGTGTGGTTATTCCAACACACTATGTTAGATTAAAAAATGCAATTGTGTCCCAGAGGATATGAAGACCCATTATTGGTTAGTATGTAAACATTATTAGATATATTCACTCTCTTTCCTATCATTGCTATTGTGGTAATGAGCTAATGCAGTAAAAAAAAGTGGGTAATTTCACACTAGCCACATTGCTAGACATAATGAGTTATAATTAGGAATCTTATTAGTGTCAGCTATAGCTAAGCTAAGGTGCATAGCTAGGAAGTCCTATTCAAGGATGGTATTATATTAATGTGTATTAAGCTATACATGTTAGGCTCTAGAATCATGTACCAGTTATATAATGCGGTAGAAAACAAACAAGGAAAAGCAACACAACTACTTCACAAGTTGTTAAATATACAACAACACAAGTTGAGTTTTAAGTAAGCATACAAAACCACAGATTAATTTTGTTAAACATAATAATATTATATTAGATGTTAGGACAGAAAATTTGCTATTATTATAGACGAAAAAGTTACTGAAAACTTGTTCATTAAAGGAAATGAGGAGGAAGTAAATTTCTAACTGATGCGGTATGTATTAGAAACTAGGAAAAGCAACAGTGAATTGTTTCCACCAGCTATCTTAGTAACTGTATTAAAGTACCCAAACTCTTCATTATTCCATTTTGCTTTAATCGGCATTCCATCATAATTATGGTTGCTATAAACTATATCAGACTTTTTCCCCGCTAATTTTATTTTCTTACGAGCATACCAGACTGTATCCGATTTATAGTTCTTAGCGACAAGCGCGGTCGCTTGGGTAACGGGCTATAAATATAATACCACAGAATCTCACCAATTAATGACAATACAAGACAAATTTGGAACCATACAAATTTGTACATGCATGCCTATCGTCTTCTTTATTTGACATTCTCTCTTATGCTACAACAACAATTGCTCAGGATATGATAAATTGTAAGATTGAAGAGTTGGTGATTACGTTTATTGTATATAAATAGATTCCATATTACTTTAATTTCTTTGAACTTTTCATTAATTTCAACTTCTCATAGCTCAACCAGTAGAATTTGAGCAATTCCTATTGAAAGTTGAATAGTAACACAGTTTGTCATTAAATCATTGCACAATAGTATATAGTGCTTTTATATCAAACAACAAAACCTGAAGATAATTTTTTACCACTATAAAAGTGTCTTTATATTATATAGATTACTGTATACATGAGGAGTATATAATAAGTGAACTTTTGTAAAAACATTATGAAAAGGGGATCCCATAATAATATTTATCAAACAAAACTTTTTAAATCTTCTTAGGTATCGTGTCATCTCCCAATGAGTTAGAATCTTGCAGTGTTCATTGTAATGAAACATATACGAAGGTGTCGAATCTTACAACTCCAATTGTTTTATACACTAAGAAGTATGAAACAGTTTACGTAAGTAATATAGTTATAGATTGGGAAGTTAGAAAATAGTCACTCACCTTGTTTTCATTATTTTGTTAATGGTTTTTTAATTTTTCCTTAAAATACACAAGACTCTAAAGTGCACCTAATGTAGCAATTGAACTAAATTTTGCTTCTAGTATTCTTGAATGAGTTAGAATTGAGATAATTTGTCCCCTATTCTATATACCATCATTAAAACCCTTTCGTTCCCAATCCCGCTTTAAAGTGGGTGAAGACCGGTTAAAAATAGTTACTTTATAGCTAGAACCTTCAGATTGCATACACAGGTGCCCAATGCGTTGGAGAAGCATCTAAAAAAGCTTTCAGCCAGGGCTCCGACAGTACTTCACAGCAGTTGCGTTTATTTCTTCCTCGGCAAATAACAACAACATCGGTTCTCCGTCGAATTAAAAAAAAAGTTACCTTCTTCACAAAAGCTTCATTTATGGATCCAGTCATCTCCAGAGCTTTGTAGAAGCAGCGAAAAATTGCTTGAGCCCAGTAGCCTTCCATAACACATTGAAACAACCGCTTCTTCGCCCGACCAAGACTTTGCGGTTTGACTTACAGTCTTCTTTTTTTTTTTATAAAATCGCCAGTTCAACTGGAGGCCTCCCCATACGTACAGTCTTAGGTAATGCTTATTACATCATAAGAAAAAAGTGAGCGTGTCGTGTGATCCAGGTAACTATGCCAAAAAATTTTTTTTTTCGAAGTCAGTTTGGAAAGATGGCGTCTACCAGTTACAGTGCTGTGGAAGTTTTAGACTTGCTTGATACTGACTCTAGCGACTCAGGATCAAGCGGAGAAGAGGGAGACGACATCTAGGGCTATAGGAGGCCCTGTATCAGGATTGGGGACCTGTATACATGAGGAGTATATAATAAGTGAACTTTTGTAAAAACATTATGAAAAGGGGATCCCATAATAATATTTATCAAACAAAACTTTTTAAATCTTCTTAGGTATCGTGTCATCTCCCAATGAGTTAGAATCTTGCAGTGTTCATTGTAATGAAACATATACGAAGGTGTCGAAGGTGTCGAATCTTACAACTCCAATTGTTTTATACACTAAGAAGTATGAAACAGTTTACGTAAGTAATATAGTTATAGATTGGGAAGTTAGAAAATAGTCACTCACCTTGTTTTCATTATTTTGTTAATGGTTTTTTAATTTTTCCTTAAAATACACAAGACTCTAAAGTGCACCTAATGTAGCAATTGAACTAAATTTTGCTTCTAGTATTCTTGAATGAGTTAGAATTGAGATAATTTGTCCCCTATTCTATATACCATCATTAAAACCCTTTCGTTCCCAATCCCGCTTTAAAGTGGGTGAAGACCGGTTAAAAATAGTTACTTTATAGCTAGAACCTTCAGATTGCATACACAGGTGCCCAATGCGTTGGAGAAGCATCTAAAAAAGCTTTCAGCCAGGGCTCCGACAGTACTTCACAGCAGTTGCGTTTATTTCTTCCTCGGCAAATAACAACAACATCGGTTCTCCGTCGAATTAAAAAAAAAGTTACCTTCTTCACAAAAGCTTCATTTATGGATCCAGTCATCTCCAGAGCTTTGTAGAAGCAGCGAAAAATTGCTTGAGCCCAGTAGCCTTCCATAACACATTGAAACAACCGCTTCTTCGCCCGACCAAGACTTTGCGGTTTGACTTACAGTCTTCTTTTTTTTTTTATAAAATCGCCAGTTCAACTGGAGGCCTCCCCATACGTACAGTCTTAGGTAATGCTTATTACATCATAAGAAAAAAGTGAGCGTGTCGTGTGATCCAGGTAACTATGCCAAAAAATTTTTTTTTTCGAAGTCAGTTTGGAAAGATGGCGTCTACCAGTTACAGTGCTGTGGAAGTTTTAGACTTGCTTGATACTGACTCTAGCGACTCAGGATCAAGCGGAGAAGAGGGAGACGACATCTAGGGCTATAGGAGGCCCTGTATCAGGATTGGGGACCAGACCCCGTCAACTCTGATACTGACAATGGAAGTCAAGAAGATGATAGATGTAAGCTTGTCTTTCTCTTGTCTTTCTCTTGAAAACTAGCAAGCTTCTGTTGTGGAAAGGACTTATTTATAGCTATATTGAGATAGAGAAAGCTGTTTAGCTATAATATATATATATTTCATTGAGTTTTGAGATTTGAAAGTGGGTTGTGGTTTTTTTGAACAATTTCAAATATTCAAAAAAATTTAATTTTTTTTTACCAGAATGTACTATTAAGACCAGATGTGTATGCGGTCACTGACCCGATTGCAAAGAGGGATTGTGAAGAGGACCCAGATGAGGCAACAGGGCCAGAGTTCCATTGATGAAGGAGAAGATGCCGGACCTGGCGAAGTACACTCGGAGCCCCACCTCCCCTCCCAAACAAAATTCCTATATGAAACCGCATACAATACATCATAAAGTTGCAATTATATAGGATCATGAATAATTTGTTGTTTGTATTACAAATATCTTTGTTGTTTGTGTTTTTGTGTATATGAAATTGTTCCTTGTGGACACTCATAGATGTCTCCTACATGATCACAATCAGCACCAAACACAACAAACAACATATTTTATTGTTGAACTAATATAATATTGGTATAAAGTACATCAAACAATATTATTTCTATTTTTTTTTATTATTATTGATGGGAAAAGTGGAATTTTTTTGGGGGAAAATTTTTTTTTTTTAAGTTATAGTAGAGGTCTAAATGTTATTCAATTTTCTCAATCAAAAAATGAGGGGAATCCCAAACTCTTGGTCTATTTAGTGATATGGTTGCTATGGGGTTTTCCCAGCCAGCATCGAGTTAAAAAAATAAAATGGTAATGCACTATTCCACGGTAGAAGATTAGATTTTTCAGCGCGCGTCCAAACAATTCGGGAACGAGAGGGTTAACACAAAAGCTGAAATACAACTAATTGTTATGTGCTAATGGGTTTCCTTTTTTATCCTACAGATATTTCATTATGTGCTTTATAATTATCCTACACAGATAAATCACATGGGATCTTTAACATTTACTGAAGAATATCCTGGTGGATTTATCTTGAATAGTCCAATAACTATAAAATTGACTAATCCATTCTTGAATAGAAGCATTCCCATGATCGCTCCTTTCTGGACCTTTCCCTTAACTATTGAGCAAGTTTGCTATTGGAATGTAACTGACGATAAGACAATACAAGAGTATCTGCATATCTTCGAAACAGTAGTAGACTTCAATGCAACATTATTATTTGCTGCAACTTGGGAATATTCACAGTATGTCAGTAATATAGTAAGTGAGATTTCATTAAAGTGAACCGATCAGATATGTAATTATGGATACAAGTACATGTATCTATGTCCATTTTTAATACAATAGGTATAAATTACTAGGTAGACTGCAATTAGAATAATATTTTAAAACTAACAAAAAACTCGTTGCATACTTCAGCATTGTTTATAATAATAACTACTGATCTCAAAAAGTAGGTAATGTGGCGGCTCACTGGTTTGTATGTGTATGAGTAATAACACGAGTGACATGATTAAAATGGTACAAGGTGAAGCCGAGTGCTATTTGAATTGGTTTAAAAGTGCTATTTCAATTGACTAGCTATTGTCCTCATACATTTTTTAATGGGCAATTTACGTGTGTTATTATTATACTATAATTAACAGGATCTATTTGTAAACCTTAAAAACCAATTATATACAGAGTAGTGAGCATTTTAGTTTTCATACACATGCATAATATTAACATACAATTTGTAATATGTAATGATATAATGTTCGATCAAACTCTCACTTATATATATTTACCACTTAAATACAGATGATACCTTACAAAATTCAGGCCATTCTATTAACAGATGGACAGAAGACACTCTGTAGGTTTCTGTACAATAATACAAACTATCTACGTGAAGGCCATGAGTACCTCATAGGATTCAATGCTGGAAACCATATTGATGGTATTGAGTTTGCAAGACAGAATGGTTCAATGTCGTCAGAGTTACTAGATAACTTAACAAGAACATACAGAATAGATGGTAAGTGAATCACATAAACTTAAACTCCAAGTAATGGTATATCTTGTACTTTGACATTGATGTCATAAATCATGTTTATTTTCGTATAGACCACAAGTATATTTTGTGCTGACAGGGCAAATGTGTTACTGTTCAATATAGCTATCTGTATTATCAAGTAACAAAAGCCTAAAGCAGTGAACTACAACTAATTGCATACGTAACTTTTTACTATTGCAGTAAATCAAATAGTATTGGTATAAATTTGGCAGAAAAGTGTATTTCCCTATGTATTTTGGTAAAGAAATTATAAAAATAACGAGAAGTCAGCAAATTTTAATAATTATGAATAATTTTATTATTATCAGTTTAATGTAATTCATTAATTAATGTTTGTACAAAACCTAAAATAATATTAACCACCTCTCTATCATCTAAGAATACTGTCTATATCGGTTTGTTTAGGCAAATGTATAGCTGTTGCAGGATCCTTATGCACAGAAAACTCCCACCCTGGAACTTGTTCTCCTTTTCCTGATCTTACAGCGACATCCTGTAATTGCAACGAGGGAGTCCAAGAGACTGAAGATAACTGCACAGGTACTGTGAGTGACTCAACATCACCAGCTACAGTAACACCAATCTTGAATGGAATAACTACAGTTACAGTGAATGACTCCAGGCTATTGACAATCAGCGTCACGAGTGGTGTGGTAGGAGCTTTGCTCATTGTTTGCATTGTAGCCATTGTGGGAGCAGTTCTAAGGGGGATCAAAGTCAGAAATAGGAACAAGCTGGTTTTTCCATACTGTAAGTTTTCTCAACAACCAAGTCATCACATAGTCATTGTTAATTTCATCTGCTTACACAGCCGTCAATGAAATGAAGAGACCAAGCTTAACGTATGCTGGTTCCATGATTAAACTAGTTCAGCTTCCCAAGGAGCTCAAAATTCCTTTCCATCACTTGAAGTTTGACCGCAAAATAGTTGGAGAGGGTGAGTGGGTTTATTGATTTTACTATTTTAGTAAACTACAGCTGAATTATAATTAATAAATACCACACATTTAGACTGAGTGAACTTTCTATATACATTGAGATTATGGATGCACTATGACTATAGATCATTCCATAGTACCTTAGTAAGTAAAAAAAAAACCAAACAATTTTGCTATCAGCAGCAAATATTTTCTCATTCTGACAGCCATATTAAGTTAATGTGATATATATACTCTCTGAAACATATTACCTTTACAAGAGTATTTAGTCTTAACTAAACATTATTTTTATATTTCGAAAAATAGAGTAAAGTCCAGTAGTCATTATAAAAACTAATAAATATTATATCTTAGGAGAATTTGGTACAGTGTACAAGGCCAGATACAGAAACCAATTTGTAGCTGTGAAAGTATTAAAAGGTAAGGAGGATTGAGTTTATTTAATCTACATGTAAGTAAAAATTTCAAATTTTTTTACATTTGTTGTTAGAAATCTTTTCTTTCTTGTTCCATTACCTAATTACATTGCTTCCTTTAAGAACATTACTTAGCAAGGCTGAAACAGTAGTCACAAAAACGGATTTATCCTTTATCAGTATAATAAAGGATATGGCTCTATAATATTTGATTACATTTTAATTATAGTGATATTAATTGCAGTTAGTTGCATTTTTTGAATGCTCAGATTGCCACATTTTGTTATTGCCTGGTTAGCATGTACAAGCTATTTGCAGTGATGTGCCCTAACCAAAATGGCTGTCTAGCCATTTGTACTGATACATTTCCACATTGAAAACCTAAACATTGCTTACGTCAACTATCCTTATTAACTTCCAGTAAAATGTTGAAATATGATGCACAACAACACACTACAAAAAAAGTGGAGTTTCCTCTTTCATGATAGATGCTTGAAAGGCAAAGGAAATTCCATCCAGCTTGCTCGTGTCGAAGTGCATGAAATCCCGGAATTTCCTGTACATTTCCTGCTACATGGTGGTATATGATAGAGCACAATTTCAGGTACCTGACAGGACCGATTTCAAGTACCTGAAATTTCATCTACCAAATTTCAAATGCATTTCCTGTATACATGTCACAAGCAATAAAAACCACGTGTCATCTTCATTTCATGTACCAAATGTCAAATTTCCTGTATTCATGTCAGAGACAGAAATACCATGTGTAATCCTCATTTCATGAAGTAAACGTCAAATTTCCTACATACATGACAAAGTCAGAAATTGCACGTGTTATCTTACTTTCATATACTCAAAATGTCTGATTTCAGACTCCTTACATGTTGGAAAAAAAATTTAATATAAAAAAAATAACCACAAAATATACATAATGAATAAAATCAGCTCTATGAACATGAATTGTCATTTTGTGACAATTGTTGCAAGGAACAGTCCAGGAGAGTTTGTTTCCATTTAATTACTGAGCACAAGTTGATCCATTCTCAGGGATGGAGAGTCTGTTTGATCTTGTAGCCCTGGTGATTTCGTCAGAGGTGCACTCTTTGCAATTCTATTTGTACAAATAAAGTGAATAATCATAACATTTTTTTAATTTTAACAAAGTTACATCCCATACAACATTCCAAAACACTTCTACAGAAGACTATTAGCTTTACTATTTGCTAACAGTACTTACTTTCATGCATAATTCAGTCTATGATTACTTTATTCATATTATTATCTTGCAAACTTTACCAAAAATCACACAGACTCCTCATAGGCACTCTAAACAACCCAATCACAGAAACTATACTGAACTTATAGAAACCCTTTACCAATAGTATATAGGGTTGTTTTTTTTTACTTGTCCCAGAAACCATATAAAAATAAATTCAACATAACAAGTCTATTATGATAGCTATAAAACTTCCCAAGAAATCTTTATAGAAAATCCTTTATCACTCTTATCTGGGACCAAGTCATGTCCAAGAATTAGAATATAAGTCACTTTGAAAGGCTTACTTAAGATATTGATGTCTCTTTATCAAATATTGCATGCCATGAATATATTTAAACATATAAAATGTTAATAGCAGATATAGGGTTGCTAGAAAAAGTACGAAAAATAGAACGTCACAGTTAGCATAAGCAATCACTCAGCCAGTGACTGATTCTACATATTTCAATCACTGCTATTAAGACCGTTAATTAACATTAAAATTAATGTTTGTGTTTACTAGTTACCAAGCTTTTTATGAGTATGAATGTAGTTTACTGCCCTTTCACTTGTAACCTAGAACAATCACAAGTTGCACTACTTGGGATATTGATTTTGACGATTCTTTACCAAACCCTCTCAATTCAACAGGTAAAGATTGATCAATAACACGATGCATTTCTCCAGTTCAGGTAAGAATCTTAATGCTTACTATTTTCCTGGGCACAGTCCTGAGCTTCACCATTTAAAACTGTTCATGGAACCTTCACCATAATTGCAGAGACCCTTTACCAAACAATCACAAATTACTGAACGGTCACAAAAATCTTTACATACATTCATAGGATTCATGTGTACTTGTATTGCAGAAAACCTTCAGCTACAGCGACAGATTCCATTCACCTAAATTCACAAGACCCCTTTGCCAATACTCACAAGTACTCTTTATCAACATAGAAACACCTACTCATTATTCATTAGGATGGATACTCAATGCCAGTATGGAGTAGTCCGGCATAGCCAGACCCTTTACCAAACCCTTTACCGAACCGCTATGCTGGGAATGGGTCTGGGGACATGACCACACCTAATTTGTTCTGCCTCACATATATTGCGGCGGTCAATTACCGTTAGCAAATTACCGGGAATAGCCCTCCTTAACCACAAATAGAAATTCCTGTGCGTGTCAGCCACCCTTTCCAACGCTAGGTTTAGCAATCATAGCTAATGCGGTAGATATAAAGGAGGTGGGGCACTCACCACTTCCACATTCCTCCAGAACAAATTTGGTACGGCCATGTCTCCAGACCCTCCACGCGCTTTGCGTGCTACATGGGTCTGGCTATGCCAGACTAGGTATGGAGGTGGTTGGGTACTTCATTAAATGAGGTAGGCTAAATACAAAATGGTATACATTCTGTACTCTCTGGATACTTCAAATTGAACACATACAATTTTCTGTTAAGAGTGTAATCCTTGAAAACATGCACCAAATCTGGCCTTGAGGACGGCTTCATATACTACCTCAAACCTGGCCTGGATATACATACTTCTGCTAAACAACTCACTATGTCAACACTGCTATCTCTGGCACAAGAACTTATTACCCTGAGTAGAAAAAAACTTATGCTAAAGCCCCCCCCCCCCCCCCCCCTATTTTATTTTGTTTCAATGGCTTTAGTATAGCAATGGCACAATGTAAACCATATAATGCAGAGAATGCCCTTAATTGACGCTCCAGTAGGCACAAACAATTTGAAACACTCAAGAGATAATTACCAAACCCTCTCACTCCACTATTCAATTACCCTACTGGTGTCTTTACAATACTCTTATTGGTTACCTTTACCAAAGCTAACTGGTTGCCTTACCAACACTCTACTGGTTGCCTACCAACACTCTACTGGTTACCTTTACCAACCACTCCTACTGGGTGCCCTTACCAAAAAGTTTGTTCAGCTATTGCTGAGAATATATTATAGGTCATCAAAGCAAGTCAAGAAAGGCATGTATAGATGAAAGCCTCTGAAGCTATCTTCTTCATTCAGAACATACCACAGTGTAGCGATATATAATTAACCAACAGAGCGACTGCGTCAGTCTGTGGGTGTGGGAAGATAGCAGAATAACAAAAGTGAGAGAGGTTGAGAAAGGCTTCAGGATTGAAGGGAGAGGAGGGACTATACTCCCCTTAAAGTAAAATGGGGATTGCTGCCTCCTACTAATACAAAACTTTGGTGGAGGGGCGTACTCCCCCAAAAAAAAGTGGGAAACAATGCCCCCTGCCCCCTCCCCCCAGTTTCTATGCCACTGACAAGCAAAACATGGACACACAAAAAAAAGCCTCCCTCCTGGGCAAGGAACAACATAAGCGTAAGGAACAACAATAAGGTAAGGAAACGGCAATAGGTAAGGAAAACAGCAATAAGGTTAAGGAACAGCAATAAGGTAAGGAAACAGCAATAAGGTAAGGAACCCGCTAATTAAGGTAAGGAACAGATAAGGAAGGAAAACAGCAATAAGGTAAGGCACAGCAATAAGTTAAGGAACAGCAATAGGTAAGGAACAGCAATAGGTACAAGGAACCGCAATAAGGTAAGGAACAGCAAAAGGTAAGGAACAGCAATAAGGTAAGGAACAGCTAAGGTAAGGAACAGCAATAAGGTAAGGAACAGCAATAAGGTAAGGAACAGCAATAAGGTAAGGAACAGCAATAAGGTAAGGAACAGATAAGGTAAGGAACAGCAATAAGGTAAGGAACAGCAATAAGGTAAGGAACAGCAATAAGGTAAGGAACAGCAATAAGGTAAGGAACAGCAATAAGGTAAGGAACAGCAATAAGGTAAGGAACAGCAATAAGGTAAGGAACAGCAATAAGGTAAGGACGCATAAGGTATAAGGAACAGCCAATAAGCAATCATGGTAAGGAACAGCAATAAGGTAAGGAACAGCAATAAGATAAGGTAAGGAACAGCAATAAGGTAAGGAACAGCAATAAGGTAAGGAACAGCAATAAGGTAAGGAACAGCAATAAGGTAAGGAACAGATAAGGTAAGGAACAGCAATAAGGTAAGGAACAGCAATAAGCAATAAGGTAAGGAACAGCAATAAGGTAAGGAACAGCAATAAGATAAGGTAAGGAACAGATAAGCATCATGATATTAATGACTTCTGTATTGGCTTCTCTATCCTAGCTACCCTTTTTTTTTTTTTACCTAAACAAAACTGCAACAATCGTAGTGTATGGCTAATAATACAACGTGCAGACGCTTCAATAGGTGCAACTTCCCTAAAGCTAAACTTTCATTTATGAACTATAGCTGGCTAGACCCCACTAGTTCTGTAGAGATTTGAATAGAGGGAGTCTGGCCACTAAATTAAGCTCCGCTACTCTCTATACTAGTTTTTAATAAACCTACCCTTAGTCTAAGGCCCCGTCCTTTTGCTGGCGAGAGATCCTGGTGCTCTATCTCCAACTCAACAACCATCTTGAACATTACAAAAAAAAAACAACCTTTGCGCGTCTTTCCCCATTTCACCTTCTCACGTGCAATGAAAATGCGCGTGCGCTATATCTAAAAGAAAAGTTAATTAAAGAGAGAGGAGAGAACAACTAGTGTCCTCCTCCCCTGCTACTCTAGTTTTGCCAGGCCAGACCCTTTACCGTTGTTGTTTTTTTTAACTTTAGTTTGTATTCTATTTGTGGCAGGGTGGTGTAGCATATGGAACTTGCAGTTTTCAGACTCGTGATGATCTCAAATCATGTTGTAAATAATAATGTCAAACAATGTGGTATAGATATGAGAATTAATTTGATTTGGTGTCCTTGATGGCCCATTTGGGCATGTCAGCTGGTGGCTCCCGCCTTGAAACAGTAGATGATATTTTTCTGCTTTTCAGCTGCCGGATAGCTTGTGGTGATCTTGAACTTAAAATAAAATTGTCTATTTTATCAAATGTGTGGTTCACACGATGAGATCGCCACTGCAGTGGTCTTACTACGATAGTGTCGTCTGGGCCACTTTCTTCAGAAGACATCATGTCATTCCTCATTATGGAGAGCCACTGTTGCTTCTTGTCTTCCTGCAGGGACCCATTCTTTTTTACAGCCAAAGCACGCTCTTTACACTTCTATTATATAAAACATACCACTAGCAGTAAATTATTATATATCCATATTAAAATCTATATCTACTATTTTAATACTATATTTAGTAATACTCATAGACACCCTTTACAACAATACTTCTAAGCAAGACATGCTTTACCTACTGACACTGATATACATTATTTACTGTTTTCAAAGCTACCTTAGCATGCTAATACTGATATATTCTTAACCATTTTACATACGAATTCCTTACCACTAAGATTACAATAATACTCATTTATAAAATTCTTCACACTCAGCTTTAAATAACCTGTATCATGTCTTATTCCTACATACCATGTACAGTTACACAACATTACTGTAACAATTTCAATTCCTATACTTTCAATCAAATAGACCCTAATTTCAAGAATTTTTGTGTTATCATAGGATAGATATGATGACTGCATTAAATTATACTTGTGGTGATACTATTACGACTTACTCGGACTATTCTCTCATGTCTCCTTTTCTTTATTTTGAGTTCATCAGCCTTTCCTCGTCGTTGACTTGACTTATCTTGGCATTTGCTTTTATAAAAGCAGTAAGCAGCTTCTATAAAAAATAAAACATTTCTTTGGTATACAATAGAATGCCAGAGTTAGTATCCACTTAAAAACCAGAGGTGTTCGTTCTTTTGTAATGTTCTTAACTCTTAACACAGCAGCAATGTAAATTTGCAAGCTGGCCTTATTTTCCTTTTTGTTGCTTATCTACATAATATGGTATGTATTTACAAGTGAAGCTTTACTAAGAGTAAAAAACTAATGCACAAAAACTACCATTTGCCAATTTATCTCCAATCTTTGCCCCTCAGTTAAATGGTCTTTTCGTAGTTTTTGGGTGCGTAACTCTGACATTCTAACCATATAATATACTAAACTTTAGGGGACACTCCCAATACCAGACACCTATGCAATAAAGTATATTGATGTCCATAATACTCACCACGAATGTCTGCAGCGTCAAAGGAACTATTTAGTCCCTTCACCTCCATTACTAACTTGTCCATTATTGTAGTATTATGTGGTGACTTGATTGATTTTCTTTATTAAAAAAAAAAAAGCAGACAAATAAATACAACTAAAATTAAATGTAATAACTAAACAAGATTAAAAATATGATGAAACTTACCCAGGACAAATCTCCCATCCCATAAAGTCTTCTGCATTTTCCATGAGCTTCCAATAAACTTTACGAACTTCTTGCTAACAACAAAACAATAACAACATAAGACCAAAAAATATTAATAAAAAGCAATCATGATAATAGAAATTATAATGAAAGCAGCAATTACAATACTACTACTACTGATAATAATAATAACAACAACAATAATGATAATATAATAAATAATAGTCATAATAATAATATTAATAATAATAATAATAATAATAATAATAATAATAATAATAATAGCATGAAAAAGGAGGTTTTATTCACCCCTGCTTTACTCTTGAGGAGGGGCAGATGTGGCACACACACACACACGTAAATTGCTTCAAGACACACCCACACATAAATTGATTCATGAAAATGAAATGTTTATTAGTCAATTATTAGTCAAAATATTACAACAAAAACATTCATACCCTGACTTTAGATGAAACTGACACCTTCTGCTTATGTTTTTTGGATACTGTAGCACTACTGCAAGATAATAGTAAAATACGTTACAAAGTATAGTCATGAAAATATAAAATATATACATTTAAGATCCTATAATTATTGTCTATGCAGTAGCTACTGCTAGCTAATGGACCAAATAATGATAGATTTTTTATGACTAATACATATCACTAAATTTGTGCGTATGATTTACCTTGAAGAAGCTTGTTCCATGTCTCTTAATATTTTTTCATTTTTTTCAACTTTGTGACATAGAATCTTAAGCATCCCTTTAATTTCTTCCAACTCACTTCTAGGTTCCTCATTATCTTGATTATTATAATGCAATCGTGTTGGTGATTTGGTTTTATTTCTTCCAGGGGTAATTATCTCCTTCACTGTGAAAAACATTAAGTATAAGCAATCATATACCACTATAGTATTGAGTCAATATAAGATGTGTATGAGTAATAGCACGAGAACGATTGAAATAGCACGAGGCGAAGCCCGAGTGTTATTTCAATTTCTGTACGAGTCGAGTGCTATTGATCCCTAATAACACAGGTTATCACTTGCTAATAGTAGGCCAGCCTTTTAAAAAGTCTCTTGCACATTGTCCCCCCCGAACTGTACGTTTCCAAGGTTAACGCTCTACGTGTGCGTACTTACCCGTGAATCAGTGATATACTCATACTGTATTTTACTAGTGGTGCGCTCGAATAGCGCAAAATAGCGAAGCGAGCGATGCATGTTCCCTGTAATTGCAGCTATAGATACAGTTATTTATTTTTATGTTGTTAATGTTATGTCTGTCTGTTGTTTCATATAGATTCATTGGTGCTTCTATTCTATACCACTGTATGATGAAGGCTATAAAATTTAGGCTATGTACATAATAATAAAGTTTAAATGTTATACTTTTTGTGTTAAAACAAGAGTAATGAATTATTTTATTATTTATTTTATTAATGTAATTCGTAATCAGCTGCATAGTATTGCTTTATATAGTAAAGTTTAAATGTTATATTATTTGTGATAATATAAGAATAATGAATTATTTTACCAGCAAAGTTATTGGCTGGTGTTTTAGACAGAATATACAGCTATTTAATTAAAAATGTCATACATCATTACAGTTATAGTTGATGTAAACTTTGTGGTTTAATAAAATAAAAAAATAAAAGAGTTTATTTGTGTACTATAACATATTCAGTGGGAGAGCAGAGTATGTTAAATGGATGTAGATCTTAGACTACATAGTTTGATAATAGAGTTAGGTTAATTTTTATAGTTTTACATTAAATTTAACCTGCAATTGTGGAGGAATGTTTCCAGGATGCATGTTATTTTGAGCTGAATAGAGCTTAGGGATATGTTTATCCCGGCTATATCGACAACATTCCAATGACTTAAATTTCATTTTGGTGCCTGGAAACTTCTCCAAACACGTTATGCAGACTGGGATAGTCATCGATGAGATTTTAGCATGAAAATTACACATTGCTGTGTGAACTTGAGGATTATCAAATGCTGGAATAATTATGGCGCAATGGAACCTGGGGATGTTGTCTTGACCTGTTCCCCCTAACTTGAGACAATCTAGTCTCCCGTTGAAGTGGTGTTTCATCAGCCAATCTCTGCTGTTGGTTAGTTGACAACTGCTCTAATCTAGAGGAATTTTGTAATGAAGATTCATTTGCTGTTCTCAACAGTTGGTTAGTGGACAAACAGTGGAGCCTGTGATCTCTTTCACTATCACTTTCAAACAAATGTGTGACTTGCTGTTTTTGTGACATTAGTTGTAGACGTTGCTCTCTGCATAATGGTTTCCTAAACGAAAATATGTCTCGTATTAACTTATTGAAGTATATATTTTATTTTATATTTACCTCTTGCATTTGTTGCTGATAAGCTGAAAGGCTTTGCGGTATCGAAATTGTTTGAGTTATATTTTCTGCAACTTTTTTTTGCTGCTTTGGGTGTATACAGAATGGATGTCCTCTGATAGATGCCTTTTCCTTCCTCTTGCAGTACAAAAAGTAGTGGGGATATTAGCTTCTTGTTCAGATGGTGTGGCTGCATTTTCAGTGTCTTCAAGAGCAGTTGAGTCTACAGCTGTATAAAGTTGATTGGTACAGTAATCCTCAGGAATAGTCTAATAAATAAATTAGGAACATTTAATGGCTTTTCAAAAA